>Ga0214473_10008183_pt1 | contig 12378 bp, 15 predicted proteins | sample RVTome_7_FD_203509 | JGI IMG/M metagenome (GOLD analysis project Ga0214473, IMG submission 203509) | Soil microbial communities from uranium-contaminated site in the Upper Colorado River Basin, Wyoming, United States - RVT98D197 | ecosystem: Environmental > Terrestrial > Soil > Contaminated >... | reverse complement strand
CGCACCTTGCGGTTCTTCTTCGTCACCAGCTTCTGGTTGAGCGTCGTGATCTCGATGTACAGGTCGTACTGCGGGAGGTAGAAGTCGGGCGTGAACCGTTGCACCGCATTGCCTTCCCGGTCCCGCTCCAGATCGAACGACGTTGGCTCGTATTCCCACTCGATCTGGTAGAAGTCGAGCAGCTGCGCGAACTGGCGCTCGCTGGCATGCGCGAACCGAACGGTGTCGCTCTTCAAGGCCGGTGTCGCGACCGTGGCGGCGTCGTTCACGCGCCTCCGGCCGACGCGGCCTTGCGACCCCGCTTCTTCACCGGCTTCGCGAGGCTTCCCTCGAGATCGGTCCATACCTTGTCGACGGCGATCGCGAACACCCCCTGACCCTTCGAGATCAGGTCCACGACCACACCGGGCGAGTCCACCGCGTAGATCCGCGACCCGTCCGAGATCAGGGTCGTGCCGAGGGGTGGCTCCTTCAGCTCACGGAGCGTCCCCCACGCCTTGCGGATCTGCTGGAGCCCGACGCCCGAGTCCAGCATGCGCTTGATCAGCTTGAGCTGCGCCAGATCCTGGAACGAGTAGAGCCGCTGGGTCCCGGAGCCCTGGGCATCACGCACCGAGGGTCGGACGAGCCCGGTCCGGGCCCAGTAGTCGAGCTGCCGGTAGCTGATCCCGACGATCCGAACCACGTCGGGGACGCGGAATCCCTGTTCGGCCATGACATCTCCGTAATTACGCGGGCGTAGGACAGGCTAGGCGCACCTGCTGGTCCTGTCAATCATCCGTCCGGACGGTCTCCGGACGGCCCGGACGGATGGGTCCCGAACCCGGTACCATGCCCGTTCCCGACCGCCCGAGGAGGGATGCTCGTGCTCCGCAACCGCACGACTCGCCACGCCGCGCTCGCAGGCTCGCTCGCCGTGTGCCTGATGGCTGGGGTGATCGCAGCGCCAGCCGCCGAGGCCGGCCCGCTCCGAACGAAGCTCCTGAGGGTCATCAACCGGGTCCGCGTGAACCACGACCTGGACCCCGTCCGGCTGAACAAGCGGCTCTCCGAGGACGCGAAGGCCCACACGCGCAAGATGATCCGCCGTGGCGAGCTCTTCGACCCCCGGAACCTCGCCGAGCTCCTCGAGCCGTACGACTGGAACGACATCGGCGCCGACGTCGTGGGCTGTCACGACACCTTCAACGGGATGATGAAGCAGTGGATGAGCGAGGCGCTCCACCGCTCGATCATCCTGCATCCCGACCTGGAGAAGGTCGGCATCGGGGCGATCATCGCCGATGGGAAGTCGGCGTGTGGCCGCGACCAGCTGTGGGCGACGGCCATCGTGTACGGGTAGCGCCGTCGGATCGAGTTCCCGGGACACGGCTCCCCAGGGGGCCTACTCGAAGTCCTCCGGCTTCACGTTCTCGAGGAACTCGCGGAACTTCTCGAGCTCCTCTTCCTCCTCCTCACCGCTCGGGATGAGGATCGACGCCTCGGCGAGCACGTCCTCGCTCGCGAAGATCTTGCAGCCGAGGCGCACGGCGAGCGCGAGCGCGTCGCTCGGGCGCGAGGAGACCTCGTAGGCGTCCCCGTTGCGTTGCATGTTGATGACCGCGTAGAACGTACCCTCGCGGAGCTCCGTGATGACGATGCTGCTCACCTGCACCGCCATCTCCTCGAGGATGGACTTCATCAGGTCGTGGGTCATCGGTCGAGGCGTCACGACGCCCTGGAGCGCGAGGGCGATCGAGGCGGCCTCGGGCTGACCGATCCAGATCGGGAGGTAGCGCTCCCCCTCGGACTCGCGCAGGAGGACGATCGGCTGGTTCGAGGGGAGCTCGACTCGCACCCCGGCGAGGTTCATCTCGATGATCATCCGCACCATCGAGCCTAGACCCGCCCCCCGAACGCGGCAACCTAGGGCTCGCGCGGCGGGTCCGGAAGGTACGCGAGGAGCAGGTCCGGGTCCTCCGCCAGCGCGTTCATGTCCTGCACCGCAAGGATGTCGGGGACGTTGCGGTACCGCTCCTGGAAGTCGAGCCCGTAGCCCACGACGAACACGTCGGGGCACTCGAACCCCCGGTACCGGATCGTGATCGGGGCGATGCGGCGAGCCGATTTGTCGAGCAGCGCACAGACCTCGACCGAGGCCGGCTCGCGCGACTGGAGCACCGAGAGCAGGTACGAAAGGGTGAGACCGGTGTCGACGATATCTTCGACCACGATCACGTCGCGCCCGCCGACGTCCTGCTCCAGGTCCTTCACGATACGCACGCGGCCCATGGACTCGGCGGCGCCCCCGTAGCGGGAGAGCGACATGTAGTCGATCGCGAGCGGGAGACGGATCTCCCGGATCAGGTCCGCGAGGAACACCGAGCCGCCCTTCAGGACCGAGACCAGGACGGGCGCGCGCCCCTCATAGTCCCCGGTGATGGTGCGGCCGAGCTCCTCGATCCGGCGACGGATGTCCTCGCGTCCGAACAGGACGCTGGCGACCTCCGGCATCGCGCCGATCGTAGCAGAGGGATCAGCCGAACAGGGCGTCGAGCACCGCGCCGACGGCCCCGGCCACGGCCGAGGACGCACGGCGCCACCACGGGCCCGGGTCCTCGGGAGGCGGTGGTGGGGGGACGCCCGTCACCTCCAGCGCGACGCGCCCGATCCGCAGCTCGGGGACCGAGACCCTCACCGCTCCCACGACCTCCCCAGGTAGAGGCGGGAACGCGGCGTCGGGGTCGACCAGGATCCGCCGGGTCACCTCGGCGTTCACCGGGATGAGGGCGACGAGCGACCCGCCCGAGGCCACCGACACGTCGCGGTCGCCGATCCGGACCTCGCCGAGGGGTTCGCCGGCGGCGATCACCTCACGGCGCTCGAACGCGCGGAAGCCGTGGTCCAGGAGCGTCGCGGCGTCCGAGAAGGCCTCGTGGGGCGCGCCGAGCACGACGGCCACCAGGCGCAGTCCCTCGCGCTCCGCCGTGGCCACGATGCAGAAGCCGGCCTCGGTCGTGAAGCCGGTCTTCACACCGACCGCGTCCGGATACAGCCAGAGCAGCACGTTGCGGTTCTGCACGACGCGCGGGGGCAGGCCATCGGGCGCCGGGATCTCGCGGAACCGCGTCGCGACGACGCTCGCGAAGCCGGGCTCGGCGTAGGCGGCGCGGGTGATCGCGACGAGGTCGCGCGCGGTGGAGTACCCGCGATCGTCGAGCCCGTTCGGCGAGGCGAAGCTCGAGCCGGTGAGCCCGAGCTCCCGCACCCGCTCGTTCATGTCCTGCACGAACCCCTCCACGCTGCCGGAGACGTGCTCCGCGAGCGCGATCGCTGCGTCGTTGGCCGACTGGAGCAGCAGTGCTGACAGGAGGTCGTCGACCCGGATCCGCTCCCCCGTCTGCAGGCCGAGCTCGGAGATGCCGGCGGTGCGACCGTCACCCGCGGCCGCCGAGCTCACCGTCACGACGTCCTGCGGCGACGTGCGCTCGAGCACGAGGAGCGCGGTCACGATCTTCGTCACGCTCGCGATCGGGCGGCGCTCGTCCGCGCTCCGCTCGAACAAGACCTGCCCCGAGTCCAGGTCCGCCAAGATCGCGACCGGCGCCGAGATCTCGGGCGGCCGGCGGGAGGGTTCCGGGGTGCGCAGGACGCTCGGGAACGGGGAGAGCGTGGTCTGCCCGTTCGGGAGCAGCACGGGCGTCGGGGGCGGCGTCGAGGTCGTCACCTGCGCGCCGGCCAGGCTCGGGAGCACCGCCAGGAGCACCGCGGGGGCCAGGAAGCCCGCGGCCGCCACGAGGGCTCGACGGATGGCGCCCGTGCGGCTCACGTGTCAGGAGAGGTACTGCCGCAGGTTCGTCCGCAGCAGCGCGCCCTTCAGCTTCCGGGAGGCCTTCGCGAGCTCCGTGAGCGAGCTCGTGGCCGTGCGCCGAGCATCGGGGTTCCGCTGCCGCAGCTGTGGCATCACGATCGATTCGAAGAACGTCGCCTCGCGCTCGGCGAAGTGCTTGTACATCGTGAGGTGCCGCGGCTCGACGCCGAAGCGGAAGAAGTCCTTCACGATCGAGAGCACGATGTAGTCGTCGCCGTCGTAGTAGCGCGCGGACTCGGGTCCGTGCGAGCAGACGAGGCCGAACGACTCGAGCTCCTTGATCCGGTCCCGGTCGATGCTGGTCGCGGCCGACATCTCCTCGATCGACATCTGCAGCCCGGTTGGAGGCTCCGCGAGCTCGTCTGCCGGCTCGGCGGTGTCCTCCCCCGTTGCCTCGGTGACCTCGCCGTCCCCGGTCTCCTGCTGGAGCAGCCGCTCCTTGATGACCTTGAGCGGGAGGTACTCGTCGCGCTGCATCTTCAGGATCGAGCGGAGGCGCTCGAGGTCCTTGTCGTAGAACTTGCGGTACCCGGATGGCGTTCGCTCGGGCTCGATCAGACCCTCGGACTCCAGGAACCGGATCTTGCTGATCGTGATGTCGGGGAACTCCGTCTTCACGGTGACCAGGACCTCCCCGATGGACTGGTAGTTGCGCGTCGCCATGCCTCTCACTCCCCCGCAGCGAAGAACACGAGCTTGAACTTCCCGATCTGGAGCTCGTCCCCCGTCGCGAGCTTCGTCACGTCGACGCGCTCGCGGTTCACGTACGTGCCGTTCAGGCTGCCGAGGTCGTGCACGAACCACCCGTCGTCGTGGCGGCGGACCTCGGCGTGCTTGCGCGAGACGGTCACGTCGTCGAGGAACACGTCGCTGTCCGTACTGCGACCCGCGGTCGTGACCTCGGATCCGAGCAGGAACGTCGACCCGGCGTTGGGCCCATGTTTGACCAGAAGCAGAGCCTGGCCGGGCTCAAGCTCGTCCTCGGGGAAGGGGAACTCCTCGGGGCCCTCACCCTCGACCTCGACAGGGCTCAGGCCAAGCGTTGCCTCGTCGTGCAGCGGAGCCCCGCAGTTCGAGCAGAAGCGTGCTTCGTCTTTGTTCGGATGTCCACAGCGGCTGCAGTACAAGGTCGTTCGCTCCTCGGCCCATGTCTGCGGATGAGGGTTGAGGTTGAGGGTCGGGTCAAACCCTCGACGGCCAGTGGACGTTACCGCAGCCTCGGAGCAGGGTCAACCGTGGCTACGGCCGGGGCCCGGGCCCGAACCCAGGTCGAGGGTCAGGGTTGCGCTCCGCCGCGAGCGGCCCGCTCGCGGCGGGGATCACTCGCCGTGCTCGACGAACGCCCGATAGGCGCCCGCGTCGAGCAGGCCAGAGAGGTCGGCGGGGTCTGCGACCTGGATGACGACGATCCAGCCGTCGCCGTACGGCGCATCGTTCACGAGCTCGGGGCGCTCGTCGAGCATCGCGTTGCGCTCGACGATGGTGCCGGAGACCGGCGCGTACACCTCCGAGACGGACTTCGTCGATTCGACCTCGCTGAAGGCCTGGTGCGCCGTGACCGCCGTGCCCATGTCGGGGACGTCCACGTACACCACGTCACCGAGCGCGTCCTGCGCGTAGTCGCTGATGCCGACGCGGACGCGGCCATCCCCTTCCTCACGCACCCACTCGTGCTCCTTCGTGTAGCGCAGGTCGTCGGGGAACTCCATCGCGATCCTCCGGGTCCGGACGTGTCACCGCGAACCTAGCACGCGTCGACCGTGGTGAGCGGACGGACGATCAGGCTGGGGGTGATTCAGGCGGCCCCTGCGAGCGCGCGCCGCAGGTCACCGAGGTACAGCCCGGCCGCGACGTAGTACTCGATGATGCCGGCGGCGAAGCTCACCCAGCCCAGCGTGAGTGCGGCGTCGTCGAGCGCATACCCGAGGTTCCCCCACGATATCCAGGTCACCGCCGCCATGAGACTGAAGGTCGCGACCTTGCCGATGGGCCGGACGTCCAGCCGCACGCGGCGCCGCCAGAACAGACCTACCCCCGCGCATAGGACGGCCGCATCGCGCACGAGGATCGCCCCCGCCGCCCACCACGGGAACGCGCCACGCAGGGCGAGGGCGACGAGCCCGGCGCCGATCGCCAGTCGGTCGGCCAGCGGGTCCAGGATCTTGCCGAACTCGCTCACCTGACCGAGGCGTCGCGCGAGGAACCCGTCGATCCAGTCGGTCCAGGCCACGCCGGCGAACAGCAGGAGTCCGGAGAACGTCGTGTCGCGGTCGACGACGAGCGCGACGAACAGAGGGATGAGTGCGATCCGCAGGAACGACAGGAGGTTCGGAACGGTGAGGACCCGGTCCGATGACGGTTCGCCGGGGCGGCTCATCGCGAACGGGCCCTCCCATCCGTGCTCGTCTCGTCGGGCCGGCCGGATTCGAACCGGCGACCTTCTGACCCCCAGTCAGACGCGCTAACCAAGCTGCGCCACGGCCCGCGTGGGCGCATCGTAGCAGCCGCACCGAACACGGCGGACGCGACGCGAACGCACACGCCTACGAGGCACCCCGACGGGTGCGTCCGACACGGAACCGCAGGCGGATCGGCACCCCCTCGAACCCAAGCTCGCGGCGCACGCGGTTCTCGAGGAACCGGAGGTACCCGGCGTTCGGAGCCCGGCCCCCGAACAGGATGAAGGACGGCGGGGCGGCACTCACCTGCGTTCCGTACCGGTAGCGGACTGGACCGGAACGCTCGGCCTGTGCCTGTTGGAGGACGCGGTTCACCTCGGCCGTCGAGATGCGCCGGATGTACCGGCCGTGCAGCTCGAGCAGCCGCTCGGGTAGGCGATGCACGCCCGTGCCGGTGAGGGCCGATGTCCGCACGACCGAGGCGCGCGCGAAGAGCGCCACCGCCTCCCCGAGGTCTCTGAACGTGCGGTCGCGCTCCTCGACGAGGTCCCACTTGTTCGCCACGACGAGGAACGCACGCCCGAGCTCCATCACGCGGGTCGCGATCCGCTTGTCCTCGGACGTGAACCCCTCGGACGCCTCGAGGACGAGCAACGCGACGTCGGCGCGCTCGATCGCACGATCAGCGCGCAGGGTGCTGTAGTACTCGACGCCGTGCAGGCGGGTCGGGCGTCGCAAGCCCGCCGTGTCCACGAAGCGCACGCGCCCGGAGGACCACGTGACGACCGCGTCCACCGAGTCGCGCGTCGTTCCCGCCTCCTCGTACACCACCGAGCGCTCTTCCCCTACCAGCCGATTGAACAGGGAGGACTTCCCGACGTTCGGTCTGCCGACGAGGGCGAACCGGGGCTCGTCCTCAGGTCGAGGCTCCGCACCCTCGGGCGGTAGGAGCGCGACGACCCGGTCGAGGAGGTCCCCCGAGGCTCGGCCGTGCAGCGCCGAGACGGCCACCGGCTCGCCGAGCCCCAGCGAGTGGAAGACGGACGCGTCGGTCTCGTCCTGCTCGGTGTCGACCTTGTTCACGACGAGTAGCACCGGGACGCGGGCGCGCCGCAGGCGCCGGGCGAACCCCGCGTCCTCCTCGAGCGGTCCGGTCTGTGCGTCCACCACGAGCAGAACGACGTCGGCAGTTTCCGCCGCGCGCTCCGCCTGCGCCGAGACCAGCGCCTCGATCCCTCGAGCGCCCTGCAGGTACCCGCCGGTATCCACGAGCCGGAAGGCGCGACCTCGCCAGGCCGCCTCGAGCTCGACGCGGTCGCGCGTCACACCGGGCATCTCGTGTGCGATCACCTCGCGCCGTCCGAACAGGCGATTCACGAGCGTGGACTTGCCAACGTTCTGGCGTCCGACGACGGCAACCAGGGGCAGCTCGCTCACGGCAGGTCCCCGATCCGGCGGTGGGCCTCGGCGAGGACGATCGCCAGGACCTCGTCCGGGTTCAGATGGGTCGAGTCGACCTCGAGGTCGGCTTCGAGCGGGGGCACGTTGCGCTCGTCCTCCGCGTCTCGTGCGGCGATCGCGGCCGAGACCTCGGTCTCGCCGCCCTTGCGCTCCAACGCGCGCCGGGCCGCGCGCTCCCCCGGACCCGCGCCGAGCAGGACACGCAGGGGCGCGTCCGGGAAGACCACCGATCCGATGTCCCTGCCCTCCATGACGGCTCCGCCTGCGCCCAGCCTGCGCTGCTCGTCGCGGAGAAGCGCTCGGAGCGCGGGATGACGGGCGACCCGCGATACCGTCTCCTCCACCTCCGGGGACATGAGCCCGGCGTCCGGGGGCGAACCGTCGATGCGCAGCTCCGGCGGACGCAGGTCGAGGTCGAGGTCGAACCTGAGGCCGGCCGCGAGCCGCGTGAGGCCCTCGGTGTCGTCCGGGTCCACCCCTTGGCGGATGGCCTCGAGCGTGACCGCACGGTACATGAGCCCCGTGTTCACGTAGGGCAGGTCGAGCTCGAGGGCGAGGCGTCTCGCCAGGGTGCTCTTGCCCGAGCCTGCGGGACCATCGATGGCCACGACGAGGGGGTTCGCGCGACCCTCCACCTCAACCTCCGACACGCGCGCCGAGCGCGCGCAGGGTCTGGACGAACCCAGGGAAGGAGACGTCCGCCGCCTCGACCCCCTCGACCTCGACCGGTGACCGGGCCCCGAGGCCGGCCACGCAGAGCGCCATGGCCATCCGGTGATCCCCGCCCGAGTCAGCGCGGCCGCCCTCGAGCCCTCCTCCGGCCACCACCAGGTCGTCGCCCTCGACGGCCGCGTTCCCGCCAAGCGAGCGGATCATCCGGGCGAGTCCCCCGAGCCGGTCACTCTCCTTCACACGGAGCTCGGAGGCGCCGAGGAACCACGAGTCGCCCGCGGCGTGCGCGGCCAGCGCAGCGAGGACAGCGACCTCGTCGATCACCAGTGGGAGCTCGTCCGGCCCGACCGTCGTGCCAGCCAGCCCCTCGCACGGCAGGACCACGAGCTGACCCGCGGGCTCGCCGAGCTCCGTGTCCGTGACGCGCACCTCGGTCCGCAGGCCCATCCGCCCCATCACCGCGAGGAACCGGGTACGGCTCGGGTTCAAGCCGAGCCCCTCGATCGTCACCTCCCCCCCGGTCAGAGCCGCGGCCGCTACGAGGAAGGCGGCCGAGGAGACGTCGCCGGGCACCCGCGCCGAGAACCCTCGGTGGCGGAAGGCCGCGATCGCGACTTCCCCCTCGCCGGAGACCCGGACCGGGGCGCCGAGGTGGGCCAGGGCGCGTTCCGTGTGATCGCGGGTCGACGCGGGCTCGATCACGGACGTCTCCCCCTGCGCCTCGAGGCCCGCGAACAGCACGGCGCTCTTGACCTGGGCGCTCGGGACGGGCGCGACGTGCCGGATACCGCGGAGGGCGCCACCCCGCACGCTGACCGGCGGTCGCCCGTCGACCGTCTCGAGGGTCGCACCCATGCGGCGCAAGGGCTCCGCAACGCGTTCCATCGGCCTGGAGCGCAGGCTCTTGTCCCCGGTGAGGACGGCGGCGAAGTCGCACGACGCGAGCACGCCCGAGAGCAGGCGCATCGTCGTCCCCGAGTTGCCGCAGTCCAGCTCTGACGCCGGGACCTGCAGTCCAGCTCGACCCTGCCCGCTCACCACGAGCGCGGATGAGCCGGGTCGAGGTTCACCCTTGTTGAACGTGAAACCGTCAGCGTCCGGGAGGCCACCAGGGCTCGATGCCCAACCCTCGAGTGCATCTCGAGCGTGGGGCGTGAGCGCCGCGAGGCATCGTGCGGTCGAGCGGACGTCCAGCGCAGGTGGAAGGTCACGCAGCTCGCTGGCCCCGAGGGCGGTTGCCGCCAGGATCAGCCACCGATGGGCGATCGACTTGTCCCCCGGCACGCGCGCGAGCCCTCGCACCCCCTGGGTCGGCTCGATCCGAACGCGCATCGCAAACCCCCTACGCCAGGCGGAGCGCCTCGAACCATCGGGCGCGCAGGAACCGTTCGGCCTCCTCGGCGGCGTCGGCGGCGACGGTGAGGTACACGGTGCCGCGGCCACCCTCGGGCGAGTGCACGATCTGCAGGTCCTCGATGTTCACGCCCGCCTCCCCGAGCGCCGACGTAAGCTCCGCGAGCACGCCGGGCCGGTCCGGGATCGGCACCTGGATCACCGCCACCCCCGCCTTGACCTGAGGCTTCGCCGTCAGCGCCAGCCGAGCCTCCTTCGCCTGCGCGAAGGCGCTCTCGACGTCTCGCGCTCGTTCGGCGAGGACCATGTCCCGCATCTCGAGCAACCTACCCGTGTACAGCTCGAGCGCATGGGCGATCTGCTCGCGGTTCCCGAGCAGGATGTCCGACCACAGGTGAGGGCTCGAGGCTGCGAGGCGCGTGAGGTCCCGGAACCCACCGGCCGCGAGCAGCAGGATCTCGGGCTCACCCGCCTCCTCGGTGGCCGCGAGGCCCATGAGGACCGTCGAGGCGACCTGAGGCAGGTGGCTCACGACGGCGACGAGGCGATCGTGACGCTCGGCGTCCATGCGGACGGGGCTCGCGCCGACGCGCTCGATCCAAGCCGCGAGGCGCTCGACCGCGGCGGGGTCGGTGCGCTCGGTGCCGCAGAGCACCCAGACGATGCCGTCGACCACCGACGGCGACGCCCGGTCGGGCCCCGAGCGCTCGGACCCGCCCATCGGGTGCCCGCCGACGAACCTCGCGAGGTGCGCCGCATCGGCCTCGGCCAGTACCTGGGACGTCACGTGCGACTTCACGCTGCCGACGTCGGTGACGACAGCGCCGGGCGCGGCCGAGAGCGCCTCGGCGACGAGCCCCGCGAGCGAGGGGATCGGGGTGCAGACGAAGACGATGGTCGCGTCACTCACGCACTCCCTCAACGAGCCGGCCGGAACCAGCCCCGAGCGCTCGGCGGCCCGCGCGAGCGCGTCGGCGTCGGCGTCGAAGCCGCGGACGGCGTCGCCCGCCCGCACGGCGGCCATCGCGATCGAGGTGCCGATCAGGCCGGTGCCGACGACCGCCACGCGCTCAGCCGACGTCATCGCGCAACGACTCCGCGCCGTCCAGGTACACGGGCACGACCTCGGCCTGGGAGCGCTCGGTGTGGAAGTGCATCAGGATCCGCACGACCCTCGGCATCGCGCCCGCCACGGGGATCTCGCGCGCGCACATCAGCGGCACGGTCCCGAGCCCCATGCGGCGCGCGGCTTCGGCGGGGAAGGCCGACACGAGATCCTCGGTCACGGTGAAGAAGGCGCTCACGATGTGCTCGAGCTCGATATCGTTGCGCCGCAATAGGTCTGCGAGCAGCCGTGCGGTCGACGAGAGCACCACCTCGGCGGAATCCTCCAACACGCAGATGGCCCCTCGGACCGCACGGACCTGCATCGCACCGCTCGGCATGGCGCCAAGGCTACAGGGCCTAGAGCCCGGCAGCTCGGTACAACGCTCGAACCTCCTCCGGCTCGAGCTCGCGGACCTCGCCGGCCCGCAGCCGGCCGAGCCGGAGCGGACCGATGCGGACCCGGATGAGCCGTCGCACCGGCAGGCCCACCGCGGCGAGCATCCGACGCACCTCTCGCTTGCGACCCTCCCCCATCACGAGCCGCACGGCGCCGCGGCCGCCCGTCCGGGCGACCGCCCGTGCCGAGATCGCGGCGGCCGGACCGTCCTCGAGCTCGACCCCGCGGCGCAGGCGGGCGGCGTGGCGCTCGGTCGGGCTGCCCTCGACCTCCGCGAGGTACTCCTTCTCGACGCCGTGGCGCGGGTGGGCGAGCCGGTTCGCGAGCTCGCCGTCGTTCGTGAGGAGCAGCAGGCCCTCCGTCTCGCGGTCCAGGCGCCCGACCGGGAAGACGCGCGGCTCGTCCGGCAGGAAGCGTCGCAGGTCCGACGCGGTGTGTGGATCGCGCATCGTGGTCGTCACGCCGGCCGGCTTGTGGAACGCGAGGTACCGGAGCCCTGGATCGGTGCTCACCTGGTGGCCCCCGACGGCGACCGCGTCGCGCTCGGGGTCCACGCGATCACCCAGCGTGGCCACGCGCCCGTTCACCGTGACGCGCCCCGAGCGGATCAGGTCCTCACAGGCGCGCCGAGAGCCGAGGCCGGCCCGTGCGAGCGCGCGCTGGAGGCGCTCCTCGGTCATCGCCGCTACTCGGCGCGGGCCGCGCCCGCGTCGCCCTCGTCGACCGCCCCGAGGAGCGGGGCGAGCGGCGGCAACGACGCGAGCGACGGGAGGCCGAGCCGCTCGAGGAACTCCGGCGTCGTGCCGTACAGCATCGGCCGCCCGGGGCCCTCCTCTCGGCCGACCTCGTCGACGATGCTGCGGTCGATCAGCGCGCGGAGTACACCATCGGAGTTCACCCCGCGGATCGACGAGATCTGGTGACGCGTGACCGGCTGCTTGTAGGCGATGATCGCGAGCGTCTCGAGCGCGGCCTTCGTGAGCCGGGTGTGCCGCGAGGCGAGCACGTAGCGCTCGACGACCGGAGCGGTCTCCGGACCGGTCGTGAGGCGCCAGCCGCCGGCGACGTTGCGCAGGACGATCCCGGCTCCCCGATCCTCGTAGGCGCGTGCCAGCTCCTGGCACAACGCGTCGGCCTCG
>Ga0214473_10008180_pt1 | contig 12380 bp, 11 predicted proteins | sample RVTome_7_FD_203509 | JGI IMG/M metagenome (GOLD analysis project Ga0214473, IMG submission 203509) | Soil microbial communities from uranium-contaminated site in the Upper Colorado River Basin, Wyoming, United States - RVT98D197 | ecosystem: Environmental > Terrestrial > Soil > Contaminated >... | reverse complement strand
TCCAGAGAAGAAGGGGGGGCTGGGAGTTCAGGCATCACGACGGCCTATGGACTCTATGTTGGGTTGAAGGCATGCGCTCAATTCCTCTGGGGCGATGAAAACCTCAAAGGCAAAAAGATTGCAGTTCAGGGACTGGGTGCGGTAGGTGGACCCCTTTTGGGTCATCTCATCGAAGCGGGGATGGAGATCATGGTGACCGATATCAACGATAAGACCCTTCAACGTTTTCATAAGCAATACGGGTTGAAAATTCTCAAGTCTGATCTAATTTATGAAGCCGAGTGTGATATCTTCTGTCCCTGTGCGGTCGGAGGTATTTTAAATGATCAGACGATTCCCAAATTGAGATGTAAATGTGTCGCAGGGTGTGCGAATAACCAACTGGAAGACGAAGAGAGGCACGGGAAAATACTCCAGGACAGTGGAATCCTCTATGCACCGGATTTTATCATCAATGCAGGAGGCGTCATTCAGGTGATTGATGAGATCAAGGGCTACAACCCTGATCGGCTAAGATTGAAGGCAGACCTCATTTACAATCGCCTCCTCCATATCTTTGAAATGGCCAGGCGAGAGAAGATTCTTCCCATGGAAGCAGCCATTCGTTACGCAGAGTCTCGAATCAGAGAGATTCATAAGATCAAGCGCCTCTATGTGCCAAGATAATTAACAAATAGCATGGAGCAACGTGCAGAGAGCATAGCAGTAAAAATTTTCATGTTTGCCCTACAGACGTTTTCAAATTGAAATGGGTGACTTGAAATCTAAGCACGTTTGGTTTAAAGTCAGGCCCGGATTAAAAAACCACTATGCAAAGAGAAGTTCCTCTTCACATCACCGCTGCTTATCGTCAGCGTTTTCCCGATCTCAATTTTGGAATCGGGACGATCCAGGATTGCACCTATTTTGAGAAGAGCGAATCATTCAAACTTTACAAAAGAGAACTCCTCCGAAAGATGAGGAGGAGAGCAAACCTTGCTCAACTCGAAGAACGAATCCATCTTTACGATCAATTCTTCAAAGAATGGGGATATGCATGCCCCCTTCCCAATCATTTTAAGCGGACCGTTGAAATGGGATTTCCAATTATCAACCTCTATATCGATACTCATATCATGGCGGAGATGTTTCATGGAATTTTAATGGCGATTCAGGATCTGGATCGTTTCCAAGGGGAATGGAAACTGGACCTCGCTCAGGAAGGAGAAACCTTTCAGGGGGTTTCGGGAAAGATGATCCGGTGTAAAGAAGATGAAATCGTTCTTCGTGATGGAGAAGGGGCGGTCTGTTCCCTTTTTCAGGGTCCGGACTTTAAAACGAGAGTGGAGCCGATGAGCCGAAATATTGTGGTCTATATTTTTACAGCACCGGGCATTCAGGAGGAACAGGTCTCAAATGGATTGCAGTTAGCCCTTGAGATTCTTGAAAAATTCGGTGGCGGAACAGATTCTTGGGGGAAGGTTTTTAGACCATCATTTTAGGGAATGATATCGATTGGAGTGCCATTGAATTGACAGGGGTTTAAAAAGGTGATATTTCTTTCAATTGAGAAAAGATGACAGGGATTTAAAAAATTTAAATGAGAAAGGAGGTTATTTAAAGGGTTAAGGTTAAAAAGTTATATCATTGAGAAAGGAGGTCTAATATGTTTAAAAAATTATGTCCTATTCTGATTTTGATACTGATGGTATCCGTTTCTCTTTCTCTTGCCCAAGAGAAAAAATCTAAAAAAATGTTTAGGATTGGCGTCACCCAGATCGTTTCCCATCCAGCATTAGACGGAGACGCAAAAGGATTTGAGAAGGCGTTGGCTGATGCGGGATTTAAAGAAGGGGTGAACGTCACTTATGATCGTCAGAATGCCCAGGGAGATATGTCCAATGCTCAGACCATTGCTCAGAAGTTTCTCGATGCGAAGGTGGACATGATTCACAGCATTGCTACTCCCACTTCTCAAGCTGTTGTCAAGACCATTAAAAATATTCCCGTCGTATTCTCCTCTGTCACCGATCCGGTTGATGCCGGACTGGTTCCCAAAACGAGCCCTTCTGGAACAAAATCCGGAACAAATGTGACCGGTGTCAGCGACCGTTGGCCGGTCTCTCTCCAATTTGAGATGTATACCAAATTCGTTCCCAAATCAAAAAAATGGGGGACGATCTATAATGCAGGAGATGCAAACTCCATGGTTCACATCAAAGAGATGAAGGAAGCAGCGAAGAAATTAGGCGTAGAACTGATCGAAGCCAGCATCTCCACCAGTGCTGAGACCATGCAGGCGGCTCAATCCCTTGCGGGCAAAGGAGTTCAAGCCATTAATATCACATCCGACAACACAGCTGTTTCTGCTTTTGAGGCGATTGTGAAGGTATGTAATGAAAAGAAGATCGCTCTGTTCGCTGGAGATGTGGATAGCGTCCCGAGAGGTGCCATCGCTGCCTATGGTTTAGATTATTTTCTGATTGGTGAGTCTGCGGGTAAGAAGGCTGCCCGTATCCTGAAAGGGGAAAAGCCTGGCAATATCCCCTGGGGACCAGCAGAGAAATTTAGTTTGGTCGTGAGCGAGAAGGCAGCAAAGACACAAGGAATAACTATTCCCCCTGACCTTTTGAAGAAAGCAGGCAAGGTCATCAAGGAATAAGGTTAGAGGTTAGAGGATAGAGGCTGAAAGCAAAAACAAACATTTCCCTCATTCCTCTAACCTATTGCCTCAAACCTTAAACCTCAAACCTGATTTCCATGGAAATCCTCTCCGGTATATTTCAAATCTCATTAGAACAAGGATTGGCCTATGCCCTGGTCGCCTTGGGGATCGTCATCAGCTTTCGAATCCTGGCCTTCCCAGATTTAACGGTTGACGGAAGTTTCGTCCTGGGTGGGGCGGTCGTGGCTCGGATGATCGTCTTGGGCTATCACCCCCTTGCAGGAATTGTCCTGGCAATCCTCATTGGATTTGCCGCAGGCTGCGCCACAGGTCTACTCAATACCCGGCTCAAAATCAACAGCCTCCTTGCGGGAATCTTGATTATGACGATCCTTTACTCAGTTAATCTGCGAGTAATGGGTCGGTCAAATACGCCTCTTCTCAACTATGTCACAGTCTTCACTCCATTTGAACAGATGGAGTCGAGATGGTTATCCGTCGTGCTCTTTTTCGCTCTGGTCGTCTTCGCCATCAAATTCCTCACCGATCTCTTTCTTCACACACAGTTCGGATTAGCCATGAGGGCCACCGGTGATAATGAGCAGATGATCCGAACCTTGGGCGTGAACACAGACAATATAACCGTCTTTGGGCTAGGCATCTCCAATGCCTTCGTTGCCCTCTCTGGAGCTTTGGTGGCCCAACACCAGGGGTTTGCGGATATTGGAATGGGGATCGGTATGATCGTGGCTGGACTGGCCGCCATCATTATTGGGGAAACCCTGCTTAGGGCGAAGTCTGTTGGGATGATGACCCTTGCTGCCATCCTTGGTTCTTTTATCTATCGATTGATTATTACCATAGGCCTCTGGCTGGGCCTGGCACCTACCGATCTCAAGATGGCCACAGGCGCCATGGTGATCCTCGCTCTGGGTTTCCCTGCCCTCAAGAAAGGAAAGGAGGAGAGACTTCATCTCCGAGGAATCTAAGAACAGTGAACAGTAAGCAGTAGGCAGAAGGCAGTCAAAAAATTTGTCTATTAAATTTGAAAGTGTTTTTATGGAAAAGATGGTGGTCATCGAAAACCTCAGAAAGATATTCAATCGTAATACGATTGATGAGAAGGTGGCGATTGACGGGATTGGACTCGAAGTGCAAAGGGGAGCGTTTATCACGGTAATCGGGTCAAATGGTGCAGGGAAAACCACGCTGCTCAATCTCATCGCGGGGACCTATCTCCCCGATGAGGGGAAAGTCTTCATCGATGGGAGGGAGGTGACCCTTCTACCGGAACACCGAAGGGCGAAATACTTGGGGAGGATTTTTCAAAATCCACTCATGGGGACTGCCTCCTCGATGACCATCGAAGAAAATCTTTCTATGGCTGAGCTTCGGGGAAGGTCAAGGGGGCTCTCTTGGGGGGTGACGAAAAGACAGAGAAAGCAGTATAAGGAACTTCTAAAAATCCTTGGATTGGGCCTGGAGGGCCGCCTTTCAGACGGTGTCAGCTTGCTCTCCGGGGGGCAGCGCCAGTGCCTCACCCTTCTGATGGCGACGCTTTCCCTGCCTAAACTTTTACTCCTGGACGAACACACAGCCTCCCTCGATCCAAAAACGGCAGAGAAAGTAATCGATCTGACCGATCGGATCGTGAGGGAGAATGAGCTGACCACGATCATGATCACGCATAATATGAACCAGGCGATCAACTTCGGAGATCGGATGATCATGCTTCACGAAGGGAAGATCCAGTTTGATATCGAGGGTAAAGAGAAAAAGCATCTGACGGTGGAAGAAGTGGTGAAACGCTTTGGTGAAAAATTGGAGGATGAAACCTTACTCTGTAAGCCTATCGTTGAGTAAAATAATGGGTTGAATTCAGGAGAAAATACAAAGATTTGATACGTCGGCAATTTTTGAAATCGTTTTTTCAAACAACAGGTTAAACCCTGTTGTTGAATGGTGGGCTGAATTTAAGAGGATAAAATGGGATTGAACTCTAATGTTGAGCAATTTGAGATTCTTTTTTTACAACTACAGGGTAAACCGGTGGAGGGATGATAAGGGATATCTATGAATGGATGAAGAAGGATGGATACGAGCAAGTCATCTATAAGTAGAGAGGGATAAATTTGATCATCGCCATTCACGATTCAACATTCTTTGACGTTTATACTCTGCCACTCGAATTGGAAAGGAGATATGGATGCCCATTGTCCAGATCAGTATGATCCAAGGAAGAACACCAGAGAAAAAGGAACAACTCATTAAAAAAGTGACGGATGCCATTGTTGAAGTCCTCCAGATTCCAGCGGATCGGGTTCGAATTATCCTCAATGAAGTTCCAAAAGAGAATTTTGGGTACGGAGGAGCTCCGCTGTCGAAAATAGACTCCTGATTGGAATGATGGAATGTTGGAATAATGGATGGCTGGGTTTTTTACCCATTATTCCACTTTTCCTTTTTCTCGTAGTCTTTTGGAGACTTCTGCCGTGAGCTGACAAACTCTTTCAGCCAAAGGAACGGTCAGAGAAGCAGTCCCGCAACTGGGAGTAATAATAACTCTCTGAAGAAGGGTTTGATCAATTCCTTTTTTAGAAAGACTTCCAACCCCTTCTTTGAAACGATTGACGAGGCTTTGAGCATCTGCCTTGACAATCTCTTCATTCGTTGGAACAATGCCCCACGCCAAGATGCCTCCTCGTTCTAAGAATGTTTTCAACTCCTTTGGATAAAGAGAGAGCGTTTCCAAATAACCATAAGCATCGAAGCTGAGAATATCGAGGTTCGTCGATAGAAGTACACTCCAGTCAGTATTTCCACAACAATGGGTTCCCTTTAATCCCTTCACAGCATCAAAACATTCATTTAGTGAAAGGACGACATCCTCCCGATTCAGGCTTGAAAAGGCGGAACCAAATGAGGAGAGGGAGGGTTCGTCAAAAAAGAGTATCGTTGGGATTCCAGGAAAAAGGTCGTTGAGCCTCTTTTCCATCCATCGGGCTTTCAATGAGAGGTGTTTGACGAGGATGTCCCTCAAAGTGGGATCGTAAAAGATGGGTTTCCCTTCCTGATCCGTTAAGGCGAGACCAAAGGTAATGGGTCCTGTAATCTGCCCCTTGATGTATTTTATCCCTTTTCGCTGGGCCTCCGAAGAGAGGTCTTTTAAGATCCGAAGCCCCTTTGCAAAATCTTCTGTGATTTGAAAGGCCTCAAGCTCACCCCCTTCCAGACGTTGGTAAAATTTCTCGATTTCTTTATCAAATCCTTGAGAGGTATCCACCCAAACCTTTTGTTCCTTTTCGTTCCATTTTAAAGATGGAAATCCCTCAGAGTATTGAATGACCATCCCTTCCAGAAAAGATCGCTTTGGGAGTTGGGGCCAGAATGGGAGGTCAGGGAAGTTTTTTTGTATAAGATGAAAGACTTCTTTCTCGTTCTGATGAGGGAAGGATCCAATGCCTGTTGCGACGAAAGAATATTGAAATTCCATAGCTTTTCTTAATGCTATTTCATACAAAAAGTCAAGGACATTTTGCCATGCCCTGTATAACTATTTGATTAAAAGGATAAAACCTGATCCTTTGACTCGCCCAAACTCTGCTCCGAATAGTGGAGAGAAAAACAAGCTCAGGCCAAGGGGATGGGTCGAAGGGTTGACAACCGAGGGTTCAATGATTATCTATTGGGAATAAATTTTAAAAGAAGGGAGGGCTGTCTTTATGAAGGTGAAGCCACTTCATGATCGTCTTATTGTCCAAAGAGTGGAGGAAGAAGAGAAGACAAAAGGAGGGATCATCATCCCTGATACAGCCAAGGAAAAACCGATCGAGGGAAAAGTGATCGCCGTCGGGGCAGGAAGGATCAAGAAGGACGGGACAAAACTTCCCCTCGAGGTCAAAAAGGGCGATCGGGTCCTTTATGCAAAATATGGAGGAACCGAGGTGAAGATTGGTGGGGAAGAATATCTCATCATGAAAGAGGATGATATCCTCGCTGTTATTGAATAATGGATAATCAGAAAGGAGGAGGTGTTCATGGCAAAAGAGTTGAAGTTTGACCAAGAAGCAAGGAATGCGATTCTGGAAGGCGTTAATATTTTGGCCAATGTGGTAAAAGTGACGTTGGGACCCAAAGGTAGGAATGTCGTTCTGGAAAAGTCATTTGGTTCTCCTGTCGTTACCAAGGACGGTGTCACCGTTGCCAAGGAGATTGAGCTCGAAGATCATTTTCAGAATATGGGCGCCAAGATGGTGAAGGAGGTGGCCAGCAAAACCTCGGACACTGCCGGAGATGGAACCACCACCGCCACACTGTTGGCCCAGGCCATCTACCGCGAGGGATACAAAGTGGTGGCCGCGGGAGTCAACCCTATGGATGTGAAGCGGGGAATTGATCACGCTGTGGAAGAGGTCGTCAAAGAGTTGAAAAAACTCTCCAAGCCGGTCAAAGAACAGAAAGAGATTTCGCAGGTGGGGACGATCTCTGCCAATAATGATCGAACCATTGGCGATATCATTGCCGAGGCGATGAATAAGGTTGGAAAAGAGGGTGTGATCACGGTCGAGGAAGCCAAATCAATAGAGACTACCCTCGATGTCGTTGAAGGGATGCAATTCGATCGAGGTTATCTCTCCCCTTATTTTGTAACCGATCCAGAGAAAATGGAGGTTGTACTCGATGACCCCTTTATTCTCCTTTATGAGAAGAAGCTCTCCAATATGAAGGAACTTCTTCCTATTCTGGAACAGATTGCCAGGGCAGGAAGCCCATTGCTCATCATTTCCGAGGATGTCGAGGGAGAGGCTTTGGCCACTTTGGTCGTCAATAAACTTCGGGGGACATTCAAATGTGCGGCAGTCAAGGCCCCAGGTTTTGGGGATAGAAGGAAGACGATGCTTGAAGATATTGCTATCCTGACCGGTGGCAAGGCGATCATGGAGGATATAGGAATTAAACTCGAAAAGATGAAGTTGGACGATTTGGGCAGGGCGAAGAAGGTGGTCATCGATAAAGACAACACCACGATTGTTGAAGGAGCAGGGAGTGCCTCTGCGATCGAAGGTCGGATCAAGCAGATTCGTATGCAGGTTGAAGAGACGACTTCTGATTACGACAAAGAGAAACTTCAAGAACGATTGGCAAAACTCGTTGGAGGGGTTGCTGTCATTAAGGTTGGGGCAGCCACCGAGACGGAGATGAAAGAAAAAAAGGCGCGGGTAGAAGATGCACTCAATGCCACGCGAGCTGCCGTAGAAGAGGGGATTGTTCCTGGCGGCGGGGTAGCCTACCTGAGATGTTTGCCCGCCTTGAAGAAAATCAAACTGGAAGGCGATCGGCAGACAGGGGTCGATATTATTATTAAGGCTCTTGAAGAGCCCATTCGTCAGATTGTTCAAAATGCTGGTCAGGAGGGCGCTGTGGTCGCAGAGAAGGTGAAACAGGAGAAAGGGGCTTTTGGATTCGATGCGGATAAGGAAGAGTATACGGATATGATCGAGGCCGGCATCATCGATCCGACCAAGGTAGTGAGATTTGCCCTACAGAATGCAGCCAGTGTCGCTTCTCTGTTGATCACTACAGAAGCAGTCGTTGCTGAAAAACCCAAGAAAGAACCAGCTGGACCACCGATGCCACCGGCTTATTAGAAAATAGGTTTCAAATCCCCCCCAACCCCCCTTTACTAAAGGGGGGCGAGGGGGGATTAAAAATTCTTTCATTCGTTCCCTCGGGGTCTGACATGGTTGGTTCCTCATCTTTGACCTTACCTGAAGATCCCAAAGAAGTCGAAAAGGTCTTTAACTCCCTTCCTATTAAGAATCAATTGGATATTGTTTTACAGGCTCGCGGGAAAGAGCGACTTCATTATCTATTTCTATCAGAGAATCCGGAACAGTTGGTTGAGCAACTCCCAGAGCTGGAGGTCTTTTTGACCCTCAAGGAGGTTGGAGAAAAGGACAGCCTTGATTTGATTTCACTCACCACACCAGAACAGTTTCAATATCTTCTTGACCTCGATTTCTGGAAAAGGGATCAACTGGATCCAGAGAAGATCCTTCACTGGATGGAGATTCTACTCGAATCGAGTGAAAAGAAGGTTACCCAATTTATCCACGCCACAGATTCTGAATTTATTGCCCTCCTTTTAAAAAAATTCCTTCGTATCACAACGCTGGATGGCGAACACTTGGAAGGGATGGATAGAATTTCTCTTTTTACTTTAGATCATTTTTACTTTATTGATTTTAAAGGAAAGGAGACCAGGGAGGTTTTCGAACCTTTTTTAAGAATCCTTTACCACATCGATGGTGAGGGTTATCGAAAATTGATGGAGTCTCTCGTCTGTGCGATTGAATCCGAGCTCGAGGAGACAGGATACCGTTTACGGAATAGCCGTCTGAACGACTATGGATTCCCTGATTTTGAGGAGTCTTTAGAAATTTACCATTTTGTTAATCCAGATTCTTTGACCGTAGAAAAAATGACTCCCCAGCTCAGGGATTGGGAAGAAACGGAGAAAGAAAGTCCAACTTTCTATTTGACCTTCCAAAACGAAGGCCCTTTTCTCTCCTCCATCCTTTCTAAGATAGATGATCCTCTTGAGCAAGATCGATTGAAACAAGAGATCACAGGACTCTGCAATAAAGCCATTGTGGCAGATGCTATTGATCTTTCCAATATAATGGGCATGGAGAGGACCATAAAAAAAGTTTATCACACTCTAAATCTTGGGCTTCAATATTTGAGCAAGGAAGATGAGACAAAGGCCTTTGAGATCCTTCCATCTCTTCCCATACAAAAACTATTTCAATGCGGTGTGAGCGCCACTATTCTTCTGAGAAGAAAGGCAGAGTCCATTTTGAAGGGTCCGTGGTTTTCAGGGAATCGGGAGAATCTTGTTTTTTTGGATTCTTCCCACTTTGAAAAAATGGAAGGGATTTTGAGGAAAAAACCTGCTCTTTATCGAGATGGGATCTATGAGGACTTCAAGAACCTCCAAGATTTAAAAGGGGCGGAGGATTTTTTGGAGTCCATCGAGATGATAACCATTTTTTTGGGAAAGCAATTAAATATCTATCCCCATGACCTGAAGGGATTGGATTGGAGTGGTTGCGCTCCTGAAGATTGGCGGGAGATTACCCTCTCCACAATCTTTCTCACCTCTTTGGCAAACCAAATTCTCAAAGGGACTTTTGAATTTGAAGCCATTGAGCAGGCCCAGGTAAAAGATTTTCTCTATCGTATTTTTGAAAGAAATGCCCAGGGGAAGGGGGTTATCAAGATGGGAGTCAAAAACGGGTTGAGAGACTGGTTCACTTCAACGGAACATGAGGGACTGAGGCGACAACATCTTCTTGCCTTTCAAGATTTCTGCCTGGACTTATTGGAAGAGGAGTTTGGAAAGATTCCTGTCGAGGAGAAGATCAATCCGAGATTTATGAAGGGGCTTTTGGTTAGAAAATAAGGTTTCTCTATAGGGTGAGTTGGAACTTCAGGAGTTCGAACTTCTGCTCGATGACCCTCTTTCCCCACTGCGTCCCTTCAGCTTGTTTGACAAGTTTAAAACAAAACTTCTCATAGAGATGGCGAGCAGGATGAAGTCCTTCAAAGGTCCAAAGATAGACCCGGCTGTAGTGCCTCTCTTTGCAGAAGGAGATCGCTTCCGCCATAAGCCTATTGCCAAAACCACGGCCCCTTGTCTCCGCTGAGAGGATGAACCATCGAAGGTGTGCCCCTTCGGTCATTGCCTTGATGCCATCGATCGCAATACCCCCTTCGATCTGATTATTCAAAGAGAGGGTCCAAAAGCCATCCCGTGACTCATCATATCGACTGAGGAACTCTGAGAGATCTGTGGCAACTTTGGCTTCAAAGAAAAGTCCAAATCCCCAGTTCTCGTAGTAATAGGCGGCATGGAGTTCGGCCATTCGACCAATGGCCCCCGGCCTATATCCTTTACAAATGACTTCATCCATCGTCACGGCCTCATCCTATTTAGACGAAGAGGAAATATTTCAATGCGGCATTAAGCATAGGATAAGCGTGTTTTTGTGTCAACAAGGAAAGAGGTTTAGAGATAGGATCATTTCGAGCACGACTTTTTTCTTTCCACCCATCATTTATTTCAGCGATACGCGGATGGCACTTCATCTGATGGTATATAGTCGAAGTCCTTCTCCTGCGCACTATAAATTAATAATCGCTATTCGGTATTCAAGGCAGAGTTCCAAGCCTCAGCGAAAAAATCAAAGATTTTTTAGTTTAATTTGAAATCCTCATTTTACCTGCCTTACAAAACCGGCCTAAGTAAACTACATTTCCTTCCCGAGAACTTCACCTACTTATCTACAATAGGAGGATGACCTAAGATTTGATGATTATTGAAATGTGGAATAAAAAAGGCAGGACCATTTCTGATCCTGCCTTTGTCCTTTTAAATTGGATATAGGTTTATCAGATTGCATCCTCGTCAATCATATTATTTTGAGGTGGTAACGGTATTATAAAAACTGATTTTCGAGTTCGATGCAATATCGCATTCGAGACATTCCTAAGAAACGTATGGGTCGAAAATCCCTTGCTATGTGTGCCAAGGACGATCCCATCGCCACCTTTACCTCGACAGGATTTATTTACTGATGCATTCCAATGCCACCCTCTCGCTTGGTTAAATAGGGAGAGATGGGTTGAAAGCGGTCATCGATCTCAAGTGTGACTCCCATTTTTCCGAAGGTTTCAATAACAGCATTCTTGATCCGGTCTAGGGCTTCGATGTTCCAGTCCATTGGCATATCTGCCCCTACCTCTTTGAGGAAAGAAAAAATTTCTTTATTGAAGTCGTCCGACTTAATGATGATTTTTCGATTCATCTTTCCCTCACTTTTGTTTTGTGCTCTTCATAGTTATCACCAAAATAAAAAAAGTACCCGATCGTTGTGATCCTTGTTGCTCCGAGGAGGGCGAGAGAACTTAAGTTTCACTTGGGTCTCCGATCGGGCGCTCATCAACTTACTTCAGGGTTAGAGCAGCAAACAGGTTGTTCTGTCCTCTCTGGATTAAAAGAAGGACATTATCCTGTCCCTTGGCCTTATCAACCTTCTGAACGAAATCTTCCACATTCTTGACCGGTTTCCGGTTAACCTCCTGAACCACATCTCCTGTCTGAATTCCCGCATCGGCTGCAGGACTCCCCGGTTCTACCCGAGTCACCACCACACCCGTGTCTTTCTTTAAACCGAGACCCCTCGCGATTTCAGGGGTGAGATTCTGCACCGTAATCCCCAAGGATTTATGAGAAGGTGCTTTAGCCACTTCAACTCTCTCCTCCATCTCACCTACCTTCATTTGTCGGTCAAGGACTTTCCCATTCCTTATTAACTTAATGGTTACAGCTTTCCCAACGGGAGTCGATGCAACAAGTCGGGGTAGGTCTTTGGAGTCTGTCACTTCTTTACCGTCAAACTCTACGATGACGTCTCCCTGCTCGATTCCTGCTTTCCCTGCTGGGCTACCCGAGATCACCTGGGCAACAAGAGCCCCTTTCTTCTCCTTCAGATCAAATGACTTTGCCAGTGCTGGGGTAACCTCTTGAATGCTAACCCCCAACCACCCCCGGGTGACATGTCCCTTCTCCTGAAGTTGGGGAGCAATCTCTTTGGCCATGTTGATCGGAATCGCAAATCCTATCCCCTGGCCTGAAGCGATGATGGCGGTGTTAATGCCTACCACCTCCCCT
>Ga0214473_10008179_pt1 | contig 12380 bp, 12 predicted proteins | sample RVTome_7_FD_203509 | JGI IMG/M metagenome (GOLD analysis project Ga0214473, IMG submission 203509) | Soil microbial communities from uranium-contaminated site in the Upper Colorado River Basin, Wyoming, United States - RVT98D197 | ecosystem: Environmental > Terrestrial > Soil > Contaminated >... | reverse complement strand
GCTCGTGTTTGGCGGTTAACTAGATAATGGAGCGCGGCTGCTGTTTTTTTTTTTTAAAGTCCGGGAAACACTGGACTTTTTTGTTGGTTTGTGGTATCTAGTTAGATAACTAGATAGCCGCGTGAGGCTTTCCGGAGGATCAACATGGGTTACCCCACTTCCGTCCAACTCATCAAGCGCAAAAAAAGCGAACAATGGTACATCAACTTTCCCGCAGCGATCGCGCGGGCTATGGAGTTCGAGCAGGGCGAAGTCTGCGAGTGGATCATAGAGGACCTCTCCCAGCTCGTACTGCGCAGGACCTCCCCCCCGACATCTGCGATGAAAAAAAAACGCCAGTCGGACTTCTCGAAAACTTCGAGGAATGCTTCGCGCAAACCCGCGACTCGTTCGGCCAGGAGAGGGTCTTCAAGCGGGCAAGGATCGATGCCTTGAGCGCTCTCGCCGGATTCGGGCGCCACACGGTCACCGGCCTGATCGCGGCAGGCGGCCGACAGTTTCTGGACTGGTCGGCCGACTACCGCCTTTTTTCCGAGGCGCGCTTCGATCAGGACCTCCTGTTCGGAGCCGTCAGGCGCCAGGTCGAAGAATTTCTCGCCCCCGGCGAGGCGGTGGTGGCGGCCATGGACGACACCCTGATCCGGAAACGCGGGAGGAAGATCCCCGGCGTCGCCTATAGACGCGACCCGCTGGGGCCGCCCTTCCACGTGAATTTCATCACCGCTCAGAGATATGTGCAAATGAGCATGGCCCTCCCGGCCGGGACCGTGCCCTCCAACGCCCGCATGATCCCAATCGACTTCCAGCACGCTCCGACACCGAAGAGACCCGGCAAAAATGCGGACAGAGAAGCCCTCGATGAGTATCGCGCGGCTGCCAGGGCAATGAATATCTGTAAGATTGGCGTCGAGAGAGTTCACGCGCTCAGAAATGCCATCGACTGCGACCGCCCGCTAAGAGTCGTCGCCGACAACCGCTTCACCAACGCCACGGTTCTCAAAAACCTGCCGCCGGACACCGCCTTCATTGGAAGAATCCGCAAGGACTCCAAACTGTACTTCCCCCCGACCGATGAGGACAGGCGCGGAAGGGGACGAAGACTCGTCTACGGAACCAAGGCTCCAACACCCGAGGAGATCAGAAAGGACGAGTGCATCCCCTGGGAAACCTGCGCGGTATGGGCCGCGGGACGCGAGCACCATTTCAAGGTCAAGACTATCGCTCCCCTCAGGTCCAGGATGATGGGACCTCACGACCTCAGGCTTATCGTCATCGCTCCGCTCGCGTACCGCCCCTGCAAAACTCACAGGGTCCTTTACCGTCAACCGGCTTACCTTATCTGCACCGATCCCGCCCTGACCCTTCAGGAAATCATCCAGGCCTACGTCTGGCGATGGGACATCGAGGTCAACTTCCGCGACGAGAAGCAGATCATCGGCGTCGGCGAGGCGCAGGTCCGTAACGAGTCTTCCGTCCGGCTCCTTCCGGCCTTCCTTGTCGCAGCCTACGCCATGCTCCTCGTCGCCGGCGCTAAAACATACGGCCGGAACAGCCTCGTCTCCGGCCTGCCACTGCCCGTCTGGAGACGCAACTCCAGAAAACACCGCGCGTCTACGGAAGATTTCCGAAGGCAGCTTCGCTGCGAACTCTGGGGAATCGGTATGGGCATCAATGATTTCTCCGGCTTCTCATCGCACACCATCAAGTGCACGCACCCCGAAAAAATCCTCCCAGACCTGCCCTCTGCCGTCCTCTACGCAGTTGCGTAGCCTTTCCTCCCACTCCTCAACCCCCATCCCCTTCACCTAAAACCGCCAAACACGAGTCAAACGCTTCCAGCGTTTGGGGTAATGAGTTTTTATGTCCCTTCCTGCCAGCCGGCGAGATATTCCACCTGCTCGCGCGTCAGGGTGTCGATCTTGACAGCCATCGACGCCAGCTTCAGCTCCGCGACTTTGTTATCGATATCCTCAGGAACCGAATAGACCTTCGTCTCGAGGTCCTTCGCGTTGTTCTTGAGATATTCGCAGCACAGCGCCTGGTTCGCAAAACTCATGTCCATGACGCTTGCCGGATGTCCCTCGGCGGCCGCGAGATTCACAAGACGTCCCTCACCCGCAAGGAACAGCCTCCGACCGTCCTTCATCGTGTACATATCGAGATTCGACCGCACGCGCTTTTTCTCAACCGCCATCGCTTCGAGAGCCGTCAGCTCGATCTCACAGTCGAAATGTCCGGAGTTGGCGAGAACGGCGCCGTCCTTCATCTTCTCCATGTGCTCGCGACGTACAACATTCTTGTTGCCTGTCACCGTGACGAAAATATCCCCGATCGGTGCGGCCGATTCCATCGTCATGACACGGATGCCGTCCATTACCGCCTGTAATGCCTTGACCGGATCGATCTCGGTCACGATCACATGCGCGCCCTGTCCGACCGCGCGCATCGCGAGACCCCGTCCGCACCAACCGTAGCCGGCGATCACGAAATTTTTCCCCGCGAGAAGAATATTGGTCGCGCGGATGATACCGTCGCATGTGGACTGTCCGGTGCCGTAACGGTTGTCGAATAGATGCTTAGTTTTTGCGTCGTTTACCGCGATGATCGGCACGGGTAAAACGCCGTCCCTCTCCATCGCCCTCAATCGGTTGACTCCAGTCGTGGTTTCCTCGGTACCGCCGATGACACCGTCGAGCATTTCCCTCCTGCTGGAAATCAACGTTGTCACAAGATCGCAGCCGTCGTCCATCGTGATGTGCGGACCAGCGTCGATGCACGAGTTAATGTGTTTGTAATATAGCTTGGAATCGGCTCCGTGAATGGCGTGAACATCGATATCGAAAAATTTGACCAGCGCGGCAGCGGTGTCGTCCTGCGTGGATAACGGGTTCGACGCGCACAGGTGAATTTCCGCCCCGCCTGCCTTGAGTGTGCGCATGAGATTCGCGGTTTCGGTCGTAACATGAAGGCACGGCGCGAGAATAAGTCCCTTGAACGGTTTCTCCTTCTCGAACCGCTCGCAAATGCTCCTCAGGACCGGCATTTCGGTCCACGCGTACTCAATTCTATTCAATCCCTGTTCGGCAAGTTCAGGTTTGGCAATGTCGGGCATATCAGTCTCCTCAGATTTTTAAATAAAAACATCACATCAAGGCGATTATGAACGCTTCACCCTTCTATCTTAATAAAAAGCTTATGGATTCTAACAGAATAGGGTACCAATTGCTAGGTGTGCGTACCGGAGCATTCCCAGAAAGTCGGCCTTTCGCCGTTTGGGGACATGTCCGCCCGGGAGGAGTCCGGGAATTTGAGGATTACGATCGTCATGTGCTTAATCAAAATGTTACGATATAATGATTATCAGAAAATTAGCACAAAAAATAATCCCTGTCCAGTGGAAGGGGGATAAAAAAATGAAGAATCCGCTCCATAACTGTCGCGGTTCTGTTGGTTGTCGGGAACCATATAAGTAAACCTGTCCAACAGAACCGCGACAGTTATGGAGCGGATCGTTTGCCATATTGCAGAACTAACCAACAGAACCGCGACAGTTATGGAGCGGATCGATTTTCATATAACTGCTTGTTCCGAAGCCTTCTGGATACTACTTCTTCTGCGCAGTAAGCATTATTATCCCGACATTCGCGGTCTTTCTGGCGCCCATGTCGGACGTGGACGCTTCCTCCTGGACCTTCTCGACCTTGACCTGGTCGAATCCGGCGGCCTTGAACCAGCCCTTCAGGTCTTTTTCGTTGAATCCGAGCCAGACATCGGCCATCTCCTCACGCAACCATTCGTGATCGTGCGATTCAAGCTCGACAATCGAGATGGTCCCGCCCGGTTTCAGCAGTCTGCCCCATTCTTTGGCGGTTTTGGCGGGTTCCGGCGAATGATGCAGGACCATGCTCGCTGTGAGACCGTCCAATATGCAGTCCTTCAGCGGGATATCGTCCATCTCGGCCTGAATGAAATCGATATTTTTAAGTCCGCGCTCACGCGCCTTGCGCCGCGCCACCCTGAGCATCTCTGCCGAAATGTCGACACCAATCGCCTTTTTGACGAGGGGGGCGAGAGCGAGAAGAAGGAAACCGGTTCCGCAGCCGATGTCGGCGACAGTCCAGGTACACGGAATCAACCCGGCAAGCGCCCGGTTACGGACCCTCAGCCCGAAATACTCGGCGCGGATATCATCCCAGTCTTCCGCGACTTTTTCATGGAAGTGCAGGGATACGTCCTGACGTCCCTGCATGGCTTTGTTAATACGGGGCTTGTCTCCGTCCAGGTTGGACTTGTATAGCTTGCTGTCCCTGTAAGCCTGGAGCTGGCCGCGGTCTTCCACGGTGGACGGCACCGAGTAATACGACCATGTTCCCTCGCGCCTCTGGGACAGCAGCCCGGCATCCTTGAGGACCGCGAGGTGGCGGGAGATTCGCGACTGGCCCATTCCCATGATACTGACGAGCTCGTTTACGCTCAGTTCCTCGGTGTCGAGGATCGCAAGCAGCCTTAAACGTGTGGGATCCGCCATGGCTTTCAAAATTCGGAGTAGAACGGACATATTTTCACCATCTCTTTCCGGTACTGCGGGGACTGGCACGCCGATTTCGCTTTGCATTGAACATCACTTTATCACACTGCATGACAAGCGAAATCGGAGTGCCTGTCACCGCGGGACGATGCAGAATTAAAGCGCGGTTAATTAAATCTGATGAAGGTAATATTAACCAATCGATTCGTGCGTGTCCAGTAATTTACAGGACAGTTTGTCCATATTAGTGACTTTTCGGCTGTCAGCTATCGTATTCCAGGTTGATGAATAACACCACTCGCAAACCGGGTACTTTTAGCGAATTTTTGATTTTTGCCGTACTCATGCGGATTGCATGAGGTCTGGAATTAATTCGACACAAGATTTCCTAAACATTTCAAACCCGCACGGCATTGATATTGCCTCATAAAAGGCTGGGGAAGTAACGCAGAGAGTAAAGGCTGGAGAGAGAACCGGCTGGAACCAATAAAATGTACTCTCTAAGACCCTGGCCCACCTGAAGCAGCAGGTGGGCTTGAAATTTTAGCGGGGACTGGCACACCGATTTCGCCTGACGACAATCTTCACTCTTTTACATATCTTGACAGGCGAAATCGGTGTGCCTGTCACCGCCGGACGTATTCGGCATCACGACAATTCAACGTCATTTATAATCAGGAGAAACCGGCAACCGAGGAGCCTCGACGCCCTTCGGACCATCACCATACGGGACGTGAATATCTCGAAGTACTCCATCACGCTGGCGATGGCCGTGTCGATCGTTACCTCCGTCTTTATCAGGCGCTCCGTGACATCTCCGGTAACAACGCATTTCTTTGTCGCGAGATTCACTCTGTCATGAATATCCTGAGTGGTGGGATCGGGGTATCTTACGCGTGAACGGTGCACGTCGGTTTTATCGGCTATAACAAGGCACGCCCCCGTTTCGTCGATCACCGTGCCGATCTCCTCTTCATGGTTGCTGATTGCGGTCAAAATGGCGGTGATGTCGTCGTATTCGATCCCGTGGTCCACGAGGATCGGATAGACGAGTAACGACGAAGCCATCCCATGATGTAAACGTCCAAGCATGTTACCGATATCATGCGTCAGGCCCGCAAGGAAAGCCCTCTCGGCCACGCGGGGAGCGTGCCCCAGGTCGAGCGCAATCTGGCGCGCGCGTTTCGCGACCAGACGTGTATGCCTCGGACCGTGCTCGGTGTATCCGATGGCGTCGAGATATTTGTCAGCGGCGCGGATCAGCGCCGCAGTACGGGGGTCTTCGGCCACAGCCATGGCGAGGTCGTGATTCAGGGCGGTTCCCGTCGTCCCGTGTCCTTTTGATAATGCGTTATCGGATGAATCCATAATTAAAAACCGCCTTTATAAAAGGCGCACTATAAGGCGTCCTAAAAGGTACACGTAAATTATAAAGATAACAACCCCGTACGAAATGAAAAAAAGTGCTCAAATAAGCCGCTTCGGGTTGGATTTAGATTGCACTTTCTCAGAGATTGATTATCATCTTTCTCCGCATGTCCGGACGAAATGAACAGCTTGGTTTGTTCGGGAAGCGCGATTTCCCAGGCCCTTCGCCGTGCCAGGTCGCCCGCATTGAGAAGCTGGCGCTGACTGCCGTTCGCTCATACGGACTCAAAGTTACATCTGTCAGGTGGAAGGACAACCGCAGGGTGATGGCGTCGGTCGGGAAGGGCGGAGTTCTTCACCTGAATAAAATCTACCTCCGCGCCCGTGAAACGGATTTCATCGCATTGGCGCGGGTTATGTCCGGTAAAGCCAGGACGGACGACACATCGAAGTTCCGTGAGTTTATCGAGAACCACCTTCCGAGGGAGGTTTACAGCAGTAACGGCAATGGTAACGGCAGGCTGGTGATTCTTCCCCCCAAAGGTCTGTTTCACGACCTTCTCAAAGCTCTTGACCGAATCACGACTTTGCTGGATAAACCACTGGACCCATTGCCGATTCTCGGCTGGACCGCGGCGCGGGTCGGACGAAGCGGAATCACCTGGGGGACTCACCGTCCGACCTCCGACGGACCGCTGATCCTCGTCAACGCGGTACTCGACGCGCACGATGTCCCCAATTTCGTGCTCGAACACATAATCTGGCACGAGCTCTGCCATCAGATTTCCCCGCCCAGAACAAACCGGAACGGCCGCCGCGTTGTCCACTCCAAGAGATTCAAGGAACTCGAAGCCCGGTACCCTCGTCTTGCCGAAGCCGAAAAATGGGAAAGGGACCATGTCATCCGGTTTATAAAGCGTCATATGTAGCGACGCATGGCAATGCGTCGCTGCGTTACAAGTAAAGTGTTTGGAGTGGGTGTCCAGGGGTATATTAATAGAATCCAAGATACTGCAGCAGACCATTTCCTATCGTAGCGCTGACCTTCTGGTCGGCTGTAACGCTGACGTCCCCGTCGGCATACTCGAGACTCCCAGGCAGATTATCCTTTCGCGGACGGGACGTCCCCGCTCCAGCCGACCCGGAGGTCAGCGCTACAGAACAGATCATAACGGTGTTGGGACCCTATATCCCGCACGAAAAATTGCACATTACCCACTTTAAACCCGGATGAACCACAAGTATACTATGCGACGCATTGCCATGCGTCGCTACCAAAGCCCTCTGTTTTCCGGTACCTGCAAAGTAATTTACGGGGTCCTTTTCCCAAGCCCCCTCACTTTTTTCTTCACCGCAAGCCTTCTAAGCTCCAGTTTTTCGAATAATTCCGACAAAGCGTCGAATCCGTCCTTCGCCCGCGCGCGCAGCCTTGTCACGCCCTCCGTGATTTTCGTCTTCAGCCTGCCGCGATCCTCCCATGCGTCCATAATCGCGTCGAATAGAACTTCCGGACCCAAAAGCGGCGTGTGTACTGCCGGTTTCAGACCGAACTCACCCAGAAATTCATCGATCTTCGGATCATAGCTCACCCCGATAAACGGCACGCTTGTGTTTGCCGCGAAGATGAGCGAATGAAGGCGCATACCGACCATCATGTCGCACTTCCCGATAAGCCCGACCGCCTCGGACGGCTTGTAAATCCCTTTCAAGATCATTACCTCATCGTGCCGCTTCACGAGTTTGAACACTTCCTCGGCATACTTGAGATCGTACGGGTGATGAAACGGGAAAATCGCGACTCCGCAATTCAGCTCATCGATGGTCATGTCGATTGTCCGCGCGAGCGCTGTCAATTGGCGAGTGTCTTTTTTATCGCCCTTGATGCTGAAGCCGATCAGGGGACGTCCGACAAGGTCGAGATTTTCCTGGAGGAAGATGTCGTTCACGGTGTCAGGGTCGCCGGGATCGAGGAGCAATGCCGCGTCCGCCATCATTTTTAAGTTGGCGTCGAACGGAAGCCTCTGCTGGCAGAACACGAACGATTTAAAATCCCGTACCGCGACCAAGTCGCACTGGGACAACATTTCACCGGCCAGCATCGGCGAGAATTCACCGTCGAGAGGTCCGATCCCCTGCGCGAACGCGACGAGACGCCGTCCTGTTATCGATCCAAGCAGGAGAATTCCGAGATAATATAAGAGACTTTGGAAGCTGGTGGCGTCCTGCAGAAGCCCTCCCCCGCCCTGCAGAATGATCGGCGAACCGGGGATGCGAGCGAGGATTTTAAAGAGGTTATCGCGGGAAATGGAGTCGACATCGAATGTCTCCGAGGTTTTTTTCGGATTTTTGGACAGCACCACCGGATGTGCGTCGTCGCGTATCCCGAACCAGTTGATGATCGATTCGAGAATGGCCTCGTCGCCGAGGTTGTCGAACCCGTAATAGCCGGAGACGAGTACCGGGAGGGAATTTCCTGACGCCTTTATCGGAGACATTGTGTGGAAGTATACCCGAAAATTGAGATTCGCGGGATGGGATGGAGGTTTGGAGAATCACTAATAAAAAATGCCGGCACGGAATCGGTACCCCATGCTTCAGCATGGGTCGGTTTCCGAGACGGTTAAATTTTCCAGACTTTTCCGGTCTTCCTTCCTGAAGCTTTAGCAAACGCATTATCTATCTTCTGCAGCTCCACGAGTATTTTAACTTTCTCGGGGAACGGGAGATTAGCGAGCTTTACGCGGTGTTTAAGTTTTGCGTCGGCGATTTTTTTCCATTCGTCCGGATGCTGGGATTGTTTATTTTGTATTTTCTTCGATGAACTCATCCCATTTGTCCTTCAAACCATGGTCTGTGAGGATTTTGCCCAATTTATCATAATCCGGTTTAGTCTTTGTATTGGGATCTTTCATTATTTCATGCAGATTCGATAACCTTATTTTGTCCTTCGGTCTGCCTGTCTGCAGCATAATTGCCAGAACGTACTCAAGTGAAAAAATCCTAGTCCTAGTGTCATTATACATCACAGATTTAGCGTAATCGAGAGCTTCCCTGATCAGGTCATTATACGGAGGTAAAAACTGAACGAGAATCCCTTCAATGAGAAATCCCTCAGCCTCAGCCTTATACCCCAGGTCCAAGAGGTATTTGTAAATTGGACTCATCGAGATCAACTCACAACTGTCGGCATCTGACGCGAAGTAAACAAACAAATCCAGGTCATACGTCAAGGTCGGCTCACCATAATAATCTGCAGCCATACCTCCCCCTATAGCGTATCCTCCAATTACGCCTTTCTTAACCATGCCATTTATGATTTTTAGCGTCTCGTCCATTGGATCATTGTTTAGTGTAAAATTGGATTTAAAAATCGAGCGGCAAAATGTTCTATCGCGGAAAAAGGGGGATAAAAATCCCTATCCTACCGAGTTTACCGGTAGTTAAATGTGGCCATGGGAACGGAAACGAGGAGGTTTTTTCGAGCCTATCCCTTCCCCCCATCCGTACCCATAAACCCGGGACCAGCGATTTTTCCGAGCCCGATCGTGAGCTTGCTGTCCACACGCCTCCCGATCTCCACGAGCGCGCCCAGGAGTCCGGGAATCTCGCGGTACCGCTCGACATAATGGCCGATTCCACGATATTTCATCAGGGAGTACTCGAATGTGAGCTCCGGCGGGCCGAACTTTTCGAGCCGGTCGATCAGGTCCCACATCTCGTCATCGAGAATGAATTTCACCGCCCGCATGTTCGGGCCGCAGACGAGATAGTCGCGGGCGATGTTCGGCGGCATCATAATCTTGCGGTCGCCGGCAAGCTGCCCGCGCCTGATGCCGGTCGCCTCGAGAGCGCGGTGACGCACACCGATCTCGACATCCGAAGTTTTTCCAAGATGAAAGGTGATGGTGAACTCGGGAGGTTGGGGGAAAAGGGGTATCGGTTCGACATGCTCGGACTCGTACTTCGCGGAGACAGCGATTTCCACCGTGAACCCCCTCCAGTGCCCTCTCAGTATCGGACCCGGAAGGAGCGGACCTTCGGTGACTGTCATTCCAAGAAGTCCGGCAAGTCTGTACTCGTCCACATCCCCAGCCTCTATCTTTTCGAGCCGTTCCAGAGTATCCCTACTGAAAACGACGTGCATAGCTAATTATATAAACAAAATCGCGCGATATTAAAGTTAATTAAGCCAATAATTTGAATAAAAATGCCAAAAAATGGTTTAAATCGGCAAGTATCGATAGTTTTCCACATTTTTCCACATCGTATGCAATTCCCGGTATATGTAACAAAATATCTTCGTTATGCCTGTTTTCTCGACAATAAATTGATCAATCCGAGCAATATCGCGCCTGCTATTAGTCCGATCACTCCTCCGATAACAAGTCCCCCGACTGTGCGCCAGATCGACAAAAGTATCGGCGTATGGAAGTGGCAGAATGTGTTTATCATCGATGTCAGCGCGACCGATCCGACCACAACTCCCGCGTACATCAGCGCTCGACGGATTTTCAGGCTGCTGAATCCAAGCATCATCAGGATAATCATACCGGGATGTCCGAACAACATCTCTTTCGTTCGCGGACGGGCGTACAGCACTGTTTCGAACCAGCCTCTCACATTGTTCTCCCAGTCGGCGACATCGATGATCGGGAAATTACCGCTGCGGTCGACCATGATAAATAAAAGCGCGAGTCCGACAATGCCGAGTATCACATGCCAGATTTGAATATTAACACCGAGCAGCCACGCGATGCCGTCTTTTATCGTGCGTTTCCCTTCGGGAAGAATCAACTGCACGCCGATAAGGATCGCAATGAGGATTGGGAGATACAGAGCTATCTTGACGCCAGAGAAAGTGTCTATGGCAAGGATAGTCCGTTCGTTGATCATGACCGCCGCAATACAGACAGCACCAGCCAATGTTATGCATATAGCGCTGAACCAGTAGAAAATACTCGTAAGAATTGGATTTAACGAGAAAACTCCTTGCTTGACTGTCAAGTCCTCATACTTTCTAGAGAGCCAGACAATTGCCAGCATTGGAGACAGTAGGGCAATAGCGAGAATGAGAACCTTGGGTATTATAGGCCACCACCACGTCAAGAACATGATTAAGATAACGATCAAGTCAGACGCTATGATCAAGTTAAGATGCACAGGAGCGATGGATATTCCCAGGTTATGTAGTAAAATGAAAATTCCGATCGATAACAGTAATAACGACGTAAAAAATGTAAGGACCACTAAACCGGAGACCTCAAATTTATTTTTTCCCAGCGTTGATGGTTCACCAATTTTGTAACCAAGAATCTCAAGAGAATCCCTGACTTCAGCGAACATGCTTAAGGTTTTTTCTATAATATTCTCATTTGTCGTTTGTAACAGGAAAGGTTTCAGATATGCCAACCGTACTGCCCTCTCCCTGACTGCCCTAACATAACGGTCAACGGCACGCTCCGGTGTTATAACCTCCATCTCCTCATCTTCGACTGAATGTACTTTTACTACCTGACTTGATCTCCATGCAGCCTGGTTAGATGCGCCTCCCTGCTCCGCGAATTCTATCCAGCCTATAAACATGTGGTCTAATGCACTCGGTCCCGACCTCATCCTTTCACTTTCATCGAATGGCATACGATGTTGACCGGCACCGTATCCGAGGATTCTATCCCCATCATATATGAGCACTGTCTCGCCAAACTGTTCGTATGTCTGACTTAAAATACTTCCCACTACCTGACTTGTGTAATGAGGTGCATCCCGTAACCTCGGATACAGCTTAAATCCCCTGCCTTCAAGATGATTTACTAGATCAGGATCAAACCCCAATCCCCACTCGAGAACAATCTTCGGCTCTCCAGCAAGTGACACAATCCCGCCCTCATCGCCGAGGTCTGTTACATCAACCAGTCCCGGATATCTCTCCTGCGCAGTTTCCGCAATACGCGCAAAAACCTCATGATCTTCGAAAATGAGATGATTCTTATCGTGCGAAAGTCCCATCAATAGCGGAAAATCGAGCTCCGGAGCGGACGCTTCCTCCACTTCCCTGCCCCTGTTTTTCTCGATCTCGTCGCGTTCCTCCGGAGTTTTCCATCCCGGCCACCCGACACCCTCGACAATCGTGCACAAACCCCTCTGCTGAAGGAAAATCGGTGTGTCCTCGAGAAGCGCGATATGGTCGATCCCGGCTTCATCTTTCACCCGCGCCAGAATTTCATCGACCGGCACATTTTCGGTCTGCGCGAGTTCAAGAAGCTGGACATAATCGGCGACAAGCGCGACGGAGTTGAAGCCCTTATCGAACTGGGCACGGTGATATAAAGTCACGAGCGCGGGAATGACGCAGAGGAAATAGACAATCCAGAGGATTTTGACAACGCCGGGCTTCATGGTGCGGTATTGTAGCACTTACCGGGAAAAATGTATCGGAGACGCGAATGTTAATGAGCGTGCCTTCACTTACTCAAAAGTGACGGCA
>Ga0214473_10008178_pt1 | contig 12381 bp, 10 predicted proteins | sample RVTome_7_FD_203509 | JGI IMG/M metagenome (GOLD analysis project Ga0214473, IMG submission 203509) | Soil microbial communities from uranium-contaminated site in the Upper Colorado River Basin, Wyoming, United States - RVT98D197 | ecosystem: Environmental > Terrestrial > Soil > Contaminated >... | reverse complement strand
TGTCCTTGCCGAAGATAGTGTGCGCGCCTCGGGACGGGCGCGTGTTCAATGGTTGCGCATAAAGGAAGGCCGTGTCAACGATTTCAACGGAGGATTTCATCTATTTTCAAAATCGACCGTTGTCAGCAATAAATAGTAGCTATTTTATGGCGATAATTATACTGTATCGAATAATCGGTGTGTTATCTCTATGTTCTGCTATAGATTGCCAGCGCCAAACGTTCGATAATGACGAATGATGACAAGAGAGCGTCTAATACACACGACAGCAGGGACCGAACTGGTGCGCATGCTCGCTGGGGCCGGGAACCGGGTCTTTTCCGCTGAGCAGGCCAGGGGACTTTCCCCCTCGGTAGGGATCTCCCGGGGCTACCTGCCCCAAGCACTCCACTACTTGGCCCGAGCTGGATGGATCGTCCAACTGCGGAAGGGGCTCTACGCGCTCTCGGGAGCGGTTGCGGGCACTCTGTCCGTCCACGAGTTCGAGATCGCGATGGCCCTCGTCCAACCCGCGGCCATCAGTCATTGGTCCGCCTTGAGCTACCACGGCCTGACCGAGCAGGTTCCCCGGGATGTCTTCGTGCTGACCTCCGCGCGGTCCGTGCCACGAGCGCGAGGGAAGAAGACGCACTCCGGAGATGGGTATCCGGCGGGCGGTACGACCTACCGGTTCGTACAGGTCAAGCCGGAACGCTTCTTCGGAATCGATGATGTCTGGGTCAACGAAGCACGGATCAAGATTACCGATCCGGAACGGACACTCCTCGACGGCTTGCTCGCGCCGCAATGCTGTGGCGACATCTCCGAAGTGCTTCACGCTTTCGAGACCCGCGGCCCCAAGCTCGACGTGGACCGGATCATCGAGTATGCGCTCAAGCTCGACGGCGCCACGGTAAAGAGGCTCGGTTGGATACTGGAAAAACAGGGAGTCACGCAGGCCCTGCTCGCACGCCTCCTTATGTTTCCGATCAAGGGGTACCGCGTCCTCGACTCGACGGGTCCCCGGCGTGGTCCTTGCGATGCCCGGTGGATGATCCAGTTGAATCTTCCCGGGAGGATGGTCGGGTGAAACCCCTTCGCATAAGACTCCAGGAAGAAAGGAAGCGGCTGGGACTTCCGTGGGAAGTCCTCGAGCGGGACTACCTGCTGTCCTGGATTCTGGCCGGGATTTCCCACGTGGATGCCTTGCGGGAAACGCTTGTTTTCAAGGGCGGAACGGCGCTCAAGAAGTGCTACTTCGGGGATTACCGTTTTTCCGAGGACCTGGATTTCAGCGCCGCAGGACCCGTGCCCAATGGTTCGGCAATGGAGTCGGCGATCCGCGATGCCTGCGCATCGGCCGTTATGCTCCTGGATCCCTATGCGCCCGTTGAAATCGTGTGCGATCGTCATGTGGAGCGTGATCCCCATCCCGGTGGTCAAGAGGCATTCGACATACGCGCCCGATTCCCGTGGCATCGCCAACCGCAGACCAACGTAATGGTCGAAATCGCGATCGATGAAAAACTCCTCAAGCCTCATACCTATCGCTCCATCCTTCACGGCTACGGGGAACCTTTGGAGACCAATATTCAGGTGTACTCGTTGGAGGAAATCGTCGCGGAAAAACTTCGCGCCATCTTGCAGCATGCTCGGGCCCTTGAACAACGGGGTTGGGTCCGGTCCCGCGCCCGCGATTATTACGATCTCTGGCGGATCCTCGGCGCCTATCGGGATCGGCTGGATTTCACGGACTTCCCGGCGTTCCTCTCCGAGAAATGCGCGGTCCGGGATGTCTCGTTCTCGGGTCCCGGGAGTTTCTTCCCGGACCCCATGCTTGCCGTCGTAGAGAAGACGTGGGAGCAGTGGTTAGGTCCGTTGGTTCCCAACCTACCTCCCGGCAAGACGGTGATCGAAGAACTCCACTCCCAGGTCGTCACGCTCCTGGCAGCGTCAAAATAGGAGGATTCCCGTCTTGCGCAAACCCGGCCATTCCGTCTACGTCACAGACGCCACGGACCTGCCCAGCTTCCTGGAGCCGGACGGCCCCCTCCCCGCATCCGTCATCCGATTCACGGAATATCTCGGCTCGATCATCGCAGGCGCCTCGCACTCCCCGTCGTCCGAGTGGCAATCCTTGAAGCTCAAGTGCAGGCGTCGTCCGGGCCGCAAGCCATGCACCGGCTTGATCCGCGTGCGGATGGGAGACGATTCTCCTCCGGAGATCCAGTGGGATTGCCCGGTCTGCCGGGAGCGCGGAATTATCCGCAATTGGCGAGGTTCCGAGTGGGACAACACGAGGGAGAACTGGAACCTATTCGAGGCGGAAAGGGCGTACGCCGAAAGCCTGTTCCTGGATTACGACGGCGACTTGGAGGAATCCCTTAGAGCCCTGGAACGGGCGATGTCGTTCAAGCCGGACTATCCGCCGGCCGTACTCTCCATGGGATCCGTCGAATACCAGCGCGGGAGAAAGGACGAGGGGAGGCGTCTCCTGTTTTCCCTTGTGGAATATCCCGACGCCACCCCCGACCTCGAGGAACTTATCGACGAGGCGGGTATGTTCCTGATCCAACAGAAGGAGTACAAGGACGGACTCGCCCTGTACGGCGCCGCGGCCGCGAGGTTCCCTGACACGGCGATGTTCCACGCTGGACTCGGCTGCTGCGCCGGCCACCTGGATCGGCACGAGGAAGCACTCGACTCCGCGCGGAGAGCCCTGGAACTGGAACCCGTAAATCAGGCGTACGTAAACGACCTTGGCTGGAGCCTGGTTCTTGCCGGGAATCTCGACGAAGCCCTCGAAACGCTCGCACGCGCCGTTGCGATGGACCCATCGGACGAGCTTGCTCGCGAGAATCTTGCGCGCTGCAAGACGGGAATCCTGGAGCGGGAGAAAGCACGATGACCTCCCACCAAGGAACTCCTCTGACCCATGTCGGATAACGACTCCCTCCGCCAATCTATCGCCGAGGAAGAGGCACGGCTGGCCCGGGTAGAGAAGGAACGAGATGAGGCGCTGGCAAGACTGAAAGAACTCAGGGACCGGCTGATTGGTGATCTCCCCGTTCCCACTTCCCCGAAGCCGATCCCGACCGGGGGTCTGCCCTTCCCGTCCAAGATCCCCTCTACCACCGAGGAGAAGGTTGCCCTCTTCCGGAACCTCTTCCGGGGCCGGGAGGACGTCTTCCCTCGACTGTGGGAAAAACCAAAGACCGGCCAGAAAGGATACTCACCAGTCTGCTCGAACGAATGGGTCCGGGGCATCTGTCAGAAACCCCGCGTGAAGTGCGGAAAATGTTCCAACCGGGCCTTCCTCCCAGTCACCGATCAGGTCGTTCTCGACCATCTTCAGGGCCGACACGTGATCGGAGTCTACCCGCTTCTTTCCGATGAGACCTGCCTTATCCTTGCGGCGGATTTCGACGGGTCGTCGTGGCAGGAGGATGTTGCGGCGTTCGTCGCAACCTGCCAAAGGATCGGCGTTCCGCCTGCGATCGAACGGTCCCGGTCGGGAAAGGGCGCCCACGCCTGGTTCTTCTTCTCCGGCCCGATCCCCTCCGCAACCGCTAGGCAGATGGGCTGCTATCTGCTCACGGAGACGATGTCGCGACGCCACCAGCTTGGGATGGCTTCATACGACCGCCTATTCCCCAACCAGGACACGATGCCGGCAGGCGGGTTCGGGAACCTCATCGCTCTCCCCCTCCAGCAGAAACCGAGGAAGGATGGGAACACCGTTTTTCTCGACGACAATTTCGAGCCGCACCCCAACCAGTGGGCATTCCTCGCTTCCTTCCCTCGGGTTTCCCCGGAAGCGGTCCATGCGATCGCAGAAGAGGCGGCACGGATGGACCGTGTGATCGGTGTGCCGTTGGCCATCCCGGAGGACGAGCACGACACGAAGCCGTGGACCCGCCCCCCATCCCGTAAGTCCGTCGCGGTCCCCATCGAGGGCCCCCTGCCTACAGAGGTCCGGGCGGTCCTTTCCCAGCGGCTCTTCGTGGAAAAGGTGGGATTACCCTCCCCCCTGGTCAATCGGATCAAGCGACTGGCCGCCTTCCAGAACCCCGAGTTTTACAAGAAGCAGAAGATGCGGTTTTCGACGGCAACCACTCCGAGGGTCATCTCCTGCGCCGAGGATCATCCGGAGCACGTCGCCCTGCCGCGGGGATGTCGGGACGATCTCTCCGAGTTGCTCGCCGGATACAACATCCCTCTGGCGATCGAGGACAAACGGAACGAAGGGGAACCGGTCACGTTTCGATTCCAGGGCCGCCTGACCGGAATGCAGGAAGAAGCGGTGAAGGCTCTCCTTTCCCACGACGATGGCGTTTTCGTCGCTCCGCCCGGCACCGGGAAGACAGTGGTCGGCGCGTATCTCACGGCCGCACGCGGGCGCAATACCCTTGTCCTTGTCCACAGGAAGCCGATCCTCGACCAGTGGGTCGCGAGGCTTTCCTCGTTCCTGGGAGTTGATCCAAAAACCATCGGCCGGATCGGGGGAGGGAAGAATTTGCCGACGGGCCGGCTCGACGTCGCCATGATCCAGAGCCTCGTCCGCAAGGGCAACGTGAACGACCTCGTGGCTCGGTACGGTCACGTTATTGTGGATGAATGCCATCACCTCCCGGCAGTTTCCTTCGAACGGGTTCTCGCAGAGGTGAAGGGTCGGTACATCACAGGCCTCACCGCCACCCCGTATCGCCGGGACGGGCACCAGCCGATCATCCACATGCAGTTGGGTCCGATCCGCTTTGCATCTTCACGGCAGCGCCACGCGACCGAACGGCCCTTCGAACAGAGGCTGATCCTTCGGGAGACAAATTTCGGCCCTGGCGAACTCGGCCCCGACGCGGGAATCCAGGAGATCTATGCCGTCCTCGCAGCAAACGAGGACCGCAACATGCTCATCTTCGATGATGTACTGAAATCGCTTGAAGAAGGCCGATCCCCTATTCTCTTGACGGAACGGAAGGACCACCTCGATCTGCTGGCCGATCGTTTTCGTAAATTCACCCGCCACCTGGTCGTCCTGAAAGGGGGAATGACCGCCCGGGAGCGGAGAGAAGCCATGGAAAGGCTCGCATCGATTCCGGTCAGCGATGAACGACTGGTACTCGCCACGGGCCGGTACATCGGCGAAGGATTCGACGACGCCCGACTCGACACACTGTTCCTCGCCCTACCCGTCTCATGGAAAGGGACCCTCGTCCAGTATGCGGGGCGCCTGCACCGCCAGCGTCCCGAAAAGAGGGAGGTCCGAATCTACGACTACGTGGACCGGAACGTCCCGATGTTGGCCCGAATGTTCAAAAAGCGGATGAAAGGGTACAGGGCTTTGGGCTACTGTGAGACGTCCGACGAAGAGCATTCGTGTTCCGGACATCATCCACGATCCAGACAGCCGATTTCACCCGCGTCAAATCGACACCGTCAGCCCCGGAGCGGCGGCGCCTATCCGCCGGGGGATTCGTTCTCATCGGGATGGCTGACCTTATCCGAAAGCATTCGAGCCGCATCCGAGATCCCCTTCGAGGTGGACCTTGTCGAGAAAGACGCTTGTCCGACGGGCGCGAAGGGTCCACGGCGGAAATGATGCATCCGCAGGCCGGACTCGACGATTCGGCTCGATTAACATCCGACGGGATGGTTCGAATCGGAATGGCGCGCCCTGAGGGACTCGAACCCCCAGCCGCCTGATCCGAAGTCAGGAGCTCTATCCGTTGAGCTAAGGGCGCGCGCCCGTCATCCCTGGCATCCACCGGGGAGGCAGCATTCCGCTTCGGAGGCCGGCAGCAGGGAATAGTGTGCGGTGACGATCCGGGGCGCCTCGCCGGCGACGGAAACCCAAAGGGTGGAGCGGATGAGGGCTTCCGCGATCCCCTCCTCCTCGTCCCGCTCCTCGATCTTCTGGATCGCGTGGACCACCGCGAAGTCGCCGAACCGGTCGCATCGCATGAGCTCGAACGACATCTCCGCGGTGGCGTCGAAGGCCCCCTCCAGGATCGCTCCGTAATCCTCCCCGTCGAAAAGCTTTCCCGAATAGTCCTCGAACACGGCAAACCGGGGGTCTTCAAGGGCAAAAAATGCGCGCAACGCCTCCGGGTCGCGGGCGTTGTAGGCGTCGGCGTATTCCGTCAGGAATATCTGCGGATCGAATTCCATGGGAGTCGCATTATCCCACGTTTTTCCCCGTGTCGCCACTTCGGGAGCCCGCCGGTGCCGGCGGCCTGTGGAGGCCCGCGCCCGGGCCGATCTGATATAGTTAGTGTTCGATGAATCGCCTCCCGACAACCGGCTGGCACGGGAAACTCCTGCACGTCGACCTGGGCGAAGGAACGGCGCGCATCGAGGAGATCCCCCGGGAGTTCCTGCTCCGCTATATCGGAGGAAGGGGGCTCGGGGTGCGCATGCTCCGCGAGACGTACTCCCTGGACCCCTTTCATCCCTCCATGCCTTTGGTCTTCGCCGTGGGGCCGCTGTGCGGCACCGCCGCCCCCACGGCCGCCCGGCTCGCGGCCGTATCCCGCTCTCCCCTGACCGGGACCGTCTACGACTGTTCGGCCGGCGGCCGGTTCGCCCACCGGCTCAAGGCCGCGGGGTTCGACGCTTTGCGGATCGTGGGGCGAAGCCCCCGCCCCGTGGCCCTTGCCGTCACTCCGGAAGGCGCGGAACTTTTGCCCGCCGGCGACCTCTGGGGAAAAACCATCGGCGAAACGGTGAAGACGCTCGAAAGCCGCGGCAGCGTTGCGGCGATCGGCCCGGCCGGCGAGAACCGGGTCCTTTTCGCCTGCATCATGATGGGCGAGGGGAACGCGATCGGCCGCGGCGGCTTGGGCGCCGTCATGGGTTGGAAAAACCTGAAAGCCGTCGTGGTGAACGGCGACCGGGCCACCGACGTCGCCGACCGGGAACGATTCGACCGCGCGCGGCAGGACGTGATGCGCCTGTTCCGGGCCTCCCCCATCATCTTCGGCGAGCTGGGGATCGCGGAGTTCGGAACGCCCGCCCTCGTGGACCTGATGCGCCAGCGGAGGATGGCTCCCACGGAGAACTTCCGCAGGACGGTTTTTGAGGGATCGGGAAACTACTCCGGCCCCGCGATCAAGAAGGCATATGGGGCGAAAAAGGACGGCTGCTTCGGCTGTCCCATCCAGTGCAAGAAGAGCACGCCGGACGGGATGCACCTCCCCGAGTACGAGACCGTTTCCCACTTCGGAGCGTTGAACGGCATCGACGACCTGCACGCCATTGTCCGTTCGAACGCCCTGTGCAACGAGCTGGGGATGGACACCATCTCAGCCGCCGCCACCCTGGCCGCCTGGGGGGAAGGGAGAGGACGCTTCCCCGTCGCCGGAGAGGTGGACCGGCTCGTCGCCGACATCGGATACCGGCGGGGCGAGGGCGACCTGCTGGCGCTGGGATCGCGGCGCGTGGCCGAGGCGATGGGGAAACCGGAACTCTCGATGAGCGTCAAGTCGCTGGAGCTTCCCGCCTACGATCCGCGGGGGGCCTACGGGATGGCGCTGGCCTACTGCACCAGCAACCGGGGGGGGTGCCACCTGCGCGCCTATCCCATCTCCCACGAGATCCTGCGCAAGCCCGTGGCCACCGACCGCTTCTCCTTCTCTGGGAAGGCGCGCATCATCAAGATCGCCGAGGACGCCAACGCCGCCGTCGATTCCCTCGTCGCGTGCAAGTTCTCCTTCTTCGGCGCGACGCTCGAGGAGTACGCTGAGCTCCTTTCGGCGACCACGGGGGAAGAGTACGGCCCGCAGTCGCTCAAGGAGATCGGCGAGCGGATCTACCTGACCGAACGTTTCTACAACTGCGCCAACGGGTTCGATGCCAAGGACGACCGGCTGCCCGCGCGGTTCTTCCGCGAGCCGGGGTCCGGCGGAGAAGGGATCGATATTCCGCCGATCGACGAAAAACGGTTCGAGGAAGAGCTTCAGAAGTATTACCGCATCCGCGGGCTCACCCCGCAGGGGACGTTTTCCGATCCCGGTTTCCTGGAGAAACTCCCATGAGGGATCAGATCGCCAAGTATGCGGGAAGGCTTCTTTCCGACCGGTCCGCCGTCCCCGGCCGCATCGCCTTCGCCGCGCAGGACGACGTCCTACTGACGGACGGGGACCCGGGGCTCGCCCGGCTTGCCGGTGAAGTTCTCTCATCTTTAAGCTGTCTCGGCATGGTGGCGGCCTGTCCCTCTCTTCCCTTCGCCGATTTCCTGGTGCGCCGCGCCTCCGCGGGCGAGTCCCGCATCGTCCCCCGCGACACGGAAACCCGCACCTTTCTGCACGACATCCCGTTCCTGCGCCGGGAGGAACTCGGCGGCGACGCCGCGGCGCGCATCGCGCGCCTGCTGGGGAACCGCAAGGGGGTGATCGCGGAGGGGCTGGGGATCTTCGCCAACGGGACGGTGACGGTCGAGCACGCCTACATCAACTACTCGTCGGTCTTCCACGCGGTCTTCGTCAAGTACCTGCTGGACGTCCTTGCGGAGGGGTTCCTCCTGCCCGGGGAGAAGGAGGCGTTCCAGGGGTTCCGCCGCGACTGGCTTCGCCCGATCTCCGCCGAGGGGCTCGCGTTCCGCAGCGGCCCGTTGGATGATCCCGGGGAAATCCTTGCGGAGATCGCCGCCGCGGGGCGGTACACTGTTGAGCGGGGGCTGGTGGACTCTTTCTTCGGCAACATCTCCTGCCGGGCGGGCGACATCGTGTACATCTCGCAGACGGCGGCCAGCCTGGATGAGCTGCCGGGGCGCATCGACCCGGTCCCGATGGACAACTCCTCCACCACGGGGATCACCGCTTCCAGCGAGCTCCTCGCCCATCGCAGGATTTACGAAGCGAGCGGAGCCCGGACCATCCTGCACGGCCATCCCAAGTTCGCCGTCGCGATGAGCATGCTCTGCGAGGAAAAAGACTGTCCCGTCAAGGATTGCTGGAAGGACTGCGACCGCGTGCGGCTTCTGGGGGACGCTCCGGTGGTCGCCGGGGAGATCGGCGCGGGGGGGCTGGCGAAGCGCGTCCCGCCGGTCATCGCCTTGCCCCGCAAAGCGGTGGTCTACGGGCACGGCGTCTTCACGGTGGGGCAAACGGACTTCGCCGAGGCCTTCCGCGCCATGGTCGCACTGGAGAACTGGTGCCGGGAGGAATATTTCCGGCGGCTCGCGGAGAAGCTCTCCGGATGAAGCCCTTCCTCGCGGTCTTTCGCAGCCCCCGCCTGTTCTGGATCCTGTTGCTCGGGTTCTCCTCGGGAATCCCCCTGGCGCTCACCGGGACGACGCTCCAGGCCTGGATGGCGACGGAGAAGATCGACCTCGCGGTTATCGGGATCTTCTCGCTGGTGGGGCTCCCCTACACGGTCAAGGTCCTCTGGGCGCCCCTGATGGACCGGTTCATCCCTCCGTTTCTGGGAAGGCGACGGGGCTGGATGATCGTGACGCAGCTTGCGCTGGCTCTGGCCATCGCCGCGATGGCGTTCTCCGACCCGTCGGGGGCGACGACCCTGTTCGCGGTCCTGGCGCTCCTGGTGGCCTTTACAAGCGCAAGCCAGGACATCGTCGTCGACGCGTACCGCACCGAGGTCCTCGAGCCGCTGGAACTCGGTCCCGGCGCGAGCGTTCACATCCTGGGGTACCGGATCGCGATGCTGACCTCGGGCGCGCTTGCCCTCATCCTGGCGGACCGTCTCCCCTGGAAAACGGTCTACCTTCTGATGGCGGCATCCCTGGTCGTGGGCGTCGTCGCCTCCCTGTTCTCTCCCGAGCCGCGGCTTCCGGAACGTCCGCCGGCCAGCCTGAAGGAAGCGGTGGTGGAGCCGTTCGCCGAGTTCCTGTCGCGGCCGGGGGCCCTGGAGATCCTGCTGTTCGTCCTCCTCTACAAGCTCGACGTCGTGATGGCGACGGCGCTCACAACCCCTTTCATCCTCGAAATGGGGTTCTCCATGACCGATATCGGCGCCGTGACGAAGGGGTTCGGGATGGCCGCCACGATCGTGGGGACCCTGGCGGGGGGGGCCTTCGTGGCCCGGGCGGGCATGAAGACCTCCCTCTGGGTGTTCGGGGTCCTGCAGTCGGTCTCGACGCTCTCCTTCCTGGCGCTGGCGCGCCTGGGCCACCACTACCCGATGATGGTGACTGCGATCGGCCTGGAGAACCTCTGCAGCGGGATGGGGACTGCCGCGTACGCCGCCTTCCTGATGAGCCTGTGCGACAAGCGCTTCACCGCGACGCAGTACGCGCTCCTCACCGGCCTGATGGCGCTCACGCGGGTGACGGTCGGCGCGCCTACCGGCTATCTCGTCAAGACCTTCGGGTGGGAGAGGTACTTCCTGATCAGCGCGCTCGCCGCCGCGCCGGGTTTGCTGCTTCTGCTCCGGTATTCCCGGTGGACCGCACCCTCTTCCACTACCCCGGAAACGGCTTCCGCACTCAGATAGCGCGGAACGCCCCCGGAGCCGGGGAATCCGTCAAACGTTTTGGCGGTGGATGATGAGTCCGTGCGTCGGATCGTACGGGGACACGCCCACAGTGACCTTGTCCCCCACCAGGACGCGGATCTTGAACCGCTTCATTTTGCCGGAAAGCTTCGCCGAGAGCGTCACGCCGTTTTCCATCGTGACGATATATACGCCGCCGCCCCTTGTATCGGTGACGGTTCCTTCCACTTTCGCCAGGTCGTCTTTGGCCACGTTTCCTCTCCTTTATGGCGGACACTCTATCATTTTATCCCCCGCGAACGCATCAAGAACAACACCTCTCCGTGAACTGTTCCCGGCCCGGCATTGTCGAAGGGGGTAGCGAAAGGCAATCGGAGTCTTCGGGTCATCGGCAACACACTTCTATCGGAAAGGGGAAAAACCGGTGAAGGAGAACCAGAGGATCGGCCGTTCCGGTTTGGGAAGGTGGATGGGGCTGCCGGCCGCGCTGCCGCTCCTGCTTGCGCTGTCGACGGCGGCATCCGCCGCCATGGTGAGCGTGGACGTCGTCTCCGACAACCGCGGACTTCTGCGGACCTACCGCGCGGATCCTGGGGGGATGCGCGCAACGCACCGCGCTTACGTCGAGGCCGCGCAGGGCGAGCGGTACGGCATCCGCATCGCCAACAACACGGGGGTCCGCATCGGCGTCGTCGTGGCGGTCGACGGGCGCAACATCATCTCCGGCAGGAAATCGCACCTTCGCAACACCGAGAGGATGTATATCCTCCCACCTTACGGATCGGCCACGTACGAGGGGTGGCGCACGGAGCGGGACACCGTCAACCGGTTCTACTTCACCGATCCCGGGGACTCCTACGCGGCCTCGTTCGGCGACCTGTCGGCGATGGGGGTGATCGCCGTGGCGGCCTACCGGGAGCGGCATGTGCCGCCGCCCCCGCAGGTTTACGAGCGGGCTCCGGATGGACCGCGTCCCGAGACGCGCGAAAAAAGCGGAGCCGGCGAGCCCGCCGGGAGATCTGCCCCGGGGAGAAGTACGGCGGAACCGGGGGAAAACGATACCAGGCCGTCGGCGCCGAATACCGCCCTGAAGGCCCTGGAGGACAGGGCCGGCACCGGGTTCGGCGAGGAGAAGAACTCTCCATCCATCCAGGTCGAGTTCCAGCCGGAAAACCGGGTCGCCGAGCGGCATTTCCTGAAATACGAGTGGAGGGAGACCCTCTGCAGAAAGGGGATCGTCGACTGCCGGTGGTCGAAGAACCGGTTCTGGGACGATGAGGACGGCTACGCGCCGTACCCGCCTAACCGGGTCCGGCGGCGGAGCAGCGAGTAGCGGGAGACAAGGGGAACGCTTCTCACGCCGCGGAATTATCTTGACACGGTTTCCCCGTCTTGATATAAACAGACCGGTCGGTATATTACTCGAACGGCGGTCGGCATGCGGAAGGACGGAAGCCAGACGCGGGAACAGATCATCGAGAAGTCCCTCCAGATCTTCTCGGTGAAGGGGTACTTCAACTCGTCGATCAACGATATCCTGGCGGCGACGGGACTGACGAAGGGCGGGCTCTACGGGCACTTCGCGAGCAAGGAGGAGCTTTGGGGCGCGGCCTACGAGAGGGCCGTCGAGATATGGAAAGGGATCGTCTTCCGGGGTGCGCGGGAGATCGAGGACCCCATCGAGCGGATCGCGAAGGTCGTCGGGAACGACCTGTTCGAGTATTGCGGGGGAGAAGTGTTCGCCGGCGGCTGCTTCTTCTTCAACATGCTCGTTGAACTTTCCGGGCAGTCGGAGACGATGAGCAGGCGCATTCGGGCAGGCTTCAGGGAGTTCGCGCGGCTGCTCGCCTCCTGGCTGAAGGAGGCCGACCGGAAGGGATTGCTGAAAAAGGGGATCAAGTCCCAGGAGGCCGCCGACTTCATCGTCATTGCGCTCAACGGCGCCACCGTCCT
>Ga0214473_10008177_pt1 | contig 12383 bp, 7 predicted proteins | sample RVTome_7_FD_203509 | JGI IMG/M metagenome (GOLD analysis project Ga0214473, IMG submission 203509) | Soil microbial communities from uranium-contaminated site in the Upper Colorado River Basin, Wyoming, United States - RVT98D197 | ecosystem: Environmental > Terrestrial > Soil > Contaminated >... | reverse complement strand
GTCCTCGACCAATGCGCCGCCTTTGGCGACCTGCACCACGCGCTCGCCGCGGGCCTCATGACGCGGGAGGCGGTCCGGGCCGAGCTGGGTCAGGTGGTGGCCGGCCGGAAGCCCGGCCGCACCGGTCCCGACGAGATCGTGATCTTCGACTCGACCGGGATGGCGTTGCAGGATGTGGCGGCGGCCGCCGCGGTGTACGAGCGGGCGGTGGAGCAGGGGATGGGGACGCCGGTGAACCTGGCCGACTAGTCCGGCGTCCTCCTGTTTCGCTACGAAACCATTCGTATTGACACTACGAACCCCTTCGTATAACGTGGGCTCTCCAGTCAGCGTCGAGGCGTTGCGTGCCGGCTCCGAACCGACTTCCCCAACCCACGCCCGCGGAGCTCGATATCCTGCAGGTGCTCTGGCGCCAGGGGCCCTGCACCGTGCGGGACGTGCACGAGGCCCTGCGCGACCAGCATCCGGTGGGCTACACCACGATCCTCAAGCTCCTGCAGATCATGGCGGAGAAGGGTATCGCGGTGCGCGACGCGTCCGCCCGGTCGCACGTGTATCGCGCCGCGGTGTCGGAAGATCGGACCAAGCGCCGCCTGGTCGCGGAGCTGGTGGACCGGGCCTTCGAAGGGTCGGCCGCCGGTCTCATCATGCAGGCCCTGTCGGCCCGGCGCGTGAGCCCCGATGAACTCCAGCAGATCCGCGGGCTGCTCGACGCCGCGGCGCGGAGGGACCCATGAGCCCCATTCAGCTCCTCGGCTGGACCCTGCTCCACTTCCTCTGGCAGGGGGCGATCGTCGCCACGCTGCTGGCCCTCCTGCTCCAGCTCACCCGCCGGCTGGCGCCCGGCGTGCGCTACCGCCTGGGGCTCGGGGCGCTCGGCCTCATGGCCCTGTGCCCGCTGGTGACGGCAGACCGGCTGTCGTTACGGGGTCCGGTCACCGTGGAGTCAAGCGACCCCGGGGTGCTGCCAACGCCCGCCTTTGAGAGGCGGTTCGAGACTGACACGAAGTCCCCCCCCGCCCAGCGGGAGAGGGGGACAGGGGGTGAGGACGGCGACAAGGCGGCCGTCGACCGCCCCACGGGATACGGGTCATCGGGCACGGTCGCGGCCCTGCGCCATCGCCTGGAGCCGTGGTTGCCGTGGATGGTCGGCGCCTGGCTGGTGGGGGTGCTGCTGCTCTCCATCCGCCTGCTCGGCGGTCTGAGCCGGGCGCGCCGGATGGCGCGTGATGGCGAGCCGCCGCGGCCGGCGTCCGCCGCCGCATTCGCCCGCCTGGCCCAGCGACTCGGCATTCACACGCCGGTGAACCTGCTCGAAACCACGGCCCTCGGAGTCCCGGCGGTTATCGGGTGGCTCAAGCCCGTGGTGCTGCTCCCCGCGGCCGCGGCCGCCGGGCTCACGCCGCAGCAGCTCGAGCTGTTGCTGGCGCACGAGCTGGCCCACGTGGGGCGGAACGACTACGTCGTGAACCTGCTCCAGTCGGTGGTGGAGACTTTGCTCTTCTACCACCCGGCGGTCTGGTGGGTATCGGCCCGGGTGCGGGAGGAGCGTGAACACTGCTGCGACGACGCGGCGCTGGCCGCCTGCGGTCATCCGCGGGAATACGCCGGCGCGCTGCTGGCGCTCGCCACCTGGCGGCTGCCGCTGCCGGTGCCCGGGGCGGTGGGCGGCGGCTCGCTGCTCCGCCGGGTGCGCCGCATCCTGGGCCAGGATGCCGGCGCCGTGGAGCTGGGCCCCTTCTGGGTGGCCGGCCTGCTCGCGGCCGGTCTGGCCCTGGCGGTCGTGGGGGGCGTGCAGGCCACGGCCGCGGGTGGTGCCGGCGTAGAGGACCGGATGGCGGACGAGTCCGCGGAGGTCGACCCGGCGTGGGCCGACACCGGACCGGCGCGGCCCGATACGGTCATCCGCTACACCGGGCAGGAGAACCTGGCCCGGCGGTGGGATTGGGCCCAGGCCGGCGCCACGGCGCGGGGCTTCGACGGCTACTGGGTGGGGTACGTGGTGCCCGTTCCCGAGGAGCGGATTGGGTGGCACGTCCTCGACCGCCACGTTCCGGTCACTGCGGGCGACGCGCGGATGTCGGGCTACATGAGGTTCAGCGGCCGCTGGGACGACATGAAGTTCATCGGCACCGCCCTGTCGCCGCTCCTGGGCGACCGGCCGGCGCAGGATCTGGCGTTGCTGCTGGGGTACGCGATGGACGGCGGGACCCCCCGACTGGTCCGGGTGCACCTCAGCAACTGGGTGTTCCCGGTGCATTTCGGCGGCCGGCCGCTCATGTGGCTGGGCGAGAGCAACGACGCCGAGAGCGTGGCGCGGCTCCGCGCGCTGTACGACGAAGCCCGCTCCACCCAGCTCAAGGAAGACGTGATCGCGATGGTGGCGGCGCACGCCGAGTCCGCCGCGGCGGTGCCCGCGCTCATCGCCTGGCTGGAGGGACGCGAGCCGGACGATCTGCGCGGCCAGGCGGCCGAGGGGTTGGCCGCCCACCCGGTGCCCGAGGCGCTGCGCGCCCTCGACCGGGCCGCGCGCTCCGACCGGACCCGGGCGGTGCGGGCCGAGTCCATCGAGGCGTTGGGCGACCTGGAGCTGCTCGCCGCCACCGACGCCCTGACGGATCTGGTGACCGAGGTGCGGGATCAGGACCTGCGCGCCGAGGCGGTGGAAGCGTTGGGCGACCGCCAGGACCCCAAGGCACGGGCCGCGCTGGATGCGCTCATTCAGGACGACCCGGACATGGACATCCAGCGGGCCGCAGTCGAAGCCCTGGGCAAGCTGCCGGACGGCGCGGGGGTGCGCGATCTCCTGGAAATCGCCCGGCGGCACCGCTCCTACGAGGTGCGGGCCGAGGCGGTGGAGACCCTGGGCGAAGCGGGCGAGCCCGGAGCGGTGCTGGAGGCCCTGGCCGACATCGCGCGCCGGGATCCGCATCCCGCCGTCCAGCGCGAGGCGGTGGAGACTCTGGGCGAGCTGGAGGACCCGCGGGCGTTCCCGTTGCTGGTGGCGCTGGCGCGGGACCACGAGCGCGAGGAGGTCCAGATCAAGGCGGTCGAGTCGCTCCGGTCCGCGGCGGATGCGGCGACCGTGCTGCCCGTGCTGGCGGACATCGCCCGCCGCCATCCGCGGCAGGACGTCCAGATCGCCGCGGTGGAGGGCATCGGCGAGCTGGAGCACCCCGACGCAGCGGCCGCCCTGGCCGACCTGGCCGAGAAGCATCCCCGTCGGGACGTGCGGCGCGAGGCGGTGGAGTCGCTGGGCTCGGCGATTCCGGCGGCGGCCGCGTTCGAGGCGCTCGAGCGGATCGTGTGGCGGCATCCGGACGTCGAGGTCCAGATGGAAGCCGCCGAGACGATCGGTGAGCTCGAGGGCGCCGCGGCCGCCGAGCTGCTGGCGGAGATCGTGGCCCGGCATCCGCGGGTCGAGGTCCAGATGGAGGCGGTGGAAGCGCTGGGTGACAACCACGAGCATGCCACGGCTATCCGGACTCTCCGCCGCCTGGTCGAGAACCACGTCAACAGCGAGGTCCGCCAGCACGCGGTGGACAAGCTGGGCCAGTTCGAGGATCCCGACGTGACGGCGGTTCTGCTGGAGTACGCCAGGCGGCATCGCGACGTCGAGGTGCGGCGCCGGGCAGTCGAACGGCTGGGTGAGCGGGAGGGCGGGTCCGCCACGGTCGACGTGCTGGCGGCGCTGGTGCGGGACGATCCCGATCCGGACTTGCGGGAAGAGGCCCTCGAGGCGCTGGCCGAGCTGCACGACGGCGCCGGCGTCCCCGCGCTGATCCAGACGGCCCGGTCCCATCCGGATCGGGAGGTGCGGGTCCGGGCCATCGAGCTGCTGGGTGAGTCGGACGACCCGCGGGCCCTGGAGGCGCTCCGAAACCTGATCAAGCCGTGACCCGTACCGCGACCGGACCAATCCCCTCGTGGGGAAGGGAACGGACGCCGAGGTCTGGGCCACGCTGCAACCGCTTACCCGGCTGGTGTTCCAGCCTTCCCTGGTCTACTCGGAGCTCAACCGGCCGGACGGCGGCGGGGAGGTGTTCAGCGGATTCATCCTGCGGACCCGGACCAGCCTCCAGGTGACGCGCGAGCTGTCCGTGCGGTTCGTGGTGCAGGACGACGACTTCGACAAGGCGATGAGCCTGGAGTCGCTGCTCACCTACCGGCTGAACCCGTTCAGCATGTTCTACATCGGGTCGTCGCTGGCGTAGCAGGACTACGACCTGGCCAATCGAAGCCTGACCGCCAACTCCCGGCAGATCTTCACCAAGCTCCAGTGTCTGTTGCGCTGGTAGTCCTCACCCCAGGGCCCGGACTCGGAAGGTGCCCGAAAGTGCCCCCGCTCCCGCAGGGAGAGGGGGACAGGGGGTGAGGACCACTCTGGCGCGCCGGTAGCCGCGGCCCCACGTTGGAGGCCGTATTCCACCCGAGGCCCCGCATGATCCAGATCCAGGTCGCCCCGCGCGAGGGCGCGGACGCCTACCAGCTGCTCCGCTCCAAGGTGCTGCACGACGCCGCCACCTGGTACTGGGCCAACAAGGCCAAGACCCGCCTCAAGCATCTCCAGTCGGAGGGGCACATCCAGGTGGCGAACGCGGGTGGGGTGGTGGTGGCCCTGGTGGTGCCCAAGGCGCCGCGCGACCTGTTCTATCTTGCCGAGAAGTTCATGGGGCGGCTGGTGGCCTGGTTCGAGGCCGACCTGGCGGCCATCAACGTCCAGTTCGGTCCCGTCCCCAAGCCGCCCAAGCGGCGGCGCGCCGCCAAGCGGACTCGGAAGGCGGGGCGCCGACGCAAGTGATGCGCCTGGCACGGCTGCTCGGTGCAAGCCTGCTGCCAGGTGTAGTCACGGCGCAGGACTCGGCGGTGCGGTTGCCGCCCATCACGGTGACCGTGACGCGCGCGGCCGAGCCCGTGAGCCGCGCTCCCTTCGCCATCAGCGTGCGCACCGCCGCCGACCTCGCGCCCGCCGACCCCGGTCTCTCGCTCTCGGCCGCGCTGGCGGGGATCCCCGGGGTTTCTTCGCAGAACCGCTACAGTCTGGCCCGGGACGAGAGCCTGGTGATCCGCGGTTTCGGCGCGCGGTCGGCGTTCGGCATTCGCGGCGTGCGCGTCCTGCTGGACGGGATTCCCCAGACCCTGCCGGACGGTCAGGGCCAGCTCACCAACGTGGACCTGCGCCGGGTGCGCCGGGCGGAGGTGCTGCGCGGCACGACGTCCGGCCTCTACGGCAACGCCGCGGGCGGCGTGGTGAGTCTCTCGACCGACTATACGCGGCCCACCCGCGTGGCGCCGGACGCGCGGATGCTGGCCGGAAGCCAGGACCTCGTGGTGCTCGATGCGGGCGTCGCCGCGCCGGTGGGCGCGGGTACCATGCTGTTCGACGCCTCGCGGCAGGCGGGGAACGGACACCGGGAGCAGGACCGCTTCGAGATCTGGCGGGCCGGGGCGCGGGCCGCGCTGCCCGGGGGCGGGGCGACGCGCCTGATCGCGGTGGCCCACGCCGCCCGGATGCCCGAAGCCCAGGATCCGGGCGCCCTCAACGCGACCGAGCTGGCGGCCAATCCGGCCGGCGCCAACCCGGCCAACGTCGCGGTGAACGCGGGGAAGTCGGTGACCCAGGTCCAGGCGGGCCTGACCGTCGAGCGCGCGTCCGGGGCGGCGCGGGTGAGCGTCACCGGATTCGGCGTGGGACGGGACTTGGACCAGCGGCTCCCCTTCGGTACGATCGAGCTGCGCCGCTGGGCCTTCGGCGGCCGGGTCGAAACCGCGGTGCCGCTGGGCGGCGCGCTGGGAGCGCTGCTGGTGGGCGGCACGGACGCCCAATGGCAGCACGACGACCGGATCAACCGCGCGCCCGGCGCCCGCACCGTGACCCGGGACCAGGGCGAGACCGTGCGCGAGGTCGGGCCATTCGTCCAGCTCCGCGTGCAGCCGCTGCCGCGCTTGTCGCTCATCGCCGGCGGCCGCTACGACGCGGTCTCGTTCCGGGTGGAAGACGACTTCCTGTCCGACGGCGACGACTCGGGCGTCCGCACCATGACCGCGCTGTCGGGAACTCTTGGCGCCGCGGTGCAGGTGACCGCCGCGCTCCAGCTCTACGGCAATGTGGGCACCGGTTTCGAGACGCCGACCACCACGGAGCTGGGGAACCAGCCGGACGGCACCGCCGGATTCAATCCCGACCTCGAGCCCCAACGCGCGGTGCAGGTCGAAGCGGGCGCCCGGGCGGCGTCGGGTCCGGTATCGCTCGGCGTGGCCGCCTACTACGCCCGGGTGCGCGACGCGCTGATCCCGTTCGAGGTGCCCACCGATCCCGGCCGCCGGTACTTCCGGAATGCGGGGCGGACCCGGCACCGCGGGCTGGAAGTGGAAGCGGCGGCGACCGTCCCGTGGGGCCTGCGGGCCGGCGTCGCGTACACCCTCTCGGACCTCCGGTTCGTGGACTTCGCGACCGACGCGGCGCGCTACGACGGCAACCGCATTCCGGGCGTCCCGCTGCACCTGGCGCGGCTGGCCCTTGGCGTCACCCGCGGTCCCGTGAGCCTGGACGCCGAGGCGCGCACCGCGTCGGCCACCTGGGCCGACGACGCCAACACCGCCCGGGCCGACGGCTGGTGGGTGGCCGATTTCGCCGCCCGGGTGGACCTGCGGCTCGGCGGCATGCGGCTGCGGCCCACGTTCGGCGTCGAGAATCTGCTCGACGAAACGTACGTGGCGGCGGTGGCGGTGAACGGCGCCAACGGGCGGTTCTACGAGCCCGCGCCCGGGCGAACGGTGTACGTGGCCTTGAGCCTGCTCGGGAACTAAGCGCCGGAGAAGATGATTGTGCTCGCCGCGCCGATGGCCGGAGGCCCCGCAAAGGCATGCAGCTGAGCTTGAACTCAGCGGTCTGGTCGCGAAGACCGAGTCGAATCATCAGGACGGCGGGGCGCAGGACTCCAGCAGGGTGGGAATGACGCGGCGAGCCCGCCCGCGACTGACGTTCCACGTGCGCCAGTCACCCCCCGCCGGCGAGTTCCCTGGGACGGCGACCGCCTGCGCGATCGCACAGTTCCCCGCTGAAGGGGAATCCCGGACGGCCTGCAAGAGGACGGGAATGGCGTCCGCGCTCAAGCTGCTCAACAGGTCCATGTCCAGCTCGCGGCCGGCGCGGGCGCGCTCCAGGTTCACCCGGGCGACCAGCCCGTCGGGATTCAGCAGGTTGAGGCCGGCGAGCACGCCCAGCCCCGACACCACCGCGCCCAAGGGGAAGGCGCCGCGCCGCCCGCGCAGCACGGTCACGCCGAACCAGCCCAACACGAGACCGATCCACCCCATCAGCGCGGCCGCGTAGATGCGGGTAGGCGTGAGGCCGTACACCCCGTAGTAGAGCCACAGGCGATAGACCGCCGATCCGGCGATCAGGGCCACCAGGCCCAGGAGCAGCGTCGAGAGCGTGCGGAACCCGCGCATCGCCCGGGAGTCGGCGCGGTCCACCACGCCGTCCGCGCCCAGCAGCAGGGGGACGACCAGCCCGGTCACGGCCACCAGCTCGAAGAACCCCCGGCGGGCGTAGTCCCCCCAGCCGAGCTCGGCGGTCGAGAGGACCACGGCGTCGCCGCCGAAGAAGTACCGGGTCTGAAAGCCGACGAAGAGCGCGAAGAGGGCGGCGAGTCCGCCCAACGGGATGCCCACTTCCACGAGACCCAGCGCCAGGCGCCGGTCACCGGAGCCGGGCGCCGGTCCCGGTCGCTCGTCGTTCGGCGTCGCCGGCCGAAGCCCGAGCAGGTATCCGCACGCCAGCCACGCGATGCCGGCGCTGAGCAGCGTGTGGGAGGCGATGAGTTTGGCGTCCCACGAGAACGCCAGGCGCACCGCCCGCTCGAACACCGGGTCGGCGGCGGCGAGCAGCACCGTGAACACCGCGGAAATGGGCAGGGCGAGGGCCACGCCGGTGGTGATGGCGCGCAGCCGCCGGCCCAGGGCCGGCGACGGGGATGGTCTCCACTGCGCGAGGACGGGGATGGCGCCCTCCGCCGCGCGCAGCGCGGCCCGGGTCGCGGACGCCGAGAGCCTGCCGAGGGGCAGGGCGTCGAGGCGCAGGCCGCGGGCCCGGACCAGGGCCAGCAGCAGGAGCGCGGCCGTGGCCAGCACGTTTCCCAGGATGAGCACCGGGGCGTCGCGCCAGGCCAGCCCGGCGGCCGTGACCAGGCTGGCCCACACGAGGGCCTGCGCGTCGCGCCGGGTAGGCCCCCGTTCGCCGGGCACCAGGGCGGCCGTGACCGCCAGGATCAGGACCCAGAGGGGCAGGTTGACGCCCCAGGGTGAGCCGCGCAGCAGAGCGTCGCCCACCAGCCCCAGATCCACCGCGGCGATCAGGTAGTAGAGCTTGCGACCAACCGGCATGGCCCCTCCGAGTGGAGGAGACATGATAAAGTACTTTGTATAATAAAGTCAAGCTTTATGGCAGTCGCGCTTGCTCGTTCGCGTTCGCGGGGAGGTGGAGATTCCGGAGGACGCGGTCGCCGATGCCGGACCCAAGCTGGCCGGTGCGCCGGCGTTCGGCCCCGGTGCTGTCGCCCTGCTCCTGCACCACGTAGCCGTACAACGAGTACGTGGAGTAGTAGAGGGACAGGATGTTCTGCGACGGCGGATCTACCCAGCCGCGCGGGCGGGACCGCGCCGCGGACTCGGGGTGGTAGACGTCGAACAGCAGCCGCTCGGTCCGATCGAGATCGAGCCAGCCGAAGCCCGGCACCTGGACGGTGTCGGTGCCGCCCGCGAGGGGATCGGGGCTCACCCGGAGGACGAACGCCTGGCCCAGGAGAAACGGCGCCAGGCCCAGGAGCTGGGCTGAGTTTCCGGTGGTGCGGGCAAAGTAGATGGGTCGCTTCCCCAGGTTGTCGCGAATGGCCTGGAGCGTGATGTAGGTGGCCTGATCGTAAGTGCCCGGCTGCAGGGTCACGACCAGGTTGCCCACGCGGAGCTGGCTCCGACGGTCCACCGTCCAGAACAGGGGCAGGGAATCCACCTGCTCCAGGCGGATGTCGAGCACCGGTCCCGCCGGCGGGGATGCGTCCAGGTCGTGGTACAGCGGGACCGCGTTCTCGAGGTCGAACGGGTACAGGGGCCGGCGGAGGATCTGCTTGATGTGCCAGTTCGTGTTCATGAGCGACTGGTTGAGCACGGTCACGTCCCGCCGGATGCCTTCCACCTCCTGGGCGTACCACAGCGGGAACAGGTCGTTGTCGCCCGCGGTGATCAGGATGCCGTAGGGCTCCACCGACTGGAGCAGGTCGGAGGCGAAATCGCGGGCCAGCCGCTCCCCCGCCCGCGAGGCCGTCAGCCGATTGCCGGCCATCGGGATCAAGGCGACGAGCAGCACGGGCGCGGTGGCGAGCCACGCCGTCCGCGGGCCCAGCCGGTCGCGCGCCCCGCGCTGGAGCCAGGCCCATACCGTCCCCAGGCCGAGCGCCACCCACAGACCCCAGAGCTGGAAGGAGGCGACGAAGAAGTAGTCGCGCTCGCGAACCTCGCGATCCAGCTCCGCCCGGGGCCGGATCGAATAGCCGTACCGGAAGTTGAGGTAGTAGATGAGGAGCACCGTGACCGTGACCATCAGCGCCGTCATGGCGGCCGCCGCCCACCGGTCCCGCCGCCACTGCGCCACCGCTCCCACCAGGCCCAGCAGTCCGAAGAGCCCGGCGAGGGCCCGCCGGGCCCCGGGCCAGTCGCGGCCGAACTGCCAGGCGTAGTACTGCAGGTAGTGGGCGATCTGCGAGCCGAAGTCCGCCATCCGCTGGCTGAGCGGCGGCTTGGCGTATTGGTCCCGCTTGAGCACCGACCAGAGGGCGTCCCAGGTGGTGGGCTCGCCCTCGTTGATCGGGGGGAACTGGCCGGCGCGCATCGGGAGGAAGGTGAAGTTGAGCGAGATCCCCACCACGACGACGAGCACGGCCAGGTACAGCGCCGGCTGGCGGAACTCCACCGGGTCTTTCCACGCCACATATGCCAAGGCGCCGGCCAGCAGCGCCAGCACCCCGACTCGCTCCAGCGCGGGCCCGTCCACGATCGACTGCCACCAGCCGGTGAGCGCCAGCAGGACCAGCACGGCCAGCAGCACCACCCAGGGCCGGAGGGCCTGGCGCCAGTCGGTGGTCACGACGTACACCAGCGCCGCGGCGCCGGCCAGCACGCTCATCAGGTGGTTGGTGGAGCCCAGGGTGAGCAGGTACGCGATGAGCAGGAGGATCCCGTCACGATGATGGCCCGCTTCGAGGTCGTGCCACCGCACCGACAGCCACAAGATGAGCGCGATGAAGAACAGGCTCACCGTGTAGACCTTCTCATTGACCACCGACTGGTTCCACACCGTGAAGGCGGTGGCGCCCACCAGAATGCCCGCGAAAGCGGCGACCGCGCGGGGCCAGCGATCGGCGATCACGGGCCGGAGCCAGCGCTCGGCCACCAGGAACAGGAGACCCGACGAGGCCGCGCTGGTGGCCGCCGCGAACAGGTTGATGCGGAGCGCGTAGTGCTCCACGAAGAACAGGAGCTGGCCCCACACGTTGGCCAGGATCACGAACAGCGGGTTGCCGGGCGGGTGCGGGATGCCCAGCACCTTGGCGGCGGCGATGTATTCCGAGGTGTCCCAGAACTGGGTGGTGGGCGCGACGGTGAGCGCGTAGAGCGCGAACACGCCGAGGGAGATCAGCGCGGCCACGCCGTAGGGTGGGCGCGTCGTCCCTGCGGAGTTGGTCACGGCGGAGTCAGGTACAGATGCGATCATCAGGCTCCCGGGGCGATGCGCGGCGTGAAGCCGCGGCTCGGCCAGCTGCCGCATGAAGCGGCGGGGGCGTCGTGCCCGTCGTCTCCGACGACAGGTGGCCGAGCCGCGGCTTCACGCCGCGCTCCTCGGCGCGCGAATGGGCGGAATCGATGCATTGGGGCGGGTGTGCGCTAGTGCCGGAACTGGCGTCGTCCGGTGAGCACCATGGCGATATCGTGCGCGTCGGCCGCGGCGATCACATCGGCGTCCCGCACCGACCCGCCCGGCTGGATGATAGCCCGGATGTCGGCGGCGGCCGCCTCCTCCACCCCGTCCGGGAACGGGAAGAAGGCGTCCGACGCGAGCACGGCGCCCTCGGTCGCCTGGCCTTCGTTCCGCGCCTTGTGCACCGCGAGGAACGACGCGTCCACCCGGCTCATCTGCCCCGCGCCGATCCCGATCGCGGCTTCGTCCCGCGCCAGCAGGATGGCGTTCGACTTGACGCTGGCCACCGCGGCCCAGGCGAACCGCAGATCCCGCCACTCGGCATCGGTCGGCCGGCGCCTGGTCGGGATGGTCCACGACGATTCGTCCCGGTCGAACCGGAAACGGTCCTGCACCAGCAGGCCGCCCCGGACCCGCTTGAAGTCCAGCGACGGGGCGCCCGGATCGGGTTCGAGCGACACCACGCGCAGGTTCTTCTTCTTGGCGTAGATCGCCAGGGCGGTGTCCTCGAACGCCGGCGCCACCACCACCTCCACGAACAGCTCCCGCATCGCCTCGGCCGTGGCCGCGTCCACCGGCCCGTTGAACGCGATGACCGAGCCGAAGGCCGAGGTGGGGTCCGTGGCCAGGGCGCGGCCGTACGCCTCGGCCGGCGTCCGGCCCAGCGCGATGCCGCAGGGAGTGGTGTGCTTGATGATGGCGCAGGCCGTCCGCCCGGCGAAGGGGGCGAGGGCGAGGAGCGCGCCGTCCAGGTCGAGAATGTTGTTGAACGACAGCTCCTTTCCCTGGAGCTGCCGCAGGTCACGCACCCCGCCCGGCTCGTCGGTACCGTAGAGCGCGGCCCGCTGATTCGGGTTCTCGCCGTAGCGGAGCGGGAGGAGCCGCGCGAGCGGCAGCGTGAGATACCCGGGCAGCCCCTCGGCTTCCGCGCTCAGGTACGTCGCGATGGCGCCGTCGTAGGCCGAGGTGTGGGCGAAGACCTTGGCGGCGAGCCCGCGCCGGAAGGCTTCGTCCGGCCCGCCCTGGTCCAGGGCCGCGAGCACGCGCGGGTAGTCGCCCGGATCCACCACCGGCAGCACCGCGGCGTGGTTCTTGGCCGCGGACCGGAGCATGGACGGGCCGCCGATGTCGATCTGCTCGACCGCGTCCTCGAAGGTCACGCCGGGCCGGGCAACGGTCTCGCGAAACGGGTAGAGATTCACCACCACCAGGTCGATGGGGGCGATGCCGTGCTGCGTGATGGCGGCCATGTGTGCCGGCACATCCCGCCGGGCGAGCAGGCCGCCGTGCACGGCGGGATGCAGGGTCTTCACCCGGCCGTCGAGCATCTCGGGAAACCCGGTGACCTGCTCGATGGGGACGACCTTCACGCCCTGGTCCGCCAGCAGCTTGGCGGTGCCGCCGGTCG
>Ga0214473_10008176_pt1 | contig 12386 bp, 9 predicted proteins | sample RVTome_7_FD_203509 | JGI IMG/M metagenome (GOLD analysis project Ga0214473, IMG submission 203509) | Soil microbial communities from uranium-contaminated site in the Upper Colorado River Basin, Wyoming, United States - RVT98D197 | ecosystem: Environmental > Terrestrial > Soil > Contaminated >... | reverse complement strand
AGTAGGGCATCATCACGTCCGGCCGATCCGGCCACTCAACATGCTCTATCTTAACGCTCATCTGTTCTCTCCTTCTTGGTTTGTCTTGCTTCCACACGAGCAGCCAATTCATGCGTTTCTACCACAGCACCTCTCCTCTCGTCCGCCGTGTCTCAATGTCAACTCAACCATGCCACGATGGCCCTCGCGATATCGGCCGCCTCCAAAGCGTAGATCTCTCCGGTGTCCGCTTGCGCCACAGACGGGTCGCCGATGTAGCCCTGCGGCGAAAGCTCTTTCCATTTCCCTTCCTGGATCGCCCGGTCGAACTCCTCCGGGGTGGGCAGGACGGGGGCAAGGTCCGTCACCTCGAAGCCCGGATCGAGCACGTCCGGGTACCAGCGCATGATCATGCTCGTCTCGAACTCCTCGGCATGAACGTGTAGGGTTGACTTTGTGAGCCGCTCGCGGGCCAGCTCGGTCAGCTTTGACTCCGGGGCCCGCAAGAGCGCGGATGCCGGCAATGGCAGAGGTTTGTGAAAGGCGGAGGTATAGGCTTCCTCGATAAACTGCTGGACGAAGCCGCCCATCGTGTAGACCGCATCGACCCCTTGCGAACGCACCGAGCGGATCGCCTCCATGATAGCGTCGTTGTGGGCGGGATCGCCATGGTGGTTCAGAACAAACTGTCGCTGGAAACCCCACCGACTGTAGTTGAGGAGAAGTTGGGTAAGGATGTTGACCATGGTCTCGCGATCGACGTGAAGAGACCCCGTGAACATCCCTGTGGTCGGATTCATGCCGAAGTAGTACGGCGGCGCAATGACCGACTCGACCCCGGCCTTGCCGAGCTCGGCCTTAATGCGGACGCAGAGAAGGCAGGCTCCGTAGATATCCGTGGCGAGGGGTAGATGTGGCCCATGCTGCTCGATCACCGCGATGGGAACGAGCATGATGGCCTGCCGGCGCGCCGCCTCGTCGACCGCCGGCCACGTCATGTCGGCGATGGTCTCTTTGAAGATGGAATAGCCTTCCATGCTTATATCCCCTCGCTGCTCGCGGTCTTCTGGTAGTACTCGAGCTCCGTCTTGCGCATGCGAGGGTAGTCTTCCAGGTTCTTGATGAGGATGAGGGTCTTGATGACGTTGTTCATGGAGGACCCCGCCTCCTCCGTGGCATTTCTAACCTTGTCCAAGGCGATGATCATCTGCTCTTCAAAGACGTCGGTCTCCAGCTGCACGGTCTCGTCGTTCTGTCCTTGACAACCGGAAACGAAGATCAGATTGCCTGCCACGACCGATCTGGAGAACTTGGGCGACTCCGCAGGAACTTTGGGGTAGGCCAGCTTCTTGCCGCCCCAGCACTCAGGATAGAACTGGACCTTCTCACTCATTTGGGGCCCTCCTCGGCAGGTAGATTCATCCATGCTGGTGTCCGTCCATTCCCAATTGAAGAAGGAGGCCCGATATAGGGCGAGGTGCCGCTCCCGAAAACGCGGCACCCCCCCCAATCTGCTCTCAAGGGGTCTTGCTGGGCTCCACCCCACCCCACATGCATTCCCTTACATCGCTTCCAACAGGATCGTGCCGAGATTGAGACTCTTATCGAGCGTGACCTTTGAAGACCAGGCCTTGTACCCGGCCGCCGAGACCGTGACCCTGTATTCCTGGCCCGGTTCCAGCCGATCCACCACGAACTCGCCGTAGTTGTTGACCACAGCTTCCCCCACCTTGGCCCCGCCCGCTTCCGCGCTCACCTTGGCGCCCTCGGCGCACTCGTCGGTGTCGGCGAAGGCCACGCTGCCGGAGGCGAAGACCTTGGTCCAGCGATACAGGTTCTTGTAGTAGACGCGGGGCTTGGCCTTCAGTTCGGGCCGCAGCACCTCCAGGCCCTCGGCGGCCACTAGCTCGGCCATGGCGGCGTCATCCGCCAGGACCAGCTTGATGGCCTCCGTGGGGCAGATCAGCGAGCAACGGGTGTTCGTCCAGCCCTCATCCAAAAGGTGCGCGCAGCCGGTGCACTTCTGGGCCAGCTCGAGCTCCTCGTTCCAGAAGATGACCTCATAGGGGCAGGTCTTTATGATCTCCGGATGGCCCTTGGCCTTCTCCGGATCGATGATGACCAGACCGTCGTCCCTCTTATAGACGGTGCCCGCGGGCGAGTCCTTGATGCACGGGGCATCCTCGCAATGCAGGCAGGGAGTGGGCCGGTAGACCACCTGGACGATGGGATGCTGCCCCCGCTCTTTGCGCTCGATGTTCATCCAGCGGTGCCCGGACCAGGGTTGGGCCAGGGAGTAGGGGCGAAAGTCATTGCCCACGAACTCGTCCTTGTCCGAAAGAAAGCAGTCGTTGCAGTCGTGGCAACGGGCGAGATCGATGACCATGTTCCACTTCTTCATTTGGATTCGCCCTCCCATTTCTCTACCTGGATGAGACACGAGTTCGGCGCGAGAGCCGTCGAGGTCGGGGTGATAAAGCGTTTGCTCGTCAGGATGTTCACGCAACCCGCCTTGTCGGGCGAGTAACCGGGTTCACCAAGCGCTATGTAGTCGGAGCACGACTCATAGGAGTGCACCGTGCCCGCCGGCACTCGCTCCCCGACCTGGGCCGCCAGGATCACCGAGCCCCGATCGTTGAACGCTCTGATGAGATCGCCGTCCGCGATGCCCCGTGCTTCGGCATCCTTGGTGTTCAGACGCATTATCCAGTAGTAGAACCCGTTCACCGGCACCCGGTGGTCTTTGACCTGGTTCATCCAGCTTTCTTTGCCGTCGCCCATAGTGTGGAAGCTGTACCGCGGGTGCGGAGACACCAGCTGCAGCGGGTACTCGCCGTAGAGATCGGCGGTATGGTGGCCCTCCCACGAGGGAATATATTGGGGGCCCATCGCCGGGCGTTCAGCGTCCACCGTTCCTTGATTCTCAAGCCGGGTAAGGCTGGAACTCACGAACTCGATCTTGCCAGACGTCGTCTGCAGTCCCTCCAGCTTGACCGTGTCCCAGGGAGCCGGCCCCCAGTCAGGTGTATCTCGCTTCCTGCCCTCCGCGAACCAGCGCATAGCCGGGGTCGATTTGTGATCTTCAGGGATCGGAACGACGTAATAGCCCTTCTTCTGGAAGTCCTCCCAGGTGATGTGCTTGGGCAGGTCGCTGGCGAAGAACATCTGCTTGACCCAATCGTATTCGGTCTTGCCACCCTCTGTGTAGAGGTCGTGAATACCGAGACGGTCTGCCACCCCCGCGAAGATCTCGTAGTCGGACTTGGAATCACCCAGAGGCTCGATGCACTTCTTCTGGAAGGTGACAATACGATGGTTCACCTGGTGATATACATCCGGTATGTACCCTGAGCAGTGCGCGAATTCGCTGATGTCCCACCGCTCAAAGTTGGTGCAGGCCGGCAAAACGATATCGGCAAACTTGGTCTCGCCTTCGAACCAGATGTTCTGGTTGACCACAAAGGGAAGGTTCTCGCTCCTATAGGCTTTGACGTAGCGATTGGTCTCCATCATCGTCCCGATATACGAACCGCCATAGCGCCAGAACATCTGGATAGTCGGGTAGCCGTTCGCCGGGTACTTGTATTCCTGGAACTGCGACTCGATCGACGATCCGCAGAAGCCTTTGCCCCGCCAAGGATCGACCTTCTTATCCAATACGGCCTCGGGAAATCTCATACGCGGATATGTCTGGCCTTCCGTCGAGTGATGGGGAGTCCTGACGGGCATGCCCTTGTTGAACATCTTGTAGACAAAGCGGTAGCCGGCGGCGGTGTTGTCGACGTCACCGGAGATACCACCCTCAGCGTACCCCGGAAATATGAACGACTCGTCCGCGGGCGCCCCTTGGGTGGTCGACCAGATGTTGCTGCCGGGCTTGCCATACCCCTGCATGGCGGCCAAGGCAATCATCGTCCGTGCCCACTCGTTACCGGTGGCTGAGCGGCAGGCACCTCCCCAACCACCCAGGCCACCCGCCGCAAGCATGGTCTTCTTGGCGCCCCATTCACGGGCCAGGGCTCGGATCTCGCGAGCAGGTATGTTGGTCTCTCCCTCCGCCCATTCCGGGGACTTGGGCTGGCCGTCGGCCTTCCCGAGCACGTAGTCTTTCCACTCCTCGAACCCGACCGTCCGATCAGCCACATACTGCTTGTCGTAAAGACCCTCGGTGAGCCACGTGAAGGCGATAGCAAGCCCAAACGCGACGTCCGTACCCAGCCGTGGTGAGAACCACTTGTCGCTGAAGAGACCGGCGGTGTGGTTGAAATACGGATCGACGAACACCATCTTCACGCCCAACTCTTGGAGCCAGAAACGGCGAGGGGTGCTTTCGAAGGCTGCGTAGATCCCGCTCGTACTCTCCGGGTCGGACGACCAGAAGACGATCATCTCTGTATGTTTCAAGGCATCCTCAAGCAGGTCGTACTGCTCCGGGATTCCCAGCCTATGGCTGTTGCCCCACATGTGGATGCCGCCCCAATGCCAGCCTTCCCAGCTGTCGGGGTTGTGCTCAGCATAGGTGAAGCCCACGAGGTTCATGAAGCGGAAGTAGGCGCTGAAACGGTATCCGATGTTTCCCCAGAGATGGTGCGATGGAGCCGTCGTGGAGATGCCGGCCGGCCCGACCTCGCGCTTGATGCGAATCATCTCGTCGGCGACAATGCCGAACGCCTCGTCCCAGCTGATCGGTTCGTACCCGGAGATGCCGCGGTTCCGGCAGTTTCGGTTCCCCTTTGGGTCGAAGTCCACCCGCCTCAGTGGGGTGAGAATGCGCTTGGGGGAATAGATCATTGACTTGTGTCCCACGCTGTAGGGGGACAGAGTCGTCTTTCTCGGGGGAGAGAACTTGCGGCCCCGAGCTTCGATAGTCCAGGAAGCTGCATCAGTGTCGTCCAGTTCCATCGGGACGATCCGCAGAATCTTTCCGTCCTCGACATCTACGAAGACGGGGCCCCCGGTCGTCCCGTTGGTAAGCCTCTCGACTTTCCCCATGTCTCTAACCTCCGCCTTTGCGTCGTCGTGCCTCGGAGTAATGCTCGCAAGCCGTGCTCATCGCCATCGGCATAAATCGGAAGGATCAGCGACCCGCGGGTCTTCCGCGGGTCGCGAGCCGTCCTTAACTCGGAGTCATCCCGGAGTCATTCAATCGGCAGGGGTTCCGCATCCACAACGATCTCAGGAGCATTGGTGTTGTCGACCACCACCAAGTCCCTCGGCCACTTGCTGCTTTTTTGCCATTGGCCCCCTACCAGCGGAGAGCGGACCACGTTCTTCACCGGGTGCTGGGTGCCCATTTTGGGCTCGGTGGTGAAGTCGACCGGACCCGCGATGGTGTCCAGCTTGGTCTTGCTGATGGCGTCGACGATGACCTCCTTGCTCTCCAGGTCCTTGCACCGCTTGAGAGCGTCCGCCACCACCTCGAAGACCGCATAGTGCAACAGGTACTGCGCCCACTGCTCGTTCTTGCTCTTCTCGAACCCGTCGGCGATCTGCTGGCAGGTCTCACCCGTAAGGGATGATGTGAACTGCATCCGGGGCGTCCACTGGCATTCCAGCGTGAAATTGTTCGCGCCCGAACCCAGGGCCACGTAGCCCGCAGGTAAGTCCACAGCTTTCGCGATAGTCGCGATCTTAGGCTTGAAGCCCTGCTGCAGACACTGCTTCCACAGGTTGGTAAAGTCGGGGGGGATGGGTACCCCGGTGATAATCTCGCAGCCCGCTTTCTTGAACTGGGAGATCTGAGCCGTGAAGTCCTCGCTGCCGTTCTGGTAGCGGCCGGGGTCGATGACCGTGTACCCGAGCCCCGGTAGGACGCTGGGAAAACCGGTCTTGGGATCTGCGAACGCGTTGCCATCGGCGTCATTGGGCCACATGACCCCGACGATCTTGTTGGTCTGCACCCGCTTCCAGAGAGCCGTATAGACGTTGACGATGTCTTCTAGGCCCCAGAAGTGATGGTACGTCCACTTGAAGCCGACGGCCGGGTCGCCGCCTCGGCCGAAGAAGAAGGGCTGCCAGGGCGCGTCGTTGCTATAACACGGAATGCCGTTGGCCTCACACTGGTCGGCCACCGGGACGACGGTGTCCGGCGTCGAGCACACCATCATGATGTCTATCTTGTCGTTGTTAATGAGGTCGCCGGCCACCTGCGCGGCCCGGTCGCTGGTGGACTGACTGTCCTTGAGAATGAATTTGATGGGGTGATTCTGTCCGTCGCCGCACACCAGCCCGCCGGAGACCACCTCCTGCCAGCGTTCGACGCAGTACTCATCGGCGGTCCCAAACGTTGCCAGGGGACCCGTTAGCGGCGAAACGAAGCCTATCTTGATCTCCCTGCCCGCGGCCGGTCCGGTGGTCGTAGCAGGCCCGGCCGTAGTGGTCGTCGGCGCGGCGGTGGTGGTCGAAGCGGCGGCGGTCGTAGTGGTCTCTGCAGTTCCGCCGCATGCGCTAAGCGCTCCGGAAAGGCCTGCGCCTACGCCGATGGTGGCGCCCGCGATCCCGGCCAGCTTGAGGAACTCGCGGCGACTGACACCCCTGCCCTCGAGCGTGCTCACGTGTTTGTCACGGTCATCCATGGTTCCCTCCTTGGAGTAGTGGTGTTATTGGTTGCCGGTGCGCTCCTTGGCGTTTCTGGCCCAACGCAACTTGCTCCAACCCCCCTTTCCCGCCCTGACTCTGCACGTCCCCAACCCGATAGAGCCGGCGCCGCTGCCGCTATGTATACATCGGTGGGATAAGTATATAGATAATCTACCGACAACAGAGTGGGCAATGTCCTAGAAAAAGCAGGCAATATCCTACAGCCGACGCGGACCCCACAGCCATGATGGCGATTTCCACTAGGGGGCGGTATTCCTTCACGATACCTGGTGCTGATGGCCTCGCAGCCGCAGGGTCGCATGTTCACATAGCCCGTCCGCTGTGGATAAGGACAGCCGAGCTACTTTCCAGCTTGTTCAGCGGAGTAATGATCGCTGCTCGTCTTGAAGTCGGGACCAACGGCGACGTCGCCCGCCGGGTCCTGCCCGGAAACGTGGGAATTGTAAAGCACTTGTTCGGAGGCGCGGCCGGTCGTCATGAGGGCGGTGCTCGCGGCCTGCCCGCATGCCAACCCCGGATACATGGTGTCTGGAGCGAGCGCTCTTCGCTCAGGGCGCCCAGACTTCACGTCCCGGATCGAGCTTGTCGACCACGAACGCGCCGTAGTTGTTGACCGCGCCCTCGCCCATCTTGGCCCCAGCGGCTTCCACAACAACATTGGCGCCATCGGCGGTCACCGCGCCGGATATTCATCCCACGATGGCGAAGCTCACCCCCTCGATACGACTCCTACCACGTCTATCTCCACGAGGAACCCGGGCTTTGCCAGGTTCACCTGCAAGAAGGTGCTCGCGGGCGGGTCCTCCACGAGAAGTGGAGCATATTTCTGATAGTACTCCAGCTCAGTCTTGGCCTTGGCAGCCGGAAACGAAGATCAAGTTGCCTGCCACAACAGACCTGGCAAACTTGGGCGCTTCCGCCGGGAAGTTGGGGTACGACAGTTTCTTGCCACCCCAGTACTCCGGATGGAACTTAACGGTTTCACTCATACGAGAGACTCCTTGCCGTCCCTTGAATACGGTAGTCATGCCCTGACCTTGCCGCGGACCGATGACCGGGGGACCGCACTCAGTGAGGCGGTCCCCCGGTCATCGGGGCTTGGCGTTCGCGAGTAACGGAGCGAAAGGCTACGCCCTACGCTTTCCAGATAGCGATGTCGCCCACGTTGATGTCCTTCTGGGTCACGTCTACCGGGCCAAGCTTCTGAGGCAGGTAGCCGGGCTTCTCGATCAACAACGTGTAGATGCCGTCCTTGAGACCCCTGAGCCAGAAGTCGCCATAGCTATCGCTCGTTCCCTTGGACTTCTCGCCGGTCTCCGCGTTGGTGGCCGTGACGGTCCCGCCCTCGGCGCACTCATCGGACTCTGGGTCGAACAATGCGCCGGCGATGAACTTCTTGGGCAGACCGATGTAGTACACGCGTGGCTTGACATCCAGGCCCGGCTTGAGCGGCTCCGCCTTGGCGATGAGATCCTTCAGGTCCTCTTCTTCGCCGAAGGTGAAGGCGCCGGTGGGGCAAGCGTCAACACAGCGGGGCTCGGTCCAGCCGTCGTCCAGGAGGTGTGCGCAGAACGTGCACTTCTGAGCGATGTTGAGCGCGTCGTTGAAGTAGACCACGTTCTCGTACGGGCAGGCCGCTATGCACATCTTGTTGCCCCGGCACTTGTCGGGGTCGATGATCACCGCTCCATCGTCGCGCTTGTAGATAGCGTGCACGTTGCAGGCCTCGATGCACGGGGCGTCGTCGCAGTGTTGGCAGATACTGTGCTCGTAGGTGACTTTGACCTTGGGTACTTGGCCGCGCACGTTATCGTAGACCTTGTTCCAAAACTGGCCCGTGTCCGGCTGCGGCTTGGCGATAGGCGACCAGTCGTTGGCCACGTGCTCGTCCTTGCATGCGATCTGGCAGTTGTAGCAGCCGTTGCAGATGTCGTAGTTGATGATCAGGACCTTGCCCATCATTCACCTCCCATGATGCAGGCCTCTAAGCCGGGACCCGCGCAGGGATGGAATGGGCGCTCGAAGGCCTCCGGATACTTGCGCTTGAGCGCTTCCATGTCGGTTTTCTCGATTTCGACCAGGAAGCCGCTGACCGCATGCCCGACCGCGTTTTTGGAGGTGGTATTGCCCGGGACGATAGTGTTGATGGCGCCGCCGCGATCGATAACACCAGGCTCGATCGGGTCCCACTTGGCGCCATGGTCGATGTAGACGACGCCCGGCATGATGCGCTCCGTGACATAAGCGCCCCCGAGTACCGTGCCACGCTCGTTGAAGATAGACACGACGTCGCCGTGTTTGATACCGCGCTCTCCGGCCGTCGTCGGATGCAGCCACGTCGTGTGATATTGATAGCCATCCGGACCGGTGATCTTGCAGGTCTCGATCTCGCGCAGCCAGGTGATGTCGTCGTGCTGCGAGTGCACGCTCCAACGCGGATGGTTGGAGCACACGAGCAGAGGGTACTTTTTGGAGCGCTCTGTGCCGAGGGTCTCCTCGTGGCTGATGCCTTTGGCGATCCACTTCGGCACCGCGGGCCGCTCGAGGTCGTCCGGGAAGTGCTGGAGCAGACCGGTGGCCTCGAATTCGAGCTTTCCGGTCGGGGTCGAAAGCGGGTACTTCTCCGGGTCCTTGTAGAAGTTGTAGAAGCCGGCAGGGATCTCCTCCCAATTGTCGGCCGTGGGGACCACGTAGTAGCCCTTCTCGTTGAGTTCCTCCCAGCTGACGAGGTCAGCGCACCGGGAGGTCTCCCAGCCGTACTTGATCAGTTCGGGGATGGTCTTTCCGCCCGTGTACTCCTCGTACAGACCCAGGCGCTCCGACAGCTTGCAGACGATCTCGTAGTCGCTGAAGGACTCGCCCAGAGGCTCGATGCACTTGTGCTCGGGGAAGAGAAGGTTGTACTGCCCGCTAAAGATGTCGCCGGCGATGTCGTCCTCCTCGAGCTTGGTGTTGACAGGGAGGATGATGTCGGCCAGCAGCGCGTCGTTCTCCAGCCATGGGTGCTGGCAGAACATGAACTCGATATCGGGATGGCGCATGGCGCGGATGTAGTCGTTGCCCATGTTCCAACAAGTGATCCAGGACGGAGAATCGGTCCAGACCATGTGGATCTTGGAGCAGCCGTCGGCCGGATACTTGTAGTGCACGAACTGATCTGTGCGGTCGGCACACTCGGACTCGACGCCATACCAGTCGCACTTACCTTCGAGGATGGCCTTGGGGATGTAAGTCTTGGGGATGAACGACGGGTGGTTGGTCTCGTCGGGATGGCCGCCGGTGTAGGCGGCACGCAGATAGGGCACGCGAAGCGGCTTGGGCTGAGCATACTGGTCCGGCTTGTCGAACAACCCCCATTCGATCATCTTGGCCTGGTTAACGCCGGGCTTACCCAAGCCCTGCATGGCCAGGCAAATGTTCTGCAGACGGGCCGGCTCGGTCGCGTACGGACCACGGATGCCGGGACCCCCGTTACCGATGACCACGGTGGTGCGCTTGGACGCCCACTCCTTAGCGAGCGCTTTGATGACCCGGGCCGGCACACCGGTGATCGGCGCCGCCCATTCCGGAGTCTTCGGAACACCGTCCTCGTCACCCGTCACATAGGCCTCGTACTTGTCCACGCCCACGGCGTGCGTATCGAGGTATTCCTTGTCGTACGTGCCGTCCTTGAACCACTGATAGGTGATGGCCAGATAGAGCGCCGCGTCCGTGTTCGGCAGGATCGGGATCCATCTGTCGGCATGAACAGCAGCGGCGTAGTTGACGTCGGGGCAGACGTAGATCTGCTTGATGCCGAGTTCCGTCCACCAGTAACTGAGACGGCTCGGGAGCTGACCCTGCCAGCCCCATGGGGTCGTCTCCTGATCGCAGCCCCAGAAGAGGAGTAGCTCCGCGTTCTTGGACATGTCGTAGAGCAGGTTGCTCTGCATCCCTTGGCCGACCGGCTCGCAGCCCCAGAAGTGCTTGCTGCCGAACCACCAGCCTTCCCAGCTGTCGGGCTGACGGTTCTGCTGGGTGAAGCCGCCCCAAAGACGGAGCAGCTTGCGGCCCGCGCCGTGACAGGCCTGCACAACCTTGTTCTCGCCGTGTTGATCGCTCTCGTAAAGAAGCGCGGTAGGCCCGTACTTCTCTTTAACGCGGTTCATCTCGCTGGTGATTACGTCGAGGGCCTCGTCCCAGGAGATGCGCTTGTACTTGCTGACGCCCCGGTTCTGTGGGTTGCGCTCGCCGTTGGGATCGAAGTCGACACGCATCATGGGATAGCGGATACGCGCGGGCGAGTACACGCGCTTCTTGTAGGCAATGGAGTAGGGTGGGATAAGGGTCTTCATGCTGGGCTCGAACGTACTGCCCCGCACCACCATCTTCCACGGGTTCATGTCCGTCTCAGGATCGTACTTCCAATCGTAGTGCATCGGACGAATACGGATGATCTTGCCGTCTTTGACATCCACCATCGATGCGTTGGAACCGTTCTCGGGCACCCCGCAGAAGCTGATGTCGCGCACCAGCGTGCGTTCGCCCGTGGCTCCCGTCTTGCTCATGTCTTCTGCCATACCGCCTCCTTTGCTCTACCGCTATATTCCGTCAGATGGAATAGCTATTCCGTTGGCGTGGATACATACACTATGCCACCGTCCTCTGCCGCAGTCAACCGGCAGCAGTGGTGGCGCGGCTCAGATAGCGGGTCATCTCCACCGCGGTGCGCTTCACCGCGTCGGTGTTCTTCTTCTTTTCCCGAGGTCCGAAGCGCTCAGAGGGTGCAACGACGGTCACCACCGCCTTGACGTCGCCGTCCGCTCCGAAGACAGGGGCCGAGACGGCGCACACTCCCAGGTCCTGCTCCTCGATATCGTATGACACGCCATCCCGGGCGGCCGTGGCTAGCTGGCTTGCGATCCCCTCCGGATCAGTGACGGTGTGAGGTGTCAGCCTGAGTTGCGCGGAGCGCAGGATCTTCTGCCTCTCTGCCTCCGACCTGAACGCGACGTGCATCCTTAGAGACGAATTGGCCACGCTGCACAGAATCCGGCCGATGGGTAGATTCGGCTTGAACGGATGAGTGGTGGCGACTTGATCGACCACCACTGCTCCTCCGGCGCCCTCCACCGTGAGCTCCACCGTCTCCCCTGTGACCTCCGCCAGTCTTTCCAAGAACGGGTGAGCACCGCGAACGAAACCGACGTACGACAGAGCCAAATAGGCTCCTGGGATCGTCGCCCGGCCCATGTGGTAGAGCTCCGTTTCGGGGTCGAAGACCACGAAGTCCTTCCACTCCAGGGTCCGCAGCATCCGATACGCCGTGGTCTTTGAGATTCCGGTGTGCAGACAGATCTCATCGAGACTCCACTGAGGGTGCTCAACGTCGAACAGTGCCAGGATGGTCAGACCCCGCGCCAACGCCCGGACGAAGAGATCTCTGTCCTCTTCAAAGCGGCCCTCGATCGAGATTCTTGGCCGGCCTCCAGCTCTCGCCATCGCGTCTCTCCCGCCAATCGGTGCCACATATACAGTCGCCCTGCTGCCTGAGTACCGCACAGCATAGCCTGTGCCGCAAAGATGGTCACCCGGCGACCACCAGGCCTCTCGGGAACCGCCGTGAGGCCCGCCTTGACGGACGGGCCTCACGGCGACCCACCGAGAGTTCGTACGGCCGAACGTCCCTCGGTACTCTCCTACGCCTTCCACAAAGCGATATCGCCCACGTTCTGGTCTTTCTGGGTAGCATCGATGGGGCCCAGCTTCTGAGCGAGGTATCCGGGCTTCTCGATTATGAGGGTATAGGAGCCGTCTTTCAGGTTCTT
>Ga0214473_10008175_pt1 | contig 12386 bp, 11 predicted proteins | sample RVTome_7_FD_203509 | JGI IMG/M metagenome (GOLD analysis project Ga0214473, IMG submission 203509) | Soil microbial communities from uranium-contaminated site in the Upper Colorado River Basin, Wyoming, United States - RVT98D197 | ecosystem: Environmental > Terrestrial > Soil > Contaminated >... | reverse complement strand
CGCGCCTGCTGGTAGGCGTCGGCCAGGGAGAACACCTGACGGCCGCCAGGTTCGAGGCGTCGTTCCGGCGCAAAGATGTCAGCGGCGAAGATCACGTGGGCGCCGATCATATCGGCGTAGTTGCGCAAATGGGCCTCATACGCGGAGCCTTCGTCGCCCGCCGCATGCGAAACGACCAGCGTCGCCTCCGAGCCAAGGCGGCGGGTCAATTCGATGGCGAGTTCGATCCGCTTCCTAGGGACGACGCGGGTGGGCTGGAGCAGGATCGGTTGCGCCGGGTCCAACCCGAGGGCCGCCGGGAGCTGCGCGCTCACGTCGTCCGGGGCGGGCGGCGGCGTGTCGAAATCCATTACGTTGGGGATGAGGATCGAACTGGCCCCGACCCGCAGGGCCAGTTGACGGGCGGCAAAGGAGTTGATGACGACGTGCCGAAGGGAGGGCAGATTTGGGGGAAAGGCTGCCCGGAGGTAATCGCCCGCGGCGTGGACGGAAAACCGCTTTCGTTCCCAGCTAAAGTCGTGGTGGTGCCCGATCGTCGGCAGGCGCTTCTCGGCAATGACCTCGGTGAGGGCCAAGCCGAGTGGGAGATGCACCGGCAGCGACAGAGCGTTCTCGACGATCATCAACTGGATCCCAAAGTCCTCCAGAAACTGGAGGATGTGCCCTTTGAGGTAGTCCTTGAGCTGCTGGATCTGGAGGGTGACCTCGTGGGCGCGTGTCGTCTCCGCGAAGACGCGGTTGGTCAGGGCCTCGATGGCGGGGTGGTGAAAGTGAGCCTCGGGGACGACCCTCGATCGCTCGGGAGGTGCGGCGCATTCGCCGGCGAAAAAGAAGCACTCCAGGCCCATCTGGGTCAGGATGCGGCACCACTTGGCGGCCTCCAGCGAGACGCCGTCCGTACCGGCCAGCCGTGTCGAAACGAAACCCACGCGGGGAGGGCGATCGGTCATTCCACCTCCAATGAGAATTCCTCGGGTGAGGCGTGCTGCGGCTCCTGGTCCCAGACCGTTTCCAGCGGCAGACCCAACAGGTGGACCTTGGCGATCGCCAGCAGGGCCCCATGCGACACGATCGCCACACGGCCGTGCGGGTGGCGGCGGGCGATTTCATCCAACAAGGGGAAGAGTCGGCGCTGCACCTGGCGCACGCTTTCCCCGCCTGGAGCGGCCGCGTCGAGCGGTTCGATCCGACGCCGGGTCAGCAGGTCGCCGTGGGCCTCTTGAATCCATGTGGTTAGCTGCCCCTCCCACTCGCCCTGGGCTACCTCTCGAAGCCGCCGGTCGAGGACGATCGCGGCGCCGGTGGCACGCGCCAGAGCCTCGGCCGTCTGACGCGCTCGCAGCAGGTCGCTCGAGTAGATGGCCTCCAACGGTTGTCCCCGCAGGGATTGGGCGGCCGCCTCGGCCTGGGCCAGGCCCTTGTCGTTGAGGGGCACGTCGGTTTGGCCCATCCAGCGGCCCTCGCGGTTCCATTCCGTCTCCCCGTGGCGCACCAGGACGAGGCGGGTCATCGACGTAAGGCTTCCTGCCGCTGGCGGTACTCAGGCACGCTGATCATGGGGGGGCGCTCACGTTCGACCAGCTCCTCGACCTCGAGGAAGTACTCGCCGTGCTCGCGGCGGATGAGCTTCATCGTCTTGTTGACGTCGTCCAGGATCGACCTCCCGTAGCGGTGTTCCACCTTCCGGATCACCGCCTGAATGATGGCGAAGGACATCTTGCTCAGGGCATCCAACGGCTGATTATGATGGATGCGCTCCAACAGGTCGACCTGGGCGATGGCCTCCAGGCCGGCGCGCTCGAAGACATCGATCAGCAGCCCGGTCTCGACGCCGTATCCGGAGAAGAAGGGAAGCTGCTCCAGCATCGAGCGCCGCCCAGCATACTCCCCCGAAAGAGGCTGGATGATGCCCGAGAGCTCCGGGTAGAAGAGATTGAGCAACGGCCGCGCCGTGAGCTCGGTGACGCGACCTCCCCCGCCGGCCTGGAGCTGATCGCCCACCCGTAGCGGCCGACGGTAGAAACCCTTGACGAATTGGACCCGGTGGTCTTGCAGCAGGGGGCCGAGGATGCCGTAAACGAAGCGAGGGTGCATATTGACGATGTCGGTGTCGACCCACGCCAGGATGTCGCCGCGCGTCGCCATAAGGCTCTTCCACAGCGCCTCGCCCTTCCCGGCGCGCTCGCCCAGCTCCGGGAGCAGCTCCTGATGGACGAAGACCGGCACGCCCATCCGTTCGGCGATCTCCCGCGTGTGATCGATCGACCTCGAATCGATGAGGACGATCTCGTCCAGCAGCGGGACTCGCTCCATCAGTGCGCGCCGGAGAGTGCGAATGACGTGGGCGACGGTCGCTTCCTCGTTGAGCGCCGGGAGGGCCAGGCTGATCGTCACGCCCTGGCGGGCCTTGAGATCGAGGAGACGATCGAGCTCGGCGAACTCGTCAGCCTGAAAGGTGTTCTCGGCAAACCACCTGTCGACCAGGATGGAAATCGCCCGGGCGCCGGCCGTCTCGTCGGCCTGGAAGGTCGGCGTCGGGTGGTGCGCCCGCACCACCATGACCGCCGACGGGGCTTCCTTCAGCAGACGGGCGGCCACCGGGCCGAGCCCCGGCTGGCTATCGAGAGCGCGGGCGGTCGTGCCGATGATGACCAGGTCGAAGTCGCGAGCCGCGCCCAGGATGGTGCCGGCGGCATCTTCGGTCGTTTCAACCCGCAGGCGGACGCCCGGCAGGCGCGGCAGGATCTGTTGCAGACCCCGAAAAGGTGCGTCCAGGGTATCTCCGGCCGACGGATTGAGATGGAGCACGAGAAGCTCGGTCGGGCTCAGGCTGAGGGCCAGACGCAGGGCCAACTCGGCATGCGGCCCACCCCGAACGGGAACCAGTACCCGCAAAGGGCCCACGCCCACGGGCCCCCGCACCAGGGCGGCGTCGCAGGGAGACTGAGCTAGAAAGTCCTCCATGCCTGGGCCGAGGGCGTCCACCTGGGCCGGCCAGTCCAGGACCATCAGGTCCGGCTCTTCGTCGACCAGGGCTTCGCGCAGGTCGCTCCAGGGCGTCGATGTCACACGGACGTGGGCGCGCCCGTGTCCGATGCCCTCTTCTGCCATCCGGCGAAGCGTTCGCCTCAACTCTCTGGCGCGGGTGACGCCGGCGCTCAGGATTTCCTCCTGGCCCACCGGAACGAATCCGAGCAAGACGACATCCGGCGCCAGGGCGCGGGCAGCCTCCACGGCCGAGGGCGAGTCGCATCCGAAGACCACCGGCACCACGGCGCGGCGAAGGGCAGGGAAGACCGGGCGGCGGGTCCTTGCCTCAGGCATGGGGATCCTCCTCCAGGAGCGGGAGGAGCCGGTTTCGTAGAATCTGCGTCCACGTGAACTCACCGCGCACGCGGCGCCTCAAGCGATAGGCCCGATCGTGGTCGAGGGTGTCGAGGATCATCCGCGCCACATCGGTCGGCGAATCGTCCAATCGGAAGGGCGTCGCCTCGGTACCGCCGGTCTCGCGGAAGGGCGGGATATCGCTGCAGAAGACGGGCAGGCGAGCCAGACCGGCTTCCAGCACCGGGATGCCAAACCCTTCGTCCCGACTCGGCAACAGCAACCCGTCCGCCACGCTGAAGAGGTCGGCCACCGTCGCGTCGTCCAGCGCCGCCGGTTCTTCCGGCTCGAGGCGGTACAGGAAGTGGACGGAGGCATCCAGGTGGAGTCGACGCCGCAGATCGAACAGCTCGTCGAGGTAAGAGCGATTGGCCGGGTTGTGGGCCCCAGGCGGGCCCGTCACCAAGAGGCGGACATCGAGCCCTGACTCGAGGCGCATGGCCCCCACGATCTGCATGGCGAACTCGATGTTCTTTCGCCGCGTCACCCGGCTGGGGAGCAGCAGCACGATATCGGCTTGTTCGAGTGCCAGGAGGCTGTAGGCGCGTCGAGTCAGCGGAGTCCAGCGCCCAAACTCCGCCGGCTCCACACCCGGCGGAATCACGCGGATTTCGGAGGGGGGCGCAGCGGTCAGCCTCGACCAGCGCTGGCGCAGCGACTCCGACACCACCACCTGAGTCACATTCGGCCACGCCTGGCGGAGGCGATCCCAGGGGTCGCCGGGGTGAAGCTCTCCCCGATAGTCCGGCCGATCCCAGGCGGGGTCGTGGTGCCACGCGATCAGCCGCCCCCAAGCCCGATCCTGCCACAGATCCCACAGGGCGGACGTCAGGGCCAAATTCTTGTGCAGGCTCAGGGCATTGTGGACGATCAAGACCTCGACGTCCTGGGTGGCCCGGCGAACTTCCCGGCGGAGATGGGATTGAAGGGATTGGAACGCGGCTCCGACGACACCGAGATCGAGGTCGGTCTTGACCGCCAACACGTCCCTATGTTGGGAGCCGACGGCCGGCAGGCAGCGAACCTCGATCGCCGGGTCGAACGCCTCCCCGCTACCCACGATCAAGACGGGCGCCCACCCGACATGGGCGAGAAAACGGGCCTGATGCGCCATGGTGGACTCGACTCCGCCGACTCCCGGCGGGCCGCTAAAGTGGAGCAGGCCGAGGCGCCGGCGCTCGCTACTCATGGTTGACGGTTATCCAGCGGGGCTGGAGCGGCGCCATTGCGATCGAGTCCAGTCGGACGGTTTCCTTGGCGAGGACATCGATTCCGGAGGCGCCGGCTGCAGGCAGAGACACGCGCGTCGATTGTGAAGCCGTCTCGGCCACGCAGAACAGTTCCTGGCCGTCGGCGGAGACACGCCGCAGCGCGAAAACGTGGGGGCCCAGATCGAGGGCCTGCTGGGAGGCGGTGGGATCGAGGGCCGGGAGCGACCCGCGCACGCGCAGCAGGTGTCGCAGCGCGTCGAACACCCGCCGCCTCAATCCGCCCGGGACGGCCAGTTCGGCCTCGACGTCGGCGGCAGGAAGTTTCTGCCGGTTGATCGACCGCCGCGCGCCGGTACGCTCGACGCCGGCCGGATCGCCGCGCGAACCGACAAGACTGTGGAAGTAGATCGCCGGGATCCCGGCGAACGCCAGCAAGATCGCGTGAGCGGTCACGAATCGCTGGATCCCATCGGCCCCCGGTTCATCGAGGAGATCGAGCAGGTTGGCGTTGACCTCATACGGCCCCACCCCGCCACCCGAGAGGGTTCGGTACGAGACCCCGCCGCGTGCTTGCGCCCTGGCCGTGAGGCGTTCGATATCGCCCGCCGTGAGGCAGTCCATCGCCGGTACCAGGCCGAGGCCGTCGTGGGAAGCCAGGAAGTTCAAGAAACAGGCTCCCGTCGGCGGCGCGACCAGGCGCGAGGCCCACGCCGTCAGGGCGGCGGCATTGCCGGAGATCAGCGTGTGAACGATCAGAGGCGCCAGGGCGAACTGGTAGACCATGTGCGCCTCGTGCCCGCCCCCGAAATAGGCCACGTTGTCGGCATGGGTCACGTTGGTCTCGGTGATCAGGCGGGCCCACGGCGCAGCGACGTCCACGACCTCGCGCAGCAGACATAGGAGTCGATGGGTCTGCGGCAGGTGGAGGCAGGTCGTGCCCGGCTCCTTCCACAGGAATCCCACAGCGTCGAGGCGTAGCCACTGCCCGCCGCGGCGAAGGTACTCGAACAGGATTCCGATCATCACAAGCAAGAGATCCGGGTTGGCATAGTTGAGGTCGACCTGATCGGGACTGAACGTCGTCCAGACGGAGGCCGGCCCGGCGGCGGTTTCGATCGGGGTGAACAGGGACGACGTCCGCGGGCGAACGACGCGCGACCAATCGGCGAAAGGGTCGGGCGTCAGGAAGTAGCCGCGCCAGGGGTCCTCGCCGCGCAGGAAACCGGCGAACCATCGACCGCGGGCGGAGGCATGGTTGAGGACGGCGTCGACCACGAGACGATAGTTCTCGGCGAGCGCACGAACATCGTCCCAGGTGCCGTAGCGGGGATCGACTTCCAGGTAGTCGGTGACGGCGAAGCCGTCGTCGGACGACGACGGGAAGAACGGCAGGAGGTGGATGGCGGTGATGATCTCGCGCGCCTGCCGGTCGACGAACGCTTTCAGGGTGGCGAGGGGGGCCTTGCCCGGCTCATGGAGCTGATCAGGATAGGCGATGAGCATGGCATCGCGCTGAGTGACGGGGCGGGCCGTGGGGGGCGGGGACGAACGGAGAGTGGAGGCCTCCCGAAGGAGGCCCTCCAGGCGGGACGCCGCGTTTGCGCCGCGCTCTTCGCCATAGAGGAACGACAGATGATCGGCGATGGAGGCCGTCACGAAGTCCATGTCAAGGAAGGGCGGGGCTGGGGCCGGCCGATGGGAGCGGTCTGGGCGGGAGGTCGTGCGCGGGGCAACCGGGCTGGGTCGACCTAGTAGGCACCGTAGTTGACGGGTTGGCTCCAACGAGGTTCGATGTGCAGGCGGGTGTGGACGTCGGGACCCAGCTTGTCCCAGTAGGCGGCGCGGTCGGGCACGGAGAAGACCCACTCGTCCAGCCAGGCGCGGAGCCGCTGAGGGTCGGCGCTGATCTCGTCCCAGGCCAGGTAGAAGGTGTTGTCCCGGTCGTAGTAGCCCTGGGTGTAGGACGGGTGGGCGCAGTAGGGAACGTGACAGACCGCGTCGACGACCATCGAGGGGATGAGGGTGCGGTTGGGATCGGATCGGATCACGTCGGGGTCGACGATCTCTTCGGCGGTCACCAGGACACGGCTGGCTGCGAACGCGGCTTCCTTCTGCTCGCCGAGGATTCCCCACAGATGGACATTGCCGTCCGCGTCGGCGCGCTGGACGTGGACGATGGCGACGTCCGGGTGCAGGGCGGGCACCGTGACGATTTCTCGGCCGGAGTACGGATCGACGACCGTCCGGTAGGCAGGGTTGACCCGCGCCAGGTCGCCGGCACCTGTCGGGTTCATGGGCAGAAACGGCAGGCCGGCTGCGCCGGCCGTCAGCCGAGCGATCATGCCAAAGTGCGAGTACTCCTCCCATTCCAGGCGCCCGTCCTCCATCGCCGAACGCAGGGCGCGCAGCGACCCGATGCCGGGATTGCCGGCGTAGGAAAAGATGATCTTGCGCGCGCAGCCGGCGGCGACCATCTGATCGTAGACCAGGTCGGGCGTGGCGCGAGCCAGGGTCAGGTCCCTCCGGCCTTGGCGGATGATCTCGTGGCCGGCGGCAAAGGGGATGAGGTGGGTGAAGCCGGCAGCGTAGACCAGGTCGCCATCGTGGACGAGGGACGCCACCGCTTCACGCAGGCTGGTGAGCTTCGTCATCGAGCGGAGCCTCCCGGCAGAGCGCGGGCGGAGGGCCTCAGTATACCCCGGGGCCGGAACATGCCTTCTCCGACCTCGACGACAGCATCGGGCATGTCGTAGGGCGAAGCATACCTCGCTACCCTCGGGGCAGGTGTGCTTCGCCCCTAGCCCGCGTTCGGCGTCCTTCTCACGCTCCACTCACTCATGGTTCCCGGCATTCTCATCCTGGGGCGCTACTTTCGCTCCAACCGCACCGCGCCTCTGAGGGGGCCGTCTGAGGACAGGGGACGCCATCCGCTGGAGCGACCACGATCCCCGATCCGACGAGATGAAGGACCGGGCCCGATCGCGCATCCCGACGCAATCCGTCTTCTACCGACGCGTTCTGCCGGCCGTGGTCATCGGCCTGGCACTCCTGACCCTGGTGCTGATCGCGGTGGCGGTCGGCGTGCTTGCGGGGTGGATACCGTGGACCTGAAAGCAGTCATCAGTTGTCAGTTAGCAGCCTGAAAGACAAGTGCGGTGGCTGATGACTCACTGGAAACTGGCAACTGGGAACTGGTAACCGAATTGTGAGGAGGCCTTCTCGATGACGATCCAGACGGTTCTGCCCTTCCTGTCGACGGTGATCATGGTCATCTTTACGGTTTCTGTGCTCGAACGCTTTCTCGTCCGGCGCAAGATCCATTTCCTCTTCTGGGGGATCGGCCTGGCGATGTTTGGCGCCGGCAGTTTCGCCGAGGCCTACTTTGCATCGGTCGGGTGGAGCGCGCCCGTGTTCTTCGGCTGGTACCTGTTCGGCGCGGCCCTGAACGCCGGCTGGATCGGACACGGCACCATGCTCCTGCTCGCCCGCCGGCGCTGGGTCCACGTCTTCACGGTCCTACTGGTGCTGGGAAGCGTGGCGGCGGCGATCGGGATGCTCTCGATCATGCCGAAGTTGAACGCGGCCAGCTTCAACGCCGCCCTCCCGATCAGCGAGCAGTATCGGACCATCATGCCGAAGATCTCGGACGGCGCGTGGGTCCGCCTGACGACGCCCTTCTTCAACATCTACGGGCTGGTGACACTGGTGGGTGGGGCGTTGTGGTCAGCCTGGCTGTTCCTGAGGAAGCAGGTGCTGCCCAACCGCGTCGTGGGGAATGTCTTGATCGCGATTGGCGCTTTGCTGATCGGCGCGGCCAGCACCGCTACGCGCCTGGGGTACGGGCAATACCTGTATGTGGGTGAGTTGGCGGCGGCGGTCTTGATGTATACCGGATTCCGTGCAGCGGCGGCCCCGGCCACCGAAGCGGAGCGCCTGGCGGCGCAGGTGGCTCAGCCGGCTTGAGAGCCTGGCCTACACGGCCTGAGCCGTCGCTTCCTTGAGGAGACGCCCGGTCAGGCCGGCGCCGAGCAAGGCGAGGCCATCGGTGGGAAGGTGATGCCCGGCGTGGGCGTCGAACACCACCGCGGCCTGAGACACGACTTCCTCGTCGCCCGGCCACAGACATGCCGCGATCGGGATCCGCGGCAGGGTAACGAAGCACCACGCATGGGGGGCGAGCCCGACGAGGGGTTCGCCCCCCAATCTTCGCGCCGCTGCGTGCAGCTTGTCAGGAGTTTCGCCGAATCTTTCCGCCAGGCGCCGCCCGGTATAGCTGGTGAAGGCCTGGTGGTAGAACGATCCCCCCGGCAGCTCGCGGAACCCGATCCACGTCCCCGCCGGTGGAGTTCCGTCGCTTGAACGCAGGTGGTACAGAAGCATGGCGGTGTCGAAGGGAGAGCAAGGCTCGCCGCCTTCGGCCCACGTCGGCTCGAGGGTCGGCCAATCGATCTGCACGGCGCGTCCCCAGTAGGGCCAACGCACGACCGTGCCGATCAGGCGCGCTCCAATGCGCCGCGCCGCCTCGCCCGGGTCCCGCCCCCGCAGGTCGGCCCGCAGCCGGTCGACCTGAGCCAACATGGCCGACTCCCACGCCCGCTGTGCCTCAGCGGCCCGGCCCGCGGAAGGGGCCTCGGTGTTAGCGGCGCGATCCGTCAGGCCGGGCATGGTAACGACGGCCACCGGAATTCGGCTTCCACCTCACCTCCCACCCTTCCAGAATTCCATCCCCTCCCTCGACAGTCCCTCCGGGTGGTCGGAATCCCCATCGGGGGTGGGGGTCGATGGTCCAGCCCTTGACACCGGCTAGCGCGCGTCGTGGACGAACCTCCAGTCGAAGAGAGCGTTGTACGCGACGAACACGGGCCGAGCGGGTGGAGTACACAGCGAGCCCACCCATTGGTCAAGCCGTCGGATGGCCTCGGCGGGGGGCACGCCCGTGCGCTGAAGGGTTTCAAGCAAAAGGCCGTTAACCGCCATCGCCTCCGGATCGGCGTCCTCCGATGTCGGCTGAAGCTCTGCGTAGAAAGTCGCCGCCGGATCCGTGACGAAGCAAGCGCCGAGTGACAGCATCGAATACGGCCCCGGCGCCGGCCCGGAGGCTTCGATGTCAATGGAGAAGTAGCCGTTCGGGTCAGTTGGGGTGAACCCGGGTCCGAAAGGGGCCGCGGATGCGGTGGGCATGGGCGCCAGTATACCTTTGGGGTGCCCGCTCCCGAACTAGGCGGATCGTGGGATCGGCCGTCGCTCCGCTCTAAGGGGTGGGATGAGCGAGGGAATCGACCCAAGGTCCCCACCGGGAGGCAATGATCGAGGCGTCGGCATCACTCCTCTTCGCGGGGCAGCCCCAGGGCTTCGGGCTTGGCGGCGCCCCATCGGGAACTGAACCACTTTGTGGACATCAGCACCAGGGCGGCAATGGTGATGATGAAGGGCACGGTCCTCCAGATATACCTGGACAGCACTCCGGGCAGGATCAGCTGAGGGTTGAGGGAGAGCTGCCACAGGGTGCCGAAGAGGATGGAACCGCCAAAGAGAATGAAGGGATTCCACAAGGAGAAGAAGACCAGCGCCAGGGCACTGAAACCCCAGCCCAGGAGGAAATTGATGCTCCACACCGGGTTGTAGTCCAGGGAGTAGATCGCCCCTGCCAGGCCCATGAGCATTCCGCTGACCACGACGCTCAGGTAACGTGTCCGGGTGACGTTGATGCCCGAGACCTCGGTGACCGAGGGGCTTTCTCCGGCCGATCGGATCCGCAGCCCCAGGCTTGTCTTGGAGAACACCCACCAGGTCAGGGCCACCAGCCCGACGGCGATGAAGAAGAAGGGTGAAAGCCCCGCCAGGTCGGGGATCCGCTCCATGCCCAGCGGCCCCGTGTAGGGGTAGCCGATGTAGGCCGTCAGGCCGAAACCCAGGATCCAGATCCCCATGCCGTTGACGACCTGGTCGCCCCCCAGGGTGATGGAGAAGAAGCCGTGCAGCGCGGCGATGAGGCCTCCAATGGCCAGGGCCGCCAGGCAGCCGAGGAGATAGCTCCCGGTGGTCTTGGCCACGATGAACCCCAGGGTGGCCCCGAAGAGCATCACCCCTTCGATACCCACGTTCAGGATGCCCGAGCGCTGTCCGATCAGCTCGCCCAGCGCCGCAATCGTGAAGACCGTCGAGGCATTCAGGCTTCTCGCCGCAAACTCCCACATCCTAGGGCTCCCTTTCCATCTTCTTCCAGACGATGGTGTTGCGATAGAAGAACTGGAAGGCGACCAGGGTGATCATCAGAACCCCGAGCAGGGCGTAGTCGATGCCGTAGCCCAGCTTAAGCTGTCCTTGGACGAACCGGCCCCCGTTGGTCAGCCCGCCAAAGAGCAGGGCAAAGGGAATGGCCGCCAGAGGGTTGCTCTGGGAGATCAGGCCGCAGATGATCCCGTAGAAGGACAGATCGCCGAAGTCCCCGTAGTTCAAGGGGATCTTGTAGACCCCGGGGACGGCGGCGAAGTAGTGGTATGCGGCCAGACCGGCGATCAGCCCGCCCAGAATGAACACCAGCAGCGGCACATTGTGCGAGCTGATCCCCGCATACTTGGCCGCCGACGGGCTCAGGCCGAAGGCTTTGATCTGATAGCCCAAGGTGGTCTTGGCAAACATGAAGTACAGCAGCGCCGCCAGCCCCAGAGCAAGGGGGATGGTAAAGGCCCCTCCCAGGACCACGGGCGGAAAGACCGATGGGGCCAGCTTGTACCCCTCGCCTTCCCCGCCCCCGCCCATGAAGGGGCCTCCTTCCTTGATCATGTAGGCAATCAGCCAGAAGGCGATCGAGTTCAGCATCATGGTCACGACGATCTCGTTCGTGTTGAACCGCCCCTTGAGGAAGCCCGGGATGGCCCCGATCACCCCCCCGCCCAGGAGCGCCCCGAGCATCATCAGGGCAATGGTGATCCCTGGAGCCAGGGTCGGGGTCTGAGATCCCTTGGCGCCTAGGGCCAGCGCCACCCCGAACGCGCCCAGAGCGCCGCCGTAGAGTTGGCCGGCCATCCCGATGTTCCACAGTCCGGCCTTCATCGGGACGATGAAAGCGCAGGTGCACAGCAGGATGAAGATCGATCGGTTGATCGTCAGGGGCAGGCCGAACTCGTTGACGAAGGCATAGGAAAAGATGGCCCGATAGCCCGTCAGAGGATTGACCCCGGCCTGGAGGATGAGGAGGCCGACCAGCGCCAGGCCGATAAGAATCGCCAGCAGGGAAATGGTCGTCGCCTCCCAGCCGGTGACCCTCACCTTCTTCTCGAGCTTCACCTCATAGCGGCCGAGTTTCATGGCTGTGGAACCTTCTGCTTCAAGCCTGCCATCATGGCCCCGATGTCCTCGATCCGGGCGCCTTTGACCGGGATGATGTCCATGAACTCGCCCTCGTAGATCGGCGCCACGCGATCGCTCAACGACAGGACCTCGTCCAGGTCTTCCGAGATGAGCAGAATGGCAGCATGGTGCCGCTTGGCTTCCAGGAGCTTGTTCTGGACGAACTCGGCGGCGCCCACATCCAGCCCCTGGGTGGGAAGGTTGGCGATGATGAGGCGCGGCTTGCGGGAGAGCACGCGCGCCAGGATGAGTTTCTGGAGATTCCCACCGGACAGGCTCTTGGCCATGCTGTCCGGACCGGGCGTAACGATGCTGTATTCGGAGATCAGTCCCTCGGTGAGCTTGCGCGTCTTCTGGGAATCCACGATCCCCCACGTGGAGAAGTCGCCGTCGAAGTAGTAGTTCATCAGGACGTTGTCCACCAGGGAGTAGGCGCCG
>Ga0214473_10008174_pt1 | contig 12387 bp, 21 predicted proteins | sample RVTome_7_FD_203509 | JGI IMG/M metagenome (GOLD analysis project Ga0214473, IMG submission 203509) | Soil microbial communities from uranium-contaminated site in the Upper Colorado River Basin, Wyoming, United States - RVT98D197 | ecosystem: Environmental > Terrestrial > Soil > Contaminated >... | reverse complement strand
CTGGTACAGGGCTTACCAGTGGAACGTGATCGAAAAGAAGCTCGAAGGCCGCTCCGACTGGCGGGTGATCTCGTACCGCAACGAAGGCGATTTCCTCGATGCCGAGATCGAAGTGCTAAGCGCTCCGCCGCCGACGGCCATGGATCCGGGATCCGGCATAACGCAAGCCAGCCTTGGCCCTGTGGCCTTTGTAATTACAGTTGCCATCATCGGTGGAACGATCTCTGCCATTGTTTACGGTGTGACAAAAACAAGAGAGCAGTGGCTCATCGCAAAGGGGTTAATCGAGCCGCCCGTCTCCGCTGTGGGCGAAGTGGCTCAAGGGCTTCATATTGGAGCCTGGGCCGCTCTGATTGGTGTTAGCGGCTACGTTCTCTTACGGTTTTTTCGGCGATAGAGCGTCGATCTTTGTTTTGAGCTTGGTCACTTGTACTTGAAGATAAATTATGCACGTAATGCTGAAAAAAGTTGAGCCAGCTATGATACTGTAGATGATAGGCATTTGGTCAGAAAGGTGGTTTATTACGTTACCGGCATTTTCGAGTGTTAATGTTAGTTCCATGTGTTTTCTCCTAAAAAGTTTATCTCGATTGTACCAAAGCCGGCCCGGCTTGTCAAGTGACGCCGCGTTACTCGGAACTTGGGACCTCTCGCGGAGCTGGTAGAGCTGATTTTTAAGAATGTGGATTATTGAATCAAAATCGCAGTTTAGCTCTCGTCCACGTGGACGGATCGCCGCGGGCCTGGCTCGCTGCACAAGTAAGGCTGTTTTGGAGTGACAAATGCCGCCGATCTATCCAACTTTGAGAGCTGCGACTCCACAAGCCGATCCCGGCCTGGCTCACACGATTGCTGTTGCCAACGCCACCGATCTTCAAAACATCAAGTTTAATCTTTGGGGCAATCATTACCTGACCGGCAACATCGATGCATCCGCGACGGCGGGCTGGAACGGCGGGCTGGGCTTCGAGCCGATTCTGGATTTTCAAGGTACGCTGGATGGCTGCGGTTATACGGTGGACCATCTCACGATCAATCGCCCTCTGCAAGACAAGGTCGGTCTGTTCTCTCAGATTCTTGACCCGGCGAAGATTGCAAACCTGACCCTCTCGAATGTCAGCATCATTGGCCAATCGCGGACTGCAGCTCTGTGTGGCTCTGGCTGGACGGCTTTTGCTAAAGCTCTTATTCAGAATTGCCACGCGAGCGGGCTTGTTCAACTGTCCGGGGCGGCGGTCTATCATCTCGGCGGCTTGTTGGGACAGTTGTACGGAACGGGGGTTGGGAAAGAAATTGAGGTCTATGATTGCACGTGTTCCGTTGTGGTCGATGGAGTGACATTAGTTACTGATCCGTCATGGGCACATGCCGGTGGATTTATAGCCGAAGGTGCTGAGTACATGCTTATTCATAACTGTTCGGCTACCGGGGCGGTCCATGGTGGGCCAACGGGGGCAACGGTGGGGGGGTTTGCAGGCAGACTCTTTCATCATCAGACAGTCACTGACTGCTGGGCGACCGGGGATGTGGACGGTGAAAGTTATGTCGGCGGATTTGCCGGGCAAATCAATGCAAATAATAATCTCGCTCGGTGTTCGGCTCGAGGGGCGGTCAATCCGATTGGTAGTGCGGGTAGTTTTAGCCAAAATATCGAAGCGGGTAGTGCCGTCGATGATTGCTATGCACAGGGAGCTGTCATATCGATCGGCAGTCAAGTCGGCGGATTCGCTGGATCAATAGATGGCAACGTCACGAACTGCTATTCGAGGGGCCTTGTCAGCGGTGTGGGTATGATCCTTAACGACGGTGGGTTCAATTATTCAGGCCTGGCTCCAGTGGTGACGGACTGTTATTGGGACATCAACGCCAGCGGGGCATTGACGAGCGATGAAGGTGTTGGCCACATAACCGGCTGGTTTGGAAAACAAGGCAACTATCCGCCGACGTGGGACTTTGTGACTGTTTGGGAGCTTATCGGTCCAACGGCACGCCAGATCATCTTAGGCCACAAGCGTGGCAGCAAGCTGCACCATGCGGCTCATACGACCTTACGGAATGTCTTTGGATAAATCATGGAAGTCGTTTCGGCCCGGCAGTTTTTGCACGGGAAGAAGTGTATCGAGAAAACGCATCACTTTATGAAAGGAGCAAATCATCATGGCAAAGAAACGCAAGAGTAGAAAGAAGTGGGGCAAGTGCGGGGCACCGCACTCGGCCAAGCGGCGGCGGTTCCTCTCAAAGATCGGTAAGAAGGGCGGCAAGCGGTCCCACCACAAGCGTCGCTGTCGCTGAGTTTCATGGGTGTCCTGATACCTGTCAACCCGAGATCGTAGCTCTCAGGAAGTCCTGGGGCCTTAGTTTTATCTGTAAAAGTCTATGTTACTTAAAAGACGACAAAAAATCACATATCGGTTTGTCGATGCACAGCCAGGCAACGGGCCTTGCGTTAAATGCGGTCGTCGTAAAGAGACCCGCTTTGGTTGGTGCTTCGATTGTCTTTTCAAAAAAAGGAGCAAAAATCATGTGGCCACGTAAAATCTGTATTCTGTCTTCTGTATTCTGTGTTCTACTCTTGGCCGGCTGCGATGAGCTGGCGATCTTCGGCGGCGGCGTCGCTGCAACCAAGACTTTTGACCAGTGGCAGGCGAATCTCGAAGCCAAAAAAGCCGAGCTGCAAAAGCAGTATGAGCTTGTGCTGGCGGAGCTGCAAAGCGCTCCGGACCCGAACGCGATCCGCCTGGCCAAACAAAAGCTCGAAGTCATTGCCGATCAACAGCTCGTCAACGAAGGCGCCTTGCTGGTTGTCAAGGCGGCGCTCGAGCGGCCAAAGGACGGTACGCCGGACGATAACCGGGTCTTCTACGCCGGCCTGATTGCCGAAGCCCTGGCCGTGGGCTACCAGACCTTGACTAAACGCACGCTGGGAACCAAGTACGTCGCCCACAAGGCCGGACAGGCCCGGTTCAAAGAAGATGACCCCACCGCCGAAGCGAAACTGTACTCACTTATTGGGACCGAACGTTCGGCCCGCGGCCTATGAGCGACGTGGAAGCCCTTTTACTAGCTAGGCTTGGCAAGGTCCAATACTGGGCCTTGCGTAAAGCCCTGAGAGCCCTGCAAATCCACCTGGACGCCGACTCAGGTGAGCTGGTGATCTATCGGGGCGGCACGGAACCGTTTTCGGTCAGTTTTGAAAGCATCGAGGACTTTGTCAACAATATCTGTCAAGGATGACATCTTTCGGACCGTGCTCGCCATTATTCTGAGCCTGCTGGCCTATATCGGCCACGGGATCAAGTCGGAACAGATCGACATGGCTTGCCGGCTTCGCAGCCTGGAGATAAGCCAGGCCCGGATCATGGAGCGGATGGGCATTGACCCCATGATTCCGGCCGTCGGCAAGCTACAGCCCACGTCGGAAAAAAGCCGGTCCCCCGGCTGATTCGGGCCGGGTCCAGGAATCGAACGAATCAAAACCTCTTGACTTGAAACGCCCGGTGTGCTATAATAGCCGACGATAAGTGCATGGACGCGAGCGTTACGCAGCTTCCGGATCGGCGCAGCCGGCTAGAATCGATTTCGGGCCGACCGGCGAAATTGGCCCAAAAAGGCCGATTGTCTTTCAGCCTGGCTAAAACAGCGGTAACGCAAAAAAATATGATATTTTTCCAAGATTTTTCTTGCGGCCGCTAAAAAGGGCCGATAAGTTGTGATCGTTGCAATGTTCATTCGCAATCGAATAAAGTAGAAGACTTTAGCGTCTCGCACGTCCGATATGCCGAATGAAACATAACATACATTGCAAGTCCTTGTTACAAAAGGAGTTATGTGTCATGCGTGCCCGTGGTATGTCACCATATCGTGACGCCGATAATAACGCCTACAGCGGCCCATCTCACTTCACCGCGAATGAACGTGCACTGACAACGGTGGGCCGTTTTGTCATAATTCTTTCCGCAGCTCGGACGCTTCGACATTCCCGTCCGGGCTGTTTTTCTTTCGCAATACCCTCCTCCGAAAGGCCCCGCGTGCTAACGCTTTCTAACGCGGGGCTGATAAAAATCACGCAGCAGGATAGGGCTCCGCAGGGGTGCGACCTGAGCGGCTGTGTGCGTCGCAGGGCAGGGCGGGGACGGACTCCATTTTCTTGCCGTCCCCAGCCCTCTTTTTGAGGCATGAATGAAATGAGAGAACACTGGCTATTCTTTGTGATCGTTGCGGTGGCTGTTGTCGTGATTCAGTTTTTAAGATACTGGTGGTTTTGTCACAGCGTGAACAAAACCACGTCTGCTTTATTGAAGGCTCTTCCCCAAATTCAGAAAGAACTGAATGACGAAAATAGCGTTACCCTTTCGAATTCGAATCCAGGTCCTGCAGCAGCTCATCGGAGTAACGCCGCAAAATGAGACAGGGATACTTCGGAATGTATAAAAGGAAATGGTACTGTCGATGGTGCGGAAAGCAGACCGGCTCGACAAAATCAGAGCGAGACGGCTTTTGCAATAATGGCGGCAAATGCAAACAGGCCTGGTGGAGAGCCTTTCACAAGTGGCTCAAGAACGTTACGCCGGCCAGGGATCGCAAAACAGCGGCCGGAGGCAAGAGTAACGCACGCAAATCCAAAAAGAAAGCGAGGTAGAGAAAATGAGAGTCAGAACGCTAATCGAACGGTTGGAGCAACGTGATCCACAGGCAGAAATTATCTTCGCCGAATACGAATCTGGCAAAGTAAACCTTTGGTTTCTGCAAATCTGCTGCAATGAGGACTATCAGGCCGACGTCAATCAAGTATGGTTCGGCCGCGGTACACCTGCCCTCGATGCCAATGCGCCAAACCCCGGCGGCGAAGCCGCCGAAGTTCCAGCCGTGGACAGTAGTGACGATTCAAGCCTATGAAGACCAAACCGAAAAACGCCGCCGGTAAGAGGAACCACACGAGGATTGCCTTTGAGATTCGTAATGCCTTGTTGATTCGCTTCAAGGATCTGTCGGACATAGGCAGCTTGCTTTCGGTGTTCAACGATGCCGAGATTGCTTCCCTTGCCGAGCGTGCGATGAGTGCGATTATGCACTGCGAAAAAATCATGATCTCTCTAAAACGGAGTAAATGACATGATGACTTTTCTGGAAGTGAGCGGCCTGGTCTATGTCGTCAATGAACCGGACCTGCATTACACGCCGACCGGAACGCCGGTGGTGAGTTTTACCGTAGCCGCGAATCGCAAGTGGACCGATGAAGGCGGGTCCAAGCACGAGGAGAGCTGCTTCATCGACTGCACGGCCTGGAGCAAGCTCGCTGAGGCGATTGACAAGAACGTCGGTAAGGGCGATCCGCTCCATATCACGGGCACGCTCAAGCAGGAGACCTGGGAGAAAGACGGCCAGAAGCATAGCAAGCACGTTTTGACGCTCAATCGCGTCGTCTTTCTTAAACCAAAAGAATAAGTCCGCACCTTTGAAGGAATGGAGTCAAGCAAATGGAACAATGCAAGGAAGCTCAAATTGTGAATGGGACGGGGGGTGTACTACCCGTCCCATTTTCCCAAACTCAAAACGCGGTCGGTATTCACTGGCTTCGTATCTCATTTCAGAAACAGCACTTAGCGGACCTGGCCCACTGGCTTAGTGCTATGTGGGGCGATTTTGACCAAGATGGCTTCGGTTTATGGTCCTACGACAGCCGCCTGGCCTGGTCGAACGGCTGCTCGCTCAACTACGACGCGGAAAAAGAACGCTCTCAGCGTGTCCACGTTGGTGCAATGACGCTCGATGTTCCCGGATCGGCTTGCGATGAGTTAACGGCCTCAGACCTTCAGCTCATTTTCGAATACTGTGCAGCGATAGGCGGCAAATGTACACGGATGGATACTTACTTCGATGATTATCAACGTCGCATCTATCCGAGACAGCTTGACCAGGTTATTGAGCGTAACGATTTCTCCGGCCTGCGTCACGCGGCGGTCCGGCATAAGTGGGATAACGGCAAGCTGATTCGTGAAGAGGTTTCCTTTGGTGAGCGTGGCAGTTTTGGCAATGGTAAATATCTTCGGTTCTATAACAAGGAGCTTGAGTCGAATGGTGAACAGAAATGCAATCGCTGGGAAGTTGAATTCACGGGAGACAAGGCAAATCAGGTCTTTCACAGGCTTGCAAGCACAGCAGGCTCTCTTGATGCTTTCGCGACGCTTATCTCCTCTCTCGTCGCCGGTGCGATCACGTTCGTTCACCGAACGGGCGAAAAGAATATCAGCCGTCTTGATCTTTACGACTGGTGGAAAGACATACGTGACAGGCTGGGTGGATGCGTTACTATTCGGACGTCGAGAAAGAAGGACTCACTGACCGGCAAGATCAAGTGGATTGAGCGTAACGTGTCACCGTCTCTGGCCTGTTTGAAGAAGGTCTTTGTCTCTGAGCGTGTTTTTCTCCGTTGGCTGTTTGACGTGTGCTCCGATGGCGATTCACGTATGAGCCGATTCACGCAGCAGATTAGCGAGGATAACGAGGCGATGCTCGATTATGAGCGGGGGCGTCTCTTGACAAGTACGGGGGTTCCTTATGAATGTCGTGTGTCCTAACTGTGGCGTAGAATTTGCTGAGCATCGCGAAACGGCGTACTTCTGCGAGACGTGCGGCTGGCTGACTCAGGTCGATGGTAAATGGGTTCCCTGCCCTGAGCCGGCCCGGCCGGCTGAACCCGGACCGCAGCCCATAGAGCCTATTGTGCCGGTTCCACCTGAGCCGGGCCGAGGCATGGAACCGGAAAACGACGATGACGCCACTCCTACCCCAAACCCGGCCCGGCTCAATTCTAACGTTCGCTCGTACCTGGGCGGCTTGGTGACAGTCACTGAAGAAGAGGATGAGGAAACGGGGCAATGAAAAAGTCGATTGAAGAGCTGCGAAAAGAGTATCAGAAAGTTGTGGGCATCGAGCCGGCGATTCGCTGGAACAAGCCCACGCTCGAAAAGAAGATTCTCGACGCCGAGATTCTCAAGGCAGGCTACGCGGCCAAAGACGGGGCAATGAAAAAGCAAGCCGAGCCCGGTGAACCGAATCCGGCCTTTGAAGCGTTGGCGTCGGGACCTGAAATACTCTCTGCACCGGCCGGGCCTCCAGACGTGGAGCGACCCGGCGACGGCCGGGGCGGTCCGAGAGAAGGGGCGGGCCGCCCCACGGGCCAGACTGATGAGCGTGCCCGCATCGAGCGTGTCATGTCACTGGAGGTCCCCGACCTGGCCGTGGCGATGGGAGTCGATGTCCTCAATGGCGGCCTGGCCCGCGTAACGGGGATGGGTCTCGATGACAAGCCCACGTCGGCCATCAATCTCGAAGCATTGCCGCACGGCTCTCAATCGATGGCCCTCGGTCTGACACGTTTGCTCTATTATTGGTTCCCGTCGCTTGAGGGCCGGACCGGGCTGGTGACATTGCACCTCGAAGCCTTATTCCTGATTCTTAACCCGCTGCGTGAACGGGCTGAACGTGTGTATAAACAAAAGGAGAAAGAACATGCCGAAAAAACCCAAAACTCTCAAGGACCAACTACACAAGTCGGCTCAGCAGCAGCCGCCCCAGCAGCAGCCGCCCCAGCAGCAGCCGCCCCAGCAGCAGCCGGACCCGAGCCAAGCTCAGACGTCAAGCCAGCCGTTAGCAAAGCGTCAAAGTATCCTAAAGCTCGAAGCAAAAAACTCAAGCGGCGGTACAATTAGCTATCAGGTCGATGGTGTGGACTTGTTGGCCCTGATAAACGGCCAGATTCCGTTTATCGAAGTCCCGACGCAAGAGACGCCGGGCTTGAGGTTCATCACGCTCCGCTATGAGTGAGGCCCTCTTGCTTATTCTCGTTTCTGCCCGGCTGCACGGCTGGATTGATTCGTATTCCCCGTTCGGGCATTTGTGCCTGACAAAGTTTGGTTATGACGGGCCGATGGAGCACAGTTGGTTTTGGTCATGGATGAAGCCATTGTCAAAGTGATCTTTGGAATTCGTGGCGGGGGCAAGACGGTGAAGCTGCGTAGGCTTCTGCTCGATTGCCCCCGCTCCGTTACTGTGAACACCCTGAACCGTGATGGCTTTACAAATGGTGTGGTGTTTCACACGGTAGGGGAGCTTCAGCGGTTCTGGCTCAAGGTCTATCAGCGTAACTTTCGCCTGGTCTTTTCACCGCAACATGGTGACATCGAAAAGACGTGTGATGAAGTCGGTAAAATCTGTCAGCTCTCCATCACGTGCAAAAACATGACTCTGGCTATCGAAGAAATGAACGTTCTTTTCGAGGACTTCCGTGTGCCCGCCGAATTTAATAAGATCGTCTTTTCCGGCCGGGAGCCCGGCATTGAATTGATCGGCGTATCGCAGCAGCCGACCGGCTTTGGCCCGGTCATGCGAGCGATGACTAAAGAAGCCTTCATCTTTCACACGCACGAGGAGTCTCACCTGCAAGTCTTCAAGAAGCTCGTCGGAAAAGATGGAGCGGAGGCGATCCGAACGTTGAGCAATTATCAATATGTGCACTGGAGCCTGGCCGATGGGGCGGAAAACTGGACCATCGAAAAAGACGAACCGCTGCCGTATATGTAACAGGGTGATCGGCAGGGGGGCGACGTGTTCTCATTCATGCCGTGAAAAGCTTTACCGGCTGCGAAAAGCTGGTACCAAAGTGTCACGGTAAATCTTCAAACTGTCACGCAAGCCTATTGTCAGCTCTCTTTCAAGCCCGTAGTCTGCGCTCGAATGGATACAGGGCATAGTCCTGTGAATGTGAATTTTCATCTTTAGGAGCTGCAGCAATGGGTAAGCCACTTATCAACGTGAACATTCCAAAAGTCGGCCGAATCAAAACGCGGGACGTGCTCTACGTGGCCGTGATTACCGCCGGTCTTCTGGCCGCGTGGAACTGGTCGGAGCGTATCCCCGGCGTCGGCAAGTACGCCGCCCTGGGCAAGTATTACGTGAGCCAGGCCCTGGGCTACCAGTACCAGCCGAAGCCCATGATCGTCTGAGCCGTCTTCAACCCGCAACAGCAACCTTGTTTTGAGGATAAATATCATGCCGCTTCTCTATCAGGAAAAACACTCAGACCTTGTCGGCATAGCTGCTTCGGCTCTGTCGCCGATGAACATCCCCGTACAGCACAACCACCACGGCCTGCTGCTTAACCTCCGCAGTGTCGCGGACGTTGCCTTGACCCAGGCCCAGATCGAGACGGACGTCGAATGGATCAGCGTTCATTTGACCACGAAGGCCAAGGGCATCGTGAAGCTTCTGGACCGGATCACCCCGGCTGAAATCTTCGACCTCTTGAACGATTACCCCGAGGCGTCGTTTTCCATTTATACCAACGCCGGCTGTTTGTATATCCCGTACACGCGGCCGGGACGTCTGCGTGTCCAGAGTTGGGCGCTCTCGATCGGTATGGCCGACATCGCAGTCTATCAGCTCCAGGTCAAGTTTACGGCCGGCCTGGCTACGGTGTCGAAAGTCGAAGTGATCCCGGTTGTGGATCACGTTGGTGAGCGGCCGCTAGGTGAGCATATCGAAATGCGGATTGACACGCGGCCCTGGGCGACGGTCAGCGAGGAGCCGAATATCGACATGCCGCATGCTGAGACGGGGACGGCCCTGTTGACGACTCACATCGGCCTGGGCACGGCCCCCGGCGTGATCGGCAACGTCATTGCCAGGCTCGATGACAAGACGATCTATTCCGACCTTGACGCGGCAATGAACAATTTCAATCTCCATCGCCACGGCTTCACGCCGAACGCGGATTACTTCCACGTGCCGTTCGACCTGGATTACGAGGCCCTGGACGTTGGCAACGCAAAAGCCTTCGTGCTCAAGCTCAACTGGACGACGGCTCCCGTGGTCTACCGTGCGGTCCACGAGCTGATTTGCGGTATCGTGCCGAGTAACCCGAACGTCAACATAAAGTAACCGGGGAATGAAGGTCCATGGCACTTGTACCTGACAGCATTGGCATGACTCTCGGCACGGTCCAAAGCGGTATAGATCGATTCATCACGAACGTTCGAGATACCGTGGAGACCGTTCGGACCGTGGGCGATCAGCTGATGGGCAAATCTGAGGGCCTCCCGGTTCCGACTCAGGCCCCGGCCCCGGCTCCCGTCCCGGCTGCTGCCACGCCGAAGAGCACTATGGCCTACGTGGTTATCGGCCTGGCTGTTGTGATCGGTCTGGCACTTGTACTGAGGAAGTGACATGGCTGATTGGCTTCCCGCTGCTACAGGACTCGTGACGGCTGTTAATCCTCTGGTAGGTGGACTCGCTTCTATCGGTGGTTCACTGACTCAGAAGGGCGGTTTGTTCGGCGGTGGTGGAGACCCGGGTGCCGCGACATCGGCGGCTACGGGCACGTTCACGGGCGGCGGCTTAAACATCACTCAGGCCGACAACACATTGAAAATCGGTTTGATCGTGGCCGGCATCATCGTAGCTCTTACAGTCTGGCGAAAATCAAGGCGGTAAGCAATGAGTAAATCCTGGTCGAGCGTAGTTCAGGAAGATAAGAGCGTTCAGGTCGGCGAATCCGCACAGACCGTTCTCGGTGCGGGGGCCGAGCAGACGGTCGCTCAGCAGGGATCGTTTGTAGTGGACGCTCCGAATACCACGTTGGGTGACATCGTTTTCAATCAATTCCCCGAGCAGGTCGCGGCGACGGTGGGGGAGCTGGTCGGTTCGGTCGATAAGACCACCGCGGCGTTGAGCCAGTCGATTAGTGAGGCGAGGCTCGGCGAAGCGAGTGTCCTGCCTAAAATTGTGCTGTACGTCGGCCTGGCGGTCGCGGCCGTTGTGGCCTTGAGGATGTTGAAGAGATGAGTAATATAAGCCTGGGTATTAGAAATCATCCTCAATCGCTGACTCTGGCGGCTAATGACTATAAGACCGTCGATGTTAGCGGTTCGTATTTTCTGCTTGTCAGCAATTCATTGACTACGGATGTTGAAGTGGCTATCGGGGGCCACGACTCTCTGAATCCGTGGCCCGTTCTATTCAGTGCTCAGACTCGTACCCCTGATGATTTCTTTGACAAGGTCCGGTTCCATAATCCGGCTGCTGTCCCGATGACGATTGAGTTTTGGGTTTCGACCCTGCTCATCGACAACAAGTCCGCCGAAGTCACCGGCACGATCACGATCCCGATTGACGACACGTCCAACGGCACGATCTCCGATGCTTCGATTGTGGTACAGCCGAGGGCGGGCTTTCTGCTGACTGTGGGTCCTGTCGTCAACGTGGGCGGCGGTGTGGTGGGACTTCCTTTAACCGGTCATCCGTTCACGGCAGGGCAAGGCGTAACCGTGACCGGCTGTCCGCAATACAATGGTGCTTACACGGTCATCGCGGGCGGTGGGGTGAATCAGGTCAACATCACGCATGCCTTCATGGGCGGCACGCTTGATAACGCGGCGGCGGTCAACGTGGGCGGCGGCGTGGTGGGCATCCCGATCACCGGCCACTCCTACACAGCCGGCGAAACGATCCGGCTTGCGGGGACAATCAATTACAATGGCGATGAGGTAGTCGTGGCTGGCGGCGGGGCGAATCAGGTCAATATCACGGCGGCCTACGTCGCCGAGGTCTTCACAGGGGCCGAAACGCACAACCTGGTGGTCGATGGCGTCGATGACACGATCGCGCTCACCACAGCTCAATCCATCCCGGCCAGTGCCACGCAGAAAGAGCTGCACATTGCGAATCACGATGCGACGTACAAAGTCTTCTGGGGCGATTTGAACGTCAACGAGGCCACTTACCGCGGCGTACCGATCGCTCCGGAGTCGATTTACATCATTCCGTGCACGGACATCATCTATCTGGCCAGCGAGGCGGGGGCCGGCGTGACCGGCTGCAGAGTTTCCTGGAACCGCAAAACCAAATCATAGGAGGGTGACACATGGCGGAGCTGACCGAATACAAAGGCAAGGCCCTTGTCGCTCTCAACGAAAACGAGCCTCTCAAGTCCGGCGACCGAATCCTCATCCGTTTCAAGTGGCTCATTGACGGGACCTGGTACAGGGCTTACCAGTGGAGCGTCATCGAAAAGAAGCTGGAAGGCCGCGCAGACTGGCGTGTCCTCTCCTATCGCAACGAAGGTGATTTCTTAGACGCCGAGATCGAAGTCCTGAACGCTCCGCCGCCGACGGCCATGGACCCGGGATCCGGGATAACGCAAGCGAGCCTGGCTCCTCTCGTTGTGCTGACTGTGGCTATCATCGGTGGAACGATCTCTTATGTTACCTATGCTCTTTCGCATGACAGGAACCAACAGTGGCGACTTGTTGAAGCGGGAATAATCCCAGCCCCGGTTTCTTCGGTAGCTCAAGTGGCAACGGGCTTCAAGGTTTTCAGCTATGCGGCTCT
>Ga0214473_10008173_pt1 | contig 12387 bp, 9 predicted proteins | sample RVTome_7_FD_203509 | JGI IMG/M metagenome (GOLD analysis project Ga0214473, IMG submission 203509) | Soil microbial communities from uranium-contaminated site in the Upper Colorado River Basin, Wyoming, United States - RVT98D197 | ecosystem: Environmental > Terrestrial > Soil > Contaminated >... | reverse complement strand
GACCCCGAGGCGACTGCCTTCATCGACGGCAGCGTCCTCAACAACAAGCCGTTCAGCGAGGCGATCCGCTCGATCCGGGGCCGGCCGGCCTACCGCGAGGTCGACCGGCGGCTCGTCTATGTCGATCCCGACCCGCGGCAATCGGCGCCGCCGGTCGCGGGCCGCATACCGGGGTTCTTCTCGACGCTGAAGGCGGCGCTCTCGGACATCCCGCGCAACGAGCCGATCGCCGACGAGCTCGATTGGGTAGTCGGGTTCAACGAGCGGGTGCGCCGGCTCCGCGCGATCGTCGAGGCGGCGCGGCCGCAGATCTCGCGGCTCGTGCTCGACGTGACGCCGGCCGCCACCGACCGCCCCTTCACGACCGGCGATATCCGCGGCTGGCGCGAGAGCGTCAATGTGCGGGTCGCCGAGAGCGCCGGCTTCGCCTACGAGGGCTACGTCCGCCTCAAGCTTTCCTCGGCGCTCGCCTTCGTCGCGCGGGTGATCGCCGATCTCTGCGGCGTCGAGGAGCGCTCGCTCGCCGCGCGGGCGATCTTCGAGACGGTCTCCGCCTGGGCGCAGATCGAGGGCATCGTCTATCGCAGCGGCACGATCCACGTGCCCGACCGCGATGCGCCGGCGAAGCCCGGCAGCCTGCCGCCCTGGGTCAAGTTCCTGCTGGATTTCGACGCCGAATTCCGCAAGCGCCGCTTGAGCTTCCTCATCCAGGGGCAGAACCGGCTTTATGGGCTGCTCGACCGCGCGCCGCGCGACGGCAAGGCCGCCGACCTGCTGAACCAGCTGAAACGCCAATTCTACGAATGCCTCGATGCGCTGCGGCACCGCGAACGGCGGGAGACGTTCGGCCCGCGCGCCCACGAGCTCGCTGAGCGGCTCTTCGCCGAGCCGCCGCCGCCGGCCGAGGCGCGCCACATCGACGCCTATGCGCGCGGCTTCGCCGAACGCCGGATCGGCGAGGTGAACGAGCTGATCGCGTGCCTCGTCACGGATATCAACCTCAACGCCGCGACCGACGACGTCGACGCGCTGCTCGCCGGCATGGACGCCGCCGCCTGGGAGCCCGAGATCCGGCGCGAGGTGCTGGTCAACTACCTGGGCTTCCCGTTCTGGGACCTGCTCACCTTCTCGGTCACCAACTGGCGGGATGCCGGCGAGTTCGACGAGATCCGCATCGATCGCATCAGCCCCGAGGATTCCGAGATCTTCCGCGGCAAGGAGGGCCTGAGCGAGCTCAAGGGCACCGACCTCGGCCATTTCAGCGCGTTCTTCTCGCGCGGCTATCGCGAGAACGACTACCTGCTCGGCCGCCTCAATGCGATCGAGCGGCTGATCGACATCCTGGTCGATTCGGCGAATCCGGATCCGGCGAGCCTCGGGATCGACGTCGCCGCCCTGAAGAGCCGGGCGATCAAGATCGTGCTGGACGCCGAGGCCCCGCATCTCAGGCGGATCGGCGATTTCATCGCACGCTGGCGGACCGATTCGACCACCGGCTGAGGCTTCGGATCGCGCGGTCGGGATGGCCGGGTGCCGAGCCCGTGATTTGCCGGCGTTCCCCGATCGGCTTAGGTTTGCCGGAGGCGAATCCGGGGCCGGGCAACCGCACGGGGGGGGGGACGCCTGCGCGCCTCGGCCGGCGGCAAGAGCGGAGACATGGGCAAGGTTCGGCAACGCGAATGGATCTGGCACTTCGACCGGCCGGTCGATGCGATCTGGGAGATCCTGGCCGACACGGCGCGCGTCAACGAGGCCGCCAAGCTGCCCAAGCACGAGATCATCGAGACCCCCCAGCCGGACGGCTCGGTCAAGTACGTCGGCCGCATCAAGCGCGGGCCGTTCACGCTCGAATGGCAGGAGCGGCCGGTCAATTGGATTCATCACCGCTGGTTCGAGCATTGCCGGGATTTCCGCAACGGGCCGCTGAAAACGCTCTGCGCGGACTTCGAACTGGCGCCCGAAGCGGGCGGCTGCCGCGGCAGCTACCGGATCTCGGTCGAGCCGCGCAATCTGCTCGGCGAGCTCATCCTCATCGCGGGGTTCTTGCGCAGCGCCGGCAAGACCTTCGGCCAATTGGCGAAGGACGCGGGCGACTATGCGGGCGGTCGCCGCGCCGAGCCCTTCCACTATGACCCGCCGGAACAGAGCGAGGAGACGCGCCGCCGACTCGAGGCCATCGTCCGCGCGATCGAGGCGACGCCGAACGGGCACGGGCTGGGGCGGAAGCTCGCGGACTACGTGACGAACGCGCAGGAGGCCGATCTCTGGCACTTGCGGCCCTTGAGGCTCGCGCGGGCCTGGCAGGCGAGCCCCCGCAAGGTCATCGAGACCTGCCTCCAGGCGGTGAAGAGCGGCCTCCTCGAGCTGCGCTGGGATCTGCTCTGCCCGCGCTGCCGGGTCGCCAAGGCCTGGACCTCCTCGCTCGACCGGCTGCCGACCGGGGCCCATTGCCCGACCTGCAACATCGACTACGAGCGCGACTTCTCGAAGAACGTCGAGGCGGCGTTCCGCCCGGCCGCCGCGATCCGCCCGCTGCTCAGCGGCGAATATTGCCTGTTCGGCCCGATGTCGACGCCGCACATCAAGCTCCACATCACGCTCGAACCCGGCCAGTCGCGGAGCTTCGCCGCCGATCTTCCCTTCGGGCCCTATCGCCTGCGGACGCTCGAGCCCGGTCCGGAAGCGGGCCTCGAATGGGCGGCCGGCGGCTTTCCCGAGGTGATCCTCGAGGACGGCAAGGTGACGGCGGGCCCGCCGGCTGCGCCAGGCACGGTCACCCTGACGAACCGCGGCAGCCGCCGATTGACCGCGATCGTCGAGGACCGGCGCTGGGTCGCGGACGCGCTCACCGCCGACCGCATCACGACGATCCAGACCTTCCGCGACCTGTTCGCGAGCGACGTGCTGCGCCCGGGCGACGACGTCGGCATCGGCGAAGTCACGCTCATGTTCACCGACCTCAAGGGCTCGACCGCGTTCTACGAGCGCGTCGGCGACGCCAAGGCCTACAACGTCGTGCGCGACCATTTCGCCTTCCTTGCCGGCATCGTCCGCGAGCACGAAGGCGCGATCGTGAAAACGATCGGCGATGCGGTGATGGCGGCCTTCGCCGACCCCGCGGCCGCGGTCCGCACCGCGATCGCGATCCAGCGCAAGGTCGCCGCCTTCAACGCGGCGCATGGCGAAGGCGCCATCGCCATCAAGCTCGGTCTGCATGTCGGCCCCTGCATCGCCGTCACACTCAACGAGCGGCTCGACTATTTCGGATCGACCGTCAACCTTGCCGCGCGGCTCCAGGGCGAGAGCGTCGGCGGCGATATCGTGCTCTCCGAAACGCTCGCCGCGGACGCGACGGTGCAGAAGATCCTCGCGCCCTACGCGCTCACCGACGAGAGCGCGGAGATCCGGGGCTTCGATCGGCCGGCGCGCTTCCGGCGCCTGACCGACGCCGCCATCGCCGCCGCCCCGGCAAGCGACAACGCAGCCGCCTGAACTCTTACCCACCGATGGCAGACTCGACCGAACGCCCCGGCACGGCTTGGCTCCTGATCGTCGCGCTCGCCATCGGGCAGGTCTGCTCCTGGGGCTCGATCTACTACAGCTTCTCGCTCTTCGTGGTGCCGATGGAGACGGAGCTTGGCTGGAGCCGGACGGCGATCAACGGCGCGATCGCCATAGGATTGCTCGTATCCGGCCTCTGCGCCTATCCCGCCGGGCGTTGGATCGATGCCCACGGCGGCCGCGGGCTGATGACCGTCGGATCGGTGATCGCAGCGGCACTGCTGGCGGCTTGGTCGCGGGTGGGGAGCCTGCCGGCGTTCTACGCGATCTGGGCCGGGCTCGGGTTTGCCATGGCCGCGACGCTCTACGAGCCGGTCTTCGCCGTGCTGGCGCATCGTTTCCCCGACTCCTATCGGACCCGGATCACGGCGCTCACCCTCATCGGCGGCTTCGCAAGCACGGTCTTCATTCCGTTGACCGGCTTCTTCATCGCCCGGCTTGGCTGGCGCGATGCGCTTCTCGCCCTCGCTATCGTCAATCTCATGGTCTGCCTGCCGATCCATGCGATCGGCCTGCGCGACGGCGGCGCCCGGCCGGCCGATCGATCGGATCGAGGTGCGAGGAATGCGGCGAGCTCCGCGGCTGTCCGGCGCGCGCTCCGCTATCCGGTCTTCTGGTGCCTGATGGTCTGTTTCGTCGCCTATTACTCGACCTTCTCCGCGCTCACCTTCCATGTCATCCCGCTGCTGATCGAGCGCGGCATCCCCATGACGACCATCATCGCCGCAGTCGCCGTAGTCGGACCGGCCCAGGTAGGCGGGCGGCTCGTCGTCTTCGCGCTCGGGCGGCGCGTCACCATCGCGACGGTCGGCCGGACCGCGGTGCTGGCCTTTCCTGCCGCCATCTTGCTGCTGCTCGCGATCCCGAACTCGATCCCTGTCGTTTTCGGGTTTGCCGCGCTCTACGGGACCGCCAACGGCATCATGACGATCATGCGCGGCACGGCCGTCCCCGACCTGCTCTGGCGCGAGGGGTATGGCGCGATCAACGGCGCGCTCGCCCTGCCGGCGACGCTCTCGCAGGCGGCGGCGCCCTTCGTCGCCGCCCTGATCTGGTCTCGCGCGGGCGGCTACGACGCGGTGCTCTGGACGATCCTGGCCGGCTCCTGCCTTGCCGCGCTCGGCTTCTGGAGCGCCGTCGCCGCTTCGCGACTGCGACCGCATCCGGCGGCCTAGAGTCCGATCGTCTCAAGCCGGTGCAGCTTGGGACGTGAATCGGCCTCTACTTTATTGAAGTAGAGCAAGATTCAGGGGATCAGATTGATTCAATCTGATCCCCTGAATCTTGCTCTAGCCGGGCGACCGCCCGACGGCGGTCGGCCGACGTGATCGGCGAATGGCGATCAGTGCCGCACGGCCCAGGGGTGGCGCGAGCGCTCGAGCTTGCCGTGCTTGTGGCCGTGGTCATGCCCGTTTCCGTGGCCATGGGCGTGATTGCGGGCGTGGCCGCGCGGGCCCGCATCGAGCAGGTCTCGATGCGCGTCGTGGACCATCGGATCGCCTGCCTTGCGGCGCACGACGCGCGGCTCGTGCGCACTCTTCTCATTGATCGAATGCGCCTTCTTCTGCCGCCAATCCATCCCGAGCAGCGGCGTCGCCATGGCGCGCGACGCCGTTCTGCCGCAATCCGGACATTTCGACGGTTTGGCGAACTCGTTCATCCCGCGCCATTTGCGGAACGGGCCGCATCGGGCGCATTCATAGTCGTAGAGCGGCATGCCGGTCCTGTCCCCGCTGGTCGGCTCGGCGGGGCGGCCCCGCGCAACGCCGCCTCGCCGAGCCCTTGGCTCGTATGTTCAGCTCGCGCGCGCGAGATCCGCCTTCGAGGAATCCACCTGTTTGGTCGGGCCCGACGCGTTCGGATTGATGTCGAACTCGAACATGCCGGTCGGAATGGCGATCGATACGCAGGCGTTCGGGATATCGACGACGCCGGCGATGCGGCCTTCCACCGGCGCGCAGCCCAGGATCACGTAGGCCTGCTCCTTGGAATAGCCGAACTTAGACAGGTATTCGATGGCGTTGATGCTGGCCCGGCGCATCGCCATCGTGGCGTCGTTGTAGAGCTGCTTGCCGGTCTTGTCGTCGACGCCGATGCCTTCGAACACCAGGAAATCGCCGTAGTGCGGATCGACCGGGCTCACCTTGAACAGCGGGTTGGTAAGACCGTACTTGCCGACGCCGCCCTTGAGGATGTCGACATGGAGGTGGATCCAACCGGCCATCTCGATCGCGCCGCAGAAGGTGATCTCGCCGTCGCCCTGGGAGAAATGATAGTCGCCCATCGAAAGCCTGGCGCCCTTCACATAGACCGGGAAATAGATCCGCGAGCCGCGCGAGATGTTCTTGATGTCGCAGTTGCCGCCATGCTCGCGCGGCGGAATGGTGCGCGCCGCCTCCTTGGCCGCCTTGGCGAGCGCATCGCCCTTCATGCTGCCGAGCAGCACGCCTTCCGGTTCCGGTGGAAGCGCCAGCGGCGGAATCCGGTTCGGGTTGGTGGCAATGAGCTCTCGCTCGCGCTTGTTCCATCGGGCCAGCAGCTCGTGGCTCGGCGCGCAGCCGATCAGGCCGGGATGGGTGATGGCGGCGAATCGCACCTTCGGGATATGCCGGGAGGTCGCATAGATGCCCTTGCAATCCCAGATCGCCTTGCGCGGTTCCGGGAACAGGTCGGTCAGGAACCCGCCGCCGTTGGCGGTCGAGAATATGCCGGTATAGCCCCACTCGTTGCCCTTGAGCGGCCCGATGTCGAGGATATCGACGACCAGGATGTCGCCCGGCTCCGCGCCGGTGACCTCGATCGGCCCAACCAGGTGATGGCAGGGCGGCAGACTGCAGTCGCGGATGTCGTTCGCGCTGTTGTCGTTCCTGATCTGCCCGCCGGTCCAATCCAACGCCTCGACGATGAAATCGTCGCCCGGCTTCACCGTGACCACCGGCGGGATGTCCGGGTGCCAGCGGTTGTGCTGCGGCTGAGTTTGATCTTTCGCCGCTTTTTTGAGATCGACAGAGATCACTGTTCTGGCCATGAGCGTCCTCCCTTTGGATTAGACCTGCAGATGTTTGCGCACCACGTCGTCCGTCAGCTCGCCGGCCGCGCCCTTGGCGATGATGTGGCCGGTGTCGAGGATGGCGAAGCGCTGAGTGATCTCGCGGACGAATTCCAGGCGCTGTTCGACCAGCAGAATCGCGCACTTCCGCTCCTGCATGACCCGTTTGATCATCAGCAGGATCTCCTCGACGATCGATGGCTGCAGCCCCTCGGTCGGCTCATCGAGCAACAGCAGCTTCGGGTCCTGGACGAGCGCTCGCACGATCGCGACCTGTTGCTGCTGACCGCCCGAGAGCACGCCGGCCTTGCGGCCGGTGATGGACTTCAACGCCGGGAAATACTCGAAGACGTAGTCGGGGACCTTGGTGTTCTTGCCCTTGCCGAGCAGCGCCACCTGGATGTTCTCCTCGACGCTGATGTCGGGGATGAGCAGGCGGCCCTGCGGCACGTAGGCGATGCCGAGACGCGCCCGCCGATGCGACTTCATCGCGGTGATGTCGATGCCGTCGAGCTCGATCCGTCCGGCCTTTGGCGGATTGGCCCCGATTATGCTGCGCAACAGCGTCGTCTTGCCGGCGCCATTGCGCCCGAGGACGGCGATCAGCTCGCCATCGGCGATATCGAGCGATACCCCGTGCAGGATGTGGCTGGTGCCGTAGAACGTGTCGATGTTGCCGACCCGCAGCATCTAGTGACGACCCTTACCGAGGTAGACCGCCTTCACCATCTCGTTCTCGACCACCTCGGCCAGCGGCCCTTCGGCCAGCAGCTGGCCCTGATGCAGCACGGTGACCTTCTTGCCGAGCTGGCGCACGACCTGCATGTCGTGCTCGACCAGCAGGACCGTGTGATTCTTGGCGATCCGCTCGATCAGCTGGGCGGTCCGCTGCTTGCCTTGCTCGGTCATGCCGGTGGTCGGCTCGTCCAGCAGGAGCAGCTTCGGGTTCGACGCGATCAGCATGCCCATTTCCAGCCACTGGCGCTCGCCATGCGACATGGTGTCGGCGGGATCGTTGGCCTTGTCGGCCAGCTCGATGAACTCGAGGATCTCCCAGATGCGCTCGTTCTCCACCCGCGTCACGCCCTTGAACATGTACCTGAAGACCTTGCGGTCGCCCTGCAGCGAGATCATGACGTTGTCGTAGACCGACAGCGTCTCGTACATGTTGGGCACCTGGAACTTGCGGCTGATGCCGGCGAGGAAGATCTCGTCGGGCGCTCGTCCGGTGATGTCCTTGCCGTCGAAATAGATCTTGCCGGCCGAAGGCTTGAACTGCCCGGTGATCATGGCGATCAAGGTGGTCTTGCCGGCGCCGTTCGGACCGAGCAGGACCCGGAGCTCGTTCGCCTCGACGCTGAAATCGAGATTGTTGATGATCTTGTAGCCGGAGACCTCCGTCGTCAGACCCTTGATTTCGAGCAGCGCCATGATCCGGTCTCCCGCCTAAACCGGGTCCTGGCCGGGCTTGGTGGTGCCGGCGGGATCCCAATCGTGCTGGCGATCGTGGGCCAGCCGGTCCTGGTCGTCGCGAATCTGCTTCAATGTGCCGGTGCCGCGTTTGCGCACCCAGTTCCCGATCGTGCCGACGATGCCGTCGGGGATCCACAGCACGACGGCGATGAAGAGCACGCCCATGAAAAACTGCCAGTACTCCGACAGCCAGCTCAACCAGGCGCTGCTGCTCAGCACGAACTCCAGGCCGCGAACGAGGAACGCGCCGATGAAGGGACCGATCAGGGTTGCGCGACCGCCCACCGCGGTCCAGATGACGCCTTCGACGGAGAACACCGGACCGGCGTCCAGGAAGGAGACGATCCCGACCCAGGCCGCGTACATGGCCCCCGCGCCCGCGGCCATGAAGGCCGAAATGCAGAAGACGAAAATGCGATAGTTGGCGACGTTGTAACCCATGAACTCGGCGCGCACGTCGTTGTCGCGGATCGATTTCAGCACCGTGCCGATGCGCGAGTGCGTGAGCACGCGCGCGCCGACGAAACAAACCACGGTAATCGCGATGATGAACCACAGGAACGGCGCGCCGCGCAGATTGGAGTAGTCGGTGATGCCGTTGAAGCCGCCGGTATAGGCCTGATACTCGACGATGAAGCGCTCGAGGATCAGGGCCTCCGCCAGGGTGATCACCGCGCAATAGACGCCGTAGATGTGCCGCTTGAAGGTGATGACGCCGAAGATGAAGGCGAGCAGCGTCGGGATCGCGAGCGCGAGCGCCACCGCGGCCGGCGTGCTGAGCAGCGGCGCCATGAAACCGGGGACTTCGGTGAGGCCGTTCCATTCCATGAAATCGGGAATGTTGCTGCCGTAGCGGGTCGCGTTCTCGAGCGTGTAGTTGAGCTTCATCGACAGCGCGACCATGTAGGCGCCGATGCCGAAATAGACGGCCTGGCCGAGGCTGAGGATGCCCGTGAAGCCCCAGATGAGGTCGATGCTGAGCGCGAAGATGGCGAAACAGAGGAACTTGCCGATGAGCCCGACCACGTAGCTGTCGGTCCCGGCGTATTGCGGCGAGGTGCCGATCAGCGTCAGGACGACGGCGCCGAGGATGAGCGCCCAGACCGGGATCAACCGGGCGCGGCGCACCTTTCGCGCAGGAGCGCCGCCGCCGGCGAGGTTGATGGCCATGTCAGCGTCGCTCCTGATAGCCGAAGATGCCCCGCGGGAAGACGCGAATGGCGATCACGATGGCGATGAACACCAGCAACTGGCCGATGACCGTGTTGTATCTGAAGGCGAGCAGTGTCTCGCCTTCGCCGATCAGGAAGCTGCCGGTCGGAATGCCCAGCAGATTGCCGACGCCGCCGAGCACGATGACCATGTAGGAGTTGACGGCATAGCCGAACCCCATGTCGATCGTCGCCGCCTTGATCGGCGCGATGACCGCGCCGGCGATGCCCGCCAGGCCCGAGCCGTACATGAAGATCAGCATGTCGATCTTCGCCGTATCGATGCCGAGGCAGCCCGCCATCGACCGGTTGCGTCGGACCGCACGGACCTGGAGGCCGAACTTGGTCCGGTAAATGATGAAGAACGTGACCACCAGGATGGCGATCGCCAGCACCACGTGGAACACCCGATAGTACGGAAAGTGCGGCGGGCGGGCGAAGATCCTGATGCTGCCGTCGAGCAGGTCCGGCCAATCGACCTTGCGCCCCAGCGTCCCGAAGATGAACTTCATGGTGACTTCGAGGATGATGCCGACCCCCCATGTCGCCAACAGCGTCTCCAACGGTCGGTCATAGATCCATTGGATGACGCCGCGCTCGACGACGAGCCCCAGCAGCGCGACGACGACGAAGGCGAGGGGGATGGCCATGAACATGTTGCCGCCCAATTCGTCCACCAGGGCGGCGGTATAGGCGCCGACCATGATGAACTGGCCGTGCGCCATGTTGATGACGCCGGCCACGCCGAAGATGATGGCCAGCCCCGCGGCGGCGATGACCAGGATGCCGGCAACGCCGAGCCCATTGAGGCTCTGCATGAACAGCTGCTGCAACATGGCCCGGCCCGTCCCCCCGGTTAGACAGGTGATAGTGCGTTCGATCGCCGACCGGCGGCGGGCGGCGCGTTCGCCGCGCCCCCGCCGCCCGCCGGACCTAGCGTCTTGCCGTCAAATGTCCATCGTCCCGGATCGGTTCTTCTCTTCGCTCCACGGCTTCTTGAGCCGATCCAGCACAGTCTGATTGGTGAAGTCGCAATCCTTGTTGGGATAGAGGTAATCCACCCACGGATCGGGGCGGATGCGCTCCTTCGACGTCCAGACGATGTCGAACTGGCCGTCGTCGCGCGCCTTGCCGATACGCGCCCACAGATGGGTGTGGTGATTCTTCTCGTCGATCTTCACCGGTCCTTGCGGGGCGTTGAACTCCTGCCCCGGAAGCCCCTCGAAGATCAGCGCGTCGGCGTCAGTGCCGGATTTCGCGATCGCCTGAGCCAGCAGGTAGGTCTGGAAATAGGCGGCTTCCATCACGGCGTTGGTGACCTCGTTGGCGCCGTATTTCGCCTTGTAACGCTCGACAAACGATTTGTTCTCCGGCGTATCGACGGTCTGGAAGTAGTTGAACGACGTGTAGTGACCAACGGCGTTGTCGGCCCCCATGGCCGCCGTCTCCTGCTCCGTGGTGATCGGCGTGCAGATCGGCACGTCCGCGGCCGTGAAGCCGGACTGCTTGAACTGCTTGTAGAAGGCTACGATCGAATCGCCGACCAGGGTCGAGAACACGTAGTCGGCGCCGCTGTTGGCGATGTTGTTGATGACGGTCGAGAACTCGGTATGGCCGAGCGGCGCATACTCCTCGCCCATGTTCTCGGCGCCGGATTTCTCGAGCAGCGCCTTCCATTCGCGATTGGTCTCCTTGGGGTAGATGTAGTTGGAGCCGATCATGTAGCACTTCTTGCGGTCGAGATTGGCGACGATCCAGGGCTCGAAATCGTCGAGCTGCTGGTTCGGCACCGCGCCGGTGTAGAAGCAATTCTTGGAGCATTCCTGCGCCTCGTACAGCGTCGGATAGAGCAGGACGCCGTTGTATTCCTCGAACACCGGCAGCACCGACTGGCGGCTGGCCGAGGTGTAACAGCCGAGCACGGCCGTCACCTTGTCGTTCAAGAGCAGTTTCTTCGCCTTCTCGGCGAATACCTGGACCAGCGACTGCGCATCCTCGATGACAGGCTCGAGCATCTTGCCGTTGACGCCGCCCTTGGCGTTGATCTCCTCGATCGCCAGCAGCTCGGCATTGTGCAGCGACGTCTCGATGATCGCGATGGTGCCCGAGAGCGAATGCAGGATGCCGACCTTGATGGTGTCGCCGTCCTGGGCCTTCGCGATGTTGCGCGCGAAATAGAACGGCGCGCCGCCGCCGAGAACCAGCCCGCCAAGCGCGGCGCCCGATCCCCGCAAGAATGACCGTCTCTTCACCTTCCTCATGGCCTCGTCCTCCCTTTCGACTCGTTTCGGCGAAAAAACACAAAGCCCCACGTCTTCCCCTTATCGGAGACCACGTGGGGCTTCATCGCCCGTCTCGTTTCAGCGGCGCCGCTGCCGCCGGGCGCGCCCGAGCCTAGACCCGACGCGCGCCACTCCTGGTCAATCGACTAACCTATGCGATCACTCTTTCCCGTTCTCCTCGCCGTCGTCGGCGAGCACATCGTTCGAATCGACAACCACGGATGCAATCACGCCTATCGGCAGCCGCTTCTTCATCGCCTGATCGCGGAGGTACGCATAAGCCTCCGCCTCGTCGATCTTGCGCAGCTCCATCAATATCGTCTTCGCCCGTTCGACCTTGCGAACCGAGCGCAGCGTCTCTTCGAGCTTCGAGATCTTGCTCTGCAGGCGCCGCTGGTACCGGGAATTGTTACGGGCGACCAGGATGTTTGTCAATATTGCCGGCCCGTTGAACGGCGCGTGAATGACCGCCTGCGGCGTGAAGTCGGCCAGCAGTTGCAGTATCCCCGGCTCGTCCTGCTCGATGACCGCGACCATGGCTGCATTCGGCTCCTCGCCGACCGCGTTGGCGAGCTGGCGCGTTTCCGGCTTCACCAGGCAGAGCACGACGTCGACGTTCGCGCCGATCGGGCCGACCGGCGGCCAGAGGTTTTCGACGCGGCAGCCGAAGCGCTGCAGCTGACGGATCAGCAGTTCTCCGTTGCTGTCCCGTGGATGCACCACGACGGCATGCAGCTGCCGGAAATCCGTGACGGCAACATTGGGCACGGGGATCGGTTTCCTACCTCCGTCGGATGATGGCCAATCGCTT
>Ga0214473_10008172_pt1 | contig 12388 bp, 11 predicted proteins | sample RVTome_7_FD_203509 | JGI IMG/M metagenome (GOLD analysis project Ga0214473, IMG submission 203509) | Soil microbial communities from uranium-contaminated site in the Upper Colorado River Basin, Wyoming, United States - RVT98D197 | ecosystem: Environmental > Terrestrial > Soil > Contaminated >... | reverse complement strand
GCGAAACGAGGTCTTGGAAAACCCGTTGCCATCATAGCGGACACGGTGAAGGGCAAGGGCGTGAGTTTCATGGAGAACGTCGCGGGCTGGCACGGCAAGGCTCCCAACAAGGATGAAATGCTTCGGGGGCTTGAAGAACTTGGCGTCAGAGAGAAGATATCTTACCGGGAATTGCTCGATAAGGCCAGAGAGTATCAGGCCGACGTCGACACGAGACTTGAAGCCAAGATGCCGAAATTCTCGCGCAACTACTGGTGGAACAGTCTGCCGACGATGAAGGCAAGGATGGAACCGACAAGAAAGGGTTTCGGCCAGGCGCTGGCCGAACACGGCAGGGATGAGCGCGTGGTCTGTCTCGGTCTTGACATTTCCGGTTCCATTACCATAAGCGATTTCTACGCGAACAACCCGGAGAGAGCGAACCGCTGGTTGAGTATGGGGATTGCCGAGCAATCGGCCACGGCCGTTGCCGCGGGGCTGGCCAAAGAAGGGAAGCTCCCGGTGCTGGGCACATACGCGACGTTCGCCGCCGCGCGGAATCTCGACCAGTTGAGAGTGTCCGTGTGCTACGGGAATCTCAACGTGTTCGTCGCAGGCGCGCATGGCGGGGTTTCCGTCGGGCCCGATGGGGCAACGCACCAGGCCCTGGAAGATCTCTATGCCGTGTGCGGCTTACCCAACATGGTTGTCGTAGTCCCCTGCGATGCCGTCGAAACCAGGAAAGCCGCTTCTCACCTGCTCCTCCATCACGTCGGTCCGAAGTACATCCGCTTTGCCAGGGAAGCTACGCCGATCGTATCCTCAGACCAAACGCCGTTTGTGTTTGGGACCGCAAACGTCATCCGTTTCCGGCGAGAGACGGAGAACTTCGCCGACGCTTTCGAGACCGTTCTTTCATCGGACTTCGAGAATGAACACGAAGATCTCACGATTGTCGCGTGTGGTCCCATGGTGCCCGAGGCAATGCGTGCGGCGCACATCCTGCGGGTCGACCACGGTTACGAAGTCCGTATCGTCAACATGCACACACTCAAACCGATTGACGCCCGGGCAATTATCCGGGCGGCGAAAGAAACCGGCGTTATCGTCACGGCGGAAGAGCATCAAATCGGCGCGCTCGCGTGGCGCGTCACTGGCGTCATGAGTTCAAGCGAAGAACTGTACGGAGTGCCGATTGCGACCGGTTTCATCGGCGTGCACGACCGCTTCGGCGACTCCGGCGCGCCCTGGGAACTTGTCAAGGAGTTTGAGGTCAGCGCAGAACATATTGCTTCCAAAGCTCTCGAATTGATGCGGCTGAAGCGGACCGCGCCGGCGGTGCAATTGCCGGGTGATCCAATCCCTCTGTATAGAAAGGAGGATTGAGTTATGAACAACTCCCACAGCGTTACGGGTATGCAGTTTCTGCTGCTTGTTGCCATGCCGTTCGGGATCGCGCTCGCCATCGTGGCGCTCCTGTTCGTCGGCTGCCAGCAGAAGACGGAAGAAAAACCCAAGCCGACGGTCTCCATGGAAAATCTCCAAACCGCGTACGGGAAATCGCTCCAACGACACAGGATGTACGCCGTGTTCGCCAAGAACGCCGACGGAGAACGATTGAAGAACCTGGCCAATCTCTTCCGCGCGGTGTCTCGTTCCGAGGAGATTCATGCGAAGCTTCACGCCGGATTGTTGAGAAAGAACCAGGTCGAACCGGTCGTTCCTGCGGAAGACTCCCTGACCATCGGCACGTCGTTCCAGACCCTGAAGATGGCCATGAGTTGCGAGCAGCTCGAGTACCAGTCGATGTACCCCAACCTTTCCCGGACCGCAGAACTCGAGGTATTTCCGGACGCGGCTGAACAGTTCCGAATGGTGAAGGACGTGGACGCGAGACATTTCGAGTTGTTTAAAGAGGCGTACGACCTTGCGGGGAGAATCCCGAGGACACCGTACCTGCTCTGTCCGCAATGCGGATACGTTTTCACCTCGGAAGAGACCCAAGAATGTCCTGTTTGCCACTCGAAAAAACAGGATTTTGAGAGAATCTAACGTCTGCGAACGCAGACTGAGCGGACGGGAATCGGGAATTACCCGGGCAACCGGACAGAAGGTGCGGCCGGTTTGATGTGATCCAGTACGATTTCATCGGGGAAGAGAATTGAAAGAACAATCGACACAAAAGTATTTCCTCGATGCCGCGTCTATCGATGCCATCATCCAAACGTCGATGGCCGACGGCTGTACTGTCGTGGGACCTGTCGTGCGTGATGGTGCGATCGTCTATGATACGGTAAAGACCGCTTCGGACTTGCCGATCGGGTGGAGAGACGAACAGAAAGCAAAATCCTACCGGCTCGTGCGCAATGATGACAAAGCGATGTTCGCATACGCGGTCGGGCCGCATTCCTGGAAACGATTCCTCTTCCCACCGACGCAGAGAATATTCCGTTCGCAGCGAACGGGCAAGAAATTCGAGATCAACACGAACGGAGAGCAATCCACGCCCCATTACGTCTTTCTCGGTGTGCGACCGTGTGAGGTCGCCGCGATGGCAATCCAGGACAGGGTTCTGAGCGGCGGCGCGTACATCGACGATCGCTATAAGACTCTTCGCGAACGGGCATTCATCATTGCCGTCAACTGCGGTCATCCTGCCGGAATGTGTTTCTGCGCGTCGATGGGCACGGGTCCGGAAGTCAAGAACGGATTCGACATCGCATTGACGGAGGTACTCGATGAGAAGGCGCATTTCTTTGCCGCGGAGGCTGGTACGGTGCGGGGTGAGCAGTTTCTTGCCCGGATTCCCCACCGGCCGTTGGAGAACGACGAGGCTGAAAAGGCGCGGCAGGTTGTCGCACAGAGCAGGAAGCGTATCGCAAAATCCTTTGACCCCGCGAACATCAAGGAGGTGCTCTACGAGAACTTCGAGCATCCCTACTGGGATGAGGTTGCGAAACGCTGCATTTCGTGCGCGAACTGCACGCTCGTCTGCCCGACATGCTTCTGCACCACGGTCGAGGACGTGACCGACCTGACGGGCGACAACGCGGAGCGGTGGCGTCGATGGGATTCGTGCTTCACCTTGGACTTTTCATACATCCATGGCGGAACCATTCGTTCGTCGGTCCGTTCGCGCTACAGACAATGGATCACGCACAAGCTTGCGAGCTGGATTGATCAATTCGGGACGAGCGGCTGCGTCGGATGCGGCCGCTGCATCACGTGGTGTCCCGTCGGCATTGATATAACAGAAGAGGCTTTGACGGTACGAAATCAATCATCACCACAACGGAAACCTCAGGAACAAGGAGTCGCGTGATGGAAAACCTGGAACGCATTCTTTCCGAACACCCCTTTGTCAAAGGCCTGGAGCCGCGCTACCTGGAACTCGTCGTGGGGTGTGCGGCCAACACACTGTTCAAGGAAGGGGAATACCTGTTTCATGAAGGCGAGGAAGCGAACAACTTCTATATCATCCGCCACGGCAAAGTTGCCGTGGAATTGTACACCCCCGAACGTGGCGCAGTGATTATCGATGCTCTGGAGGAGGGAGACATCCTTGGCTGGTCATGGCTCATTCCTCCGTATCACTGGCATTTCGACGGTCGGGCGATCGAGCAAACGCGGGCGATAGCGCTCGACGGAAAATGTCTTCGCGGAAAGTGTGAGAAGGACCACGATCTCGGTTACGAGTTGCTGAAACGGTTCGCAAACGTCATGGAAGACCGACTTGAATCAACCCGCATGCGATTGCTTGATGTCTACAGCGTACGGGCATGAACAATGACCGTAGCTCTCAACCCGATGATTCCGGAACCGTTTCGCGTCCAGCACATACGGCGGGAAACGCACGACACGTTCACTCTTGAACTGCGACCGGACAACGGGAGGATCGATTTTCCGTTCGCTCCCGGGCAGTTCAACATGCTGTACGCGCACGGCATCGGTGAGGTTCCCATCTCCATCAGCGGCGATCCGGGCGTGCCGGAAACGCTTACCCACACGCTCAGGTCGGTAGGAGCGGTCACGGGTTCTTTGTCCGGCCTCAAGAAGGGAGATCGTGTCGGTGTTCGCGGACCCTTCGGCAGCACCTGGCCGGCGGATGCGTCGATGGGAAACGACCTCATTATCATCGCCGGCGGGATCGGACTGGCACCGCTCCGGCCTCTCATCTATCGGATGCTGCAAGAGCGTGACAGATACGGGAGGGTCGCTATTCTCTACGGAACGAGATCGCCGAACGACATTCTCTATCGCGACGAACTTGAAGCATGGCGCGCGCGCTTCGACCTTGACGTTTCCATCACCGTCGACCAGGCGCTCAGCGGATGGCGCGGCAGCATTGGGGTAGTCTCGACGCTGATCGGCAGAATCCACATCGAATCGACCAGGACGGTCGCTTTTCTCTGCGGTCCGGAGGTGATGATGCGATTCACTGCTGTCGAACTGCGGAAGCACGACGTGCCCACCGATCGCATTTTCCTTTCGATGGAACGCAACATGAAATGCGGTATCGGCTTGTGCGGCCACTGCCAGTACGGTCCCGCGTTCGTCTGCAAAGACGGACCGGTCTTTCCCTACGGCCGAATACAATCCTGGCTCTCCAGGCGGGAGGTCTGACATGGCTAAGAAGCCGAGACTCGCGGTCTGGAAATTCTCGTCGTGCGATGGCTGCCAGCTGAGCCTGCTTGACTGCGAAGATGAGTTGCTGACAATCGCCGGCGCCGTGGACATCGCGTACTTCCCCGAAGCAACCCGCGCCGTTCTCAAGGGGCCGTACGATGTGTCTCTCGTCGAAGGTTCCATCACGACGCCCCACGATGAACAACGGATTCATGCCGTTCGCCGACAGTCAAAGATCCTCGTGGTCATCGGAGCCTGCGCGACAGCAGGCGGCATCCAGGCGCTCCGCAATTTTCAGAACGTGAAGGAATTCACATCGATCGTGTACGCGTCTCCTCAGTTCATCGAAACTCTCGCAAAGTCGACTCCCATCTCAGACCACGTTACGGTCGACTTCGAGCTCCGCGGATGCCCAATCAACAAGTATCAACTGATCGAGGTGATCAGCAGTCTCCTCAATCACCGCAGGCCCAACATTCCACGGTACAGCGTATGCGTGGAATGCAAACGCCGCGGCATCGTATGCGGCCTGGTGGCCGTCGGGCCACCCTGCCTCGGACCCGTTACGCAGGGAGGCTGCAACGCGCTGTGCCCCTCCTACCACCGCGGTTGTTTCGGATGCTACGGTCCGAAGGAAACGCCCAACACCAGATCGCTCAGCGAATCCTGGATCCGCGACGGCATGGAGAGACACGATATTCTCCGGCTCTTTCGCACGTTCAACGCCTACGCCGACGCCTTCCGGAAAGAGAGCGACATCCATGAGCAGTAAGACAATCAAGGTCGATTACCTGGCGCGCGTTGAGGGAGAGGGGGGGATGACCGTCAAAACTAAAGACGGAGCCGTCACCGACGTGCAGCTGAACATCTTCGAACCACCGCGTTTCTTCGAGGCTCTGCTCCGCGGGAGAAGATACGCCGAGGCGCCCGACATTACGGCCCGCATCTGCGGAATCTGCCCTGTTGCGTACCAGATGAGTGCGGTGCATGCGATGGAGAGTGCCTTGGACGTCCAGGTCGATGATCAGGTTCGCGCCCTTCGCAGACTCCTGTACTGCGGAGAGTGGATCGAGAGCCACGCCCTGCACATCTTCCTTCTCCACGCACCCGACTTTCTCGGCTACGACGACGCCATCCGGATGGCCAAAGATCATCCCGATATCGTTCAACGAGGGTTGAAACTCAAGAAGACGGGGAATGATTTGATGGCCCTCGTCGGAGGAAGGGAGATCCATCCAATCAATGTCAAGGTCGGAGGATTCTACAAACTGCCATCGCGAGAAGAACTGAATGAACTTATCGATCCGCTTGTGTGGGCTCTCAAAGCCGCGATGGAAACCGTGCAATGGACCGGCTCGCTGACGTTTCCGGACTTCGAACGCGATTATGAGTACGTGGCCCTGCGACACGCCGACGAGTACCCGATGAACCAAGGAAGGCTCGTATCGAATAAGGGTCTGGACATTCCCGTTAGCGAGTATGAGCACCATTTCATCGAAGAGCACGTTCCGTACTCCAACGCTCTTCATTCTACGTTGAAGACCCGCGGCGCCTATTTGGTGGGACCGCTGGCGCGGTACAACCTCAATTTCGACCGGCTCTCGATGCGTGCGCAGGATGCGGCCCGATCTGCAGGACTCGGGGCGACGTGCGCCAATCCGTTTAAGGGCATCATCGTTCGGGCGGTGGAGACTCTCTACGCATGCGAAGAAGCTTTGCGTATCATCGATGATTACACCAAACCGGACACAGCCTCGATCCCCATCAAGCCAAAGGCGGCCACGGGCTTCGGATGCACCGAAGCTCCTCGAGGCATCCTCTACCACCGGTACCGGCTCGATGACCGTGGGATGATCCTCGATGCCAAAATCGTTCCTCCAACATCCCAGAACCAAAAGACCATCGAAAGGGATCTGCGCGAGTATGTGACGAGATTCATCGAGCTCCCTACGGACATACTGACGAAACAGTGCGAGCAGGCCGTCCGAAACTACGACCCGTGCATTTCCTGCGCAACCCATTTCTTGAACATTACTGTACAACAGGAGTAGACCCGTGCGTGCCCGCCACACCATCATCATCGGAGTCGGAAACCCGTATCGCAGCGACGATGCGGCCGGCCTGGCGGTTGCACGACGCATACAACAACATGCCCACGACACCATCACCGCGCTCGAATTCGCAGCGGTCGATTTGAATCTTCACGAATGCTGGGGGGAGTACGATTCCGTGATCCTCATCGACGCGGTCTCCTCCGGATCCCCACCCGGAACGATATTCAGATTCGATCCGACAATGTGCCCGCTCCCCGTATCGATGTTCCACACTTCGACCCATTCTGTCGGCATCGGAGAGGCGATTGAATTCGCCCGCGTCATGGAGAGAATTCCCCGTTCGATCCTCGTTTATGGCATCGAAGGGGCGAACTTCCTGCCGGGGGAAGGTCTTTCCCCGCGCGTTCACAGCGCAGTGGAATCTCTGTCCGACATCGTTCTGAGAGAGGTGGAAAATTCCAGGGAAGAAGAACGGAGCGCCACGCATGCATGAATTCGGCCTTATGACAAATCTTCTGCATCAGGTCGAAACCGTTGCCCTCGCTCACGGGGGCCGGAGAGTGACGAATGTGCGTGTTCGACTGGGTGCGCTCTCAAACATGTCACGTGCCCATTTTCGCGAACACTTCCTCATGGCAAGCAAGGGGACCCTTGCAGAAGGAGCGGAACTCGACATTCAGGAGTCAAGCGATCCGTCCGACCCTCACTCCCAGGACATTCTGATCGAAAGCGTGGACATCGAAGGGTCTCCGGCATGAACGATGCACCACGACATACCCGTCAAACCGTGCGCCTGCGGCTTGCTGTGCGCGGCGCGGTTCAGGGCGTCGGCTTTCGGCCATTTGTGTATCGCCTCGCGACCGACCTGAACCTCTCCGGTGGTTGGGTCGCAAATACTCCCCAGGGTGTGGCGATCGAGGTCGAGGGAACAAAGGCGTCTCTGGACGATTTCTTGCTGCGAATCGACCGGGAGAAACCGCCTCGCGCTTTTATCCAGAGCCTTGAGTCCGCTTTTCTGGATCCGGTCGGCTTTTCCACATTCGAAATCCGCGAAAGCCGGGGCACGGGCGAAACCACTGCTCTCGTTCTCCCCGACATCGCCACGTGTCCCGACTGCGTAGGCGAAATCTTCGACCCATCCGACAGACGATTTCTGTATCCATTCACGAACTGTACCAATTGTGGACCAAGGTTCTCGATTATCGAGGCCCTTCCCTACGACCGGCTCCACACGACCATGAAACATTTCACCATGTGTGGTGATTGTCGGAGGGAATATGACGATCCCGTGGACCGACGATTCCACGCTCAGCCGAATGCCTGCCCCCGATGCGGCCCGCAGCTTGAATTCTGGGACGGACAAGGAAACCCTGTCGACGTGGGACATGGAGCTGTTCTTAAGGCAGTCGCTGCGATTCGTGAGGGTAACGTTGTTGCCGTCAAAGGAATTGGTGGATTCCAGCTGATGGTCGATGCGAGAAACGGGGAGGCCGTTCGAGCGCTCCGACAAAGAAAGGGTCGCGCGGAAAAACCGTTTGCGGTCATGTTCCCCTCCTTGGATTGCGTGAGTCGTCAGTGCCGTGTCTCGGACCTCGAGAAGCGCCTTCTCCTCTCTCCGGAATCACCGATCGTGCTGCTCAAACACGCAAAAGACCCGGGCCCGGACCCTGCGGTCGCGCCCGACAACGCATACCTCGGAGCCATGCTTCCCTACTCCCCGCTTCATCACATTCTCATGAAGGAGTTGAGTATACCCGTTGTGGCAACGAGCGGCAACCTCTCGGAAGAACCGATTTGTACGGACGAGCACGAGGCGTTGAGGAAGTTGGGCGGAATTGCCGACTTTCTGCTGATCCACAACCGGCCGATCTCCCGGCACGTCGACGATTCCGTCGTCCGGATATCGCTCGGACGCGAGATGGTCTTGCGTCGAGCCCGCGGCTACGCACCGCTCCCCGTGACACTTGAAGGGAGAAATGGCGCTCCCGTGCTCGCCGTCGGCGGCCATTTGAAAAACTCGATCACCCTCGCCGTGGGCGGCAACGCCTTCGTCAGTCAGCACATCGGCGACCTCGAAACACGCGAATCGTACGACGCGTTCCAGGATGTCATAGCAAGTTTTCGTTCACTGTACCGGACCAACCCCGATCGCATTGCTGCCGATCTGCATCCGGGCTATCTTTCGACACAGTACGCCCTGAAATCGGGTTTGCCGGTCATCGGGATTCAACATCACTACGCGCATGTGGCGTCCTGCATGGCGGAGAACCAACTGGACGGGACGCTCCTCGGAGTCTCCTGGGACGGGACAGGATTCGGGACGGACGGAACAATATGGGGAGGAGAATTCCTGCTTACCGAGCAGCCTGCTTTTCGAAGAGTTGCTACATTTCGAAGCTTTCCACTCCCCGGAAGCGAGAGGGCCATCAAAGAACCGTGGCGCGCCGCGGTGGGCCTGTTGTACGAAATCTTCGGGGAAGATTTTGTCTCGCACGAATTACCTCCGTTGCAACAAGCCGACCGGCGCGAACTCGACGTGATGCGGACACTCCTTCTCAGGAACTTCCGGTCGCCGCGAACTTCCAGCGTCGGACGCCTCTTCGACGCGGTCGCCTCGCTCATCGGGCTTCGGCATGTCAATACCTACGAAGGACAGGCGGCCTCGCACCTCGAGTATGCCATCGGTGACACCGTGACCGACGACCGATACAATCTTGATCTCGCGGAGGGAGGGGCGTCCACTGGCGACGGCTCTTCCCCGCTAATTGTCAACTGGAAGCCGATGATCCTGGGGATCATCGACGATATACGGCATGGTCGCGCCGCGTCTCTTGTGTCGGCGAAATTCCATAACACGCTTGTTCATGCTGTTCTTGAAATCGCGCGATGGACGTCCGAGACGCGGGTTGTGCTCACGGGCGGCTGCTTCCAGAATTCCTATCTGCTGGAGCGCGCGGTGCGAACGCTGCAGGCGGAGGGTTTCCGGCCATACTGGCACCAGCGCGTCCCGCCCAACGACGGCGGGCTTTCGCTCGGACAGGCCTTCGCTGCGCGCAGGTTGGACGGACAATCCCGTGCGGCCTCCGAACCACGGCATGCACCCGTCAAGGAGACCAGCGTATGTGCCTAGCCTTACCCGGAAAGGTCATGACCATTGACCGTCTCTCAAAACCCACGATGGGAAAAGTGAGTTTCGGGGGGATCCGCAAGGACATTTGTCTCGAATATGTGCCGGACGTGAAAATTGGGGACTACATAATCGCCCATGTCGGTTTTGCCATCAGCACGATGGATGAGGAAGAAGCGAACAAGACCCTAGAGCTCTTCGACGAGATTAATCGTACAGAAGATTAGGAATGCGCTACATCGACGAATATCGGAACGGTCAGTACGCCCGCACTATAGCCGGGCGCATCCGGGCAACCGTCACTCATCCCTGGACGCTTATGGAAATTTGTGGCGGCCAGACTCATACCATTGTCAAATATGGAATTGAAGAACTTCTCCCGGAAAACATCACGTTGATCCACGGACCGGGGTGTCCGGTATGTGTCACGCCGACCGAACTGATCGACAAGGCAATTGGGATCGCCTCGCAATCCGATGTCATCCTCGCGTCGTTCGGCGACATGCTTCGCGTTCCCGGATCGTCAAAGGACCTCCTGACCGTGAAGGCCGAAGGCGGCAACGTCAGAATCCTCTACTCACCGCTGGATGCCGTGGCAATCGCTCGACATAATCCAGGCAAAGAAGTTGTTTTCTTTGCGGTCGGGTTTGAAACAACGGCGCCCACGACTGCGCTTGCGGTGCGTGAAGCAGCGAGACTCCGTCTCCGGAACTTCTCCATCATCTGTTCCCACGTGCTCGTTCCTCCGGCAGTTCTCGCATTGCTCTCCTCGCCCCACAGCCGTATTCAGGGACTGCTCGCCGCCGGGCACGTGTGCACGGTGATGGGCTACGAGGAATACGTTCCCATCGCCACGACGTACAGAATCCCGATCGTCGTCACGGGATTCGAGCCGGTGGACATTCTCCAGGGCGTCTACATGACGGTCAAGCAGTTGGAAGAAGGGCGGTCGGAAGTAGAGAACCAGTACGCACGGTCCGTGCAACGTGAAGGAAACGTGTCGGCGCAGAAACTCATGCAGGCGGTGTTCGATGTGACTGACCGGAAATGGCGCGGCATCGGGATGATTCCGAATAGCGGACTTATGCTGAAGAACGAGTTCGCGGAGTTCGACGCCGAACTCCGGTTCGATACGGCACGAACAACCGTGGAAGAATCGCCGTTGTGCATCGCAGGAGAAATACTCCAGGGCATGCGGAAACCGCCGGAATGCCCTGCGTTCGGCAGCCAGTGTACACCCGAACGCCCTCTCGGCGCGCCGATGGTTTCATCGGAGGGTGCGTGCGCGGCCTATTACCGTTATGGCACAGTCAAGCCCGAGAGGAAAGAGGCCGGTCTGTTGCAGGAAGGAAGAGGATAGAGCGATGGACACAACATCGCAGGAAGAAATATCGGAACGCATGGCTGGATTCTGGGTCCGCTTCGCGGCGACATGGATTGACGCGGCGATAATCTACGTTGTGCTGTCCGTGATCGAGAGGATCTTCAACCGATTCAATGTCTATGTCCCGTTCGAGATTACATTTCTTCTCATGGGATTGGTGTACACGTTGACCTTTGTGACGTTGGTTGGGAAGACGCCCGGGAAAATGGCGTGTGGACTCACCGTGAAATGTACGGATGGGCAGCGCATCAGAATTCTCCAGGCGTTCCTGCGGGAGACTGTGGGGAAATTGGTATCTGCGGTCCCACTCGCGTTTGGATTCATGTGGATCGGATTCACAAGAACGAAACGAGCTTGGCATGACTACATCGCGCGCACGCACGTGGTGCGGAGTATGCCTTCCGTCAAAAGAGGCAATATCCTCCTTGCCACCGTCCTCGTCGCGATAGGCTCCTGGCTGTCGGTAAAAGCAATTGATATTCTTTCTCTCTATCAGGATTGGCGACAGATGGTCTTGGCCGAAGACGTGACGACTCCCTATGCATTCCGCGATCCGGCGACTCTGACGGAAGTCTCTTCGTTATCCCCTGATGATCAGTACCGATTCTCCGATTGGCTTAATGATAACGGCAAAGAGCCGGTCGATTATGTCGTTGACATAGCGGCACGACATCAAGTGACGATAATCGGAGAAATCCACGATCAGAAAGACTACTTGGAGTTTCTCAACATCATCATCCCTGAACTGTACCGTCGTGCTGGTGTCACGTGCGTTGCGATGGAAGTCTGCGCCGCAGAAGACAACGAACAATTGAATAAACTGGTAACCGCACCGGAATTTGACCGCAGGCTCGCACTCGATCTCGCACGTCATGGGCCCTGGGGAATTTGGGGAGATAAGGAATACTGGGATGTCTTTGAGACCGTCTGGCGGCTCAATAAGTCAATTCCCGATGGGCAGAGGAAGATGCGTCTCATTGGAATTGACTCACGTTGGGATGGTCCGTCATTTGCTCTCCTGGGTCTGGGAGAAGACGCAAGGAAAGGACCGTTATGGGAGAGGCTGAGAGCGGGCAGGTGTGTTCTTGATTTCGTGAGGATGCTGAAGCGAGACGAATTGATGGCGAGGAATATCGAGAAGGAGATCGTCGAAAGAAACGTTAACGGAATTGTTTGGGTCGGTAACCATCATGCGTTCGTGAATTACCGGCAACCTCT
>Ga0214473_10008170_pt1 | contig 12389 bp, 13 predicted proteins | sample RVTome_7_FD_203509 | JGI IMG/M metagenome (GOLD analysis project Ga0214473, IMG submission 203509) | Soil microbial communities from uranium-contaminated site in the Upper Colorado River Basin, Wyoming, United States - RVT98D197 | ecosystem: Environmental > Terrestrial > Soil > Contaminated >... | reverse complement strand
GTGCCGATCTCGTAGCCGAGGGTGTTCATCGCGGCGATGATCGGGTGGGGTTCGTCGCCGTCGAGCCCCTTCTCGTAAGCGATATAGTCGCCCATCGGGTTGCCCTGGATGACGTCGCCGTTGTCGACGAGAATCGAGTTCCCGGCTTCGGCGCGGATGGTGTCGATAATCGCGGCGGTACGGGCGAGGCCAAGCGTGTCGTTGGGGGCGTCGGCATAGTAGTCATAGGGGAAGACCGCGACGTGAAGATCGGTGGTCTCCATGATGCGCAGATGGGCCTGGCCGGCTGCGGCCAATACGGCGAACGGATGCATGACGACGAGCGCGCCGGCGCTCGCTGTGCCGGCAATGAAGGCACGGCGGGAAATGCGATAGTTTAGATTCAACTGGATTCTCCCCTGAATTGTCGAAAACGTCAGTAGCCTGGCGGAACGATAGGGATGAGGAGCCGGTTATTCGTCCGCCACGGCGAATTGGCACCTCTTGCCGCCGCCAGGTGACGCTGCGATGACGGTGGCGAAGCGAGACTAGGAATTTTGGACCAGTTGGTCAAATTTCTTGTTTACTTGAGACTGGAACGTTTTCGGGGCTTGCGAGAACAACAGGAGGAGACGCCATGAAGTGGCGCGGACGGGAGCGCAGCTCCAACATCGAAGATCGACGCAGCACGACAGGCGGCACGGGCGGCTTCGGCCGGGGTGGCGGGCTGGGCTACAACCCCTTCGGCCGCGGCGGCGGTGTCCGCATCCCCACGGGTGCACGTTCGGGCGGGCTGGGTGGTATCGGCGTCATTATCGTCATCGGCATCGTCCTCTTTGCGATGGGGATCAATCCGCTTGATCTGCTGACTGGAAACACGACGTCCGTTACCCCGAGCCAGACCAGCACTTCGGTTCCTTCGACCAACGCGAGCGAGGACGAGTTGGCGCAGTTCGTCGGAGTTGTGGTCAAGGAGACGGAAAACCTCTGGGGCGAGGTCTTCCAGCAGAACGGCAAGCGCTATGCCCCACCCAAGGTGGTGCTGTTCAGCCAGCAGATCGATTCCGGCTGCGGTGTTGCGGACGCAAGGAGCGGTCCGTTCTACTGTCCGAACGATCAGAAGGTTTACATCGACCTGAGCTTTTACGATCAGCTGCGCCAGCAGTTTGGTGCACCGGGCGATTTTGCGCAGGCCTACGTGATCGCCCATGAGATCGGCCACCACGTGCAGAACCTCACCGGGGTCTTGCCCGAGTTCAATGCGCAGCGTGCACGGATGAGCCAGGAGGAGCAAAACGCTTATTCGGTGCGGGTTGAGTTGCAGGCGGACTGCTATGCCGGCGTTTGGGCCAACTACGCCAATCGGGAGAACCTGCTCGAGCAGGGCGACGTGGAGGAAGCGATCAACGCCGCCAACCAGATCGGCGACGATACGTTGACCCGCGGCACCGTGCAGCCGCGCAACTTCACTCACGGCAGCTCGGCACAGCGCATGGAATGGCTCAAGCGCGGCATGCAGAGTGGGGACGTGGGGCAGTGCGACACCTTTGCGAGTGGTGCTATATAGGCGGCATAGGAAGTTGCGCCGATGTCGTTAATTCCCGAAAACGTAATGCCGCACATCAAACGGTTTGGCCTTTCCGGCCTGATCGCGCTTGGCCTCGTCGTCATCATGCTGCTCGGCATCAACCCGGTAACGGTTCTCACCGGCAAGGTGTCGCCGCCTCCGCCGCCGACCTCGATCACTGGGGTCCCGGCTGCAGGAGCGCCGATCGAGGCGCTCTCGGCCTATCCGCCGGTGGTTGGCGCAGAGGCCGAGCTGATGTGGAAGCGGGCGTTCCGGCTCACTGCCATTCGCTATCCGGTCATCACCATGAGCGTGGTCGGGTCCAAAGCCGACTTCGGCTGCGGGCTCGCCGGCAAAGACCTCGGCATCTTCTATTGCCCCGACAACCAAACCGTTTATGTCGACACTGAAGCCTATAGGCGGCTACGGCAGAAATTTCCGCTCGGTGCCGACTTCGCAGAGGCTTTCCTAGTCGCCGAGGCGTATGGCCACCATGCCCAGTATGTGCTGGGACTGTTCAAGGAACTCGCAGCGGCGCGGTCGAGCCAGAGCGCCGATGAAGTCGCCGCCTTCGAGAAGCGCATCGATTTGCAGGCGGCCTGCTATGCGGGGATGTGGACGATCACGGCGGGTATCGATGAGTTGATGGACAACGCTGCAGTGGTTGCGGCGCTCGACGCTGTAGAGGCCAACCGCGACCGGGCGATCCTCAATCTACCGCCCGACATGGTCGTGCCGGAAACGTTGAAAGCGGCCAGCTTCGAGGGCCGCAAGTACTGGTATGGCAAGGGCTACGCAATCCCGGCGGGCGGCAGCTGCGCGCTGAGCAAGATCGAGGCCGAAGGGCTCACCTGAGCGCGCATGGCGGGTCATGGCAACATCGGTGGCCTTGCCCTTGAGCTTTTCGAGGATGACGGGGTCTTTCCGAACAGCCGTCTGCCTCTCATGTTGTATCGGGCGGCCATCGCGCCCGAGGCGGCAAGTCCTGAGACGCTGGAAGCGCTATTTGCCGCTGGCGGCTGGCTACCGGCCTGGCGGTCGAGCGTGTTTACCTATCATCACTACCACTCGACTGCGCATGAGGCCTTGGGGATTGCGGCTGGGTCGGCGCGCCTGATGCTGGGCGGGCCGAAGGGGCGCGAGTTCGATGTCGCCGCGGGCGACGTGATCGTCATCCCAGCTGGCGTCGTGCATTTGCGGCTGTCATCGAGTCCCGGTTTTCTCGTAGTAGGTGCCTATCCGCCGGGCCAGATCTGGGACCTCCTGCGCGGTGAGACCGGCGAGCGGCCGACGGCGGACCAAAACATCGCCCGAGTGCCATTGCCCAAGTCCGACCCCGTGGCGGGCGAGAACGGGCCGCTGGTTCGGGAATGGGCCATGGCGCGCTGACGGATAGCGACGGGACGCTGGCGCCCCGAATCAGGACGATTGGATTGCTCGATTCGTGTCGATCGTGGCACAGGGGCGGTCTGGTTTCGCCACTGCCGCTGAACCCCGATGCCGGGGTCAAACCAACAGCAATGCATCCGAACAGATCTGGTTCCGTGATCGGGTGATGTTCACGCTGAGTTCCCCTAAGGCCCAGGAATCACCGGGAAATTTCCTGACACGAGCCTCAGTCTCGTCCCCTTCTGATCACAATCGGCACCCAGCCTTGTGAGCACGGGCGGCGGTTGATGTCGCTCGTCGGCGCCGGACAGATCCCGCGCCGCTCAAAACCCCACATGGAGGGAATTACCCATGAAGAAGCTCCTCGTCTCCGTTGTCGCCCTTGTTTTTTCGACCGCTGCAATGGCACAGGCCGCCACCGATTTCGCCTCGGTCGATATCGACACCAGCGGCGACATCTCCCTAACGGAAGCGCAGGTTGTGTGGCCCGCCCTGACCGAGGACGCCTACAAGGCGGCCGACACCGATCAGAGCGGCAGCCTCTCCCAGGAAGAGTATGATGCCTACTTGTCGGCCAATCCGCCGGCAGCGGCGCAGTAAGCGGGCGTCGGACCCAAGGGAGGCCACCCCAAGCGGGGTGGCCTCTTTCTTTGTTTGGGTGGGATGCCCGGTCGTCGCCGAGGCCCCAGCGGCCGAAGAGTCAGGCGGCCAGCGCAAGCGCGCAAACGCGCTCGTTCCTGGTTTCCTCAGTCGACCGCGGCGGTGCCCTCGGCCTTCAGCGGTAGGCCCTTCTGCAATCTCACCAGATTGAGGAAGCGGGTGAAAAGGTAGTGGCTGTCGCGCGGGCCGGGAGAGGCTTCGGGGTGATACTGGACTGAGAAGATCGGCTTGCCATCGACAGCGAGGCCGGCATTTGAGCCATCGAACAGCGAAATGTGGGTCTGGGTCACGCCGGTCGGCAGGCTCTCGGCGTCCACGGCAAAGCCGTGGTTCATCGACGTGATCTCGACCTTGCCGGTGGTCAGATCCTTGACCGGATGATTGGCGCCGTGGTGGCCCTGATGCATCTTCGAGGTCTTGCCGCCGAGTGCCAGACCCAGCAACTGATGGCCGAGGCAGATGCCAAACACCGGTTTTCCCGTTTCCATCAGCGCCTTAATCGTGGGGACGGCATATTTCCCGGTGGCTGCCGGGTCGCCGGGGCCGTTGGAGAGGAAGATGCCATCGGGGTTGTGAGACAGGATGTCCTTGGCGGTGGCAGTGGCCGGGACAACCGTCACCCTGGCGCCCTGATCGGCGAGGCAGCGCAGGATGTTTCGCTTGGCGCCGTAATCGACCGCGACGACGTGGAACTCGGGGTTTTCGAGGCGGCCATAGCCCTCGTTCCATTTCCAGCCGGTCTGGTCCCAGCGATAGGTCTGCGCGGTGGTGACCTCCTTGGCGAGATCGAGGCCCTCGAGGCCGGGAAAGGCCTTGAGCTCGGCAAGGATCGAAGGTTCGTGGAAATAGCCGTCGGGGGAGTGGGCAATCGCGCCATTGGGCATGCCGGTCTCACGGATGCGTGCGGTGAGCGCCCTCGTGTCGATGCCGGTAATGCCGATGATATTGCGGGACTTGAGCCAGGCATCGAGCTTGTGGGCGGCGCGGTAGTTCGAAGGGTTGGTGATATCGGCCCGAAGAACGCAGCCGCGGACGCCCGAGAGCGCTGCCATGTTCACCGTCTCGATGTCTTCGTCGTTGGTCCCGACATTGCCGATATGGGGGAAGGTGAAGGTGATGATCTGGCCGGCGTAGGAGGGATCGGTGAGGATCTCCTGGTAGCCGGTCATCGCAGTGTTGAAACAAACCTCGCCTGCGGCATGGCCGACTGCACCGATGCCGCGGCCCTCGAGGCGGGTGCCATCCGCCAGGATCAGGAGGGCGGTCGCGGGGGATTGCTGCCAGCCGGTCACGGTGGGTCTCCAGAGGTTCGCAGAATGTCGGTTGAGACCTCCTCATAAGTGGAGGGGCCATAGAGCGCAAGTGGCGCTCGCGCGATTATCGGCTATATGGGCCGGATCACGGGACGGGCAATGGGGAGCAATTCACATGATCGACAACGAGATCGGCGCGGTTTTCGTGCCCGTCAGCGACATCGGGGCGGCGCGCGACTGGTATTGCGGCATTCTGGGGCTCGAGCCGAAAGGCGATATCCTGTTTGGTCACCTCTATGTGGTGCCGATGAGGGGCGGCAGTGGGCTCGTGCTCGATTCAAAGGGTTTCGCCGGGCCGAACGACCGCAAGCCGGCATTCCACTTCAACACCGATGACATTGCCGGCGCCTATGCCCACATGCGTGACAACGGTGTTGAGTTCGTCGGGGATGTAATCGACGGCGTATTCTTCGAGTTCAAGGATCCGGATGGAAATCTGCTTATGGTGGCAGATGTCCCGCCGGCACCAAAGGGGTAAGGAGCGAGCATGCGCGAGGCGATCGATCAGGGATACAAGGCGGCGCTCAAGGCCCGCGACCAGCGCCGGACGGCGACGCTGCGTGCCATCAATGCGGCGATCAAGGACAAGGACATCGAGGCGCGCGGGCACGGCAAGGGGCCGCTGACCAACGAGGAAATCCTCGTGCTGCTGCAAAAGATGGTCAAGCAGCGCGAAGAGAGCTTCGCCATCTATGCGCAGGCCGGTCGCAACGACCTGGCGACGGTGGAGAAGGAGGAGATCGACATCCTCAACGAGTTCCTGCCCAAGGGTCTGACCGATGCGGAGGTCGAGCAGGCGATCAAGGCCGCGATCGTCAAGACCGGCGCTGTTGGCGGCAAGGACATGGGCAAGGTCATCGCCTCGCTCAAGGCCGACTATCCCGGACGGATCGATTTCTCGAAGGCATCGGGCAAGGTCAAGGCGGCGTTGGGCTGATGGTGGCGATCGGGCACGAAGAGGCCCAGGGACAGAACGCCCGGCTCGAAGCGCTCATCCCTGGCCTTGAGCAGGAAACCTATCTCGAGCTCTCCAAGCTGCCGACAAGGCGCCTTACGGCTGGAACGGTGTTGTTTCGACCCGGGGACGAGGCGCCCGGATTTGTGCTTGTGCTCGAAGGCGCCATATCGGTGTCGCTGACGGGCCGCTCGGGGCGCGAAATCGAACTGTACGAAGTCGCGCCGGGCGAAACCTGCATTCAGACAACCTTATGCCTGCTCGGCCAGCAGGTGTATTCGGCCGAGGCGGCGGCCCGGACACCGCTCTCTCTGCTCATCGTCCCCGGCGGCCAGTTCGCGCGCCTGATCGACGGTTCACCCGGCTTTCGCAACTATGTCTTCCGCTCGTTCGGCACCCGGCTTGCGGACGTCACCGCGGTGCTCGAACAGGTCGCTTTCGTCCGGATCGAGGCGCGGCTCGCGGCAGAGTTGTTGAAGCGGGCGGACGCCGAAGGCGTCGCATATGTGACGCATCAGGATCTCGCGACCGCAATCGGGTCGGCGCGCGAGGTGGTTTCGCGACGCCTCGAGGTGCTGTCTCGACAGGGGCTGGTTGGGTTGGAGCGCGGATTGGTGCGTGTCACCGATCGCCCGGGCCTGCGGGAAGTCGCAGAGAATTCAGCCGGTCCGTGATCAGGTCACCGACGTGGCCCGCCCCGCGGGCTCATATGGCTCCATCAGCCGGGCGATCCGGCCAAAAGGAGCTGCAGATGTTCAAGATCAATGTTGGAACAATCGACCGGGTGATCAGGGTCGCCATTGGCCTCGTGGCAATCGGGCTGTTCTTCTACCTGCCCGACGTGGCTTGGCGCTGGTGGTTGCTGATCGGCATCGTGCCACTCGTCACCGGCCTTGTCGGCACCTGCCCGATCTACTCGGCGCTGGGATTATCGAGCTGCCCCGCTCGCAAGGCCTGACGCCTCGTCCGAGATCGAATCCGGCACGCTCAGGCCATTGCAGGACCGTGCCGGCGTTCGAGCAGCCACGACCAAGCGGCAACGCCTGCCGCGGCGAGGCCGCAGACGATGCCGACGGCGGGCAGCTGCGCATAGGGCACGCCGGCGTTGAGCAGTACGGCGCCCAGGAAGGCGCCGCCGGCGATGCCAATGTTGAATGCGGTGGAGACCAGCGAGGATGCGAGATTGGGCGCCTCGCGCGCCGCGTGCAGGACGCGCGCCTGCAGCGGCGTCGAAAACGCGAACCCGGTGACGCCGCTGACGAAGATGTTCACGGCCATCAGGATCGGGTCATGCATGGCCAACAGCATTGTGCCGTAGAACAGTGCCTGCAGCAGCAGAACCACGATCAGCGACGGCATGGGCCTCCAGTCGGTGGCGCGGCCGCCGGCATAGATGCCGATCACTGAGCCCACCCCGCCGAGCAGCAGGTAGAGCGGGACGATCGAAGGATCGATGCCGGTCACATTGAGCAGGATCGGCACCTGGTAAGTGCCGAAGGTCAGTGCGGCGATCATGACGATGGTGATCGTCAGGTACGACAGCAGAACCTGCTGATGCCGCAGCGCGCGAACCTGGCTGGGGAAATCGCTCTGCGCATGCTCGCCGTCCCTGGTGGGAGGAAGTTGCGCGACCAGGACGATGGTAGCGATCACCCCGAGCAGCCCGACCGCCGCGAAGGCCATGCGCCAGCCGAAGGCGTTGCCGATGGCGCTGCCGCCCGGCAAGCCCAGCAGATTGGCGATGGTGATGCCGCCAATGAACAGCGAAAAGGCGGCGCCCCGCCGCTCGTGTGGAACCAGCCTGGACACGACGACACTGCCGGCGCCGAAGAACACGCCGTGACCGCCGGCGGCGAGCAGGCGCGCCAACAGAAGCAGGCCATAATCCGGTGCAATGGCACAGAGGCCTTGGGCGAGGGCAAAGACGATCATCACTGTCACGATGACAGCCTTGGGTGAGAAGCGGGCGGCGATGACGGTCAGGATGGGACCGCCGATGGCAACCCCGACCGCATAGGCGCTGACAAGTAATCCGGCCGTGGGGATCGTCACGGAAAGGTCCCCCGCCAGCGGCGGCAGGATGCCCGAAATGATGAACTCGGCAGTGCCGATCGCGAAGGCGGCGAGCGCCAGCGCGTAGATTGCAAGTGGCATGGAAGACGCCCATCGGGCCTGTTTCGGGATTTGGCGTGAAAAGATCACGCTGGCAGCCATTGGGCAAGCTCCGGCGCCAGTTTGCTCGACACTCTCGGCCGACCAGTGCCAGAGCCATTCGTCCTGGCGGGACTCCGGCGCGGATGAGACGAGTGGCGAGGTCCACTTCAGTCCAGAGTGATGGTGTCTCCGATCCGCGGCCGCTCGTGCATCTCGTCGTGCATGGAGTAGCCGGTTCTGCCATAAATGCCGGCCAAATAGCTCGAGAAGATGGTTTCGAAGCTGTAGTCGACAGTAACTCCAACCATCTGCACGCCCGTCTCGGCCAGGTCGTCCGGGGCAGGATTTGCACTTGCGGCACCGGCAGCTTCCTTGGCTCCCTGATAGGCGAGCGACCAGGCTACGGTCTGCCCCTCGTCGGTGACGTTTGCGACCGTGAGGACAATGCTCAGGTTAATGCCGTCGTAGGGTTCCAGAATGGTCGCGGCCCCGGCCAGGAAATTGTTGGCATTGTCCTTCGTGATGGAGCCGCGCTGCGCGACAAGGTCAGAGATGGAGGAGGATATCTGGCGCAGCTTGCGGCGCACCGTCAGACCTTCGTTCACATCGACCATGCCGGCCAGGAGCAGCACGATGAACGGCAGCAGCAGCGCGAACTCGATGGCCGAGACAGCGGACTCGTCGGCTGCAAAGCGGGAAGCCTCTTGGAAGGCGGCAAAACTAGAACGACTCATTCCTGAACAATGCACTCGAGACAAAGAGACGGTTGCCATTCGCCAGGCCGGGGCTCAGCGCGCCGAAAACGTCGAAAAGTGGCGCGAATTGGAGGAAACCGCGCACAATCATGTAGTCGCTGGCGGCTCCGGTATCGAAGGTCTCGGTAGAGACGAAGCTCCCATCGCCCTGCACGGGACTGGTGTAGGTTGCCGAGCCCAGCGAGGAGAGCACCTCTACGGTGAAGTAACTGTTGGATTCGCAGCCGAACAGGTTGGAGTATCCATCGCAGACGGCGGTGCGGAACTCACTGAGCGACATGCCGGCGGCCTGCGCCTGCCCGGTCCGCACCAGCCGGGCACCGCGCTGCACCGCGGCATCGAAGGAGGCACTTGCAAAATACACCACGCCGATTTCGAACAGCCCAAAAAGCAGGAACAGGAAGGGAACGACGACGAGTGCGAACTCGACTGCCGCCGCGCCGCCCTCGTGCTTGGCGAGCTTTGCCGGGAGCCGCGCTCGCCGGACGAAGCTTCCCCACCCCCTCACTTGGTCAGCCGGACGGTAGACAGGTAACGGCTGAAGAGCGTCGACAGACTGGAGGTGATCTCGTTGGCCTCCGTCGCCTGCATGAAATAGTCCGATGACGTGGCGCAGTCGGACAGGGCAATGGGAAGATAGTCTTGCCGCGAGGTGCTGGAACTGACCCCCGGATGCAGCTTGCCGCCCCAGGTGCTGATCCAGTTGCTGCTGGACATGGTGTTGCCTACCGTTCCGTTGTAGCCCCAGTCCAGTGTGATCGGCAGGTAGGTGGTGTAAACAGTGGCAAGGGTGGCGCCGGCGTTCTTGATCGGGTCACACCACCCAGGATTGAGCGGCGTTACTCTTTTGCTGATCGTGCTCATTGGATAGGACAGGCAGATGCTGTTGCCGTTGTAGTAGGTGGAGGCTTTGCAGGCCCAGGACGCAGCGGTCACCCAGCCGCGCGCGGACTGTACGCCGTCAGTGATCAACATGACGAGTTTGAGCGGGCTGCCGGGGGTCTTCCCCGTCCCGCTGCTGCCGACGAAATTCTTGAGCACTTTGAGGGCCGTGTTGAAATAGGTGCCGTCGCTCGAGGAGTCGCTGGTCAGCTTGTTGCTCGGCTTGTAGAGGGCCGCTGTTACCGCACTGGTCGAGAAGGTCGGAGCCAGCACCTGTGCGGTGGTGGTCGAAAGCCGGTATAGCCCTACTTTGATGCGCGTGTGCGAACTGTCCAGTTCATCTACTGTCGCGAGCACCTCTTCGACCGCGTCCAGCAGCACATCCGAGCGCAACTTGATCCCTGCCTCCGTGCTATATTCGTAGTTGTTGTGATAGGTCTTGCTGCCGATGGTGTGGCTATCGCCGGTATGGCAGGCGAATTCGCAGCCTATCGCGGATCGCATGGCGGCCTGGCCGGCGGTGGTTGCGGCAAGCATCATCGAGGCGGACTTGTCCAGCACCAAGTAGACATTGAGGTACGAGGTGGCCGGTCCCGCGATCTGGCTGGTTACGCTGATCGGCACGGTGCGGATGCCTGCCAGCTGCAGCAGGGTTGTCCGCACAACACCATTGACCGTGGCGGTGATCGTAGAACCGGTCGCGTCGACCGCTATCTCATCCAAGGAGTAGTTTTCGAGCCGCGTCTGTGCTGCGAACCACTCGTTGATGAGGGTTTCGATCTCGTCGGTGTCGAGGTTGTCGATCTTCTTGATGGCGGCAACCAGGGCGACATCGAGTTCGGCCTGCATCTCGACATAGGCGCCGTAGGCTCGCAGATAATCGACGGAAATGCCTACGCCGATCAACACCGGCACCAGCAACAAGGCGAACAAGACAGCTATTGCCCCTTGGTCTGCCGCAGCGAATTGTTTCCACCCTGCCCATCCGCGTCTCCCCAGCGCGGGCTGGCAGGCAACCTTCGTAGAAAAATACATGTGATTCCGAATTCAGTGTATGGTTAACGATGTACTTGAATGATGAATTCACCGTTAAGGATCGACCTCCTTGCGATCGTTCGTTGCCCAGGCCGACGCGGTGTGCGGTCGGATCGATCGATCCATGACGCCCGCGCTCCCCGCCGGGGATAACCTCGCCCGCGCGTACTGACATTCGCACCCCGAGCGCCTACCTATGGCGCCATGCGCTTTTCCGATAGCTTTCTGGATGAAATCCGCCAACGCCTGCCGATTTCGCAGGTGGTGGGCGAGCACGTCATCTGGGACAAGCGCAAGAGTCAGCCGCAGAAGGGCGATTTCTGGGCCTGCTGCCCATTTCACGGTGAGAAGAGCCCGAGCTTTCATGCCGACGACCGGCGCGGGCACTATCATTGCTTCGGGTGCGGGGTTTCTGGCGATCACTTCCGGTTCCTGACCGAAAAGGCCGGGATGAGCTTCCCGGAAGCGGTGGAGAAGCTTGCCGGCCTGGCGGGCTTGCCGATGCCGGCCCGCGACGAGCGCGAGGAGAAGCGGGACGAGGCGCGGCGGAGCCTCTACGACGTGATGGAAGTCGCGACCGCCTACTTCGAGGCAGCGCTCAGCCACAATATCGGGGCGCGGGCGCGGGGTTACCTGCATGAGCGCGGCGTGAGCCCGCAGGCGCAGACCCGCTTCCGTTTGGGCTATGCGCCCGAGAGCAATAACGGCCTCAAGGAACACCTCGCCGCCAATGGCGTCTCAGCGCAGGAAATGATCGACACCGGCCTCGTGGTACAGCGCGAGGACAGCCCGCTGACCTATGACCGGTTCCGCAACCGGGTGATGTTCCCGATCACGGACTTTCGCGGCCGGGTGATCGCTTTCGGCGGCCGGGCGATGAGCGCAGACGTGCCCGCCAAATACTTGAACTCGCCGGAAACCGAGCTCTTTCACAAGCGCATGGTGCTCTATAACGGCCAGACGGCCCGCCAGGCGGCGCGAGACGGCAAGCCGGTGATCGTGGTCGAGGGCTACCTCGACGTGATCGCCGCAGTAACCGCCGGGTTCGAAGGAACCGTTGCCCCGCTTGGTACGGCGCTGACCGAAGACCATTTGCAGCTGCTCTGGCGGATGAACGATCAGCCGATCCTCTGCTTTGACGGCGATAGCGCCGGGCAGCGGGCCGCCGAGCGGACGGCTGACATCGTCTTGCCGCTGCTGCAGCCGGGCCGGACCGTGCGGATTGCGACCCTTCCCGAGGGGCTCGATCCCGACGACATCATCAAACAGCAGGGCCGTAACGCATTTGCCGACGTGCTGGACCGGGCGCGCTCGCTCTCGGACGTCATCTGGAGCATCGAAACCACGGGCGGTATCGTACCGGAAACCCCGGAGGCCAGGGCGGCGCTGGAAGCGCGACTGCGGGCACGTGCCAACACGATCGCCGACCAATCGGTGCGTCGGCACTACATGCAGGCCTTCGACGAGAAACTTTCGGCCTTCTTCGCGCCGGTCCGCCAGAACCGGTATGAGGGGCGCCGTGACGGCAATCGCGGCCAGTTCGGCCAGAAGAGCAGGGGGACGCCGCGGCTCGTGGTCTCTGACACGCTACGGAATTCCCGGCTGCTCAAGCCGGGCAGGTCGGTCGATGCGACGCCGCGGGAGGCAGCGATCATCATGGCGCTGGTCAATCACCCGGTACTGGTCGAGAACCGGCTCGA
>Ga0214473_10008169_pt1 | contig 12389 bp, 14 predicted proteins | sample RVTome_7_FD_203509 | JGI IMG/M metagenome (GOLD analysis project Ga0214473, IMG submission 203509) | Soil microbial communities from uranium-contaminated site in the Upper Colorado River Basin, Wyoming, United States - RVT98D197 | ecosystem: Environmental > Terrestrial > Soil > Contaminated >... | reverse complement strand
ACGAAGGTGACCGCGGTGCACGAGGCGCCGGCCGGGGCCCGAGTCGAGCTGGCCGGCGACGGCGCTCCAGCGGTCATCGACGTCGACCAGGTGCTCGTGGCCGTCGGGCGTCGTCCCAACACCGACCATCTCGGCCTCGAGCAGACCGCGGTCCGCATCGACGCGCGAGGCTTCGTGCCCGTCGACGCGCAGCGCCGGACGGCCGACCCGCAGATCTACGCCGTCGGCGACGTCGCCGGCGAGCCGATGCTGGCGCACAAAGCGATGGCGGAGGGCGTCGTCGCCGCGGAGGCGATCGCCGGGCGCCCGGCGGCGTTCGAGCCCCAGGCGATTCCCGCGGTGGTCTTCACCGATCCCGAGGTCGCGTGGACCGGCCTCTCCGAGCGCGACGCCGCCGCGCGCGGGATCGCGGTACGCGCGGCCCGCGTCCCGTGGTCGGCCTCCGGTCGCGCCGTCTCGATGGGCCGGGCCGACGGCCTCACCAAGCTCCTCTTCGAAGCCGAGACCGGGCGTCTCCTCGGCGTCGGCCTCGTCGGGCCGCACGCCGGCGACCTGATCGCCGAGGGGACGCTGGCCGTCGAGATGGGCGCCCTCGCCGAGGACCTGGCGTCGACGATCCACGCGCACCCGACCCTCTCGGAGACCCTCGGCGAGGCGGCCGAGCTCTTCCTGGGCCGCCCCATCCACCTCCCGCCTCCGCGCCCGTGAGAGGAGCTCGGAGGGGGGCTGCGCCCCTTCCGAACCTCCGCCGGGCTCGTGGCCGCCTTCGGTTGGCGGGCGGTCTATCTCGGCCGGGTCCCGATCGCTGCGATCGCCCTCGGCCTGACGCCGGTCCTGCGTGGGGGATCGCAGCCCGTGCCGGCGCCGTTGCTGGCGCGGGACCACGACAAGGAGCTGACGATACCGAACACGTGGCGGTTTGACATCGGCAGTCATATCAACGCCCGCGGTCAGCGGCCGAGGGGCGAGCAACGCGAGCCCACGGTCCGCTGCAGCGGGAAGTTCGGGGCCATCACGACTCCTACGTAGGCAGACCGAGCCCACAAAAGAGTGACTGCACGTGCGCCTTGGTTAGCGCCCGTCACGAAATAAGAGGATCACGTTCGAGCGTGAGTCGGGAGGATCGTGTAGTTCCAATCGCCGTGGAATGTGTCGGGCCGCAGTCGGACGCGGTCGAGCTCGGCCTGGCTGATCTTGATTCCCTTCGGATACGCGTGGTGATCCAGACGCGCCCTGACCGTGAGCCCCGTCGTGGTCCTGGTCGCGGCGATGAGCTTGACGATCACCGCGTGGCTGATCAGGGGCTTGCCCCGCCAGTTCTGGCTGATGAACGAGAAGAGCTTGTGCTCGATCTTGTTCCACTTGCTCGTGCCCGGCGGAAAGTGGGAGACGGCGATCGGGAGGTGGAGCACGTCGGCCAGTTTCTGCAGCTCTGTTTTCCAGAGCCGCAGGCGCGCGCCGTTGCTGCCGCCGGCCTCCGCCGTGATGAGCAGGCGGCGCGCCTTCGGATACCGCCGCTGCCCCATTCCCTGCCACCAGCGGCGGATCGTGGCCACCGCGAATTCGGCCGTGTCGTGAGTGATCCCCACACTCACCCAGGCCGTGTTCGCGCCCAGGTCGTAGACCCCATAGGGAATTGCCCGCCCCTGCTCGGTGACGAAGTCGTGGACCTGGACCTTCTCGGGCTGGCCCCGGGGCCGCCACTCCCGGCCGCCATTCTTGAAACGCCCCACCAGCTCCTTCTTTTTCGTGTCGACCGAGATCACCGGGTCGCGCCGGCCCAGGTACTGCCGCACCCGCGTGTTGATGTACTCAAACTGCGCGTTCCGATCAGGATGGCTGGCCCCTTCCATCGTCTTCGCGTTGGCCTGCAGGCTATAGTCCAGGTCGTGGAGCAGTTCCGCCACCATCCGATGGCTCGTCGCGTGGCCCTGGCGCCTCAGCTCGGCGGCCAAGCGCCGCACACTCTTGACGACATAGAAGAACTCGTCTTGCTCGTCGTGCTTGTGCCAGTGGAACTCGCCCTGCATGACACCAAGCCGTACAACGCAGTCGTTCACCCGGCAGAGCGTCTGGTTGTACCAGGGGTCCCTACACGCGTCAACAAGCGCCTGGATGTCGATGAGCTCCAGAGGGGCGTAGCGTGCCTCCAGGTGGATGGAGTACGGTGTCTGACTGTCCAAAGTGATGGCCCGGCCGGCCGTGCGGCGAACGCTAGCCAAGGTGAGACAGGCCAACGGGCTCGCTTTATCGCTACCTCCTTCTTAACCAAGTGATGACGCCGAACGCTCTCGTTGAGCGGCCGCCGCGAGCGCATGCGAGCGAGCGGTCCGCTCAAACGGATTGTTCGGCGGTGTCTGTGGCACGCGCTCCGGGCGAGGTGACCAATCCCGGCCATTGCTTCATCACTCGCGCTATCTGGACTGTCGCGCCTGCTCGCCTGAGCAGACCTGCGGCTCGATTCGGATCAGCAGCTGCAACGGCTTCGATAGAGTCGTATAACACCGCGGTCTGGAACTCGGTGACGATCTCTTTGAGAAGGCGGAGGCTTCGCGGGCCGATGTCGATCCGCTTGCCGCCGTACGTCAGGAAGTCTCCGTTCATGTTGAGGAGATCGCCGGGAATGGCGAGTGTGGCGCGTCGCGAGCCGCCGGGGAGCCGCTCCTCGAAGTGTTCGAGATGGTCGCGGGCATCGATCCTCTCTTCCAAGGCAGCATGGTAGCGTCGGAGAACACGGCCAGGGCGTCGAAAGCGAGTCGCCTGAGCGATGAACCGACCCAACTTGGCGATGCGGGCCCAGCAGATCAGATAGAAGTGAACCTCGTCAAACAGCGGCCGAGTGCGTGTCGATGCGCTCTTCAGCAAGGTCGCTTTCGCGCGCTCGATTCGGTGCTGCTGGCGCCTGGCGGCCTGGAAATAGGACTCCAACCCTCCGAGCGCTATAACGGGGCCCAAGCCGCCGTCTGGTCTGAGGACGGCGACGGCCGACCGGAGGCTGTCAGACGCTTCGAGAGCACGGACCACAGTCCGCGGAACGCGTCGCAAGACGTCAGACGGAGCAGGTGGGGTGACCTTCGTGCCCGGCAATTCAATCGTCCTCTATTCCTGACGCATTATCCGCCGAACGCTCAGGATCACCCGCGGGCGAAGGCCGTCGGGTGAATCCTGTAGTTAGCCGCTCACGGCCGGTTCTTGAGTGTTCTTGCAATCTTGTCGAGCGCCTTACTGCAGGTGTCGATGGTGGTTACCTTGAGTACCGCGAACCGATCAGCAGCGATCTGCTTCGTGTTCGCGATTCCAGGCTCTTCATGAGCAACGTTGTCGCGCAGCAGCAAATGAAGGTGCTCGTGTGGCTTTGCCACAATGTCGTCCCTGATCTTCGATGCGGACCAGCCGTGCTTCCGCTTTCCCGAGCATTCATAGAACTTGGCCCGATAGTTCTCGGTCGGGCGGTACCGGGCAATCTCGCAGACGGTTCCGAGGCGAACCGCTGCAGATGCTAAGTGTGCCAGCACCATCTCCGCTGGAGAAAGCGATCGCGTCCTGTGTCTGCGGGTTATTTCGCCAATCGTCACGGACACCAGATCCGGCTTCTTCGCGAGAATGCGCCTGGCCTCCGCCAAGTAGTGATTAGCCACCGCTAGAAGCTGATCGGTCTCTCGGGTCATCGTGGCGGCTAACTCGAAGTATACGGAACTGGCGAATCGGGTCGACGCTGCGGCGGCGGACAGCGTAGTGCCTGGCGAAGGCAGCTGGCACCGGCCGCGATTGTCTTCTCCGGCGCCCACTTCGACGGCGGTGCGCTAGCCGCGGGCCCCGCGTTATGCAGACCTGGAATGTCTAGGTTCCCCAGCAGATATTCGGCAGCCATCGCCAGTCCCGGCGACTACAGGTCGAGCACCCGGTCGACGGGACTTCGCACGCCGGCCGGTCCCCGGTTCAGGACGTGGGTGTAGATCAGGACGCGGTCGAGAAGCCGCGGCTTTGGCGCAGCGGCCGGGGTGGTTTCACGGACGGCGAACGCCGCGACGTCCGGGCCGTCGATCACGGCCGCATACGACGCCGGGGTGCGCAGCTGAACGGTGACCATGGGCGCGATCCTCTCCGTTGGGTTGCAAGCATAGTCCATCCGTTCAGACTCAGCAATCCTGCGGTCTCTTCCGCCTGTCGCTGCCGCTGCGCAGCCGCAAGAGGCATGCCCGCGGAACACGGGCCAGATTTCGTAGCCGGGCGCGGGACTTGCCGTGAAACGTGACGAGCATGGCGCCGAGGTCCCCTGTCAACGGAACGATACGGGGTGGGCCACATGGGATCAGCGCGCCGCGCGGGCCGCTCCTCAGGCGTGTCCCGTCCTTCTCTCCGCCAAGCACGGTCATCAACGTCGGCATCTCTCCGTGGAACGGTGATGCGGCAGCATGGCTCGGGCTCGAAGTACCCGGGAGGTCGATGTCGGACGGGCTACGGGGACGGGGCCCGTGGCAGCAGGCGATCGACCAGATGATGCGCGGCCTGCTCACTCATCCGCCGACCCCCGCAGGACGGACAGGATCCCCGACCTTGCACGAGAAGGCGACGACCGTGTCGGCCCCAGCGGGGTTGGGGTGGCGGGAGGTCCCGACTGAAGCCGGCCAGCGCCACAAGCCGGCCAGCGCCTCGCCCACCCTCAGTCTCCGAGGTGAGGATTCTTCACCGCACGCATTTTTCCCTTGACAGGGTTTTTCGAGGGTGTTGACCGCCGTCGGCGACGCCCCGTCGATCCCCGCCCAGCGGGCCACACTCGCCCCGGGGACGGCGATCGCTGGGGACCGAACCGAAAATGCTCGCCGAGCTCCGAACCCCCAGTCCTGGCGCCTCTCAGAAGGCCCCGAAACCCGGTGATAGAGTGGCCGCAGCAGGAGGAGTGCTCGATGGAGACGCATCCGCCGGAGATCGACCCGCGCGCCACCCCGGGGCCCGCCGCGGAGCTGGACCGGCTGGGCGACGAGATTGCCGAGCTGTCCGCGCACCTTGAGGCCGCCACCGCCCGTCTGCTTCACCTGATCCGGGAGTTCGACGCTCGGGGGGGCTGGAACACGGGCTTCCGCTCCTGCGCCGCGTGGCTGAGCTGGCGGGTGGGGCTCGACCTGGGGGCGGCCCGGGAGAAGGTCCGTGTGGCGCGCGCCCTGGGGGCGCTGCCCGAGCTCGCCCGGGCCCTGGCGCGCGGGGAGCTCTCGTACGCCAAGGTCCGGGCGCTCACGCGGGTCGCCACCCCGGCCACCGAGGCCCGGCTACTCGCGGTGGGGCGGGGGGGGGACGGCCTCGCAGGTGGAGCAGATCGTGCGGGGCTGGCGGCAGGTGGACCGGCAAGCCGAAACGCGGGAAGCGGACCGCCGGCACCAGAGCCGGTCCCTCGCAGTCTACCAGGACGAGGACGGCATGGTGGTGGTCCGGGGGCGGCTCGAGCCGGAGGCGGGGGCGCTGCTGCTCCGCGCCCTCGAGGCGGCGCAGGAGGCGCTGTCTCAGCAGGCCCGGGGCGGGGCGGCCGCCGGCCCGGCTGACCCGACCGCGGAGGCCCCGACCGCCGCCCAGCGACGAGCGGACGCGCTGGCCCTGGTGGCGGAGACGTCGCTCCGGCACGAGCTCGATCCGGGCGCCCCGGGCGAGCGCTACCAGGTGGTGGTGCACGTCGACGCCGGGGTGCTGGCGGACCCGGATCAGCCCGGCCAGTCCGTGCTCGAAGACGGGGCGCGCGTTTCCGCGGAAACGTCGCGCCGGCTGGCGTGCGACGCCAGCCGGGTGGTGATGCGGCACGACGGCGATGGCGACCCCGTCGAGGTCGGGCGCCGGACCCGCACCATTCCCCCGGCGTTACGGCGGGCCCTCCTCCACCGGGACCGCGGCTGCCGCTTCCCGGGCTGCGGGCTCCGGTTCTGCCAGGGCCATCACCTGCGCCACTGGGCGAACGGCGGCCCGACGACGCTCGAGAACCTCGCCCTCCTGTGCCGCCGTCACCACCGCGCGGTCCACGAGGAGGGCTTCCAGGTGGAGCGCCGGCCGGACGGGGAACTCGGGTTCCGGCGGCCGGACGGCCGGCCGCTGCCCGCGGTGCCGCCTCCGGCGGCGGTGCCCGCCGATCCGGTCGGGGCGCTCTGGGCGCGGCACCGGGCGCAGGGGCTCACGCTCCACGCGCGGACCCTCACGCCGAGCTGGCTGGGGGAGCGCCTGGACCTGGGCTGGGCGCTCGACGTCCTGCATCCTCTGGCCAATCCCGTGGTGCCGCGATGATCCCGGATGACGACCCGGGGCTCCGTCGGCGGCTGTAGCCGCCCGTGGCGCGTGCGCGAGCGTCCTCGAAACTGAGGGTGGGCGAGGACGGATGGCTGACGGCGTCGCCATCGACCTCGGCGGACGCGGCATCGGCCTTCCGCGTCGCCGCGGCAATCGCTGTCGTGGCCCCACTCTGAGCTTGGCGCTGAACGCGGGCGGATGGGCGGCACCGATGCACACGGCTTCATCGTGACGACGGGGCCCGGGCGCCGCGGCGGGGCTTCGAGGGCCGGTCGAGCCGCGGGCCCGGGATAGTGGGCACTGCCGGAGGAAGTAGTCCCGGTGGACGAGGGCATTGAGCGTCGCCGCGCGGGCCGCCCACCACGTCAGGTTCGGCACGGCCAGCTCCGTGAATCCTCCGGTCTCCAGGGAGGTGAGCCGGAGGTGCGCCTCCATGAGGCGGCGGACCTGGTCCAGCACCGCGAGCAAGGGACCCTTGAGGTCGTGGCGCACGTCGTAGCGTGTCGGGCCTCTGAAGCGGAGGAAGACGACCTCGTGCTGCGGCGCCCACCGGGCCAGGGTGGTCCACCGCCCGTCAGCCGCCCCACCTCCCGGAGCTTCCGCTCCAGGAAGCGGCGTTCCGGCTCGGACTCCGTCTTCCCGAGCGCCTCGCGGTAGCAGGCGGCCGCGCGCGCCGCGTCGCTGGCCTCGGCATGGAGCGCTCCGAGGGCGGCCGGCAGCAGGTGGTACCTGTCGAGCGCGCGGAGCCCGCGCAGGCGCTCGAGCTCCGCGATGCCGGCCGCCGCGCCGTGCACCATGGCGACCGCGATCGCCCGGTTCAGCGCGACCACCGGCGAGCCACTCTGCGCGAGCAGGCCGTCGTAGGGGTCCAGCACGGCGCGCCAGTCGGTCGCCTCGTAGCTGGGCGCGGCCGCGTGACAGGCCGCGATCCCGGCCTCGAGGTGGTAGGTCGAGGCGCGGTCGCCGGCCGCGGCGCGCTCGAGGCACTGGAGGCCGCGCCGGAGGAGGGCGCGGTCCCACCGCCGTGACCCGCGTCTCCTGGACCACGTCCTCGGCCAGATCGAGGCGCGAGACGCCGAAGAGACGGGTCAGCGTCGACACCAGCCGGCCGCTTCGTGGCGGAACAGGTGGCTCACGAGCCGGTCGACGGGCTCCACGGCGGGCGCTTCTCGCGGCAGGGCCGATGACCCGGCCTCAGGGCGTGTGAAGGAATCGCCCGGCGCTCCCATCACGCTCTCCCGGGTCCTCGCCCCACTCCGAGTTCAGGCCTCGACGTCGGAGGGCTCCGCTCCGAGCGCGGGCTTCGCCCGCGCGACGCGTCCTGGGGGAGGCCCGCGATGAGCGCCGCCGTCGTGAGACTCACACCATCGCGACCTTGACGCAGTGGATCGGCGGGAGCGAGTCGAACAGGCAGTTCCACTCCTCGCCGCCGTCTCGCCCGATCCAGAGCTGTCCGGTCGTGGTCCCGAAGTAGAGCGCGGGCGACTTGAGCTCGTCGATGTCCATGGCGTCGCGCTGGACCGTGAAGAAGCTCTCCTTCTTCGGCAGCCCGCGGGCGAGCCGCCTCCACGAGCCGCCACCATCCTCGCTGCGCCAGACCGCGGGCGCGCCGCCCGGACAGGTGCGCGTCATCGGCTCGAGCGGCACGACGTAGATCGTGTCGGCGTCGTGCGGATGCACGACGATCGGGAAGCCGAAGTCGGACGGGAGCCCCTTGCTGATCGATCGCCACGTGTGGCCGTGGTCGTCGCTGCGCAGCACGCCAATACCCGGACGGTCGGGCCAACCGCCGTGGTTTTGCATGTAGAGCCGGCCGGGCGCGTCCTTGTGGCCCGCGATCTTGTGCACGCACTGGCCGAATTCGGGGAAGGGATCGGGCACGAAACCGGCGCCGACGCCCTGGTTGGACGCCGTGAAGCTCGCGCCGCCGTCTTCGCTCAGGTAGTGGCCGCCGGTCGAGATCCCGAGGTGCACCCGATCCCCGACCCGATCCCCGTCGCGCAGGATCGTGTGCATGCAGAGCCCGCCGTTGCCGGGCTGCCACTTTCGAGCGTGCGCGTGGTTGCTGATGCCTGGAACCATCTCCCAGGAATCGCCGCCATCGCTGCTCCTGAAGAGCGACGCCGGCTCGACGCCGCACCATAGATCCTTCTTGTTGTCGCCCGCTTCGAGCGACCAGATGTTGGCGAGCGCGCGCCCGTCCTCCTTCGGGAACGCCGGAGTCGACTTCGTCTCCTTGAACTTCTTCCCGAGATCGGTCGAGCGCAGGACCTTCATGCCGAAGAAGGCGTTGCAGCTCGAGCCGTAGAGGCGCGGCGTGCCGCGCGTGTCGATCAGCGCCGCGTAGACGGCCACCCCTGATCCGAAGGGCCCGCGCAGCGCGAAGCTGCGCCGGGTCTTCGGCGCCTCGGCGACGAAGAGGCCCTTCTTGGTCCCGATTCAGAGAATTACGCGTTCCGGCATGTTCAACCTCCTGAGATCGCGGGCAGTATGGTGATGACGTCCCCGGGCACCAGCGCCGTGTCGAGCCCTTCCCGGTCGCGCACGTGAGACGCGTTCACGAACAGGTTTACGTGGCGGCGCACCGTACCCGTCTCGTCGCAGATGCTGCGGTACAGCGATGGGTGGCTCCGCTCGAGTTGCTCAAGGGCGGCACGCAGGTTCGGGGCCGACAGAAAAAGCTCCGAGGCGCCCTCGCAGCAGGCGCGCAGCGCCGCCGGAACATGGACCGTGATGGTCATGGTTCGGGGTCTGCGCCTTGGCGTTGAAGGGCGTCGGGGGGGCCTACGCGAGTGGGGCTGGGGCGGATGAGGGGCTTCGGGGCCCCGACGAAATGTCGCTGCGCGAAGCCGCTGCCCGATCCTGGCAGGCCTACCACACGAGCCATCAACTCGGCGCCACTCGTGAGGAAACCGCTGACATCCACCGAGTGGCGATCGAGTCTGACCGTGCCGCCGATGATATCGGCGATGACCTGTGCATCCTTGGCGCGGGGCGCGCCGACGGCGCTCCGGTCATCGAGCAAGGCACCCCCATCCTCACGAATCAGCCTCCTTCCTTATGTTCCATGGGAGCAACGAAGGGTTATGCCTCCGCCGCTACTGCTTCTCTGGCATAGCGGAAGAGTGATGGCTGGTAATGAGCCACTTCGAGCCGTCCCAGCGGTACGTGTAGCTATAGCGCGCACTGACCGTCGCGCCTGTTTTGGCGAACGTAAATGTGTAGAGGCCGGCGTCTACAGCAGTGTTGCAACCGATATCCACGACGCGCAAGTCGATGTTTCCAGAGGGACGATTCTCTAGGAAGTGGTGGAAATAGTCTTCCTTCTCCGCCGGCGTGAGGCGTGGCTTGTTGGAGACGGTAGGCAATAGGATAGAGCGCTCTGCATAGTTGGCAACGACCGCATGCGGATCGCCAGTCTGGAGGGACTGGTTCCACCGGTGAAACAAGGACGCGATCTCCTGTTCGGTAGTGACCTTGCAACTTTCGGTTCGTGCGGCCTGAGAGGTGGGCTGCATGCGACCGCTGGACGCGCATCCTCCAAGGAACGCGAATCCAGCAAGTGCAAGGACCGTCATTGAATTCATTGAGGCGATCCTCCTTTCAAGGTGCGCAGCTGAAGGGTGCCCATGGGCGCGATCCTCTCCGTTGGGTTACAAGCATAATCCATCCGTTCAGACTCAGCAATACTGCTGTCGCTTCCGGGCGTTCGACGCCCATGAACTGGGGCATCTCCTGGCCTCCTCCTCCGGTTGTCGGTTGTCCGGTCGTGGCGCCGTCTGCGGCGCCCTACATCCAGACGACGATCGACGCACCCCGGAATCGACATCGCGGACCCGACGCCGGCTCGCCGGCCGTGCCGGAATCATAGGGGAGGCAGTCCGGCCGGACAAGGGGAGGGGGATAGCCGGGACTCCCGGTGGTGTAGGACAATGGCACCCGCGGGCGAACAATCTGCCGTGACGCGTCCCGGCCCCGAGCGTCCCCCAGCCGAGAGGAGATGACCGATGACGAGCGACGAGCTCTGCTGGCTGCCGGCGACCGAGCTGGCCACCCTGATCCGCCGGCGGAAGGTCTCGCCCGTCGAGGCGATCGACGCCGTGCTCGACCGAATCGCGCGGCTGAACCCGCGCCTGAACGCCTACGTGACGGTCACGGGCGACGAGGCCCGCCGGGGCGCGCGCGCCGCCGAGCGCGCGGTGATGAAGAAGGGCGCCCGGCTCGGCCCCCTCCACGGGGTCCCGTTCTCGGTGAAGGACCTGGTGATCACGAAAGGCGTGCGGACGACGTTCGGGACGCCGCTCTACAGAGACAATGTCCCCTCCGAGGACGCGCCGATGGTCGAGCGGCTCCGCGCGGCCGGCGCGATCATGGTCGGCAAGACCAACACGCCGACCTTCGGCTGGATCGGCGCCACCCACAACCTCCTCTTCGGGGCGACGCGGAACCCCTGGAACCTCGAGCGGACCCCGGGCGGGTCGAGCGGCGGCGCCTCGGCGGCCGTGGCCGCGGGGATGGCCCCGCTCGCCATCGGGACCGACGGCGGCGGCTCGATCCGGATCCCCGCCTCCTTTGCCGGGATCTTCGGGCTCAAGCCCTCATTCGGGCGGATCCCGGTGTACCCGGCGAGCGCCGCGTGGAGCCTCTCCCACGTCGGCCCCATGACGCGCACGGTCGCCGACGCCGCGCTCATGCTCCAGGTCTCGGCCGGCCCGGACGAGCGGGATCCCGGCTCGCTGCCCGCGGCGCGGGTCGACTACGTCCGGGCGCTCGCGCAGGGGGTGAAGGGGCTGCGCGTGGCCTACGCCGGCGACCTCGGCTTCGCGGAGGCCGTGGACCCCGAGGTCGCCGCGGTGTGCGCCCGGGCGGCGCGCGCGTTCCGGGAGCTCGGCTGCCGCGTCGAGATGGTGAAGCCCGGCTGGCCGTCGCCCCGCCAGGCCTGGTACGAGATCTTCTGCGGCGGGATCGCGACGCGCCTGGCGCCCTACCGCGAGCGCCGCGACGAGATCGAGCCGGGCCTGCTCCGGATCATCGAGGAGACGCTGGCGAACCCGCCCACGCGGTACGTCGAGGCGTGGTTCGAGCGCACGGCCTGGTGGCAGTACCCGCGCGTCTTCTTCGAGAAGTACGACCTCCTGCTGACGCCGACCCTCGCGTGCCCGGCGTTCGCGGTCGGCCTCGACGACGCCGCCGAGATCGCGGGCACGCCGGTCCGCCCCTACTCGTGGACGCCCTTCACCTGGCCCTTCAACCTCACGGGCCAACCGGCGGCGTCGATCCCGTGTGGTTTCACGAAGGACGGGCTGCCCATCGGGCTCCAGATCGTCGGCCGGCGCTTCGACGACGCCACCGTGCTGCGTGCCGCCGCGGCCTTCGAGCGCGCGCGGCCCTGGGCGCACCTCCGGCCGCCGGCCGGTTGACGGACGGCGACTCGGTCACGCTGGAACACCCACTCCTGGCTCGACCCCGAGAACGCGCGCCTGCTCAGCGGGTCCATCACCTCGTCCTTCATCCACCGAGCTCCCGGCGGACGCGCTCACGGTCGAATCCTGCCCCACCAAGCGAACGAAGAATGAGCGCGACATGCTTCTTTGTCAGATCTTGCGGGCCATGCCCAGGCAAGGTTATCTTGACACCTCGCCCCTCGTACTGAACGTGTCCGCTCATTCCGCCCTTGAGACGGCGGAACCCGTTGTTCAACAGCCACGTTTCCATTTGGCGTCGGGTCACCTGTCCTGCCATGGGGAACCAGTCCTTGCGTCTCTACCTGGATCACTTGGTTCCAGGAACGTCGACCCCGCCGGGTCCACGCTCAAGAACCCTCGGAGCGGTTTTCGACTTGTCACGCTTCATGCGTTTGCCCTGTTTCGGGCCAGATAACCTGGACATCGCCTCTCCTTGGCTCCTCAGTTTCGACGACCAAGCCATACGGCCATGGCTCCTTGCGAGCGCCGCCGGGGACCGCCGCGCGTGCGCGCTCGCATCGCCGGACCTGCGCGACCGCGATCGAGGAGATCATCCGGGCCTGACGGGCGTCGCGAATCCGAGGCGCGCGGCGACCTCGGCCTGCCGCCTATCGAGCGTCACCCGTCCTCGCCGTGACGAGCGGTCGCGCCGCGCTC
>Ga0214473_10008168_pt1 | contig 12390 bp, 14 predicted proteins | sample RVTome_7_FD_203509 | JGI IMG/M metagenome (GOLD analysis project Ga0214473, IMG submission 203509) | Soil microbial communities from uranium-contaminated site in the Upper Colorado River Basin, Wyoming, United States - RVT98D197 | ecosystem: Environmental > Terrestrial > Soil > Contaminated >... | reverse complement strand
GCAACTGAAGCGCCCCCTCCCGCCCGCCGATTTGGACCAGGCGGCTTCTCCCCTGAGAAGCCGCCGTATTTTTTCCTTCCTTTTTAGTTCCCTTTCTCCGAGATCGTCACCTTCCTGATGACTTCGTGCCAGAGGAACGGATCCGAATTCATGTTTCCGTACGGCAGGTACCAGAGCTGAACCTCCACTTCGAGTTCATGGGCGAGGGTTTTCCGCACCGTCTTCCCTCCCTCTTTCACGTCCCCGGTCGGGAACGGGATATCGAACCTTTCATGCACGGTTTTTCCCGGCGGAAGCCCCGTGTCCTCGATCATTCCGCTCTTCTCATAGGGGCCGCGCCCCATCCGGTCGCCCCGCGCCAGTTGCTGCGGGACGGGCATATAGATTTTTTCCTGTTTGAAAATCTCATCCCCGTTTTTCGTTCTTGCGCTTACCGACAGGACCAGTCGGTTGGGGGTCGGTCAGCCGTCGGGGATCGAATGTCCGGCCCGATTGGTCATCGCGACCTTCACCACCGCTTTGGGCGACAAGGTCGTGACGTCGCGCCAATGATAACCGAACGCCTCGACCTTGAAATCGACCGCCGCCTTGGCCATCCCCCCATCCCGGTAGCTCTGCATGTTGTGGCCGAGTTTGCTCTTCTTCATGTGGCAGTCCTGGCAGGTCTCCCGCCCCCCTTCGGCGGTGTAGGCCCAGAGATAGCTGCCGTAGGAAGTGCAGCACTGCGTCGGGTTGTCCAGCTCCAGGTTGGGGCCGAGCCCGTGGCATTGGCCGCACTGGATCGATTCGCTCATGATCAGGCTCTTCTTCAATACGGGGAACTTGTCGTCGTCGTGTTTTCCTTCCTTTGAACCGTACACCTCCCCCGTTTTCGGATAGCCGTCGGTCCACTTGTGGATGACGGCATTGCGGTTGTGACAGATCAGGCAGTTTATGTTCAGGCTTTTCAGCTTCTCCGCCGCCGCTCCCGCCGCCGCCTTGTTCTTGTTTTTCAGAGCGTCCTGCCAGGCATCGATGGTCGCTACGATTTCCCTCGCGACACTGTCCTCGGCATCGGCCAGCTGCGGCAGATGGCATTTGGCGCACCCCATGAGATGCTCCACCTTCACGTCTCCAGGCCCTTTCACCCCGGAATAGGGCCATTCCATCAAGCCGTTCGTGATGGCGGTCCGGAACGTGGCGGCGGTTCTGCCGTTGCTGAAAATGGAGCGGGCATGGATGGATTTGGCCCAGTCGTCATGGGTCTCCTTGTGGCATTCGATGCAGGAGTTGGAGTCATACATCGCCGCCAGCTCGGCCATGGTTTTCGCCTTTCCCTTCCTGGCGGCGATCCCTTCCTGCCAGCCGATACCTGCTTTTTCGGCATGGCACGGGAGAATCAGGATGGAAGCGAGGACGGCCGTAATCAGTGCGATGTGTACTGTTTTTTTGGTCATTTCGTACCTCTAACAGCCCTGTAGTTCTTCGCCGGCGGATTCGCTCACCGTCAGGATCGAGTCGGGCTTGATCTTCGCGGCCTTCGTTTTGCCGAATTTCAAGGTCACTTCGTTTCCATTCACCCTGACCACCCTCGGCGCACCGTCCTCCGCCATGACGACTGCCCCCGCCCTGACCCAGGCCGGCACCGGCCCGTTCACGAGGATGGTGATTCTCTCACCTTCGATCCGGGTTACCTTTCCGGTGAACGATTCGGCTGCAAAGGCCGCTGCAGCCAAGGTCATAGCCATGATGGCCGCAGTTCCAGCCATGATGATTTTTTTCAACATTTTCTACTCCTTTCGATATATTACCTCGGCATATCCTTGTTGATTATGTCCCCTCTGTTGCCGAATACGTCCACGGTATCATTGGAGGCAAATTTAAAATCCGGCAGAGGCTTGATATCGAGGAGTTGTTCCGGAGGCGTGGTCAGGAGCTTCAGGTTCAGGGCATCGGCCATTTTTTCGACGGTATTTATATCCACCGCCGTAACCTTCTTCCCCTCGGATCTCAATTTGCGAATTTTTCCCTCAAGCGCTGCCTGGTCTTCAGGGAAGACGCCCGGCTTCAGATGCACGTCATACGCCTTTCCGGTAGAGATGCGCTGAATGATAAACCCGTCCCCAATCTTGTCCAGCCGCAGAGTCTTGAAGTTGATTCTCGCTCCCGTCATCATCGCAACCGTGTCAACCCAGCATGGACCGTTCTTTGAGACAACCCTCAGGTCCGTCCTGTCCGCTATGCCGTCCGGAAAGAGTTTTTCCAATACCGCCTTGATCTCCACAAAGGCTATGACAAGACCGTCACAAGCATGACCATGGATGCGGGCAAGGTCTTTCAGTCCGATTTCCTTTGTCTTCAGGGTATATCTTCCGAGCGCGCTGTCCGTATCGCGAACCACGATCGGCTTGTTGTATTTCGCTTCGGCGATCGCCTTGGAGTAAAACCAGTCAGGCGAATTGTCGGATTTCCCTTCGGATGCTGTCGCCGGATATGAGGCAATCAGCAATATTCCGATAAACAGGGAAATTATGCCGGTTATTCTTCCGGATCTGTTTTTCACTTTTTCTCCTTCCCGGTGTAATTTATGGTTACTTCTTTTCCGTTTTGTTCAATCTTTCTTCAAGGTAGTCCAGTCTCGCTTTCATCCCGGCGATATCGTTCACTTGCGACACGATCGGCCTCATGTTCGTGTAATGCTCTTCTTCGACCGGCGTATCCGGCCTTGCTCCCCAAACGATCCAGCCGTCTTCATAGATGCGGACATTTTTGTATCCCAGCCGCTCCAGAGCGTAATACGAATAGGCCGTCCGGCAGCCCCTGTGGCAGTAAAGGATTACGGTGTTGCTCTTCGGGATATCCTTGTAAATTCCCAGAAGGGCGTCGTTCGGCAGCATCTTTTTCGTGTCCTTGTCCAGGTTCTTCTCGTTCTCGATATGTATGGCGCCGGGTATCCTTCCTCCCCTGAGGGTCGTGTTTTCGACACCGTTGTATTCCTTGGCCGACCTGGCGTCGATTATCGTGACGTTTGCCGGCTTCTTCTTCGCTATCGCGATCATTTCTTTCGTTGAGACATAGAACTTCGGATCGGTTATCTTTGCCTTGAAAACGGCAGGAACGGGAGTCACGGGATCGGTCTGGACCTTCTTCCCATCTTTCACCCAAGCTTCGTAACCACCGTCGAGATAGTAGAATTCCTTAACTCCCAGGTAGATCGGCAGTTGCTCGATGGCGACGTGATAATCCCCTTTTTTACCGTAAATGATCAGCCCCTTTTGATTGTTCAGGCCAATTTTTCCGAGGAGCTTCTCCGCCTCTTTGGCTGAAACCACCCGGCCGTCCACCGGGTTTTTGAGAACCGTGACGACCGGTTTCCCGTACGTGACGGCGCCGGGAATGTGCCCTGCTTCGTACTCCGCGCCGCTTCTGCCGTCCAGGATGACCCAGTTGGCATTGCCGACCTTTTCCGCGACAAATTCCACATCGCAGAAATCAACATCGCAATGCAACATGCCACCAGGAACGCGATTCTCTTCATTGCGGTCTCCTTTCAATATTTATGTCGCAGCTCATCCCTCGAGCATCCTTCCTGTCGCGGTCAATAGCCGAACTTTGCGTTGATGCCCATCGTCAGTATTTGAAAATCCTTTTCGGGTGTGGTGCGGAAGGCGTCCTCGTGACGGTTCACCCAGGCGGCCAGCAGCTCGGAATCCTTGGTGAGCGCATATTTGGCGCCCAGAGTCCATGTATCGATTTTGCGGTTGTTGTAGGTTGCGGCATCCCTGTTCAGGCCCAATGTGGCGATGAACGTGGTTTTGCCCAGCGTGCAAGTTCCGTTCAGGTATGCATTGGTACCCATGCCCAAGTGTTCCACGTCCTCATACAAGGCTGCCGCAGACCAGGCGCCTCTCTTGTAGCGAGCCGCAACCTGCCAGCCGGAGCCGTTGCTGATCCCCCCCGAAACCGAATCGGCGCTGATGTCGATCAGGTCGGCGCCCGCATAGAAGGGTCCCCTGTTGAACTTGATGCCTACGCCTTTGGCGTCGCCTCCCTTGAAGTAGGAGACAGGGGTGGCGTTGTGGATCGAACTGTTCTCGCCGTCCAGTTGGGTGGACAGCCAGACCCCGCCCGTGAAACCGGCGAACACGGGTGTGAGGTACTCCATGGTGTTGGTGAAATAGCTTGAATGCAGAGCGGAAGAGCCCTGTCGTCCTCCGAAACCGCGAGACTGGGGAGCGCTGTCATTCCAGGGGTCGATGATGGTCAACGTCGTCTTGTAGGGCACGTCGAGCCGTCCCAGTCGCGCCTGGCCCCACTTGCCCCTGAGGCCTGCGAAACCTTCGCGCCACTCCAGCTCCTGGGTGGTGTTGTCCGCCGAACCGTAAAGAACTTCCGCCTGGTAGATCATGAAGGTGTCGGGCAGACTGGTGGGGACTTCACCCTTGATGCCGAAGCGGGAAGCGTTGCTCTTGACGGTGAACCCCTTGCTGCCATCGCCGAAATCGTTGGAATAGTTATCCCCCGACAAGCGCAGTTGACCGTAGACCTGCACCGCCTTGCCGAGGGGCGCGGACTTTTCCTTCGGTTTGGCAGCCTGTTCGCCGGCCTTCTCCTTTTTTTCGGGTGACGCTTCCAAGCGCTTGGAAAGGGCGTCGATCTGTTGCTGCATTTGCTGCATCTGGCCGCGCAACTGCTGAAGAATGGCTGCGTCATCGGCCCAGGCGTAGGAAGTGGGCGCCAACATTGAGACGGCGCACAGAACAAGGACTATCTTTTTCATAACGCCTCCTATTAATTTACGGAAAGCAATTCGAATCCCATCCGATGGTCGTCCCTGTCATCTCCGCCGGCTCGTCACTTCTCAACGGGATAGTTATTGAGAATGGATCCTTCGATTGACTTAAGCGTGAATCCCGACGGGGGAAGGGTCTTCCATGACATCATGCCCCACTTCAGGTCATACGCCTCATAACCGAGCATTCTCAAAACGGAGAGAACCTTACTCTGTTCATGACCGGTGTCGCAATAGACAATAATCTCCTTGTCTTTTGGAAGTTTCGCTATATTCTCGGGTTTGGCGATTTCCTTGAATCCAATGTAGATGGCGCCCGGCAGGTGTCCCTGGTCATATTTCTTTTCCTTTGGCATGCGAACGTCCACGATAACAAAGTCCTTTTTCCCCGACTGTATCTTTTTGAGAACATTTTCCGCGAGAATATGATAACCATCGTCCGGAACATTGCTCATATACTCATTTGCTATCTTCTGCGCTACCTTATATTCCGAATCGTCCAAGGCAAATGTCGTACCTGTCAAAACAAACAGTAATAACGTGAACATTGATAAAATTCTCATGCTCATTTTTCTTCTCCTTGTTTCTTTGTTAAATGCCCCTTATTCCTTCTTCGCATCAACCCCGTGATGGAGTCTCAAAAAGTCAAAATTGGTGGGTTTTCGAAAAATCGGTCGCAAGGTTTTGATTGGTTGCCGTTATCGCCACCGCACAATTTCGCCTTTTATGAGGTCATCACCCCGTTATATGGACTTAATGACCTCCTTTCTTGATAAAATGTGTTCTGATGTCGACGTTCGCGGACTCCGAAAGACCGCCCTCCGCATGAGGGATGCAGAGGGCGGAAATGACCGTGAAAACGTCATCCGCTTAAAGGGGCCTCCATCTCTCATCCGCGGAGCGACAAAGGGGGAACGCCGGGCCTGAAAATAATATTTACCGTGCGGAACCGAAAAAGTATATTGACTTATTCTCATATATTTATACATGCGGCGCATGGAACTTCCCCCGCGAGGAGGGATGCCTGTGGAAACCATCTACCTTAAGACGCTTCTGGAAGTGGTTGCCGAGGGAAGTTTTTCGAAGGCGGCGAACAAACTGTTCGTTACGCAATCGGCGGTAACCCGAAGAATACAACTGCTGGAAGATATCTACGGTTCCCCTCTGCTGGACCGGTCGGCGGCTGTCATCAAACCGACAGTGGCCGGGGAGGCCGTCCTCCAGAAAATCTACAAGTTGCTGGAGATCGAGGATGATATCGTTAGAGAGTTAAAATCGCATTGCATAGGCAATAGCATCGCTTTCTGTTGCACCCCCGCCTTCGGTATCGTCTATTTGCCGGATATCATGAAGAGGTTTATGTTTATGAATGTGGAAACCCGTAACATGAAGTTCCTTTTCGCAACACCTGAAGATGCCGTCAGCGGCCTACGGGAGAGACTGTACGATCTTGCGGTCATCGAACATTGCGACAGCTTGGAATTCAAGGGGTTCCATCTCATATCCCTTCCGGACGACGAAATGATTTTCGTCAGCTCCCCAAGACTCGGCATTCCCTCGCCGAAGGTCGGCTTCGAGCGAATCACCCCACATCGCCTGTACAGCAGGAATTCGAATTGCTGCACCTACAAGTTTATGGAACAAAACATGAAATCCATCGGGGCACAGATGGCCGACTTGAAAAAATTGGTCATTATGGACGACCTGCATCTCATCATAGAATCCGTCGTGCAGGGAGAAGGCATCACATTTGTCCCAAGAAGCCTTGTGACAAAACATTTGAGTGGCGGCTCCCTGATCGCGCATCGAGTCGATGGCTTTTCCTCTTCCAGAAAACGATCTTTGATCTTTGACGACAACGGGAGACGGAATCCAATTTTAAATGGTTTCATGGAGTGTATTCTTTCCACGATGAAAACGGAGGGTCTTTCCGCACCTTAGTGGATTGAAGAGATACATCCTCCTATCTATACCGAAAAGGAAAATCCAAGTGAACGTGGCCGTCACTTACGAGGAAGCCCTCGCATCCGTACTGCCGATCGTGCGCACCCAGGAAGTCCGCCGCGTCACCCTTGCGGACGTGGCGGGGGAGATCCTCGCGCGGGATGTGATGGCGGACAGGAACATCCCTCCCTTTCCCCGGGCGGCGATGGACGGATTCGCGGTCGTCTGGTCGGGGAGAGAGGTAGATCTGCCTTACCGCGTCATCGGAACGGTCAATCCGGGCGGCGACTGGAGCGGAAACGCCTCCGGCGCCGATTGCATCCGGATCATGACCGGCGCCAGGGTCCCGCCGCCCTTCGATACGGTCATTCAGGTGGAGCTCAGCGAGGTCGACGGCGGCGGAAACGTCCGGTTCATCGGCCCCGTCAAGCGCGGGGCAAACATCGCCGAGGAGGGGGAAGACGTCCGGAAAGGCTCTCTCCTCATCGGCACGGGGACGCTCCTCTCGCCGCATCACGTCGCGACCCTTTCGTCGGTCGGGCAGTGGGAGGTTCCCGTATACAAGCGTCCTTCCGTAGCGGTTCTCGCCACCGGAAGCGAGCTGCTGGAACCCTGGGAAAGCGCCCAAGGCCCCATGATCCGCAACAGCAACTCCCATTTTCTCCTCGCCGCGTTGAAGGGACTGGGGTTTACGGACGTCCGGTACCTGGGAATCGTCCCGGACGAAAGGGAGCAAATCGTCTCGAAGATTCGCGAGGGGCTCGATTGCGACTTCCTCCTCCTTTCCGGAGGCGTCTCCGTGGGAGATGTGGACATCGTTCCGGATTGCCTGAAGGAATGCGGCGTCCGGAAGATCCTTCACAAAGTCGCCGTCAAGCCGGGCAAGCCCATCTTCGCCGGAGAATCTCCTGGAGGAGGAATTGTGATCGGTCTGCCCGGAAACCCGGTCGCGGTGATGGTCCATTTCCACATGTTCATCCGGCCGCTGCTTCTGAAAGCGTCCGGGGCGACGGAATATCTTCCGAAACCGATCCACCTGCCCCTGGCCAAGTCCGCAACGAACAAAAGCGGAGGGAAAAAGTTCACCATCGCGCGGCTCGAATCTAATGGGGGGGAAACGCGGGTCGCCGAGATCCCTTCCCACGGATCCGGAGATTTCGTGTCGGCAAACGGCGCTGACGGGGTGTTCGAGATCCCCCTCGGCACCGTGGAACTACCCGCAGGTCACACCGTGCGTTTTTACCCGATCTGGGGGAATTTCTTCTCGGGGGATGAAGACAGATGACTGTTAAGGCCGTAGCCTTCATCGCCCGGTCCGGAACGGGCAAGACGACGCTGATCGAAAAAATTCTGCCGGAGCTGGCGGCGCGCGGCTATCGGGTAGGGGCGATCAAGCACGATGCCCATCGTTTCGACATCGACCATCCCGGGAAGGACAGCCACCGGTTGACGGCCGCGGGCGCCGCGACGATGCTCATCACATCCGCCGAAAAGCTGGCCCTGGTGAAAAAACACGGCGGGTCGCCTTCGGCGGAAGATCTTCTCCGGGACTATTTTTCCGATCTGGACATCGTGATCGTCGAAGGGTTCCGCTCCAGCGGCCTCCCGAAGATCGAACTTCACCGGAAGGGGAAGAACGATCCCCTCATTTGCAGGGGAGAGAACCGCGATCCCGCCCTCCTGGCCGTCGCCAGCGACGAACCGCTGGAACTGGACGTGCCGGTCCTGGATTTGAACGATGCGCGAACCATCGCCGATTTCATCGAGAGGAACCTTCTCCGGGCAAAACCGGTATAGAAGAGGCAATCTTCACGACGATCTCGTTCAGGGCGATTCCGACCATGAAGGCAATGGCCAGGTTGCCCGTGACAAGCGTAATGAACCCGATGCTTGCGGTGACCGCCAGTTCGCGGGAGTCCTCCAGCACATCCGCGATCAGCAGCGCGTGTTCGAACCCGACATAGATCAACAGAACCCCGAGGATGGACAAGGGCAGCAGACCGAAGAGATCCGGGATCGATCTCCCGAATAGCAGGGCCAGTGCGACAAACAGGCCGCCGATGAAGAGGTTTGCCCCCCCGCCCCTCGCCCCGAAACGGTAATGAGCCGTCAGCCCTCCCGACCCGTGGCACACCGGCATCCCGCCGATCAACCCCGCGAGAAGATTTGCGGCCCCCAGGGAGGCCGCGAGACTGCGGATCGTCACGCGCCGCGCATCATCCCCGAAATACTGGCGCGAGGTCTCCGCCGTGGCGGCCACGGAATTGGCGAACGTGAGCGGTATCTGCGGGAGGAGGAGAACGACGAGAACCGTGTAGAGATCCGCGCCGAAAGGAATGCTCCATTCCGGACGGATCCAGCCCAAGGACAGGGAAGACAGCCCGCCGAAGGGCCTCTCCAGCAACCCGAGGAGCAGCCCGAAGACCGTCACCGCGATGGCTGCGGGATACCGGCGGCTTTTCCGGGAAAGGAGGATGATGCCCGCGCAGACGACGGCGACTGCAGCCCCGTAAAGAACCGGCGAACCCGCCATGCCGGCGAAGGCATGGCCGTCGCCTCCGAAAACCGCCTTCCATCCGCTCTTGACCAGGAGAATGCCCAACCCGAGCTGGATCCCCCGCACGACGGGGCGGGTGAATATCCTTCCGAAAATCCTCTTCAGGTCGAACAGCGACAGGAGAAGGAAGAGGACGCCCATCGCGAAAGCCGCCGCGGATATTTCCTCCGGGCCGACGGCCATGGCGATGGCGATGGCCGACGTCGCCTTCAGCGGCTGGACCGGCATCGGCAGGCCGTAATAGAGGCCCGCCGCGATATACGCAAGACCCGCCGACAGGAACAGCGAGGTCGCGTTCACTCCGTTGACGACGATCAGGCCGATGGCCAGCGGAAGAAAGGTCGCGAGGTCTCCCAGGGACCCGGAAATCTCCATCAGGTTGAGCTTGAACCTGCCCCTCGGTTTCGGCACCATCATCCCCCAACCGCCGACATGGCGAAGGGACGGCTGCCGAACCCCTCGGGGGAAAGGAGGTGACGACCGGGCTTGCATCGTACGACGTGGAGCAGCGCCTTCCGCAGCCCATCGGCGTCCCCTCGCCGCAGGAACGGCTTCAGGTCGATGTCCCGAGCGGAAAAGAGACACCCCTTCGCGACACCGCTCGACGTCACCCGGATCCGGTTGCAGTCGCCGCAGAAGTGGCACGAAACCGGGGTGATGACCCCGACGGCTCCGGCGGCCCCGTCGATCCGGAAATAACGGGCCGGCCCCCCCAGTTCCTCCTTCCCCATCGGAAGGAGTCGATACCGCCTTGAAAGGCGTTCCAGGATCTCTTCGCCCGGAACGGTGATCCCGCGGACACAGACGCCTGCCGCGGCCGGCATGTATTCGATGAAGCGGACCCGGACCGGGGTGTCGAGGGTCAGGGCGGCGAATTCCTCGATTTCGTCCTCGTTGATCCCCCGCATCACGACCGCGTTGATCTTGATATGGGGGAAGCCGCACTCCCTCGCCCTTGAGATGCCTTCGATCACACGCCCCAGGTCGCCCCCCCCCGTAATCCGGGCGAACCGGTCCGGCCTCAAGGAATCGAGGCTGATGTTCAGGCTTTCGACGCCGGCCCCCCGCAAAACCTCCGCCGATTCCTTCAGGCGAAGACCGTTCGTCGTGAGCACGAGTTTTTTCAGCCCGGGGATCGCCGCGAACCGGAAGAGCAGATCCCCGATACCCTTGCGCATGAGGGGTTCTCCCCCCGTGACCCGGATCTTCTCGATCCCGAGCCACACGGACGTCTTCGCGATGAAAACCAGCGCATCGTCGGAAAGGATCTCCTCCCCTCCCCCGTCTCCATGCGGCCTGCAGTAGCTGCAGCAGAGGTTGCATCGGCCGGTGACCGATAGCCGAAGGTAGTTGATCCTTCTCCCGTGGGGGTCGACGAGCATCATGTTCTTTTTCTCATCCCGCCGCGATCAGGTCCCGCGTCGTGCGGGCGAGGGTTTTGTAAAACCGGGAAACCGCGGCGCTCTCCATGTCCATGGTAAACGAAGGAATCCATTTCTTCAGATGTTCCGCCAGAAATCGCTCCGCCATTTCCCCGTACCGGCGGCTTCCCTCCGGCTCGCTCTCCATCTTGCCGTAGAGAACCGCAAGGAAGGAAAGCTCCGCCCCGACATGGTCGATGAGAACGTTGGGGTCCCCTATCGAGAGGCCGGCCTGAAGGTAGAAGCCCGATACCGCGTCGTACGATTCCTGCATCATCAACTTCTTCGGCGACGCGTACACCGATTCCCAGGGCGGGCAAGGCAGCTTGTAGGGACCGATGAAGAGCTTCGTGTAGTCCCAGAGAAGGTCTTCCATCTCCCGCTCCGATTCCAGGGAGATCCCCTCCATGGCTTCCCGGAGATCCGCGAAGATCGGGGAAACGCCTCCCCGCAAGAGCATCCGCCATTTTTCGACGGTTTCTTTCACGGGCTGACAGAGGTACATGCTGCCCAATAATCCGAAAACGCTGGAGAGCTCTCCGGTATTTGTCATCGCTGTTGGCCGTTCGGGGGCGGAGCTCGCTCCGCTCCCGAACGGTTCCTTATTTATTTTCCGAGAATCGCACGGACGGTCCGGTGAGCTTCGGATCGGCGAACCCGGGCAGCGTTTTCGTCAACGGCCGCCGGTAGATTCCCGGCGGAGTCCTCTGCTCCTCGATGTCCGGAAGCTTCCCGTGCCACAGGGCATACCCCGGACAGGTCCGGACGCATGCCGGGGGAAGTCCTTCGGAAAGGCGGTGGATGCAGAAGGTGCACTTGTCCATCTTCGACTTCTTCTCGTCGAAGACGGGAGCGCCATAGGGGCAGGCGGCGGCGCACCGCTTGCAGCCGATGCATTTCCCCTGGTCGATAAGGACGACGCCGAAAATCTTTTCCTTCGTGTATGCTCCCACCGGGCATGCCTTCATGCAGGAAGGCTCCTCGCAATGGTTGCACGCCGTGGACAGGTACCTTACCTTGGGATTCGGATATTTCCCCTCTTCCCGGATGATCACCCGCCTGCGGCGCACTCCGACCGGAAGGTCGAACTCCTGCTTGCATCCGGCTTCGCATGCCCTGCAGGCGATGCAGTTGTTTTCGTTATAGTACCAACCCGTCTGGTTCGGATGTTTCGCCATGTATGACCTCCCCTTATGCCTTGATGATCTTGACGCCGATTTCCTTGGCGACGATCTGGCCGGAGAACTTCTCCGCCTTCCCGGCGAAGAACTGGCCGTCCGCGGTCCCTGCGGGACACCAGGGATTGGCCTTGTTGAGGCTCCCCCTGGCAACCTTGCCGAGGCCCCAGTGGCCGTATCCGTGCTGCATGGCGACCACCTCGGGATGGATCCTTTCGGTTACCTGAACGGTGGCTTTCGCCTTTGCGTAGGGAGATTCGAGCCAGATGGCATCCCCGTCCTTGAGCCCCAGCCGCGTGGCGGTTGCGGAGTTGACGAGAAGGGGGTTGTCCGGCTTCATCTCCATCAGGTATTCGTTGTTGAACGTCCGGGAGTGGGTATGTTCGTTCTGCTTGAAGTTGACGAGATAAAGCGGGAATTGCGACGTCGGCCTGTCCTCCGGATCGCTGTATTCGGGGAGGCCGCTGAGCTTGTTCTTCTTCAGGAACGTCGAGGCCAGCTCGAGCTTCTTCGTGGGAG
>Ga0214473_10008166_pt1 | contig 12393 bp, 11 predicted proteins | sample RVTome_7_FD_203509 | JGI IMG/M metagenome (GOLD analysis project Ga0214473, IMG submission 203509) | Soil microbial communities from uranium-contaminated site in the Upper Colorado River Basin, Wyoming, United States - RVT98D197 | ecosystem: Environmental > Terrestrial > Soil > Contaminated >... | reverse complement strand
CTGACCTCGTGATCGGGTACCGCGTCGGCCGCGCGGAGGGGTTGCGCCGAGAGATCATGTCCTGGACCTACAACCGGATGATCCGGTGGGGCTTCGGGCTCAAGGTGCGAGACGTGAACTTCGCCTTCAAGCTGATCCGGCGGTCGGTGCTGGAACAGATGCGGCTGCGGAGCGAGGGGTCGTTCATAGATGCCGAGATCCTGCTGGAGGCGCGCCGTTTGCAGGCGCGCATCACCGAGGTCGGGATCCAGTACCACACGCGGGTCGCGGGGCAGTCCACGGCGGCGAGCAATCGCGTGGTGCTGCGCCTCCTGGGGGAGATGCGCCGCTACTGGTGGCGGTTGAGGACGGGCCGGGCGGGGACGGCGCGGTTGATCGTGAACGCCGACGACTTCGGGCTGTGTGAAGAAGTGAATGAAGGGGTCATCGCAGCCTTCGACCACGGGTTGGTGACCAGCGCCAGCCTCATGCCCACTGGCGAGGCCTTCGCGCACGCGGTGATGCTCGCCCGCCGGCGTCCCGACCTCGACCTCGGGGTGCACCTCGCGCTGACCGGGACTCGGCCCATCTCTCCGCCAGAAACAGTGCGTTCACTCGTTACTTCTAATGGTACCTTCCTGCCCAATTGGAGAGCATTTCTGCGACGCTTCCTCACCCGTTCCTTGCGATCCGACGAGATCGCGCGCGAGCTGCGCGCCCAGCTGGAGAAGGCCGCCCAGACCGGCCTCTCGCTCTCCCATCTCGACGGTCACCAGCACCTCCACCTGCTCCCTGGCCTGCTGCCCATTGTCATGCAGCTGGCCGCGGAGTATGACCTGCGCGCGCTGCGCTATCCACAGCCGCGACGTCGCCAGGCCACCGGAAGTCTGTTCCGGCGCATCCGCCGCCAGGCCGAAGAACGCGCCCTGCGTCTCCTCTGCCGTCTGGAGGCGAGGAGGGTGAGCGCCTCCGGGCTCCTGGTTCCCGATGACTTCCGCGGCTTCAGCGAGGCCGGCGCCTGGGACGAGGAGCGCCTCATGCGCACCCTTGCCGACTTGGACGGCGGCCTTACCGAACTCTGCTGCCACCCCGGTGCCGACGATTCCGTTGATGCACGCCTCCACTGGGGGTATGCCTGGGAGCAGGAGCTGGCCGCGCTCACCAGTCCGAAAGTGAAGGCCGCGCTGGCCGAGTCAGGGGTGAGGCTGACGACCTACCGGGAGTGCCTCGACGGAAGACCGCGTTGCTCCCCCGTGCCATAGCCACGGGGGAGCAATAGCAGACATGGGGCCGGAGCAGTGCTCCTTGCCCGACCAACTCCCGCCTACAGGGCGTCCTGCACGACGGTGGCTCTCATGGTCATGTGCGCGGGCGTCGCGCCCTGGTCCTGCACCGTCATCTCCAGCGCGAACTCAACGCGCTCGCGCACTACCTTACCGGTAGTCGGAACCAGGTGGATGGTCATTACGGTGCTGCCGGTCTCGGTGAGAAGACCCTTCGCGGCCTTCGGATCGCCGACCGGGAACTCAATCTTCCACGGGGAGTTGGCCTCGATCACCGCGGCCTCCTGGCCCTTCACGACCTCGTAGCCACGGAAGGCATAGGTCGTCTTGAGCGAAAGGTCCAGCTTGCCCATCTGCTGCTCGGTCCCAACCGGCAGAGGCATACCCAGACTCTTCATCATCTCCGCCAGATTCACTGCGGACTCCACCGTCCAAGTCTCGCCAACACTGACAGGCCGGTCCGCGAGAATCGGTTGCGAGTACTTGCTGAGCACCTGGTTGATCATCTCGGCCAGGTTGATCTTCGCGCCGCCTGGCCCTGGGAGAGGCGGGATGGGCAGCTTGTCGAGCCCCTGGAGGCCGATCACCTGGCCCCGCTTGGAAACCACTGCGCGAACCGGAATCTCGGGCAGCTTGATGAGCTGACCCAGGCCGCCCGCGCCGGGGTCCACCGCCGCGCGCAGGTGGAGGTTGGCCACATCGAACCTGAGATCGAACGCGTCGATGCGCCCGGTCATGGTGAGATCGCCGGCGGGGCTGACCGCCGCCACCTTCTCTGAGCTGGTGACCCATCCGTTCAGCCGCGGTTTCACCGTCACAGACAGCCCGCCCGACGGGTCGTTGATCTCCAGGTCTACGGCGAAATCCAGGTCAGTCCGGTACTGGGCTTGGTCGCCCACTTGTCCCTTCAGTTGCAGCACTACGGGCTGAGTGGAGGCGGCGAGAACGGGCGAGATGCACACCGCAACGGCCAAGACCATCGTCAGAACCAGCATGGTGCGTGTCGTCAACAGAGTTCTCCTTTCCTGTGGGTTGTGACAGACAGCAAGCTGTTCAGGTTGCGGAGGTGATCGCCGCGAGGCGAGCGGCGATAGCGCGCAACTGCTCCTCTTCCAGCAGTCGTTCTGCCATAGGAAAGATCACCGTCTCCTCCTTCTCGACGTGGCGGCTGAGCAGATCGCGGGCGCGCCCAAACCGGTCGCGCAGCGCACTGATGGAATGCTGCGGCCTGGCGTTAGGAGCGGCCATCTGTTCCAGCAGGTTCGCGATGTCATAGAGCGCGAGGCGGACGGTGGTATGCGCCGACAGGTCGTCATCGGACTCCTGGCGGAAGAAGCCCGCGATGATATCGGCCTCCGGCGCCTCCTCCGACACCAGGGCCACCAGATCCGGGAAGAGCGCTTCCTCCTCTCTCCGGAAGTGCAGTAGCAGGGCGTCGCGCAGCGCCGCCACCCGGCCGTGGATTCCCTCCGCTACCTTGGCCCAGAACACATCCTCGGGGTAGGCCAGGTCCCGGGTCAGCGCGTCAACAACCGCGAACGCGGCGACGTGATCCTGCTTCAGGATTGCGGTCGGTGATGTCTCGCTCATGGCTGCCTCTCCTCGGATCTCGAAACGTCCGGTCACCCCATTTCTCTCCAAGCAACCCGCGCTCCTGTCACGGGATCAGCCAAAACAAGAGCCAGGACCGTCCGGAGGGGGAGCGGACGGTCCTGGCTGGTTCCACCCTGATCAGTTTATGTCGCACTGACAGGCCAACCATATCCCGCAAGTGTGATCCTTGTATGAACAGGACAAGAATTTCGCTGGTCAATTTCCCTGTCCTCACCTCGGACGCGCGGGTGGCAGAAGACGGCGTCTACTGCCGACGCTTGGGCCGGCCGTGCTCCGTCTGTCCCAGTATGCGCACACGCGGCGGCCTCCGACGCCAACCCCTCCTCCGCCTCCTGGCTGACCTCCCCACCCCGCGGCAATACTCAACCTGCAGATTCCAGCGAGATACCGAGGTGGAAGCAATGGATCACGTCATCAAGTGTGAGGAACTGATCGGCCAGCACACACCGTGGTTTCGGCGTGAGTCCTCCCAAGGGAACACCGCGGTTGGAGACGGCTCAGGACGGACCCCCTGGGTGCTGGTCTTCTCCCCCCGGCCCGAGGTATCGGGCGGCCCGGAATACCTCCGCGCGATCCACGAGAATCGAGGCGAGTACGACCGTCTGGGGGCCCGAGTGGCCATTATCTCCATTGGTGAGCTCACCCTCGACCTCCCATTCCCCGTGATCGCCGGTGCCCTGGATCTGTTCGCGCGCTTCGGGTTCATGGACCGACAAGGAAACCCACGGTGCGGCGTGGTGGTCGTGGACCGCTATAGCCAGGTGGATTGCTGCTACTCAGGCGGGGACTTCACCGATCTCCCCGCGCCACGCGTGATCCTCCAGCGCCTGGAGGGCGCGGAGAGCGTGTGCCCCGAGTGCGGTGTCCCGGAGGCGCAGTGGTTGGACGTAGCTTAGGGAGCGGAAAGGCCCTGTCCCTATGGCTTCCGCTTGCCGAGCACGTGCCACACCACTCCGGCGACGATCAGGACCACCCCCACGGGCAGCGCGATGTGGAGCAGGAACGCCACCACACGCAGCACCACCATTACCGCTGCCACTACGACGAGCACCGCACCCATCACGACCAGAGTCCGCGCTACCGGTGACATCTCATCTCTCCCTCTTGCGTCTTATCGTCGGCCCCGCTCAGGGGTTGGCTTCAGCACTGCCTCCGGGAACAGCACCCACCACGAAAGTGGGATCACGATCGGCGTGAGCGGCAGGAAGAGACGTACCTCCCGCACCTCCGCGACGACGTAGTGTAGCAGCAGAAACGGCAGGACCAACCACCTCCCGCGCCGCAGTAGCGCCGGCGCCTCCTTCGGGGCTGCCCACGGCAGCGCCCAGAGCACGCCGAACAGGACCAGCGCGTAGAGTGTCGGCGTGGCCGAGCGCAGGTTCTTGCCCCACATGATCGCCTCCGCGTAGGCCGGGCGCGCGCCGTAGAGCGCGTGCAAGCCGCCGAACACCGCGGCCCAGCCCAGGGTCAGCAACGCCCCGCGGAGCAGCACCTTCCCCGTCCGCTCCTCCCTCCAGCGCGTCAGCACGTACATCGCCGGGATCATCAGCGTCGTCTCGCGGTTCAGCGTGCCGATCAACACCAGCGGGAAGAGCCACACATCGCGCCCTCTCCCCAGGCAGATAAACGCCAGCACCAGGACCAGCAAGTTCAGCGGGTCGCTCTCCTGGAACACCGCGTAATACGTGAACGGGATCACCGCCGCCAAACACAGCGCACCCGCCGCGGCCGCGCCCCGCGCGAACCACTGCCGCAGATAGCGATCGAAAGCAAGGAGCGCCAAACCGGTGAACAGCGCCCGCACCACCGCGTAGGCATCGTAGATGGTGGCCCACAGGTTGAGCGGTAGCACCAGATACTGCACGATCCAGGGCGTGAGCGCGCGGTACTGATTGGGCGCGTCCGCCTGGCCCGCGATCATCTCACGGTGCCAGTTCTCAAGCTGCGGCACGCTCAGGCCCGGCGGAAGCTGAAGGTAGGGAACGAACTGCAGCCGGTAGGTGATGATCCGGTACCACAGTAGCGCGCTCGCCACGCCCAGCCCAAGATAGAGCAGGACCAAGCCGGTCTCTTGAATGGAGTGACGCGCTTTCTGCATGGCCAGTCGCGCCATGCAGATTCTGCGACCTGAGGAGCAGCACCTCCCGCCTCCACTCATCCAGCTTCGGTTCGCGCGGCCTCCCGCCGCGCCGCCGCGACCGCCTCGCGTAGCTCCTCCCCCCGCACCGGGCACACCGCGCCATCGTAGCGCACTCCGTTGACGAACAGCGTGGGCGTGCCGTTGACCCCGCTCCGCAGCCCGCCGCGTTTCTGCTCTCCGATCTTCTCGCGCAGCTCCTCGCTCCTCATATCGCGGCGGAACTCGTCCAGGTCGAGATCGAGGCGACGCGCCAGGCACTCCAGGTCCAGGGGTCGCACCCGGCCTCGCGCTTCCATCACGGCGCGGTACATCTCCCAGAACTTCCCCTGTCGTCCCGCGGCCTCCAGGGCCATCGCCGCGCCCTCGGCGTACTCATGGAGGCTGCGGACTGGGAAATGGCGGACCGCGACCCGCACTCCCGCCCCCCTCGCGCCGAGCACCTGCTCGATCACCGGGTGCGAGTCCTGACAGCAGGGGCACTGCAGGTCCCCGTACTCCACCAGCGTGACCGGCGCGTCAATCGGGCCGCGCCTCCAGTCTGCTGCCGACACCGGGACCCTCAGCCTATGGACCTGAGCCTGTACCACTAGGCGGCCTCCTTCAGCCCCTCCATCTCCTCCAGGGCCTGGAGGAGCGCATCGGCCCCGGGATTGGCCTGCCGGTCCCACACCTGGCCATACCGCACCCTTCGATCCTGGTCTAGGATGAACAGTGCGCGGTCCGCCAGGCCGTCCTCCCCCAACACCCCAAACACCGACGCCACTTTGCCGTGAGGGTGGAAGTCCGACAGCACCGGGAACTGCAGGCCATTGCGCTCCGCGAACTCGCGCAACGCGTGGCGATCGCCCACCGAGATCGCGAGCAGCCCGGCGCTCAGGTGGCCGAACTCCTCGCGCGCCTCCTCAAACACATTCATCTCGTTCGTGCATACCGGGCTGAAAGCCGCGGGAAAGAACGCGATGATGGTGTAGGCGTTCTTCTTGATCTCGTCCGACAGCCGCACCGGCTCCCCGTCCACGTTCCTTAGCTCGAAATCCGGTGCGATCTCTCCGATCTTGAGTGCTTGCACGTTCATGCTCCTTTCGCCTCAACTAGTACTAGTCTCCCCCCGCGCCTGCCCCAAGCGCATCCCGGTTCCCGCGGCCGTGTGGTGGTGCGCGGTCAAGCAGGGAGCGCCCCGGCAGGAAGGCGCGAGGCCTGGACCGCAGAACTGGGTCTTCGTTGGCGACACCCACGCGGCAAGGAGGCCCCCCATGAACCTGACCCCGCTCGCACAACGCCTGTTCACCGCGCTCGCTGAGATCGAGGTGATTGACGCCCATGAGCACCTCCCGCCCGAGGAGGTTCGCACCAGCACGCCCGTGGACGCGCTCACGCTCTTCTCCCACTACACCCGCGGCGATCTCCAGGTCGCCGGGATGTCCCAGGCCGACTACGACGCCACCCAGAACCACGCCCTCCCCCTGGACTACCGCTGGAAGCTGGTCGCTCCCTACTGGGAGCAGATTCGGTGGGGGTCGTACGCCCGCGCGGCGCTGCTCGCGGTACACCGGTTCTACGGCGAGGAGGACCTGAACGACCAGACCTACCTCGCCATCTCGGAGCGGATGGCTGCGGCGAACACGCCGGGGATCTACTCGCGCGTGCTGCGGGACGCCTGCCATATCCGCACCGCCCTCACCCAGTGCCAGCGCACCGACGTCGGCGCACCCCTGCTCACCCCGGTAATGCCGCTGATCTTCGAGCTGTGGGACACGATGACATGGCGGGGAATCGCGGAATCGAAGATGGGTGTGTCCGGCCCGCTCAACACTCTCGATGACTTCCTCGGCGTGATCCGTTCCTATCTCCTCCGCGTCAAATCAGAGGGCGCGGTGGGACTGAAGACGCGCTCGCACCCGTATGCCGCACCCAACCGCACGCAGGCGATGGAGTGCTTTCAGCAGTTGCGCCAGGGCGCGGTGAAAGAGCTGCCGTTCGTCAACCCGCTGCACGACTATACTGTGGACGAGGCGATCCGCTTCGCCGGCGAGCAGGACCTGACCGTCGCCGTTCACACCGGCTACTGGGGCGACTTCCGCACCCTCGACCCGCTCCACATGATCCCCCTCCTCGAGCGCCACCCCAAGGTGCGCTTCGATCTCTACCACCTCGGCTACCCCTGGGTGCGCGAATCGCTCATGCTCGGCAAGGGCTTCCCGAACGTGTGGCTCAACTTCTGCTGGACTCACATCATCTCCCAGCGCTTCGCCATGGACGCGCTCGACGAGGCCATTGACCTCATCCCCATGAACAAGCTCATCGCCTTCGGCGGCGACTACAGTACTCCGGTCGAGAAGGTCTATGGCCACCTTACCATGGCCCGGGAGGATATCGCCCGCGTCCTCGCCGCCCGCATCGAGCGCGGCCAGATCACCGAGGACCAGGCCCTCGGCCTGGCGCGCAAGTGGCTGTGGGACAATCCGAAGGAGCTGTATCGGATTGGGGGATAGGGTCTCGGGTCTAGGCGTCGGTTCTCTGGCCCCTAGCCCCTAACCCCTAGCCCCTAACCCCCATCCTCCCATGCAAGGTGAACGCGCCTCCAGCTTCCGCGCCGACGCCGCCCTGCTCGCGATCTGCGCCATCTGGGGATTCACCTTCCCCGCCATCCAGCTCGCCCTGCGCTACACCGGCCCTCTCACCTTCGTCTGCCTGCGATTTGGCCTGGCGACGGTCGCGTTAGTCCTGCTCTTCCGCGGCCGAGCCTGGCGCATTCCACGCGTCGGACTCGGCTACGCCGCGCTGATGGGCCTCTGCCTCGCCCTCGGCACCGTGCTGCAGACCACGGGACTAGGGCTGACCACCGTCCCCCGCTCGGCCTTCATCACCGCCCTCTACGTCGTGATCGTGCCGTTCTTGATGCTGGCCATTGCGCGCGTCCGGCCGCGCTGGTCCTCCGCCCTGGCCGTCCTGCTGGCCCTCGCCGGCCTCTACCTACTCACCGAGCCGGAGGTGTCCGGGTTCAATCTGGGTGACCTTCTCACCCTCGCCTGTGCGTTCGCGTTCGCGCTGCATATCGTCATCGCGGAAATCGCGACTGCCAAGCACGACCCCATCGCGCTCACCTTCTGGCAGGTCGCCACCGCCGCCGCCCTCTCCGGCCTGGCCTTGACCTTCCTGGAGCGCCCGCACTTCACCCTCACCCCGTGGGCCATCACCGCGGTGGCCGTGACCGGCCTCCTCGCCACCGCCCTCGCCTTCGGAATCCAGATGTGGGCCCAGCGCGAGACCAGCGCCACCCACGCCGCCGTCATCTTCTCCGCCGAGCCGGTCTTCGCCGCCCTCTTCGCCTATGTCCTCCAGGGCACGGTCATGGGCCCGACCGCCTTCCTCGGCGGCGCGCTCATCCTCGCCGGCATACTGTTAGTACAGGTGGGGGCGAGGAAAGGGTAATGGGGGTCTGTGGGAGCCCAGCCTGCCCGCCTCCGGTGGGGCCTCCGGGAAAACGCATGTCTCAGGGGTGGGTAACTACTCTGCCTCCAGACGGATCGGCTACTTTGGCCCGGCCGTGTCGAGGTAACCAATAGAGGCGGGGGGATATCCCCAACCCACCTCTCGGCAGGATGTAGATACTCTGGGCGCGATCACTCCCCGACGGTGATGACGGTCTCCGCGGAGCTGGCGAGAAGCCCCTCCGTGATTACCGTCGCCTTCACCTTGACTTTGCCTGTCACACCTGCCAGCGAGATCGCCCGGGCGCTCACATTCGCAGGTTGACCATTCACCGTGGCCTCGACTAGCGCGATCCTCTCGTCGGAGGGAGACGATACCTCGAAGCGTAGCGCCCGACCGTCCTCGGCTACCGGGCCAAGCGTTATGCTAGGCCGCTCCTCGTCCAACTCGTCGTAGGTGAGTGACGACTGCTTCATGAGCAGTAAATCGATTGTCATGGCGAGTGGAACGACGTCGCGCGCGAAGCGGCCCCGGCCGCGGACCTGCAGGAAGACGTTAGCCCGGGTCAGCCATACGCGCGCGTCATCGTTCGCGCGCGACTCCAGCACGAAGCCCACCGCGCCGAGGCCCTTGGGCCGGGAGCGGGAGGCCTTGACCAGCGACTTGACCAGCAGGTCGGTCGGGAGCGAGCTCTCCGTCATGGTCGCGAGCAAGTACTCCTGCGCGGCCCGCGAGCTTGGCGCCACCAGCGCGGTGACCTGCATCTCCCCCCTCAACTGGTATTGGCGCGACTTCCGGTACCTGTCCAAGTGCCGCGCCAGATAGGTCTCGACGAACTCCCGATCCTTCTGCCGCTCCGGAGGCAGCAAGGCGAGCAGGGCGCGCTTCCGTTCCTCGGGCAGCGCGGTGGGGGGAGGCCCCTTGCTCGCGACGACATGGCCCCACGACCACTCGCACCTTCCCCAGGGCGTATCATCGAACGGCACGCTCCCAGTCGAGATGGTTTCCCGCGTGACCAACTCGGAATGGGAAAGCAATGCCTTGCTGATAGCCGGTGCAACATGTCGAGCCTCGGTCTGCGGCCACTGGTCCGCGCGCAGGGCCTCGACCACCGCGCTGGCCCGGCGCGCGTCGGAACCGGGCGGGGCCTTGAAGGATGGCAATAGCGTTGCCTCCTCACCAAGAGCGGCCCCGAAGACGGCGCCGGCGGCAACCATCCACAGCAGCAGTGCGATACAGCATCTCCGCGTAGTGTGCACCGACATGGTTCGCGCTCCTTGCGTCGAAATCCTCTCCATCACGCTAACAGGCCTAGTAGACATTGGAGCTGTAATTTGTCGGGGCCCCCGGGTTGGAGGCGGGCACGTTGTCAATCACCCTGTTCCTGTAGTTATTCCCCCAGGAGTCATCCCCGTCCAGTGCGTAGAAGTCGCACGGGCAGTCGTCGGGGTCGATATCGCTATCCACATACCCCACCGAAGCGTCGTAGATCATGCCGTTGAGCCGCGTGAAGCCGTGATTGCCGAACGAGGTTCGTCCCGAATCGCCAGGAACTACTGGATGGGCTGCGTCGAACGGGTTGTTCGTACAGCCGCACCCAATCGGCTGGATGCAGTTCAAGTACCCAAACGGATCGACGAAAGTATAGACCGTTCCACACCCCAAGGCGTTGGCAAACACAGCCACGGATTTCCCCATGTCGTAGCAGTTGACCGTGCCGATGCTGCCGCCATCGTAGTTGGTGAGCCAGCTCGTCAGGTCAAAGGGCTCCGCCTTCCAACTCGTGTACTGCGAGTCCCCCCATGCGGTATCGTATGTCCCGCCCGGGTTGGTGTAGAAATCGTACCAGATGGCGCGGGCCGCGCCGGCCGGGGTGTTCTGGCCCATCGCCGCAGTGCACGCGACGTCGAGGGTCTTGACCCAGGGCTGCGCCTGCGGCGCCTGGGGGGCGGCCACCAGAGAGTAGAGCGTGTGATCGCCGCTGCCAGCCATCGGGTGAGGCGCGCTGGCGCCGCCGTTCAGATTCTTATAGTTCCAGTCCCACTGGAAGACGCGTTTGTCCACCAGGGTAGGAGGTGTGTTGACGTCGAACACCGCCTCCCCGCTGCTGCCGACGAAGGTGACCGTGACAGGCGCCAGGCCGGAGTTGAGGCCCCCGAGACCACCCTCGGCCCACACCTGTGCCGAGTTGATGCCGGGAACGGCCTGGAAGGTGGCCCGGACGGCGCGCGGGGCGCCGATCACCCAGGCCGCCGGCTTCGCCGGGAAGTAGGCGGAGGAGGAGTACTCAGGGGCGGTCGCTGCCCCGCTGCCGCCGTGGTCTTCGATGGTAACCGTCCCCGACGCCCCAGGGTAGTTGAAGGAGATCGTCTCCAGCCTGATCTCGGAGACGGTGAACCCAACCTGAGCCAGCGAGTCAATCAGATCCACGCCGTTCGTGTACACGCCATCCTGGTTGAAGTCCAGCACGACATCGTATTCCCCAGGCGTCAGCGGCGGGAACCATGCCGCGCCCTGGAAACAGTTCCCACATCCCTGGATGATGATCGTCTCGACCGCCGGCGTTCCACCCGGCCCCGTGACGTCCTTGCCCACGAGCGAAGAGTCCGCCACCCATTGCGCCTCGGTCTGATCCGGGACGATGTACACCTCCGCCGTCTGCCCCACGAAAGCCGGGTGCTCGGCCGGGTTGAAGTAGACGTAGACGGTGTCGGTGGTAAGGTAGCTATCGCGGTGCACCAACGGGCTCTGCATGGCTGCCGACAGTGGCATCTCCAAGGGCGCTCCCAGCTCCGGCCTCCGCTGTACCACAAAGCCGGTGGAAACCTTGTGGGAGACCACGTCCTGCACCTGCGCCGTGGGGGAGACTCGGTACCGGCCGAACGGGTAAGTGACCACCTCCGCGACGATATCGTAGCTGCCGACCGAGGTGAGACCCCTGGGCCAAACGCGGCGCCTGAAGCTGGTGGCATCCCCCTTCAGTTCGATCAACCCCGGGAGGCTGTAGGGGTACTGCTTCGTCATGTCCTCCAATTCCACCCCATCACGCCAGTCCGCGCGGTCAGTGACCATCCACAGCCGGATCACGCTGTGTTTGGGGAAGTTTTGGCCCACCACATAGACGTCGTCCTCCCCCACCAGGAACCAGGACTTGGGAACACCGGCCCGGTCCGCGCTGTACAGCCTGGGGCGCAGCAGCGTTCTGCTGACACTGAACCGAGTGGCCTCCACCAACATCGCTCCTGCCAGCGTCTGCACAGTGAAGGTCCTCCCGGCCACCTTCGGGTCCAGAAACCTCTCCGGGGGACGGAACCCGCGGCGAGGCGCGGTCTTCTCCCTTGCGCCGGTCGGCAGGCCGATGTCATACCACAGTGACGTCTCGGGAATGCGGCCCTGCCCGTCCGTAGAGAGCCGGGACTCGCTGAGCACGTCGCCGGTCTCGTCCACGATCCGGATCGTGTATACCGTGTACGGTTTCAGTCCCACGGCCTCGTAGATGACGGAATCCAGCAACTGGAACTCGGCCGTCTCTACCCCCGACGCGGTCTTCAACAATACCTGACCTCGCTCTCTCGGAGGTCGCTGAGCTCCAACTCCTGACAGCATCAGGAGTGACAGCAACCACACCATCGGGAGCACTGCCCTGTGTCTGTAACCCATCGCTTGGCACTCCTTGCGTGAACTGTGGGCCGCCGCCTTCGGTCCCCAACTGCCGCTCGCGCGCCTCCCTCCCCGGGAGGCCCGACTGACTTGGGGCACGCCACCATCGGTGACTTGGCAAGTATCTACCATACCGCCCGCCTTCTTGCTTATTCTACGGGTAATAGGTATTGGGTAGGTATTGGGTAGGTATTGGGGACAGGTATTGGGGTATGGGGGTATTGGGGTATGGGGGACTGTGGGGCTATTGAGAAAGCCCCCGTTTCCCTCCCAGTTTCCGTCCCG
>Ga0214473_10008165_pt1 | contig 12393 bp, 11 predicted proteins | sample RVTome_7_FD_203509 | JGI IMG/M metagenome (GOLD analysis project Ga0214473, IMG submission 203509) | Soil microbial communities from uranium-contaminated site in the Upper Colorado River Basin, Wyoming, United States - RVT98D197 | ecosystem: Environmental > Terrestrial > Soil > Contaminated >... | reverse complement strand
TGGCCCGCGCTCCCAGCGGGGTGGTCGGCCCTACCTGGCCGCCCGTCATACCGTAGTTGAAGTTGTTGATGCAAATGACATTGATATTCGCGTTGCGACGGGCGGCGTGGATGAAGTGGTTGCCGCCGATGCCGAAGAGGTCCCCGTCGCCGCTAAACACGGTTACTTCCATCTCCGGCTTCACCAGGGCTATGGCCGTAGCGAAGGGGATGCCTCTGCCGTGGGTGGTGTGGTAGGAGTCCAGATCCATGTAGCCGGGAACCCTCGCGGTACAGCCGATGCCGGACACACACGCGTGCTGGTCCTTGGGGATGCCCGACTCCAGGATGGCCTGGGCATAGGCATGGAGGGCGGGGCCGATGCCGCAGCCCGGGCACCACATGTGGGGCAGTCGGTCCGCCCGAAAGGCGGCGTCGATGGGGTGACTCTTGACTGCGACCTCAGGCATGCTTACTTCACCACCTCTCTGATAGCGTCCAGGATGGGATCCGGTGGCATCATCACACCGCCAGCATGGTTGACACCGACTACCGGCAGGCTGGTAAAGCGCTCGACCTCCCTGGACATCTGGCCCAGGTTCACCTCCGGCACCACAAAAGCAACCGCCTGCTCGCTTAGCTTCCTCACCTTGTCCTCGGGGAACGGCCACACGGTGATGAGGCGCAGCAATCCTACCCGGATGCCTTCCTCACGGGCCGTAAGCACCGCCCGCCGGGCCGAGCGGGCGGTGGAGCCGTAGGCGATCACCACCACCTGGGCGTCATCCAGGAATTCCTCCTCGTACTCCATGATCTGGTCGGTGTGCAACCGGATCTTGTTCACCAGGCGGCGCACCAGGCGATCGTGCGGCTCGGCCATGGTGGCCGGATAGCCCCTGTCGTCGTGGGTCAGGCTGTCGTAGTTCACCCGGTAGCCCTCGCCCGCATGGACGATGGGCGGCACCAGGTCGTCGTCTTCCGCCAGGAAGGGGAGAAACGACTCATCCCCTGGCTTGTGCCGGGGCCGCTTTCGCTCCACCCGCGGGATCTGGTCGGCTGGCGGTATTACCAGGCGCTCCGTCATGTGGCCCAACTGCTCATCGGCCATGACGAAGACGGGAATGCGCCAGCGGTCGGCGGTGTTGAAGGCCTTGATGACGTGATCAAAGCACTCCTGGGGTGAGGAAGGTGAGTAGGCCACGATCTCGTAGTCGCCGTGGGATCCCCACTTAGCCTGCATCATGTCGGACTGCCCGATCAGGGTGGGAAGGCCGGTGGAGGGACTGCCCCTCTGTACGTTCACGAGGACGCAGGGGGCCTCCATCATGACCGCCAGCCCTATGTTTTCCTGCATCAGAGAGAAACCGGGCCCGGAGGTGGCAGTCATGGCCCTGGCCCCGGACAGGGAGGCACCCACCAGGGCGGACATGCTGCTCAGTTCGTCCTCCATCTGGACGAAGATGGCACCCACCGCCGGCAGCCGGTTTGCAAGCCTCTCGGCGATCTCTGTGGAGGGGGTGATAGGGTAGCCGGCGAAGAAGTCGCAGCCGGCCGCCATAGCCCCCTCGGCACAAGCGTGGTCGCCGACGATGAAGTGCGCTCCCGTCAGCACACGCTCTTCTGTCGTCATTCGCTTCTCTCCTCGGTGTAGATGGCGAATTCAGGGCAGACGATCGAGCAGAACTGGCAGTGCACGCAGGACTCGTCCTTGCCCTCGGCTACGATGGGGTAGTGGTAGCCCTTGGCGTTCATGCCTTCGGACTCCGCCAGCACCTCCTGTGGGCACAGTTCGATGCAGAAGCGGCAGCCCTTGCAGCGCACTGAGATAACGTATACCTGGCCAACCGGGATGTGGACGGTGGCGGAGTCAAGAGGTCGACGAGTCAATGTGTTAGACATAAATATGCGCCCCGCTGAGTGGCCCAACCCGACGGGGCGCTCGCACACGAGTACCCAAGCTCAGGATACGGCGGCCCATACGCAGTGTCAACCGGGCAAAACCCTATCGCTGAGGGGTAACGCCTGACAGGGCCGCAACGGCACCCGCCGCAGGCGCAGCCTACCCGCAGTGAGGACGGCGTCCGATTGGGCACAGGAACTGTGCTGCTGGTTGTCTACTTGGTGGCCTTGCGGCTCGCCATGGGCACGAGTTTGCGCTCCCGACCCCCAGTGTAGATCTGCCGCGGCCGAGCGATCTTCTGCTCCTTGTCCACGACCATCTCCCGCCACTGGGCCACCCACCCGGGCATTCGGCCAATGGCGAACAGGACCGGATACAGGTCCACCGGAAGGCCCATCGCCTGATAGATGATGCCCGAGTAGAAGTCAACGTTGGGGTAGAGCTTCCGCTTGATGAAGTACTCGTCTTCCAGCGCGATCTTCTCCAGTTCGATCGCGATGTCCAGCAAGGGGTTCCGTCCGGTCACCTCAAAGACCTGATCGGCCGTCTCCTTGACGATCTTGGCCCTGGGGTCATAGTTCTTGTAGACCCGGTGCCCGAACCCCATGAGCAGGCCCTCGCCGGCTTTGAACCGCTTCACGTACTCCGGTACCCGCTTCTTGTCGCCGATATCGGTTAGCATCCTCAGCACCGCAGCGTTGGCGCCGCCGTGCAACGGCCCGTACAGGCCTGCCGCTGCGCCCGCCGCCGCCGAGTACGGGTCCACCTGCGAGCTGCCCACCGCCCGCATGGCGTTGGCGCTGCAGTTCTGCTCGTGGTCTCCGTGCAGGATGAACAGAATGTCGAACGCCTTCTCCAGCACCGGGTTTGGCTTGTACTTCGGCTCGGCCATCTTCCACATCATGGACAGGAAGTTGCCCGGGTAGCTCAAGTCGTTGTCCGGATAGACGTAGGGGAGGCCCAGGCTGTGGCGGTAGGCGTAGGCCGCGATGGTCGGCACCTTGGCGATCATCCGTCGCGACTGCAACTCCCGCGACTCCGGGTCAGCGATCTTTGCCGCATCGGGGTAGAAGGTGGACAGGGCCCCCAACGTGCTTACGAGCATGCCCATGGGGTTGGCGTCGTGGTTGAAGCCGTCCATGAACTTCTTGATGTTCTCGTGGACGTAGGTGTGATGGGTGATGTCTTCTGTCCACGCGTTCAACTGCGCCTGTGTTGGCAGCTCGCCGTATACGAGGAGATACGCGACTTCCAGGAACGTGCACTTCTCAGCCAGCACGTCGATAGGATAACCGCGATACTCGAGAATGCCGCGGTCGCCATCGATGAAGGTGACGGCGCTGCGGCAGGATGCGGTATTCGTGAACGCCGGGTCGTACGTCATCAACCCGAAGTCGTCATCGGACACCTTCATCTGACGGAACTCCATGGCGCGGATTGTCCCGTCAGTGATGGGGAGTTCGAACGTCTTACCCGTGCGGTTGTCCGTGACAGTGAGCGAGTCTTTGCCCATGGCGGAATCCCTCCTATATGGACTTGGGCCCGCCCTGTGCATACTATCACAAAAGAACTGCAAGCGGCAGCAGGCTCAACGCTATTTCGCCGATCTTTTCACGAGAGGGTGGACAGCGACAACCACCCAGGGCATCTCATGGCGCTAGCCTCGTGGACCCGCACAGGGTACTCCCGCAGCCGCAGCGCCGTCTCGTCGCGGTCGGCGAACGCCACTGGCGCCCTTGCGAGGTACAATAGCTATGGGCGAGGACACTGGAAGTCAGCCTTGAAGCGCATCCTTTCTTCCCGTCAGGTCCGGAACACCGTCAAGAGCTTGGCGGTCCGCATCCGCGCGGACTACGGAGACAAGCGTCCCGTCCTCGTTTGCGTCCTCAAGGGGGCGTTCGTCTTCCTCGCCGACCTCATCCGCGAGGTGGACATGCCATTGGAGGTGGACTTCATCACGGTTTCCAGCTACGGGCCGGGGCGGGCCAGCAGCGGCAACGTGCAGTTCCTCCGGGATATCACGACTGATATCACTGGTCGGCATGTCCTGCTGGTGGACGACATCGTGGACAGCGGTCTCACGCTCGACGAGTTGCGGCACCACCTGACACGCCGTTCGCCCGCCAGCCTGCGTGTCTGTGCCCTGCTGGCCAGGCGTAGCCTCCTGGCCGGCGACCCTGACGCCATAGACTACCTTGGCCGCTCCGTCCCGGACGGCTTCGTCGTGGGCTACGGCATAGACTGCGGTGAGGACTACCGCTATTTGCCGGACATCTGGATGCTGGAGGACGGGTAGGCGTGGACAGAGAGAGGGTGATAGCCGTGGCAAGGGGGGAGGTCGCGGGCGATCTCCTGCTGGCCGGGGGTCGCATCGTCAACGTTTTCAGTGGTGAGGTAGAAGAGGGTGACGTGGTCATCGCCGAGGGCGTGGTCGCCGGCATCGGACGGGACTACCGGGCGGCTGAGACCGTGGCCCTTGACGGCGCCTATCTCCTGCCCGGCTTCATCAACGGCCACACCCACGTCGAAAGCTCCTTCCTGAGCCTCTCCCAGTACGCCCGTGCCGTCCTCCCGCGCGGCACCACCAGCGTCGTCACCGACCTGCACGAGCTGGCGAATGTGGGCGGGCTCCAGGCGATTCGCAACTTCCTGGACGAAGCGGCGGCCCTGCCCCTCGACGTGTTCTTGATGGCGCCGTCCTGCGTTCCCGCCACGCACCTGGAGACGGCCGGCGCGACCCTGGACGCTCAGGACGTTGCGGTCGCCCTGGCCTGGCCTGAGACTCTGGGCCTGGGCGAGCTGATGAACTTCCCCGGGGCCATTGCCGGTCAAGCCGGCTGCCTGGACAAGGTGGCCGCTGCACGAGATCGCGGCAAGGTGGTGGACGGGCACGCCCCCGGCCTGGGCGGTGCCGACCTGAACGCCTACCTGGCGGCCGGGCCACGCTCCGATCACGAGTCCACGGCCTTGGAAGAGGCCCGCGAGAAGCTCGGGCGCGGCATGTACGTGATGGTCCGCGAGGGCACCTCTGAGAAGAACCTCGAAGAACTGCTCCCTCTGGTGACGGACCGGACCTATGGCCGCTGCATGCTTGTGGTGGACGACCGCTCCTGTCGCGACCTGCTCCAGGACGGGGACATCGATGCGGTGGTGCGCAAGGCGGTCCGCCTGGGGCTGGACCCCGTCCGCGCCGTCCAGCTCGCTACCATCAACCCAGCCACCTATTTCGGGCTGCGAGACCACGGCGCCATCGCTCCCGGCTACCTGGCCAACCTCATCGTCGCCGATGACCTTCACGACCTGCGGCCGCGGCGGGTCTACCATCGGGGCCGTCTGGTGGCCGCCGATGGCCGGAGTGTGTTCTCATCCGAGCCGCCGCAGGAGAGTGTCCTCCGCGATACGGTGCGTATCAAACCGCTGACCGAGCACGCTTTCGCCATCCCGGCGACTTCGCCGCGGATGCGTGTCATCGAGGTGATTCCCCACCAGATAGCCACACGCAAGGTCATCTTGGAGGCGCCGACCAACGGGGGAGCCGTAGTGGCGGATGTAGACCAGGATGTGATCAAGGCCGCGGTGGTGGAGCGTCACCACGCCAGCGGCAACGTCGGCGTCGGCCTGGTGCGCGGGTTCCGCCTGCGCCGTGGCGCCCTGGCCACCTCCTTCGCCCACGACTCCCACAACGTGGTCGTCGTGGGGACTAACGACGCCGACATGCACGCAGCGGTTGCCGAGATCGGCCGCCTGGGTGGGGGCCTGACCGTGGTCGCCGATGGGGAGCCGCTCGCCTCCCTGCCCCTGCCTGTTGCCGGCCTCATGTCCCCCGAACCCCTGGAGACGGTCGCCGGACAACTCGAGGCCGTGGAAGCCGCCGCCGCCTCCCTGGGTGTCGGCCTGCCCAGCCCCTTCGCCGTCCTCTCTTTCCTGGCCCTTCCCGTTATCCCGGAGCTGCGCCTCACCGACTTGGGTCTCGTGGATGTCCAGCGCATGGCCCTGGTGCCGCTGGCCGCGGACTAGCTCAAGTTCCAACGACGGTCATTGACAGTCGAGGGTCTCGCTGCCCGGCTCGGAGTGGGACCGGTTCCCCGGCGTTCAGCTCGGCCTGACGCAGCCCGAAAACTCCGCCACATTTGCGCCGGTGGGCCGCTCCGGGGTTGCGCCTCGGGTATCACTTGGGCATCATGCGTGGAGGACACATGACCAGCAGAGTGTGCATCGTCGGAGTGGGGCAGACGCATCACCGCGGCCCCGGTGACAACCTCGCCTATTACGAGTACGCTTTTCAGGCGGCGAGGTCTGCACTTGACGACGCGGGCCTGAGGAGCGGCGACATCGACACGGTGCTGGCTTCGGGCTGGGATGTGCTCGATGGCCGCACCATCTCCGACATGCACATCGTCCCTGCCGCCGGCGGCTACCTGAAGGACTCCGCCAAGGTCGCCGACGACGGCATCCTGGCCTTTGCCTATGGCTACATGCGCATCGCCAGCGGTGCCTTCGAAACGGCCCTGGTCGTCGGCCACGGTCACGCTGAGAGCCCCACGGAACTCGTGAGCCACGTCGCCATGGACCCCTTCTTCTACCGCCCCCTGGGCGTTGGCGCCACTGCGACGTTGGCTCTCCAGTGCTGCGACTATGGCGCTCGTTACGGGGTGAGCGAGGAGCAGGCGGCCGCGGTTGTCGTGAAAAACCGGAGCCAGGGGGCGAACAATCCCTACGCCCACCTCAGGAGCCCCGTCACCCGCGACCAGGTGCTGGCTTCCGAGGTGATCGCCTGGCCCCTGCGGGAGCTGGACTGCCGCCCGCAATCGGTGGGGGCGGTGGCCGTCATTCTCGCCTCCGAGGACAGGGTGAAGCGGATCGCCTCCCGCTGGGCCACCGTCGAGGGCATCGGCTGGGCCGCAGAATCCTACTACATCGGGGCCTCCGAGCTGTCGCGGCTCGCTGGCCTCTCCAGCGCCGCTCAGCGGGCCTACGGGATGGCCGGCATCACCAAGCCGTTCGACCAGCTCGATGTCGCTGAGGTGCACGACCTCACATCCTACCACGAGCTCATGGCCTACGAGGCGCTGGGCTGGGCAGAGGAGGGCACCTCCAGCCGGCTGGTGGAGGAAGGGGCCACGGGCATGGAAGGCAGCCTCCCCGTCAACCCTTCGGGGGGCGCGCTGAGCACCGACCTGGGAGGGGGCACCGGCCTCGCCCGCGTGGCAGAGGCCGCTCTCCAGGTGGTGGGTAAGGCGGACGGTCACCAGGTGGAGGCTCGAACGGCCCTGGCTCACGGCGCCAGCGCGCTGACAGGCTCGGTGGCCCAGTCGCACGGCGTCGTGATCCTGAGGAGGGGTGAGTGATGCCCCGCCCTGTCGCCATCATCGGCGTGGGACTGACCCGCTGCTCCAGTTGGCGGCGGGACGTGCTATACCCCGAACTGGTGTATGAGGCGACGAGCGCCGCCCTCCAGGACGCCGGCGTCACGCCCAAGGACGTGGAAGCAGTGGTGTACGGCTCGATGGACCCCTTCGACGGCGTGAACGCGCCGGAGAAGTGGAACGTGGATGCCTGCGCCGCCGCAGGTATGCTGGGCAAGCCCTACATGAAGATCAGCACCGGCGGGACCACCGGCGGCTCCACCGCCCTGGCCGCCTACTACCACGTCGCTTCCGGCCTGTACGATGTCGTCCTGGCGGTGGCCTCCCAGCGGGTCGGGGAGAGCCTGGAGGCCCAGCTCGTCCTCAACACCGCTGTGGACCCGGTCTACGAGCGGGGATTTGGCGTGGGCGCGATCACCATCGGGGCTATCCAGGCGTGCAGCCACATGCACCTCTATGGCACAACCGAAGAGGACCTGGCCCTCGTCTCGGTCAGAAACCACGAAAATGCCGTCAACAACCCCTACGCCCACCTGCGCCTCAAGTTCGGCGTGCAAGATGCTCTGGCCTCAGCCATGCTCTCCTGGCCCCTGCGCCTGTCTGACTGCTGCCCCTCCTCCGATGGCGCCTGCGCCCTGATCTTCGTGTCCGCGGAGCGCGCCCGCGCCTTGGCCGAACGACCTGCCTGGGTCCGGGGTGCCGGCCAGATCACCGATAACTACTTCGCTGGCGACCGTCCCTGGTATGAGGACTGGGACAGCCTTTCCATGCTGGCCCGTCGGGTCTATCGTATGGCCAAGATCGACGACCCCATGCGGCAGCTCGACGTGGCCGAGCTGTACAACGCTTTCACGATCCAGGAGATTCTGGAGTACGAGGCCCTGGGCTTCTGTGAGAAGGGAAAGGGCGCCGAGCTGGTGCGACAGGGCGTTACCGCCATGGACGGCCAGCTCCCGGTGTGCCCCTCGGGCGGCGTGCTCAGCAACAACCCTATCGGCGCTACCGGCCTCATCCGGGTGGCCGAGGCCGCCCTCCAGGTGATGGGCAAGGCGGACCAGCGACAGGTCCCCGACGTGAAGACCGCCCTGGCCCATGCCTGGGGCGCTACCATCGGGTTCCACACCCTCATGATCTTGGACAGGGAGGCCCCGTAGGTCTCGGGAGAACGCTACCATGACCTCTGAACAAGAACAGCCCTTGACCATCGACGCTAGGTGGGACATCCCCTATCGACACACCGCTGGCCAGGCCGCCAGTCGCTTCTTCCGCGAACTCAAGGAGAACAAGCGAATCATGGGCGTGCGCTGCCCGAGCTGTCATCGCGTCCTTGTCCCCCCCCGGAGCTTCTGCGAACGCTGCTTCGAGCCCATCGACGAGTGGGTAGAGGTGAAGGACAGTGGCACTCTGACCACCTTCACTATTACCTACGCCCAGTTCACCAGCCTGCCCGCTCCTCCATACTGCGTGGGCATCATCAAGCTGGATGGCGCCGACACGGGCCTCATGCACTACGTCGGCGGTGTGGACTTGCAGGACCTCGAGGCAGCGAGGAAGGCGATCAGCGTGGGGATGCGCCTGCAGGCTGTCTGGCGCGACGAGCGCGAAGGCAAGATCTCGGACATCGAATACTTCCGGCCCGCCTAGCCGCCAAGCCAACTCCCGAGGAGAGGGCGCTCACACCGCGCCGGCAGTCACTCCCGCGAATTCGCCTGGAGGCGGCAGCTATTGGCTGGGGCCTGCCTCTGGTGACACCAGCACCTTATGATAGCGGTCGCGATCGGCCGCTAGCTCGGCAAACGTCGCTGGCACTTCGGCAAGGCTCACCGTTCGTGAAATCACCGGCGACACATCGATCTGGCCGGAGGCGATGAGGTCGGCCGCCTGAGGGAACTCCTCCCGGTACGCGAAGGCGCCGATGATGTGATGCTCGAACACCATCGTGCGCAGGAGAAGGATGGGGGTGGGCTGCTCGAATACTCCTGCGACCACGATCCTTCCGCCTCGCTTGGCTGCGGCGAGACAATCGTCGAGGGCTGCGCCTATTCCCACGCATTCGACAGCCAGGTCGACCCCGAGCCCCTCGGTGAGTTCCAGCACGTGTGGAGCGGCCGGTGCCTTCGAAGGATCGATCACCTCGTCGGCGCCCAGATGTTGGGCCAGAGCGCGGCGCTTCGCCGCCGGCTCCGATACGATCACTCGCCCCGCGCCGAAATGGCGAGCAGCAGCGACGGTGAGTGCGCCGATGGGCCCTGCGCCTGCTACGAACACCGTCTCGCCTGGCTGGAGGCCTCCCTGGTTGAGGGCGTGAATGGCTACGGCCAGCGGCTCGGTTAGAGCCAGTTGATCCGCGGGCGCATCGGAGTCGACTCTGACGGCGCGGCTTGCCTTAGCGGACACGTATTCGGCGAAGGCGCCCGGGTGGTGATAGCCGAGGCCCAGAACTCGCTCGCTGAGGCAGAGATTGCCCCGGCCACTCTTGCAGTACAGGCACTCCCCGCACGGCTCCTGGGGGTTAACCGTTGCCAGATCGCCGACGGCGAACCCGTCCACGTCCCTGCCCACAGCGACAACCTCGCCTGAGAACTCGTGGCCCATGATCGGGCTCTGGCGATTGGTCATGAGAGTGATCACTGGGGACTGGAACTCATGGAGGTCAGAGCCGCAGATGCCGCAGTAGCGAACCCGCAGCTTCAGTTCGCCGGGACCGGCCTCCGGCTCCGCGACATCGACTAGCTCCATGTTGCCGACGCCTCGAATGGCAACAGCCTTCATGATGTACTCCTCCTGATCGAATGATGATCGCCCGCCGCGGTTCGCAGAGCGGCATCCGCACGCCCCGGCGGCTGCGGCCGTTTTCCCAAGCTGCCCCTACGTCGACTCATACCGCCGCCTGGACGGCCTCCTTGATCCGGGCCGCGTTGGGGAGCCAGGCGTCCTCCAGGGGCGGGCTGAACGGCACCGGCGAGAAGGGGCCACCGAGGCGGGTTACGGGGGCCGCCAGTTCGTGGAACGCCGCCTCGCTGATCTGTGCCGCGATCTCCGCTCCCACGCCGCAGAAGCGAACCGCCTCGTGGACCACCACGGCCCGCTTGGTCTTGCGCACCGATCGGAGGATCGTGTCCATGTCCAGGGGAAGCAGCGTCCGTGGGTCTACCACCTCGGCCTCGATGCCCTGCTCGGCCAGCTCGTCCGCCGCCTTCAGCGCCTCCTGCACCATGTAGGACGTGGCGACGATGGTGACGTCGCGCCCCTCCCGCTTCACCTCGGCCACGCCCAAAGGCAGCGCATACGGCTCCTCCGGCACGTCGGCCAGGGTCGCCAGGGCCCGCTTGTGCTCCAACACGAAGACGGGGTTATCGTCCCGGATGGCCGCGATGAGCAGCCCCTTCATGTCGTGGGCGGTGGCGGGCATGACGACCTTGAGGCCGGGGATGTGGCAGAGAATGGCCTCCAGGCTCTGCGAGTGTTGGGCGGCCAGGCGCAGGCCGGCGCCGCAGATTGTGCGCACCACGATGGGCAGTGTGGCCTTGCCGCCGAACATGTAGCGCATCTTGGCCATCTGGTTCAGGACCTGGTCCAGGCAGACCCCCATGAAGTCCATGAACATGATCTCCACCACCGGACGCAGGCCGGTGGCGGCGGCCCCGACAGCCAGCCCCAGGATGGCCGACTCCGAGATGGGGGTGTCCACGACCCGCTGGGGGCCGAACCGGTCGTACAGCCCAAGGGTACCGCCGAAGTAGGCGACGTGCTCGCCCACGTCCTCTCCGGCCACGAACACGTTAGGATCCCGCTCCATCTCCTGCTGGAGCGCTTCCCGTATCGCTTGCAGGTAGAGTAGCTGGCGCATGGCCTCACCCTCCCCCGGCATAAACGTCGGTCAGCAGGAGGTCGGTCTCCGGCCAGGGGCTGGCCTCAGCAAAGCGGATCCCCTCCTCTGTGGTCTCTTCCTCCTCCCGTCCGATGGCATCGGCTTGAGCCTCCGTCAGAACCCCTTCCTGGATCAAGCGTCGGCGGAAGGCCGGAATGGGATCGCGGGAGCGCCACTCCTCCAGCTCTTCGGACGGTCGGGCCTGGGTGCCGTCGCCGGCGCCCACGTGGTCGAAATAGCGGTAGGTCTTGAACTCCAGCAACGCCGGGCCCTCCCCGCGACGCGCTCGCTCAACAGCCTCGGCCACCGTCTCGTGTACCCCCAGCACGTCCATGCCATCGGTCACACGGCCCGGTATGCCGTAGGCGGTGGCCCGGTCGGCCACATCGCGGATGACTTGGTGGCGTTCCTGGCTGGTCCACTCGCCGTACAGGTTGTTCTCGCAGATGAAGATGGCTGGCAGCTTGAGGACGGCGGCCATGTTCAGCGCCTCGTGGAACGTTCCCTGGTTCGTGGCGCCGTCGCCGAAGAAGGAGAGGCATACCGCGCCCTCGCCCCGGTAATTGGAGGCGAAGGCTGCCCCCACCGCTATGGGCAGGCCGGCGCCCACGATGCCGTTGGCTCCCAGGATTCCCAGCTCCAGGTCCGCGATGTGCATGGAGCCGCCCTTCCCCCGGCAGTAGCCGTCCACGCGGCCGAACAGCTCTGCGAACATGCGGCGGACATCGCCGCCTTTGGCGATGAGGTGGCCGTGGCCGCGGTGCGTGCTGGTGATCCAGTCCTCCCGGCTGACAGCGGAGCAGGCGCCTACGGCCACCGCTTCCTGCCCCGCGGAGAGGTGAACCACGCCGACGATGCGGCCCTCCCGCAGCAGGCGGGCCACCCCTTCCTCGAACAAGCGGACGCGCAGCATCAGGCGGTACATTTCCGTTAGCTGCTCGTTGGACAGGGGCATGGTCACTCACCTCCCTCCTGCCGCAGTGGGCAGGGGCCGTCGCCCCCCACAATATGCGGCAGAGGAAAACGGCCGGTCAGTCGGGCAGACTACCAGGTTAGTGTAGGGCTTTCCCTTACGGTGCCGCTACCGCGCCGCTAGCTTCGCCCTGCCCACGCTCAGCGGCGATCCCTCGCCCTAGTTGGACACACCATTCGAAGTAGCCGGATTTCTGAGGTCAAGCCGGTACCTTGAGAGGTTGTCCCTTGGCGAGCATCCTTTCAAGTTCGACGGCGGGCACTGGTTTGCTGCGCAAATAGCCCTGGAACACTTGGCACCGGTGT
>Ga0214473_10008164_pt1 | contig 12394 bp, 12 predicted proteins | sample RVTome_7_FD_203509 | JGI IMG/M metagenome (GOLD analysis project Ga0214473, IMG submission 203509) | Soil microbial communities from uranium-contaminated site in the Upper Colorado River Basin, Wyoming, United States - RVT98D197 | ecosystem: Environmental > Terrestrial > Soil > Contaminated >... | reverse complement strand
TAACCGATGTCGAATCCCTCCGGCAGCGCCGGTAACGCGCAGATCGCCTTCAGCGTCTCCACGGGTACAACCTGGAAGTCAATCCTGGTACCGTCCTGATAGTGCACCAGACGGCTGCACCCAGGGCCGTCGTCGCGCTCCAGCCGGAGCATCACCAGCACCGGGCCGAAGGCCTCGAACCAATCATCCTGCTCAACAAAGCGCGAGGGGTCGGTAACGTAGAGCTCTGCATCGTAGTCCGACAGGACATCGGCCGTGTCGTTGGTGCGTGAACTCGTCAGGATCACGGCACGGATCTCATCGAATCTCTCTCCCAGGGCGATGAGTTCCCGGAGGGTAGGATCTTCACGATCAGCGCTCATACCAAGGCTCCCTATCAGTCGGACTGCCGGAACCACCGATTTCCACGCGTAGTTCGGCGTGTGTCGAACCGGTGCCTTTCCGGCGTGCCCGCGCCAAAAAGGTGCCGTCCTCCCCAGTACCGAACGAGACCCGTCTGGGAGCAGTCAGTGAACCGCAACGTCAAGACCGTGCTCTTCGTCTCGGTGCTGTTCGGGGCCTCGACGGGCATTTACGAATTCGTGCTCCCCTACTATCTCCAGGAGCGAGGGTTGTCGTTCCACAGCATGGGGACGGTGTTCGGGGTGGCCGCGGCGGGGATGTTGCTGGTGCGGGTGGTGATGGGGCGGTTGGCGGATGTGTGGGGGCGGAAGCTGTTCTATGGGTTGTCGCTGGCGGGAAGCGCGGTGGCGATGTGGCTCACGCCGTACACGGGCGCGGTGGGGCTGCAGGCCGCGCTGAAAACGTTGCGGGAGGCGATGTTCCTCACCCGGGACACGGTGCATCCGGTGATCCTGTATGAGGAGAGCCGGGGGGAGTTCATGCGCTTCATCGGCAAGACCCGCGGGTTCGAGTTCCTGTTCCAGGGCGCGGGGACGGTGGTGGCCGGGGTGACGCTGGCGAAGCTGGGCACGGGCGGGAACCTGCAGATGGCCGCGGTGGCGCTGGCGGTCGGAGCGGTGGTGTTCTGGGCCTTGTTCCGGGAGCACTGGAAGCCCCGCCCGGATCATCGCGGGGGCAGCGTATGGGGGCTATTTTCGCTCCGCGGGATGCACCGCAACCTGATGGTGATCCTCATCTCGAACCTGGTTTTCAACGTCGGGATCTCCACCGGTCACTCGTTCGTGATGCCGCTGTTCTTCTCGGAGAAGTTCGGGGTGTCCCGCGAGCTGGTGAGCTGGGTGATGGTGGCGCACCGGGTGACGATCGCGGTGCCGCTGCTGCTCGCGGGGGCGCTGGCGGTGAAGAGATTGAGGCGGGTGTTCATGATCACGCTGGCGCTGGAGGGCGCGCTGATCTCGGCCTCGGCCCTGATCCCCGGGTTCTGGGCCGCCTCGGGGGTGTGGCTGCTGCACGACCTGGTCGGGGCCGGGGTGTGGTTGCCTATCCAGAACCAGATCATTCAGGACTACACCCGCCCCGAGGAGCGGGCCCTGGAGATGGGCAAGCTCCTCGCCTTCAGCGGGGTCGGCGGGATCCTCGGGACCTATCTCTCCGGGGTGCTGGCGGACTACAACATCAGCGCGCCGTTCTTCGTGAGTGGAGTGCTGATGGTGGCGGCGGCAGTGGTGCTGGGAGGGTTGAGGCTGGGAGCTGTGGCACTGGTACTGGAGGAGAGGTAGTCAGCTCGAGGGCGCAAGAGGTGGCAGGACCGGACGCGCCGTCGCCGAAGGCCATCGCTACCACGGATCGGAGCGCGCGATGCAGTACACCTTCTGCCCGAAGTGCGCCACTCGCCTGGAGCCCCGCGACCATCACGGAGGCACGCTGCCAACGTGCCCCAACTGCTCCTTCACGTTCTACAACAACGCCGCGCCGTGCGTGGGAGTGATGGTGGTGAAGGACCGCGCGGTGCTCCTGGTCAAACGTGCCGTCGCACCATTCCAGGGCTGGTGGGACGTCCCGGGCGGTTTTCTGGAATCGGGGGAGCATCCCGCGGCGGGGGCGCGGCGCGAGCTCTTGGAGGAGACAGGCCTGGTTGTCGAGCCGACTGAGGTGCTGGGCTTCTGGCCGGATGTCTACGGCCCGGAGGAGGAGCCCACCCTCAACATCTGTTACCTCGCCGAGGTGATCGGCGGCGAGGCTCGGCCCGGAGACGACGCCACGGAGATGGCCTGGTTCCCGCTGGACTCCCTCCCTGAACAGATCGCGTTCAACTGGGAGCGGGAGGCGCTGGCGCTGCTGGCGGCGAGGCTGGGATAGCCGACGGAGTGCAGGCGCCTCCGGCCACCGCGAAGCTCTTTCTGCCGGAAGACTGCTCGAAGTAGACCTGAGCCGCGCGATTCGTCCCCCCCATTGGGTTGACACCACGCTCCTAACGGGGTATAGTCGCCTTATACTACTAAAATAGTAGGCATGCTAGCAGATATGCTCAGACTGTCCACGAAGACCCGCTATGCCTTGCGGGCGATGCTCGAACTGGCGCTACGTGAGGGTGAAGGACCGGTGCAGCTCCGGGAGGTGGCGAAGGCGCAGCGCATCTCTCAGAAGTATCTGGAGCAGCTCGCCCTCCCGCTCCGCCATGCCGGCTTGGTCCACACTGAGCGTGGGCCAAGCGGGGGGTACGAACTGGCGCGACCCGCGGCGGCCATTACTGCGCTGGAGGTAGTGGAGGCGGTAGAGGGGCCCCTAAGACTGCTGGACTGCATCGGCAGACCGGCCGCCTGCGATCGGGCCGGGGAGTGCGTCGCGCGCAAGCTGTGGGCCCGCGCCGGAGAGGCGCTCAGCCAGGTGCTGTCCGAAGCCACGCTGGCCGAGCTTCGCGAGAGCCAACTGGCGGCGCTGACAGATCAGCCGCCATGCTACCAGATCTAGCAGTTTAGCCTTGGCGCGTGATAGCCGCAGAGGACACCGCCTGGAGGGGGTAGTGAAGGAGAGGCCGCATGGAGCAAGTGTACTTCGATCACGCCGCCACCACTCCGCCGCGCCCGGAGGTGATCGCGGCGGTGTGCGCCTCTCTCCAGGAACGGTGGGGCAACCCTTCCTCCCTGCACGCGACCGGGGTCCGCGCGCTGGAGGCGGTGGAGCGCGCGCGCGAGCATGTCGCCGCGGTGATCGGCGCGCAGGCCGATGAGATGGTGTTCACCGGGAGCGGTACCGAAGCCGACAACCACGCGCTGGTTGGGGCGAGCCTGGCGGCGGAGGGGCGCGGCAACCACCTCATCACCTCCGCCATCGAGCACCACGCGATCGAGCAGACCGCGGAGTTCCTGGGGCGACGCGGCCTCCGCATCACCTATCTGCCGGTAGACTGCCACGGCCTGGTTGACCCGGGGGCAGTGCGCGATGCGATCACCGATCACACTGTCCTGGTCTCGATCATGCAGGCTAACAACGAGGTCGGCACGCTCCAGTCCATCGGGGAGATCGGGATCATCTGCCGGGAGCGCGGCGTGCTGTTCCACACCGACGCGGTGCAGACGTTCGGGCACGTGCGGATTGACGTGCGCGAGATGCACCTAGACCTGCTCTCCCTGTCCGCGCACAAGCTCTACGGCCCCAAAGGCGTAGGCGCGCTGTTCGTCCGCAAGGGCGTGAAGCTGGAGCCGTATCTGCACGGCGGCGGACAGGAGTTGGGCCGGCGGGCGAGCACGGAGAACGTGCCCGGCATTGTCGGGCTGGGTGAGGCGGCGCGGCTGGTGCGGCTGGAGATGAATCAGGAGGCGGAGCAGGTCGGCGCGCTCCGCGATCGTCTCGTGCGCGGCGTGCTCGCCAGCATCGCCGACGCCAGACTCACGGGGCATCCGACCCAGCGCCTCCCGAACAACGCGAGCTTCTGTCTGCGCGGCACGGACGGCCATGCCCTGGTGGTGGCGCTCGACGCGGAAGGCTTCGCGGTCTCCTCTGGGTCGGCCTGCACCTCCGGCTGGACCCGCCCTTCCCACGTGCTGCTCGCGATGGGCCTGGCGCCGGAGGAGGCGAAAGGCTCACTGCGGGTGAGCCTGGGGAGGAGCAACACCCGCGAGGAAGTAGATCGCTTCCTGCAGGTGCTCCCGGGTGTCGTGGCGCGCGTCAGAGAGATCTCCAGCGCCGGAGTGAGATGACCATGACAACCCTCCGCACGCCGGCTCTCACCATGGACTTGCGCGGCACGCCCTGCCCACTGAACTGGGTGAAGACCAAGCTGCGCCTGGAGGAGATGGCGCCGGGAGCGTGGCTGGAAGTGGTGGTGGACGACGGCAACCCGGCCCGGAACGTGCCCCGCAGCGCGGAGGGCGAAGGACATCGCATCGTGGTGATCACCGTCACTCCCGAGGGTGTGCGGGTACTGATCGAGAAGGTGTGACAGGAGTAAGTCCGTGTCAGCGTTCACTGAGGAACAGATCGAGCGCTATAGTCGCCATATCATTCTGCAAGAGGTGGGCGGCAAGGGGCAGCGCAAGCTGCTGGCCGCGAGCGTGCTGGTCATCGGCGCGGGCGGTCTTGGCTCGCCGGTGGGCCTCTACCTCGCGGCCGCGGGAGTGGGCACGATCGGGGTGGTGGACTGCGACGCGGTAGAGTTGAGCAACCTGCAGCGTCAGGTGCTCCACGCCACCCCTGACCTGGGGCAGCGCAAGTGCCTCTCGGCCCAGGCCACCATGGAGGCGATCAATCCCGACGTCACCGTGATCCCCCACGACCTGCGCCTCACCTCCGCGAACGCGCTGGAGGTGATCTCAGGCTACGACGTGGTCGTGGACGGCGCCGACAACTTCCCCACGCGCTATCTGGTGAACGATGCCTGTGTGCTGCTGGGCACCCCCCTGGTGCACGCGGGGATCCTTCGCTTCGAGGGGCAGGTGACCACCGTCGCACCCGGCCGGGGGCCATGCTATCGCTGTCTGTACCCGGAGCCACCGCCGCCGGGGATGGTCCCGAGCTGCCAGGAGGCCGGAATTCTGGGGGCGACGGCGGGAGTGGTGGGAGCGCTGCAGGCGACGGAGGCGCTGAAGCTCCTGCTCGGCATCGGGGAGCCGCTGATTGGGCGCCTGCTGATATACGACGCGCTGGACATGGTCTTCCGCTCCATCAAGGTGGCGCGCGATCCTCACTGTCTGGTGTGTGGAGAAGCGCCGACGATCACGGAGTTGATAGACTACGAGCAGTTCTGTGGGGTAGTGGTTGGGAAGGAGACTGTCTCGTGAGTGGTAATGGAGGTACGGTAAGATTGCGCCTCTATGGCGCGTTGCGCCAGGTGGCTGGGAGCCGCGAGGTGGAACTGCCCTGTCCAGGGGTGACGGTGAAGCAGGTCTTGCGGGACTTCGCCGAGGCCCATGTCCCCCGTGCTGCGAATCTGCTGTTTGACCGCCAGGGCAATATCTGGAGCAGCCTGATCGTGCTCGTGAACGAGGAACCCGTCGCGCACGAGGGGCCCACGCCAGTGAAGGCGGGAGATGTGGTGAGCGTGCTGATGCCGCTGGCCGGCGGATAGCGGCGACGCGAGCTGGAGTTGCCTTTGGAGCTGCTGCTCGTCCTCGGGTTGTTTGGCTTCGCCTACGGCGTGGTCTTGCAGAGAAGTGGCTTCTGCATCGCGCGGGCCGCGCTCGAGCTGTTCCTGCTCCGCAGCCGCGAGGCCCTCAATGGTCTGCTCGCGGGCCTGTGCGTCGCCACCCTCGGGTTCACGGTGGTGACAGCGGTGCGTGCCGGCGCCGGGCTGCCCGCGCTCGACCATCTATTGGTTCTCCCCTTCGGAGTCGCTACGGTCGTGGGCGGCGTGCTGTTCGGCCTCGGGATGACGCTGGCCGGGATGTGCGCGGCCGGGACGCTGCAGCGGCTCGGCGAGGGGTACCTGGTGGCCTGGGCCTCGCTCGCGGGGATGATCCTGGGCGCGGCCTTCGACCCATTTCGCACCTTGCTCCCAACCTTGTGGCAACTGCAATCCGGCGGCTTCTGGCTCGGCCGGGTGGCTGGCGCGCCGGCCGCGGCCGGGGTGACGGTGGCCGCGATCCTGATGGTGTGGTTGGTGGTACGCGGCAAGCCTGGGGCCAGGCCGTTCCGACTCCTCACCCCCGCCGTACTTGGGGGGGTGGTCCTCGGACTGCTGAACACCGCGCAGGTCGCGGTCGCCACGCCCTGGACGGTGACCTATCCGCTCGGCCTGATTCCGCCCGCGCTCTCCGGGTCCGTTTCTGCTACCGCGCTCAGGGGCGCGCTCCCTCTGCTCGTCCTGGACGCGGGTTTGGTGCTTGGATCCGCCTTCGCGACCGCGGCGAGGGCGCGCTACCGCCTCCGCTGGCCGCGCCGGGCGCGGGATGTGGGGGCCGCTCTGGCGGGAGGTATGCTCATGGGCTGGGGCCTTCAGCTTGCCCGCGGGTGCAGCATCGGCGGCGGGTTCAGCGCTCTCCCCTCACTGTCAGCCAGCGCGTGGCTGTTCCTGCCCGGCCTGTTCCTGGGCGCCTGGATAGGTGCGCGGGCCGTACGAAGGTTCCTGTGATGCTCCCGGCCCGCAGGTAAGGGCCTCGCCTGCGGGGAATGATACAGGAACCCGGCTGTGTTCTACGGCGCCTCGGAGCATATGAGTAAGACCCCTCTCGCGCCCATCACCACAGGCAGTCACCGCCGCGCGGTCGCACTGATCGGCCTCGCGCTCGCGTTGGGCTCCATCACCCCCGCGCAGGCCTACATCGGCCCGGGCGCGGGATTCGCGGTGCTGGGCTCGTTCTTGGTGGTGCTGGCCGCGATCTTCCTCGGTGGCGTGGTGCTGCTCACCTGGCCGCTCCGATTGCTGATCCGGCGACGACGGCAGCGGCGCGCCTTCGCGAAGAGCCAGGTGGACCGCGCTGTCATCCTCGGCTTCGACGGCCTGGACCCTCAGCTGGTGGACCGGATGCTGAGCGAAGGCAAGCTGCCGAATCTGGCGAAGCTGCGGGACACCGGCACGTACACGCGGCTCGCCACCTCCTGCCCGGCGATGTCGCCGGTGGCCTGGTCCTCCTTCATGACGGGCGTGGGGCCGGGGCGGCACGGGATCTTCGACTTCCTCACCCGCGACCCGCGCACTTACCTTCCCGATCTCTCCTCCGCGCAGATCCGCCCGCCGCGACGCATCCTGAAACTGGGCAAGCTGCGCCTTCCGCTGGGCCGGCCCACGCTCCGCTTGCTGCGGCGGAGCAAGCCGTTCTGGTCGGTGCTGGGCGAGCACGGGATCTTCTCCACCGTGCTACGGGTGCCGATCACCTTCCCGCCGGAGCGCTTCCACGGGCTGGTGCTCTCCGGGATGTGTGCACCCGACCTGCGGGGAACGCAGGGATCGTTCACCTTCTTCACTACCGCCGACGCGGCGGGCGAGCACGTAGGTGGGGAACGAATTCGTGTCGCCTGGGAGAACGGCGCGGTGCGGAGCGCGCTGCCCGGCCCGGCGCGACTGTCGAATCCGGGTGAACCGGCTGCGGCCCCGTTCGTGCTCACGGCCGACGGCAACGGCGGCGCGCGGCTCGCCTTATGCGGCCAGCAGGTGAAGCTGGAGCTGGGCCGGTTCTCGGCCTGGACCCCGGTGCGGTTCCGCCTGGGGCCGGGGATGAACGCGAGCGGCATCTGCCGGTTCTACCTGAAGCAGCTCCAGCCGGAGTTGGAGCTATACGCCTCCCCGATCAACATTGACCCCGAGCAGCCCGCGCTGCCAGTCTCGCATCCCTCCGCCTACTCGGTGTATCTGTCCAAGCGCCTCGGAAGGTTCTCCACCCTCGGCCTGGCCGAGGACACTTGGGCCCTGAACGAGGGGGTGCTGGAGGCGCGCGCCTTCCTGGAGCAGTGCCAACTGCTCTTCGCGGAGCGCGAGCGGATGCTCTTCAACGCGCTGCACAACGCGCGGCGCGGCTGCGTGGTGTGCGTGTTCGATACCACCGATCGCGTGCAACACATGTTCTGGCGCGAGCAGGAAGGCGGCGAGTTCGCCCACGCTATCGAGGAATCTTACCAGCAGGCGGACACCGTGCTCGGCAAGGTGATGGCCGAGCTGGGGCCGCGGGACGCGCTCCTGGTGCTGTCCGACCACGGGTTCACCTCCTTCCGCCGCGGCGTCAACCTGAACGTTTGGCTGAAGGACAACGGCTATCTCGCCCTTAAGCCAGGCGCCACCGGTGAGGCCGAGTGGCTGCGCGACGTGGACTGGGCGAATACGCGGGTCTATGCGGTCGGGCTCGGTGGAGTATTCTTGAACCTCCAGGGTCGCGAGGCCCAGGGCCTCGTTGCCCGCGGCGACGCGGCGGCGCTGAAAGCGGAGCTGATCGCGAAGCTCTCCGGCCTGCGAGATGCGGAGACGGGGGAGGTCGCGATCCTCCGGGCCCTCGACCTCGCGGCCGTCAGCCCCGGACCCTACACCGAGGGCGGACCCGAGCTCGCCATCGGTTACGCGCCCGAGTATCGCGTGTCTTGGGAGGCGGCGCAAGGCCGCGTGGGCGGCCCCGTGTTCACGGACAACACGCGGCACTGGAGCGGCGATCATTGCGTGGACCCGGAATGCGTGCCGGGAGTGTTGTTCAGCAACCGAAAGTTAGCGGGCGGGGCGCGCCTAACCGATATCGCGCCGACCGTACTCGCATTGTTCGGTGTCGCCGCTCCGGGGTACATGGAGGGGCAGTCGCTGCTGCACAAGGACGGTGGGGATGGGTAAAAAGAGCAAGAGAAGGGAGCGGGAGTTCGACCCCGGCAAGCGGGAGACATTGAAGAAGCTGGCCGCGTTCGGGGCCCTGGCCTTGGTGGACTCAGCCGCACTGGTGGGGTGCGGGCGCCGCGCCGCGCGGCGCGAGCGCAAGGTGATCGTGCTCGGCCTGGACGGTCTGGACCCGCGCCGGGTGGCGCGCATGATGGCCCAGGGCCGGCTGCCGAACATGACGCGGCTCAGGGAGATGGGCAGCTTCGGCCCCCTCACCTCCACTATCCCGCCGCAGAGCCCCGTCGCGTGGGCGAGCTTCATCACCGGGATGGACCCCAGCGGGCACGGGCTGTACGACTTCATCCACCGCGACCCGACGACATATCTCCCGTACTTCTCCATCGCCCGCACCGAGCCGCCGCAACGCACGCTCTCTCTGGGGCCGTGGCGGGTCCCGCTCTCGCACGGCAAGGTCGAGTCGCTGCGCCGGGGCCGGGCCTTCTGGGACCTACTCAGCGAGCAGGGCGTGCCGTGCGCGATCTATCGCGTACCCTCCAACTTCCCTCCGAGTGACAGCGGGGCGAAGCAGATCGCCGGCCTCGGCGCGCCGGACCTGCGCGGCACGTATGGGGAGTGCACCTACTTCACCGACGGCCCGGTCTCCAAGGAAGAGGAGTCAGCCGGTCTGATCGTGCGCGTCACCGCCTCGAACGGCCGGGTGCAGACCCGGCTGGAAGGGCCGCCGAACACGCTGCGTGCGGAGGCCCCGGCCTCGGGGGTGGACTTTACCATCTGGGTGGATCGCGAGCACCAGACGGCGAAGCTAGCGGCCTCCGGGCAGGAGGTGCTGCTGCGCGCGGGTGAGTGGAGCGAATGGGTCCCGCTGCAGTTCGAGATGATGCCCCACGTGGAGAGCGTGACCGGCATCTGCCGCTTCTACCTCAAGCAGGTGGCACCTCATCTCAAGCTCTACGTCACCCCCATCAACGTGGACCCGCTTGACCCGGCCATTCCCATCAGCGCGCCGGCGGACTTCGTCACTCAGCTGGCCCGCCGGCACGGGCGCTTCTACACCCAGGGATTTCCGGAGGACGTGAAGGCCCTGCGCTCCGGAGTGCTGAACGACAGCGAGTACCTCCAGCAGGTGCACGGGTCGGTGGAGGAGGAGGTGCGGATGTACCAGTCCGCGCTCCACGCGTTCTCCCGCGGGCTGCTCTGCTATTACTTCTCGGCCACCGATCGCCACCAGCACATGTTCTGGCGCACCATGGACCCGCGCCATCCGGCCTACGATCCCAAGGCCGCGCGGGAGTACGGCAACGTGATCGAGACCACCTACGAAATGGCCGACCGCCTCGTGAAGCGGGCCCTCGACGCGGCCGACGACGACACCACCCTGATCGTGATGTCCGATCATGGGTTCGCACCGTACTACCGGTCGTTCAATATCAACGGCTGGCTGGCGAAGAGCGGCTATCTCGTTGGCGTCGCCCCCTGGGAGGGTGAGGCCGACATCTTCTCCAACGCGGAGTGGGGCGCGACGCGGGCCTATGCCATCGGGTTCAACGCGGTCTATCTCAACCTGTATGGTCGGGAGGCGAACGGCTCGGTGGCTGAAGCGGAGCGGGAGGCGCTGATTCGGCAGTTGTCGCAGGAGTTGACGGGCGTGCGGGACCTGGACACGGGCGCGCGGGTGATCTCCCGTGTCTACACCAGGGCCGACTTCGCTGGCGATGTCCCCGACCGTTCCCCCGACCTGGTGATCGGCTATGCAAGCGGATACCGCTGCGGGGATACGTCGGTACTCGGCGGAGTGGCCGGGCCAATCGTGGAGGAAAACCGGGACAAGTGGAGCGGGGACCACTGCATTGACCGCGCACTGGTGCCGGGGATGTTGCTGACGAACAAGGCGGTCAGCGCCGAGGCCCCCGCGATGCCCGATGTCACTGCAACGCTGCTCGCCGAGTTCGGCGTGAAGCCACCAAAGGAAATGACCGGCAAACCGGTCTGGTGAGGGTAGAGCCATGTTCGGGCGCAAGATCAAAGTGGATACGGATCTCTGGGAGCGGCTGGAGCGGTGCGCGCAGGCCGCGGGCTACTCCTCCACCGAGGAGTTCATCCGCCACGCGCTGGAGAAGGCCGCCGTCGCGGCCGAGGACGCCACCACCGAGGAGGAAGTGAAGCAGCGACTCCAGGGCCTGGGATACCTGGACTAGCGCACGCATCGCCATGGTGACTCGTGCCTTCGATCTCTTCTTCGCACCGTTCGCGGCCAGCCCGTGGCTGGGGCTGGTGGCGATCTCGCTCCTCACCGGGGTGGTGGCCCTGCTCACCTTCCGCTACACCTCCAGTCAGCGCGGCATCCGCGCGGTGAAGGATCAGATCATCGCCCATCTGTTGGAGGTATGGCTGTATCGAGATGAGATGCGCGTGGTGCTGCGCGCGCAGCTCGCCGTAGTGCGCGACAACCTGAGATACCTGGCCTACGCCCTGGTGCCGCTGGCCTGCATGGTTCTGCCCATGGCAGTGTTGCTGGTGCAGACCGATCTGCGCTACGGGCATCGCGCGCTGCGGGTGGGAGAGCAGACGATCCTGGCCGTGCATCTTCTGCCGGGCGCGTCGGAATCCGAGGTGTCGCTGGTCGCTCCGCCGGGCCTGGCGGTCGAGACCCCCGCGGTGCGCATGCCGGCCGACAGGGAAGTTGACTGGCGCCTCCGCGCCGTGTCCGCCGGGCGTCACGAACTGCGCCTGAGGGTCGGCGGCGCCGAGTTCACCAAGACGATGGTGGTGGGGTCACGCCTCGCGCGCCTGTCCTCCCAGCGCGTCGGCGCGGGGCTGCCGCACTTCCTCCACCCCGGTGAGCCGCCGCTCCCCAATCCCGGCCCCGCGGCCTGGATCGAGGTCACCTATCCCGACGCGCCGCTCCCCCTCCTCGGCTGGCAACTGCACTGGATCTGGCCCTGGTTGGTGCTTTCGATGCTGTTCGGGTATGCGCTGAAAGGGCCGCTGCGGGTGCAGGTGTAGTCACGCTCGATTGCTCCCAGGGGCAGGAGCGGTGCCCTCGCCAAACGAATCGCGTGGGGATGAGGTGAGGACAATGCAGATCATCCCTGACGTGTATCTGATCAACGGCTACGCCTACGGGCGACATCAGAATGGCTACCTGGTCCGCGCCAATGACGCCCTGATCGTGATTGATTCCGGCGACATGGAGGAGGAGTCGTTCGAGACGGTGCGAGAGGCGTGCGCGCGGTGGGGGTTCGAGGTGGAGAGGGCGTCGCATCTGCTGATCACCCACGCGCACTTCGATCACGCCAGTCACGCCGCGGTGTTCCGGCGAATGGGGGCGAGGATCGTGGCCAGCCGGGATACGGCGGAGGCGATGGCGGCGGGAGATGATCGCTGCATCGGGTACGCGATGGACCGCGCGTTCGAGCCGTGCGAGACGGACGTCGTGCTGGGCGACGGGGAGAGCATGGAGATTGGCGGCCTCACGTTCACGGGGATCGCCGCGCCGGGGCACACCAATGGGCTGATGGTGTTCGAGGTGATGCTGCGGGGCGAACGGCTCTGGTTCTGCGGGGACTTGCTGAAGGTGGGTAAGGAGTGCCAGGACGTGGAACTGGGCTGGCCGGGCAGCCCCGATCTCGACCGCGCCGCGTACCTGGAGACTCTCCGTAGACTCATCCACCTCGCGCCCTGCCACACGCTCTTCCCCGGCCACGGCCCGGCCGGGATCGGGCTGGGCCGGAAGCTGGTGAA
>Ga0214473_10008163_pt1 | contig 12394 bp, 8 predicted proteins | sample RVTome_7_FD_203509 | JGI IMG/M metagenome (GOLD analysis project Ga0214473, IMG submission 203509) | Soil microbial communities from uranium-contaminated site in the Upper Colorado River Basin, Wyoming, United States - RVT98D197 | ecosystem: Environmental > Terrestrial > Soil > Contaminated >... | reverse complement strand
GAAACGGGTCGCGCTGAAGCCGGTCGCGGATGTCGTCGGGCCGCATGCCCCGAGTATACCGCGCGAGCCTTCGCTGGCCGAGCGAGTCGAATCAGGCTACGTCAACCGGGGGTGAACGCCCAAGGCGCGGGGGGCGCGAATCGCCACGGCCCGGCGCGGCGTCGCGCGGTGCTGCGGCAGCAGCCGGCGCAACACGCGACGCGCGTCATCCATTGCGCATCACGGAACAAAGCGACGACGCGCGACATGGCGCATCAAGAGGCGGGACAGGTGGCGATGGGATTCGAACCCATGAAAAACGGATTTGCAATCCGCTCCACGATTCCATAACCGACGCAGACGCAAAGACTTACAGCGGCTCGCCCGCGACCCCCACCTATTCCCCCGACACTTGCGCCCTGAATCAGCCCGATGATCCCGCGCTGCGGCGGATCGTGGAAACGTGGCCGACGCTGCCGGAGCACGTCCGGCAGGCGATCCTGCTCTTGGTCCGAAGCGCCGGGCAGGGGGCGCAGCCGTGACCGCCTTCGACCTGCGGCAGTACGCCGCGGAGCACGGCTACCGGTTGCGCAACCTCCACGATGGGGCACCCGTGCCGCCCACGCGGCGACCGCCTGAGCATCCGCCCGTCGCGTTCCGCGGGAGCGAAGACCGGCACGACGCGATCATCGCCCACGACGGGTACGTGGACTTCGGCGGTCGGGGACCCGACCGGATCGGGTTCTGCGTACTGCGCCGCAGCGCCCGGGCGCTCACGGCTTGCCTGCGCCGGCTGGAGCCGGCCGGCGTGACCATAACCCAACTCGGCGACACCGAAGTCGCCGGCCACGCCCCGCGGAACCGAATCGGCGACGTTCTGGCGGCCCTGCGGCCCTACCGACGCCGGGAAACCCCGGCTGGCGCCCGGTTTCTGGCGCCAGAAGGCACGCAAGCGGCGCGGGCAGGGTGATCCCGGGCGGTCGGAACAGGATTCGGCGCGTCGGGGTCGGCCCGAACTTTGGCGCGAGTCCGGCTCCTACAACGCGCACGGGCGCCAGAATCGACGCGGCACGAGGGGGCGGTGGGGGAACACAGCCCAAATCGAAATCGGCCCCGCAAACGCCCCCTTTTCTAGTCGGGGACTGAAGGGCCTCATGCACCAAGACACGCACGCCAACGAGGGCGAGTCGCAGCGGCAACGGCGGCTACGCGAGCTTGAAGCACGCGCCCGGCAAGGCCGCTACGCGCGCGCGAGGATGACGCTGCGAGCAGCACGGTCCCAGCGACGAAGCATTGGCCGCTACGCGCGCGCGAGGATGACGCTCCGGCACGCGGCAGCGCCCGGCGGGCCGGCCTGGGGGGCGCCGGTGAGTCTTAGCGGCATTGGGCGAGCGCACGCCGGGTGACGGGCGCCTGGCGACCGCGCCCGTGTGGCGACCGCAGCGCGCGGGTGTGGCGCCGCCGCCGCGCGGGTGTGGCGACGCCCGCCGCGCGCGCCACCGACCGGCATGAGGCTGCGGGGGTTGCAGCGCCCCGGTTTCGCCCCATCCGCGCCGGGGAGCCCGCGGCCTGCAAGCTGGGTTGACTCGTGCCACGCGGCGGGGGGTGATTGCCTAGCGTGAACCCCACGCTAGACTTGAGGCCGTCGGGTAGGTGGGGACGCCCATCGCGCGTGGCCCGGCGTCATGCTCTCACGCAATCCGGCATAACGCCGAGCCGCGCCCCGGCACGAGGATTGCGCGCATGTCGCTTCCCGCATCCGTCACGGCGGCCCTTCGGATTCTGAGCTCGCGCCCTTTGTGGCTGGTAACTGAAGGTCTCGAAGTCCACGCTCTACAAGCTTGCCCAGGAAGGGAAGGTGCCGGCGCAGAAGGTCGGGCGCCATTGGCGGTTTCACAGAGAGGCGGTTGATAGGTGGCTTACTGAACGCCCCGTGAAGCACGTGTAGGCGGAGAAGCGGCGACCGATGACCACGAGCGAACATCCGATCGGGCAGCGAATTCTCCTGCCGGGGCACTTTCCCGAGCCGGTCGTGTTGGAGTCAGTTCGCTCTCTCGGCACCGGAGTCGAGTGCCGCGTACGCCTGCCCGATGGCACGCTGGATGAAGCGATCCTTTCAGTCGAGGAAGCGCAGGCCGTCTTCGGGTTGGCCGTCGGGCGGCAGACCAAGTTGCCGACAGGCGAAGCTGAGCGCGTCCGGCTTCTGGTCGAATCGGCGAGAATTCGACTCGCCTACACTCACGACAAACAGTTCGCGGTGAGTCTGTCGGGCATACGCACGCTTCCCCACCAGATCGAGGCTGTGTACCTGCGGATGTTGCCCCAACCTCGTCTGCGGTATCTGTTGGCCGACGATCCCGGCGCCGGCAAGACCATCATGGCCGGCCTCCTGATCAAGGAGCTTAAGCTCCGTCAGGCGATCGAACGGATTCTCATTCTCTGTCCGGCCCCGCTCACGATTCAGTGGCAGGACGAGCTCCTCCGGTGGTTCGGCGAGCCATTCGACATCATCTTCTCGGCCGTTGACCAGCAGCAGCTCGTGAACCCCTGGCAGCGTTTGAACCAGGTCGTGGCTTCGCTGGACTACGCGAAGCAGGATGACGTTCGCGAGCGCGTCTGGCAGCAACGCTGGGACATGGTCGTGATCGACGAGGCGCACAAGTGCAGCGCCTACACAAAACGGTCCGCGTCGCGCGGCGACGAGCCCGACAAGACCAAGCGCTATCAGCTTGCTGAGCGTCTGACCTCGCAGGCCGATCACGTGCTCTTACTCACGGCGACGCCTCATCACGGCGACGACGATCGGTTCGCGCACTTCGTCCGCTTGCTCGACCCGGACCTGTTCCCCGAGCCGCATCGCCTCGCGGACCGCGCGGGCGAGATTCGCCGTGACATTCTGCGGCTGGGGCCAGACTGTCCGTGGGCCCTGCGCCGGCTGAAGGAGGATATGAAGGACATCCACGGCCGGCGGCTGTTTCCGGATCGTCACGCTCACACCGTCACCTTCAGGTTGAATCGGGAGGAATATGACCTCTACAAGGCCGTGACGGCGTTCATCAATCGCTTCCTTCCGCAGGCCACCGGCCGAAAGAAGGCGAGCGTGGCACTGGCCCGAACCGTCTTGCAACGCCGCCTGGCCAGCTCAAGCTACGCCATCTGCGAGTCAATCCGGCGACGGCTGGAACGTCAGCAGAGCTTGCTCCAGGAGCTTGAGGAGTTGCCGCCGCGCCAGCTTGCAAAGCGTCTGGCAGAAATCCAGGGGCAAATCGCTGATGCCGAGCAGGACGAGGACGACCTGGACGAGGAGGTCCGCGACCGGCTCGTGGACGAGATCACTGCGGCGGTCGAGCTGGACCAGCTTCGGGCCGAGATCGCGGCGCTCCAGGACCTGCTCGCCCAAGCGAAGCGCGTTCGGGATCACGCACGCGACTCCAAGCTCGAAGCGCTGAAGCAGTGCCTGGAGAAGGCCGAGTTTCACGAGCTCGCGGACGGCCGCGGCAAGCTGCTCGTCTTCACTGAGCACCGCGATACGCTCACCTACCTCTGCGAGCACCTGCATCGGTGGCGCTATTCGATCTGCCACATCCACGGCGGAATGAATCCGCACGATCGAAGGCGGGCGCAGGAGCAGTTTCGGACGGCCAGCCAGGTCTGCGTCGCAACGGAGGCGGCCGGCGAAGGTATCAACCTTCAGTTTTGCCACTTGATGATCAACTACGACCTGCCGTGGAACCCCACCCGCCTGGAGCAGCGCCTCGGCCGCATTCACCGCATCGGCCAGGAGCGCGAGTGCCACGCATTCAACTTCGTGTCGAGCGATTCCGATGAAGGTCAGCCGATCATCGAAGGCCGGATTTTGCGCAGGCTGCTTGAGAAATTGGACCAGATGCGCGAGGTGCTCGCCGACCGCGTCTTTGACGTGATTGGCGAAGTACTCGCGCTCAACGACGTCAACCTTCCGGAAATGCTCCGGGACGCGGCGCACGACCCGCGCAGGCTCGACGAGTACATCGATCGCATCGAAAAGATCGACCCGTCGCGGCTGCGGGCGTACGAGGAGGCGACCGGCATCGCCCTTGCCCGCGCCATCGTGGACTTCTCCTCGTTCCAGCGGTCCAACGCTGAGGCGGAAGAGCGCCGCCTCATGCCGAAGTACGTCGAGAAGCACTTCATCGAGGCGGCGAAAGAGGTCGCCTTAAAGATCGAGCCGCGAGCGGACGGACTGTGGCGCGTCGAACACGTCCTCGCCGACCTGCGCTCTGAGCGCTTGAATGCCGTCCGACGGCTCGGCAAGCCGGAGAGCAGCTACCGTAAGATCACATTTCACAAGGAGCACCTCGATCTTGACCAGCACATTGACGCGGTGCTCCTCGGCCCCGGCCATCCGCTATACGCGGCCGTCGACGAACGGCTCAACGAGCTACTCGCGCCGCTGGCCGGCGGTGTCGCGTTCTTCGTCGACCCGACCGCCGAGTTCGCGTACCGCCTCCATTTCTTCGAGATGGCGATCCGGGGACAGAAGACGACCGGCGACGCAGACACGCTGTTCGCCGAACTGCTCGCCGTCCGCGAAGACACGCAGGCCCCATCCGCAGAGCGTTTTTGCGTCGTTCCGGCGGACTTGCTGATCGATCTACCCGCGCATCCAAGTCCGCCGGCCGAGATCGACCCCATCGACCCGACGCCGGCAGCGGACTTCCTCAAGAGCACGTATCAGATGGAGGTCCGCGGCCGCTGCCAGCAGGAGCGCCAGCACTTCGTCGGCGTCTGCCGCGATTACCTGGAGCGTTCGTTCGACGCTCGCGTCCGCGCTGCACAGGACCGCGTGATGAGTCTGCGCGCCCGAGAGGCGATGGCACCCGAGGTCGCAATCGCACGTCAGCGCGCCGAGAATGACCTGGCGGACCTCCAGCGCACCCGCAAGGAACGCATGGAGGGCTTGGAGCGGCTGAATCTTGCCCGCCACGGCCCCGTGCGGCACGTCGCTACGGCGGTCGTCGTGCCGCCCGGCGCCGAGGTTGCGGCTCTGCTCGCCGAGGAGATCGATCCGGAGGTTCGGCGCCGTTCCGAGCTGGCCGCCGAAGACATCGTCGTCGCGTACGAGCAGGCGCGCGGGTGGAGCTGCGATCGCGTCGGGCATCTGAAGATCGGCTTTGACGTGCGCAGCCTCGGTCCCGCCGATCCGCAGACCGGCTACCGCGACCCGGTCGAGGGTATCCGTCGCATCGAGGTGAAGGGGCGCATGCGCGGCCAGCCCATCCGCCTGACGACCAACGAGTGGTTCAAAGCGACGCAGCTCGGCGAGTCGTACTGGCTCTACGTGGTCTGGAACCCGCTGGACGGCCCCAGCCCGGAGCCGCTGCGTATCCGCAACCCGGCGAAGCACCTGGATCATGCAAAGAAGGAGGTCATCGCTGCGCGCTACTACGATATTCCGGCGCAGGCGGTCGAGCAGGTTGCCAATCAGCAGAGGCCGTGATGGACCGGAGCGAGCTTCAAGAGCTGCACTACATCACGCCAATCTGCAACCTCCCATCAATCTTGCAGCACGGCGTACTGTCGCATGCGCGCGCAGCAGCGTTACCGCACGAATCCGTGGCAATGCAAGAGATGCAGGACCGCCGCGCATCGATCCGCGTTCCGGGCGGTCGTTCGCTGCACGAGTATTCGAACCTGTACATCTGCGGGCGCAACCCCATGCTCTACAAGCGGCGGGATCGACACAGTGAGTTATGCGTACTGCAGATCAGTGCGGATGTCTTGGACCTTCCGAACGTGGTGATCACCGATCGCAATGCCGGTGGTCGTGGCGACTACGCACAGTTTCGACCTTCGCCGAGCGGGTTACGCATTGTGGACCGATCCTTAACGTTTGCGGAGTACTGGACCTCCCCCGACCAGATCGACTACTGGCGGCGTAAGGCTGCCAAGTGCGCCGAGGTCCTCGTTCCGGATCGGGTTGAGCCTCGCTTTGTCCGCGGGGCCTACGTATCTTGCGACCAGGCAAAGGCCGCGCTTGAGGCCTTGAATACTCGGCTGACGGTCACCGTTGACCGGCACCTGTTTTTCTTATGAAGGACGGACCGACATGATCACCGTGCGTATCGGCGACATCTTCGAGTCCGACGCCCAGACGCTCATCAATACGGTCAACTGCGTCGGCATCATGGGCAAGGGGATCGCGCTCGAGTTCAAAGAGCGCTTCCCCGACATGTTCGAGGACTACGCTCAGCGCTGCAAGGAAGGCCGCGTCAAGCTCGGCGAGCCGTATCTGTATCGCCGCCTGACGCCGCCGTGGATTCTGAACTTTCCGACGAAGGAGCACTGGCGATCCGTCTCGCGCCTCCAAGACATCGTCGCCGGCCTCCGATACCTCCAGGCGCACTACCGCGAATGGGGCATTGCCTCGCTCGCCGTTCCGCCGCTGGGCTGCGGTCACGGGCAGCTCGAATGGCGCGTCGTCGGTCCTACGCTGTATCGCCACCTCAAGCAGCTTGGCATTTCGGTGGACCTGTTCGCGCCGTTCGGCACGCCGCACGAAGAGCTCAAGCCTGCGTTCCTGGATGCCGCGAAGGAAGGGGAGCCGTCCACGTCGCGTCAGTCGCCGGAGTACCGTATCCCGCCGGCCTGGGTCGCGCTGGTCGAAATCCTCTGCGGCATCGAGCGCGAGCCGCACCATTGGCCGGTCGGCCGCACGACGTTTCAGAAGATCGCTTATTTCGCTACGGAGACCGGCATCCCCACCGGCCTGCGCTACAAGCGCGGCAGCTTCGGTCCCTACGCCGCCGATTTGAAGCGGCAGATCACCGCCTTGGTCAACAACGGTTTGATCCGCGAGGAGCGCCTCGGGCGCATGTTCGCCGTTCGCGTCGGCCAGACGTTTAATGATGCGCGCCGCGCCTACGCCGATCAGCTCGACCAGTGGCACGAGGCGATTGAGAGGATTGTGGACCTGTTCATGCGGATGAACACGCAGCAGGCGGAGGTAGCCGCCACGGTCCACTTCGCCGCGAAGGAGCTGAAGCATGGCGGCGAAGCCGAGCCCGAGGAATCCGCCATTCTGCGTACGGTGATGGACTGGAAGCAGCGTCGCCGCCCGCCACTTGGGGCGAAGGAAGTCGCCCTGACTATCCGCAACCTGAACATGCTGAGCTGGATCGGCGCCCGCGTCAGCCAAGACTTGCCCGTGACCGAAGAGGATGTGCTGAATGTCTGACGACCGGCGACTCATCGAGGACTACCTGCCCATCCAGGCCATCAGCAAGGAGGCCTCGCGGGAGAAGAGCGTCCGCAAGGGGCACATCTCGACGCTGCACCTGTGGTGGGCACGGCGGCCGCTGGTCGCCTGCCGGGCGGCGGTGTATGGGGCTCTGGTGCCCGCGTCGCAGTTTGTGCCGACCAACGGTCCCGACAACAAGAAACAGAGCCTCGGCCGGGCCAACGCCGCGAAGTTTGTGACCGAGCTGTGCAAGTACCCGGGCAGCCCGCGGATCATCGCCCAGGCGCAGGAGCACATCCTCGACGCGCACGCCGAGCGGCTCACGGACGAGTTGGCCGACGCAGCCAAGACTGGGCAGTGGCCCGCGTGGGTGGACGAGTTCAAGTGGCCGAAGAACGAGAAGCAGGTCACGCGTCACGACATTGAGAAGGGAAGGGCGCCGCGGCCGCGCGTGCTGGACATGTTCGCTGGCGGCGGGGCCATTCCGCTGGAGGCGCTGCGGCTGGGCTGCGAGGCGTACGCGCTCGACCTCAACCCCGTCGCGCACATCATCGAGCTGTGCACGCTCGTCTACCCGCAGAAGTACGGCAAGCCCGACCCGACCGCCCGCGGCATGACCGGGCCGCCCATGACCTCTCCCCATTCCCAAGGGGGAGACACAGAGGGGGTTTCCCGTTCCTGGGGCGGGCTGGCCGAGGAGGTCCGCTACTGGGGCAACTGGGTGCTGGAGCGCGTCCGGCGGGAGATCGGCGACCTGTATCCGCCGATCCCCGACCCGGCATACAAGGGCGAGCGCACCGCCGCCGCGTCGAACCCCACGCTGTTCCAGACCGCCACGACGAAGAGCGCTCCGCCCGGCTTTCTGATCCCCGTCGCCTACCTCTGGACCAGGACAGTCAAGTGCAAGAACCCCGTCTGCGGTGCGACCGTCCCGCTCGTGAAGCAGACGTGGCTGTGCAAGAAGAAGGGCCGATACGCCGCGCTCCGCATGGTAGCGCCGAAGGGCCAGAAGCAGGTTCGCTTCGAGGTCGTTGAGCACTCCAAGGAGAGCGACTTCGATTTCGATCCGGCTGGGTTCTCCTCTGCCGGGAACGCTACATGTCCATTCTGTGGAGCCGTGGCGGATATCAAGTACGTGAAGTCCGAAGGCCGAAACGATCGCCTCGGACAACAGCTACTGGCTATTGCGTGCGCTCCACGCCGCGGCGAGCGCGGGAAGGTATACCTCACAAATGGTCCGGGACAGCCCGAATCCGCAATTCTACGCGACCGTCTCGCCAGCGCTGCCGAGCACTTGCCGCATGGCCTTCCCAGCGAGCCACTGCCGCCATATGGGACTCTTGGCTTCCGCATCCAGCCATATGGGCTGGCCACATGGGGCGACCTATTCACGAGGCGCCAGTTGCTGTCGCTGATGTCGATCGCCGCCGCAATCCGTGATGCGCGCAAGGCTGTCAAGCACGCGGGTACCGAAGATGACCACACCGTTGCGCTGTCGACTATTCTCGCCGCGATGCTTGATCGACTCGCAGACTTCAACTCTGTTCTGTGCGTGTTCAACTATACCGGGGGTCGCGGCGTTGTTCACACATTTGGACGTCATGCACTTCCGATGGTATGGGATTTCGCCGAGACGAACCCGTTCAACCCCGAAGGGGCAAGTTGGAAGTCGGCGATCGACGATGTTCCGGAAGCTTTCGGTGATGCGGACATGGCACTGACGGGACACTGTCTCCGTGGATCAGCGACTGAGCTTCCGCTTCCTGAGCAGCAAGTTGATGCCGTAATCACCGATCCGCCATACTACGATAATGTTCCCTACGCGGACATCTCTGACTTTTTCTACATTTGGCTCAAGAGAACCGTTGGCGATCTGTACCCTAGCCATTTCGCAACGGAGCTGACACCCAAGAAGAAAGAAGCCGTTGCTGAGCCAATGAGGTACGGCAAGAACAAGGCCGAAGCGAACAATGCCTACGAGCAAGCGATGGCAAAAGGATTCGCGGAGGCGAACAGAGTTCTGAAGCCTGATGGTCACCTTACGGTCGTTTATGCGCATAAGACGACTCTGGGCTGGGCCACTCTCGTCGATGCTCTGCGGCTGGCGGGATTCATCGTGACTGAAGCTTGGCCGATGGATACGGAGAAGCCTGGCAGGCTCCGTGCACAGAATTCTGCCGCCCTAGCCTCTAGCATCTTCCTCGTGGCCAGGAAGCGCCAGCCGGCGGCGGGAACAGGCAATTATGAGGACGACGTCCGTCCTGACCTAAAACGCATCATCCATGAGCGCGTAGCGACTCTTTGGGAGCAGGGCATCACGGGTGCCGACCTCGTAATTGCCGCGGTCGGTGCGGGGTTGCGAGCGTTCACGAAGTACGAGCGGGTCGAGTACGCCAACGGCGAGGAGGTCCCGGCCGGGAGGTTTCTTGCTGAGGTGGAAGGCGTCGTTCTCGACGTCATGTTGGAGCAGATAGCGGGCAAAGTAGCGCGGGGCGTGACGGCGGTCGATCCCGCCAGCCGGTTCTACGTGCTGTGGCGCTACGTCTACAAGGCCGCCGCAATCGAAGCGGGCGAGGCAATCGTCTTCACGTATGGCCAGCACGTGGAGCTCGACGGCCAGAAGGGCCTTTCCAACGGCCGCAACCCGCTGGTGGAGAAGAACAAGAGCACCTACCGCCTGCGCGATTTCACCGAGCGCGGCGAGGATGAAAAACTCGGCCTCCCGGACGACAATGGCGCGGCCGGACCACTGGTCGACGCGCTGCACCGCGTGCTGTGGATCATGGAGAACCGGCCACGGATGATGACCGAGTTCCTGCGCGACTCGCGCGTCAACCGCGACCAGCTCCGCGTGCTCGCCCAGGCGCTGTCCGGCCCGGCCCTCAAGGGCGGCGAGCTGGGCGAAGTCTCCGCCGGCAGCGAACTGGCCGCCCTGACGAAACTAACGGCGAACTGGAAGAGCGTGATCGAAGACGCGATCAGCCCGCTGGAGCGCAGTGCCCGGTGAAAAGAGCACCAGCATTCTGAAGCCAAACGAGGACGCCGCTGATGAGCGTGCATCGAGAATATCGGAAGCCGCCGGTGGTGGAGGCCCTCTGCGAGATGTACTTCGAGGGCTCCGAGTGGGACGATACGGTCATCGGCCGGTTCTACGAACGTGTCAAGGCGGACTTCCCGAAGAAGCGCCAGCAGGAGATTCACGAAGCCCAAGTGCGGTTTTCGCCCGCCGGCGAAGCGGCAGCGGGCGTGCGCCGGCTGCCGCCACGGATGCAGTTCCTGACGCAGGCCGAGGACCGGATGATCCAGATCGGCTGCGATCTGCTCGTGGTGAACCAGCTCCGACCGTACGCCTCGTTTCAGGAGTGGGAGAACACGCTGTACGAAGCGCTGAAGGTTTATCAGGAGCTTGTCAAGCCAAGGACGATCGCCAGGCTCGGCGTGCGGTACATCGACCGCGTGATCATTCCGGTGCCGACGGTCCGGATGGAGGATTATTTTACGCTGTATCCGGAGATTCCCCCGGCGCTGGGGGCCGCCCACGGGGCTTTCATGCTCCGCGTCGAGATTCCGACCCAGCGACAGGGGCACCGACTTCTAGTAACGTTCGGATCGGCCCCGCCGGAGCAAGCGAGCAGCATGGCGTTCTTGCTGGACTTTTACGACGTGGTTGAGCGCGGGGGCGAGGTTACGCTCGATGCCGTCCGAAACGACGTTCGAGTGGCGCATGAGAACGTGATCGAAGCGTTCGAGGCGAGTATTACAGACCGGCTGCGCACGCTGTTCGAGCCGGAGGAGAAGCAAGCATGACCGCTGTGACGGCACGAGAACTGAATGCCCCCTATCAGTACGTCGTCGTTGAACAAGCAGTGAGTGATGTCGCTCGGCTGCTGGTGACGCACGCGGAAGACGAGTTGGTCGTTTCAGATTGGTACCGGCGCGTGCGACCCGGCCCGCGGAGGAGCATTCTCGAGCTTGAGGGGCTGGGGGCGGAGATCTGGGCAGGCGTGGATGCGAAGCAATACGTGGACGAGCTGAGAGATGAATGGGACCATCGCTGATCGTTTGCGCGGCGCGCGTCGAGTTCATTTCGATTCGATGACGCTCATTTACCTGATTGAGCGGCACCCATCGTATGGGCCTGTCGTTCGTGAGGCCTTCGCTCTCGTCGACGCTGGCCGTTGCGTGGGCCTGTCGTCGTTTGTCACGCTGCTGGAGGTTCTCGTGAAGCCGTTCCGGGACGGACGGGCCGACCTGGCTCAGAAGTACCGGGACCTGCTGATCGGTTCGCGCGGCTTCTCGCTTTTCCCGCTCGACCGCAGGATTGCCGAGGATGGCGCAGGTATCCGCGCCCGATACGGATTCCGGACGCCCGATGCGATCCAGCTCGCCACCGCAATCAGACACGGCGCGGACGCATTCTTGACCAATGACGCCAAGCTGAAGAGTTTCGATCAGCTCGAGGTTCTTGTGCTCGATGACTTCAGCCCGCCGGAGGCCGTGCCGGGCGCGGAGGCCGACGTATGACTGAGCCTCGTATTAAACCCTGGATCGAGGTCGTCTCGCTGCACTCCGACGTGCTGTCGGAGGACTTCTCCGAGGATATCTTCGCGCTGGACCTCGGGCCGTTGGCCGACGGAATGCCGAACGTGCCGGCCGTGTACCGCGACCCGGAGCACTTCTTCCGCGCGTCGTACCTGACCAGCGGGCTGAAGTCGCTGCTGAAGGACGTGCTCTCCCGCCTCGACGGCGGCGCCGGCGCCCGCGTGCTGAAGCTCATCACGCCGTTCGGCGGCGGCAAATCGCACACGCTGGCCGCGCTGTGGCATGCGGCAAACAAGCGGGACGCTCTGGACGCGCTACCGGAGGGCAAGGACCTGCCGCGGCCGCCCGCCGCGCGCGTGGCGGTGCTCGATGGGCAGTTCTTCGACGCCACGAAAGGCAAGGAGATGCCCGGCACGGGCGCGTACGCCCGCACGATGTGGGGCTGGATTGCCTGGCGGCTGGGCGGAAAGGAGGGCTACGAGCTGCTCCGCGAGCAGGATGAGAAGCGCGTCGCCCCGGGCGACGACGAGGTGCTTAAGCTTTTCGAGCAGGGGCCGAACCTGATCCTGCTGGACGAGGTGCTGGAGTACCTGATCAGTTGCGGCGGCATCACGGTCGGCAAGACGAACCTGCGCGACGAGACGCTGAGCTTCC
>Ga0214473_10008162_pt1 | contig 12395 bp, 6 predicted proteins | sample RVTome_7_FD_203509 | JGI IMG/M metagenome (GOLD analysis project Ga0214473, IMG submission 203509) | Soil microbial communities from uranium-contaminated site in the Upper Colorado River Basin, Wyoming, United States - RVT98D197 | ecosystem: Environmental > Terrestrial > Soil > Contaminated >... | reverse complement strand
CAGGTGGGTTGCGAAATACGGCCCGGTGTCCGGCACCCGCGTCGGGCACCAACGACGCGCGACCCTGGAATATCTTGTGCGCCGCGGCGTAAACCTGGTTCTGGGACATCCGCAAGTCGAAGCAGCGTCGTTCGTGTCGAAAGAGGTGTACTCGATCGAGGACTTGGGCAGATTCGGGATCGAGGGGGTCACCGCCGAGTTGCTTCCGGCCGAGTCGAGAGTCATCGAGATCCCTTTGGATTCCGCGTACAAAATCACGGTTCTGTACCTGGTGGAAAACGATCGTGTGAACGAGGTCATCGAAGGGTCCCATCTGAGGTGCTACGAAATACGGAGGGGTCTCCCCGACTCGTGAAACGAGTCGGCAGGACGGGCGCCGCGAAGGGGGGCTATGGCTCGGATCGATTCGCAAGAGATGCCCGAGCCAAATCCGGCATGCTGACAACCAGACCGTAGAGGAAACTGAAGAAAGCGACGTCCGAACCGTATAGAGATATGAAATTCATCGAAATGGCCAGAGCGACGAGAGCGCTCAACATGCCCCACAGAAAGACAATCTCCCCCTTGTATGAGAGCAAAAGCGAATAGCATTCCTTGAGACGAAGCAGCATGAGGACGTAGAAGGCGCTGAAGCACGCGAAACAAGGAAGCCCCCCCCTGGCCAGAAGCGACAGCCACCAATTGCACATGTCTTCGTAGGTGAGATACCAAAGAGTGACCTTTTCGGTTCCCAGTCCCAGAAGCCAGTGTCCGGGCATGCGTCGGAGAACCTCGTCAATCAGCTCCGCGCGGTAATACGACACTCCGAGAAAGGTGAGCCGGCGAGCGTAGACGTAGTGAATGCCGCTCGAAGAAGCGAAATGGGCGGCAATGTGGAGGAACAGGAGACCGAAGAACCAGATCTTCCAGTATTGCCGAAAGGGAAAAAGACACAGGAAGCCGAAGCCAACCGCCGCAAGCATCACGCCCGTCGCCGACGTGGACATCACGGTTCCTACCAGCAGGACAATTGTGAAGAACAGGTATTTCTTCTGGGTTTTGGTGGACGCGAAGAAGAGGGACAAGCAGATGACGGAAAGGAAACCAAGAAACATACCGAGGATGTGGATGCTGTTGAAAGTGGCTTTGGACCGCCATAGATCCCATTTCTTGGCATCGGGGTCGGTGGAGAGCCCGAACGCACTCAGCACGTTGTTTCCTGTTAGGGCTTCATAAGCGGTGAAAAGGGTCACCACCAAACCGGTCACGATCATCGCGTTGAGGACCCTTTTCATGCCTTCCCACGTGGTTGCCCCCATTCTGGCGACCAGATAAGGCAAGTAAAGCGAGGCGGCGGTCCGGCAGATGCCCTGGACCACTGATGACGAATCCATGCCAAAAGCAGAGAAGCCGATGCCGGACCAGATGGGAATGAAGGGAAGCAGAAAATCGGCGACGTTAAGGCGAAACGGCGGGGACAATCCTTGCCGTCCAATCAGGACAAGAAGGGTGGTGACGGACAAGAGGTCGCTCCCCCAAACGTAAACGGAACCGAAAGCCACGTTCACCGTCCCAGGCAGCAATGCAAGGAAAAAGACGTAGGGCAGTGCAGGATTCTTCCTGCTTATAGAAAGCGTCGCCCCCGTGCACAGGACGAGGGCCGCGAGAATATACAAGGTCTCCATTTCTGTGTTCTGCAACTCCCTCCGAGGTAATAGCGAGAATCGTTTCGATCTGGCCCAGGGATTCTCTTGTCTCGCATGACGGCTTGCCTGACCTCTCGACCGGAAGCAACCGAAACCGGCACGCTCTAACGGTCGCAGGCCGGCTTTCGGAAACCGACGGCCTGGCCCAGCCGACTCTTGTCGCCCGCTTCCAAAAGCCCGCGCACGAAGGTTACCTCAGGGCGACAGACCAGACTACCGTAAGGATCGCCTTTGCGGAGAACACGGTGGACTGCCGACTTGGCGCCTTGTTGAATCGATTCCGCGGCACCGGCCGACTCGCTCTGGACCGGCGCAAACACCGGGGCCAACTCTGCAAGCACGCTGAAGCGCGCCACTCGATCGAGGGCGTTTCGGCGTCTCCTCGGTCTTCGACCTGCCCACTGATGGTTTGTCAGGCTTAATCTTGGGGGTAGGGGCAGGTTTGAAACCTGCCCGTTTGAAACCTGCCCGTTTGAAACCTGCCCGTTTGAAACCTGCCCGTTTGAAACCTGCCCGTTTGAAACCTGCCCGTTTGAAACCTGCCCGTTTGAAACCTGCCCGCTTGAAACCTGCCCGTTTGAAATCTGCCCCTACGGGAGTGGTTCGGGCCCGTTCCTACCCACAAATCACGGAGCGACAAACCGGGCACTGAAATGGCAGCTGATATGTTAGAATCCCGAATGAGTTCCCTGAAAGGCCCTCAATGAACGAAAAGGCCCCCGTTCGAGTCCTGTACAGTTTTCCCGACAGAATCGGAAAACCCGGTATCGGCAGCATTGCCTGGCACCAGGTCAAAGGCGTCGCGGAGGCCGGTTGCAGGGTGATTGCTGTCGGAACGAGCTTCGACCGTCAACCACCGGGGGGAGTGGACTGTCGAACGACATTGACGGTGGGGGGTCATCGGATCCCCCACCGTTTGCTGGGGGGCGGTGGAAGGGCCTTTCGCTACCATGATTGGCGAACCTCTTGCATCTTGAAACAGCTCCGAGACGAAATCGACCTCGTTCACTGTTGGCCCCTGGGTGCGCTGCGCACGCTTCGCGCCGCGCGGGAACTGGGAATCCCCACTTTCCTGGAACGCCCCAACACTCATACCTCCTATGCCTTCGAGGCCGTGGACAAAGAGATGAGAAATCTCGGAATCCCCTCGCCGGAAGGCCATTCCCACACATACGACGAAAAGAAACTCGCCTGGGAAGAAGAGGAGTACCAAACCGCGGACTATCTCCTGGCGCCGTCCGAGTTCGTGCGCAAGACATTTCTCGAGAGGGGTTTTTCTCCGGAAAAGGTCCAGCTGCACCAGTATGGGTGCGACTTGGACCGGTTTGCGCCTCCCACCGGTTCCCGACCGGACGGCAAACCGCTGACCGTCGCTTTCGTGGGCCGGTGCGAACCGCGCAAAGGGTTGCACTATGCCCTTCAGGCTTGGGTCGAATCCGGGGCGGCTGAAAACGGGCGTTTTGTCGTTTGCGGCAGTTTCACGCCCGGATACCGCGAGGCGTTGGCGAAGTGGCTCGAACATCCGAGTGTGGAGGTCAAAGGCTTCGTCTCGGACGTTGCCTCTGTGATGAGAGAGAGCGACCTCTTCATCCTGCCCTCGGTCGAGGAGGGGAGCGCACTTGTGACGTACGAAGCGCGCGCTTCCGGTTGCGTGCTCGTCGTTTCAGACGCCACGGGAGCGGTCTGCGAGCACCTGAAGAACGGTCTCGTCCACGCTGCGGGCGACTCGGGGCAACTTCGCGAACACCTCCGCCTCCTCAACGAAGACCGGCGGCTCCTGTTTCGACTTCGGTCCCAAAGCCTGGAAGAGATCGACCAGCTCGGCTGGAGTTACGCCGGAAGTCGGTTGGCGTCCCTTTACAGAGAGAACGTATCCGAGCAAGGCTTCACCTCAAGCCATGAGACTTCTCCCTGAATCCCTCTCTTGGAAGGAGAGGGACTTGCGGACTCCCCCTTCCCTCTCAGGGTGTACAGGCCGGGGGGTTAGGTCCGAAAAACTCGACTCATAGGTGTAGTTCCCGCTCGCTCAAGGAGTTTAGAGAGTGACAGACCACGAGAGGGGGCTACCGGGAGGGATCGGCGGGCGGAAAACCCCCGTGGACGATCCAGGATTTCACGAGACCGAGAAATCGTTCCGGTACGATCCTCGCACCCGGGAAAAGCCGAGAAAGCTCGCGTCGGGTCATCAAACGGACTTCCCGTACCGATTCCCGCGCCTCCCGGCTGTCCGGGTAGGGTCCTCTTCGCCCGCATCTCCTGTGTCGGAGTATCTGGACCCGACAGGTCTCGGGGAGCCATTGCCATCCGGGAAGTTGGAAGTGCGGTTCGATCGGGAACCAGTAGTTGGGGGTCTGCACCCAAAAGGCCGCTGCGACACGTTGGACTTCGTGGGCCATCGCCTCTTGGTTCTCGAGGGTGAACAGGTGTTCGATGACGGAGTTGCTGAAGGCGACGTCGAAACTGCGGTCCCCATATTCGGACAAGTCGGTGGCGTCTCCACTCACACAGTTGATGTTCGGGTGCGCCGACGGTTCGGCCGTAAGGTTGACCAAGGTGATCTCCACGTCTTCGCGTCCCGTCCACCCTCGTTTCTCCCAGAATGACTGGGTCCCTCCGATGTCGATGATCCTCAGGGGCCTGGGCAGGGATTCCACGAGGGACTCGAAATAGCGGAACCGAGCGGAACGCATGCGATTCGACAGAGAGTTGGGATCCCCGCAGTCGGTAATCTTCAGAAGATCGAGCACCATGTCCACCGTTGGGGAGGATCTGAGGAGGAAAGTCTGTCCATCATCCACGCCATTATACCAGGTCTTTTTTTTCCTTGCCTAGTGATTCCCCGCTCACGGATCGTCGCCGACATGCGACCCGGTCCGTTTCTACCATGCAGAAAGCCCAGGAGCCGGCGATTTCGCCGAGCAATGAGGGCAGAGGAAGATCAGAGGGCAGTGGATAACATTACGTGATGATTTGTAAAGAAAAATTTAATCTGGTTTCTTCATGTTCGAGAAGGTGCAGCAGGAAAAGGGGATTTCGGGCACGGTAGCCACTCTTTATGCGATTTTTCAGATAATAGCCTTATTACTATCCTTTGGCACTTGTGTTGCAAGAATGGATTTGATATGATATCGAGTGGAGGGCACCGAGTATGAGAACAGCGCCTGTCCGATGGTTGGCGACCGCAGTAGTTGCGTCATTCTGTTTATCAAGCATATATACTTGTCATGCTGCCACGCAGGTTACTCAGTATGGAATCACGTGGACGTTTGACAAGGATTACCCTGTCGGTCAGTTCGTCAACGGAGACTACTGGGTGGTGGGGCCGGTCACTTTGCAAGGCATCACCGTCGTTCCCGATGGGGCAAACCCTTCCACTCCGGCAGAGGGAAGAAACGGCTTCATGATCGACCCTCCAACCGGACCGGGAGCCAAACACTGCTATGACAGCCGAGGCATGGGATACGACGCGAGCCTTCAGGTGGATCTTCCTGTCTCCGTCCCGGTGAACTCGTCGATCGTGGCCACAATCAGTGTGGGCGTGGTCAACACCGATCATCCCCATCCGATCGAGACGGCCGCCGTTCTGACGTCGCTTCCCTCCGCACCGCCGGGAGGAACCTTTCGTCCTCCCTACGTCGGGTCAGACAAACCCCTCTATGCAAGCCAGAACCTGCACCGCGAGCTTCTTCCCGGTCTGCAACCCGTAGCCGACACCCCGAGTCTGGCCCAATGCGAAGCCATGTTCCAAAGAGTCTGGATCGATCAGATATTCGACTGGGGAGGAATCGACGTCCATCCCGAACTCAACATGCCGGATGCCTACGGCGCCGGGATGTGCCGCAACATCGGGGTGGGAACTCTCCGGCTGATGCTGAACGACCCGGTAGAGAACAAGGAAACGCTTCTGATACGGCTCGTGCAGCTGGGAATCGATTTTCACGGTCTTCTCGTCAACGGACAGTTCTGGTTCGCTAACGGCGGGCATCTGAGCGGTCGTAAGTGGCCCATCCTCTTCGCCGGTATCATGCTGAACGATCCCGATATGATGGCGGTGGGGGATTGGGAGATCGAAGGCGTCCATTGGACCGGATCCACTTTCACGGAGCCTTTCCAGGAGGATTGCCAGACGTTTTATCTGACTCAGGAAATCCTCGACCGCTATCCCGAGTTTTTTGCCACCACCGAGTGGTACGACCCGCTGGCCGAAGTCGGGGACGCGGTTTTTGGAATGCAGGCCTGTATGACCGAGTTGGGGTACAACCAAACGGACTACCGTGCTTGCTGCATCTCGCAATCGTGGGTGGCTCAGACGATTTCCGCTCTTCTGATCGGGGCGAAGGGACTTTGGAACCACGATGCCTATTTCGACTATCAGGACTGGTGGATGGAGGTCTGGGTGGCCGGCGACCCGAGCCGTCGCGGAGCCTGGTCCTCCACCTTTGCGGATAACATGTGGTACGCCTACAGGAGCACGGTTTACGGAGGAGGCATTCCGACGCGCACGCCGGGGCCGCAAACGCAGACGCCGACGGCGACCACGGGGATCCCTCCATCTCCCACGAGCACTCTCGCGCCCCCGCCTCCGGGGTCGGAGGTGTACCGAGTCAACGCGGGGGGGTCGAATTTTGCCGGGTCGGGAGGGGAGACCTGGCTGGCGGATGCCGGCTTTTACAATGAGGGTTCCACCTTCAGCCAGACCGGAGAGATTCTCGGAACCAACAACGACTCCTTGTATCTGGTCGAGAGATACGACCCGGCTTGGGAACCGGAGATGGTCTACAGCTTCCCCATCTCGCCCGGGCCTTACATCGTTCGGCTGCACTTCGCCGAGATCTACGCGGGCGCCGCCTCGGTGGGCGCAAGAACGTTCGACGTCCGCATCGAGAGCATTCCGGTCTTAAACAACCTCGACGTCTACGCCCAGGCCGGCTTCAAGACGGCCCTCATCAAGGAGATCGAAGTCGAAGTCACGGACGGTTCCCTGGATATTGAGTTCATCCACAGGAACGAGAACCCCACCATCTGCGCCATTGAGATTTTCTCACACCAGATGAGCCCAACCGCGACTCGAACGAACACTCCAAGTCCTTCGCCGACGCGCACGTCAACCAGCGTTCCAACTGCCACACCCACCGACACGGCACCACAGCCACCCGCGGCAACGCCGACCCCAACTCATACGCCTTTGAAGCCGACATCGACACCGACCCACACCCCTGTAGGGCCGACGCCCACCGCAACCGACACCCCTGTAGGGCCGACGCCCACCGCAACCGACACCCCCGTGGGGCCGACGTCGACACCATCCTATACGCCCGTAGGGCCAACCAACACACCGACTTCAACGATGACTCCGATTCCGAGTTCCACTCCCACTTCAACCCCGACCCAGACAAACACGCCTTCGGGGTTGGGGCCGGAACCGGTCACCGACCTCCAGGCCTCGCCGGCCAGCCTTCCGGGAGGCTACTCTCTCTCTTTCACCAGCCCGGATGCGGACAGAGAAACCAATGGAATCCAAACCGCCGAGGCTTTCGACATCCGGTATTCGACGGCCCCGATCGGCCCGACTACCGTGTTTGACGGGCTTAGCAAGCTCCCGAATGTGCCCGAGCCCTTGCCTGGAGGGACTTCGCAGAGTCTCACCGTCTTCAGTCTCCCGGCGGGCCCGCTTTCCTTCGTCATGAAGTCGCTGGGGGAAAGCGGAGTGAGTGAAATCTCGAATGTCGCGACTTCCAGTGCTTCACCGGGGACTCCCTCTTGGGAGACCCTTGCTTCAAACAAAGCGGGCATCGACCTGCTGGTCGGAGGCCAGAGCTCCGCCGACTACGTCTACGAGACCTATTTCTACGACGCCACCGTGGACGACCATGGAACTCTCTACCTTCGCGACAACGTCGAACTGAGCTTCCGTCACAACTCCAAGAACGGGGTTCCATTCCTTTACTGGGGAGGAGGAATCGCCAACAACCGACCCAGTACGAGCGCCGACCCGCTGAGCCTTGCCGGCGACCAAGGGACGATTCGGTACCGGTTCGACGCAGACGGTTTGAGAGACGACGACGATTACCAAGCGTATGTCGTGGACGGCGAGACGTACGGCGAGAACCGGTATCGCCCCCACCCGATGGTCAAGTCGCACTCGGGCGCCTTCACGGCCAAGTCCTTTTACGATTCGCTGTCTCCCAACGGGTATACCACGTCGGCGGATCGAGTTGGACGCAAAACAGGGGCGAGTAAGGACGAAAACTACCATCTCGGATACGCCGATCCCGACACGGGAGAAGAGTGGCATGAACTGGCGTATTGGGACGACGACCTCGGTTGGATGGGTGACGGCGCCCCGGAAGCCCAGGCATCGGACGGCAAGCGGGTTTGGATCGTCCTCAATCCTTCCGCGCCGGTTGTTTCCTTCTCGGCCGGCGTCGGTGGAAAGTTCTTCACAACCCGGCCGAAAGGGTACTTCCAAGGGAAAGTCTCCCGTCAGACAACCTCTTTCTCAGGAAACGTTGCCCTGAACCTTTCGAGACTGTCGCCACTTCCAGGTTCGATCCAGTATCGGATCGCCGGAGGCGCGTGGTCGGATTATACAGGCCCGATCCAGCTGAGTGCGTTGGGGCTGGAGTCCGGCGTTCCTGTGGACCTGGAAATGCGCGTCGGATCGGGCGGCCCGGTCAGAAAACGAATCCTGGTCTCCAGTCCCACCTCGCCTTCAGCAGGCGAGACTCATCCCTCTCTGTTGGTTCGGGATGGCGAAAAGGACGCCCGGTGGAGCGCCATCCTAACGGATGCCGAGTTGCAGGAGGCCTACAACAGTCTCAAATCCCAAGGCGCCCAGGTCGATGCCCTGATGAATCGGGACTACGAAGTCGACGAGCGGGTGCGTTATCGACTCGTCGCGGCCCAGGCCCTTTCAGCCGCGTTGCTCTCCTACTACGAAGGAACCGGTTCGATCCCCGGGACGTCCTACACGGGCGCCGCGCTGGTCGAGAAGGCGTTTCGCTCCCTTCTCGCGGTCATGGGTTCCTACGACCCCTTGGGGGACGAGAACGAGGCCGGTCAGTGGTGTTCTCCTTGCGGGGAGTTCACAGAGGATTGGCATCAACGCGGTTTGGATTCGGTCAACGTCCACCTGGCTTACGACCTGCTGGCCGGAATCGGGTCGTTCGATCCGATCGACGAATTGAAACTCCGGGAAGCCTTGGCCCAGGAGGCGTATCTGAAGATGCGCTTCGCCACGGAAAGGGATGACGGCGGAAATCTGAAGTCTTCCGTGGGACTGGCGGCTGCCGCTTACAGCATGCCCTCCTTCGACTCGCCCGCGTTCGGCGGGGCCACTTCGACGTCCTACACGGACAACCCCTTTCCATCGGGCCTGACCTGGCTCGGCTACGTCGAGACCCCCGACCTCGCCGAGAAGTCGGCCGGTGGACCGCTGTTTCGCTCGCAGATCTGGGATGTCTTGGGATCGGACGGTGTCGAAAAGAGCGGCTCTTCCCAAGACGCGGACACGGGGGTTTTCCTGTCCTACTTCCTGAATCTCTACGCGGGGTTTCACGGCAACGACCCGATGCAGGAACACCTTTCGTTTGCGAAGACCTACGAGTGGTCGCAACGGACCCGATTCCCCTGGAATCGACACTACCAGTCCTATGGGAAAACGATCCTCTCCACGTCACAGGACGTGCAGCTGGTCGTCAACAAGCGCTTCTCTCAGAGTCTGGACCTCTCCGGTCTCCGGTGGCACTTCGAGAAACACGATCCTCCGTTGGGTTACAACCCCGGCAACCTGAACGTCGTTCCGGTGGCCCTCAACTGGTACGATCCGAGCGTCCCCGCGGTCCCGCCAGGCAACACCGGCAGCGCCGCCTACACCTCGAGTATGGTTTTCCAGGGAGACTTCACCGATCCGAACACGATTCAACTCGTTCTGATGGGAAGAGAGAATTCCGCGCCCTATGACGAAGCCGGAGAGAAGGACGACTCGACGGGAATCTTCTTGAACGCCTACGGAGAACGGTTCCTCACGAACACGGACGGCGCGGACGACTGGATGCGTTCGAACGCCGAGTCGCAAAACGTCGTCCTCGTGGACGACGCGATTCAGGGTCCGGTCAACGCCTGGATGGAATCGGGACCCAGCCGGTCCACCGTCGCTACGATTCGTTCTTCCCTGCATCCCGTGTTGGAGCCGACGGCGATCGTTCCCCCGCTCGACTACGGAGTTCTCTCGACGCAACTCGGGTCCGCGAACGACCTCAGCGCCTATGCCGACCGCGTCCAGTTGGACCGACACGTTCTGTTTCCCGACGGACGGTTCTTCGCGATCGTGGACGACCTCAAGGCTCCCGACGGTCAGGCGCATACGTACGGTTGGACCGCGCATTGTTACGGCGCCTTGGAGGTGGTTTCCGGAAAACGGGCCACCTTCACGAAGCCATCCGGGAAGAAGCTCGACATCCGTTTCTTCGGTCCAAGCGTCGCTATTGCGACCCACGCCCTGACACAAGAGGTCGAATGGAGTGGGGTTGAAGAGGAGGTCCCGTATTTCGTCGCGAGCAAGTTCGGAATCGGGAATCAGTTCCTGACGACTTTGATCCCGCTGAAAGCGGGGGAGACCGTGCCCGCTTACGAAGAGCTTTCGACCGCCCGCGGCACGGCCGGGAAGGTCGCTTTGGACGGCGCGGAGTACCTTCTGTTCTGCCAACCGGGCATCGCCGAAAACGTCGAAGTGGCGGGCCGCCTCGTGACCAACGCCCGGTGCGCTTTGGCGAAGGTGGTTGAGGGCGCACTCGATTACCTCTTCGTCGCCGAGCAAACAGGCCCCTTGTCGTGGGACGGCCAGGAAATCGTCCACGAGCAAGGAGCGCGGACTTTTCTGTATCAGAGGCATGGAAACGGGGGCATCTCATTCATTACGGCCAAACCGTAGCATGGAGGAGACCTTCATGGTTCCCCTCATCCCCAACCCTTCTCCCAAAGGGAGAAGGGAGCAAAAACCCTCTCCCTCCGGGAGAGGGTGGCGCGCAGCGCCGGGTGAGGGAGAGCCAGGATTGAGGGGCGAGTTTCCTGCCCGCAAACCAAGAAGTGACAGGCCCCCAGTCTGTATTAGTCCGCCATTCTGTCCGATAATCCTTCGACCATGGCCAAAGACCGCGACATCACGATTCTCATGCCCACGTTCAACCGCGCGGGAGAGCTGCGAACCACGCTCGAAAGTATGACTCGACTCGACCGGGAAGATCTCGACGTGGAGCTGGTTGTCATCGACAACAACAGCACGGACGAGACCAGGAAGGTGGCCGAGTCGTTTTCCGGAAGATTGCCGATCCGGTATCTCTTCGCGCCGCATCCCGGGAAGAACCGGGCTTTGAACCACGCGTTGAATGAAGTCGATCCAGGGAGGATCGTGCTCTTCACGGACGACGACGTTCTTCCCGAAGAGGACTGGCTGCAAGCGGTGAAAGCCGCCACCGACAGGTGGCCCGATCGCAGTGCGTTCGGGGGGAAGGTTCGGGTAGTGTTCCCAAGAGGGGACGTTCCCAAGTGGACCGAGAATCCCCTCATTCAAAAGTTCGCCTATACCTCGCACGACTGTGGAGACACCGAACGCCCTTACGAGTCGGGCGTCTATCCGTTCGGACCCAACTACTGGCTGCGCCGAGAGGTCCTCGACGGCGGGAGGCGGTTTGACGAAGAACTCGGCCCCCGCCCGAAAAACCGAATCCTCGGCGACGAAATCCTGTTTCTCCAGGAGCTGAGGCGGGACGGGTACGAGATCGTTTACACACCCCATGCCGTGGTGGGTCACCGGATCCAGCCGGAGATGCTGGAGGTCCCAGTCATTCGTCGAAGGGCCTATACGGTCGGCCGGGGAGCCCCTCACATCAGCGGCCTCTGCCATCCGGAGCTTCTCCGAAAACACCCCCTTCTCTGGCGGTTGTCGCGCTGGTGTGCGATGGCTCAATTTGCACTGCTCTACGTCGCCGGCGTGTTGACTCCCAACGAATCCGGAAGAGTCGACAGGACGGCGCGCGCCATGATCGGGATCGGCTACAACATCGAGTCGATCAGGATCGCCGCTCGATCTTCGGGAGCGGATCCGCGATGAGTCTCCAAGAAACGACTCCTTTGGTAACGGTCATCGTCCCGGTCTACAACGCGGGGGAGTATCTCGTGCCTTCGGTCAGGAGCATCCTGGACCAAACCTACTCCAATCTCGAAATTGTCGTGGTCGACGACGGAAGCACGGACGACTGCATCTCGAGGCTTGACGGCGTGAAGGATACCCGCATACGGATTCTCCGCCAGGAGAACGCCGGAAAACCGACCGTGATGAATCGCGCTCTGGATGAAGCCCGCGGGGAGTTTTACACGACCCAGGACGCCGACGACCTTTCCCATCCCGAACGGATCGAGAAACAGGTGAGGTGTCTGTTGGAGAACCCCGCCGTTGCGGCGGTTTTCTGCGGCCATGAGTTGATCCTCGACGGTCGTTGCGTCGCCCCTCTCTTCAAGTCGAGAGGGGTCTCCGAGTGCCGGAGGATGGTCTCCCTGTTCCAGATGCCGGGACACGACCCCACGGCGATGTACCGCATGTCCATGGTTCGGGACATCCGATACGATCCCGATCTGCCCATTGTGGAAGGTTACGACTACATCCTCCGGGTGGGGGAAAACCATCCGATGATGGTGGTGGGAGAGTGCCTT
>Ga0214473_10008161_pt1 | contig 12395 bp, 5 predicted proteins | sample RVTome_7_FD_203509 | JGI IMG/M metagenome (GOLD analysis project Ga0214473, IMG submission 203509) | Soil microbial communities from uranium-contaminated site in the Upper Colorado River Basin, Wyoming, United States - RVT98D197 | ecosystem: Environmental > Terrestrial > Soil > Contaminated >... | reverse complement strand
GGAAAAGGAAGGACTTGCCGCCTGATCGGCGCACAGGCTGAAAGCCTGTGCCACCTTTTTCAGCATCCTGTTAGGGGCGCCGAGCGCAACAAACCAGGGTCCGAAGCTGAGAGGCAAGAGCATAGCAGGGCTTGAAAAGAGAGGGCCTCCGCGAAGTAGCGGGAGGCCCGAAGAGGATCCCCAACTACCTTTGGGGTGGTGGCACCTTGCCGGGCTGCTTGGCCGGCGGCTGAGCCGGTGCGGAGGCCGGGCGCACAGGGTGAGCCTGGTCGTACAGGCGAATGATGTCCTGAGTGACGTTGATCGTCGGGGCGGCGTAGAGGACGGGCGTGGTTTGCGCCGAGACATCCAGGATGAGGGCAAAACCGTTCTCGCGCGAGTAGCGATCCACGACTTCCATCAGCTTCGCGCCGATGCGCTCAAAGATGAGGTTTTGAGCTTCGGTGGCCTCTTCCTGGTAGTCTTCCTGTTTACGCTGCAACCGGCGCGACAGCGCTTCGCCCTGACGAGTGAGCCGGCCCTTCTCCTCGTCGCTCAGGGTGCGCTCGCCGGCGCGGAGCCGCGTCTGGAGATCCTCAATCTGTTTGCGGAGATTTTCTAGCTCTGTCTGGCCGGGAGCAAACTGAGACTGAAGCTCCGCGGAGGCTTGCTTCCCTTCCGCCGTACTCACAATCGCCTGGCGCACGCTGAGGACGCCGACTTTGGCCGGCGTCTGCGCGGCTGGCTGTTGCGGAGTGGCGGCTCCCGCCTGGGCCCAAGCCTGGGCCGCGGGGAACAGCAGAAGAACTCCTGCGGCAAACACTGCGACTCTGACGTTCATTCGGACTCCTTATTCAAAAATGGCGGCGGACACAAACTATGCATTGTAGCAGCCCCATTCGCAGACGGTCAATCAAATTCCCCCTACATCGTAAATTCGGATGCCAGCCGGATGCCCGCGGTTGGCCGAAGCTGCCTGGCGCCGCCGGAGATTGCAGCGCCGCGGGGCGGCGTCAGCGCGGCAGCGGGACCAGCAGAAGGCGGTTGCGTCCTTCGTCCACCACGATGGCGAGATTTCGCTGAACATCCACGTCCACCGCGAAACTGCAAAGCTGCGTGATGGAGTTCGGGTCGGCCGGATTCACCCGGCAGGTCTCCAACGGCAAGGTAGCGCCAAGATCCAAATCCAAAATCATGCGGACCTTGCGATCCAGAAGATCCAGGATGGTGGCCGTGCGGCTGGCTGTGTTGACCGTGATCAGCGTGGCGGAATTGAAGTTGTAGGCGACCGCCGTGGGGTTGATCCCCACTCGCACGGCAGTGGTCTGGAAGGTCACCGGGTCAATCAGCCCCAGGTTGTTCGTCAGACTGGACAGAGCGATAAACTGCTCGGTGGTCGGATCAAAGGTAATGCTGGTGGGGAGCTGGAACCCGGAAACGCGCTGGAGCAGAAGGTTGCCGTCGAGATTGAAGACAGCGACGTTGTTCGCCGAGGTGTGACTGACGGCGACGCGGTTGCGGGCCGGGTCGATGGCTAGCGCCACCGGGCGAGTGTCAGTGCCGAAGGAGCTCGCCTCTGCCGGGTTGATCGCGCTGAAGAAACTGATCGAGTTCGCGGTGCTGTTGGCGATATAGGCGAGACCGGTTGCCGGATTGATGGCCACGCCGATGGGCTCGCTGCCCACAGTGATTGTGCTCGTCACCGTGCCGCCGGCCAAATCCACGACGGAGGCATTGTTACTGCCACGGTTGGAAACGACGGCGCGCCCCGCGCGAGAAAGCACCGCAACACCCTGCGGATTCGTGCCCACCGAGATTGTCGAAGTGACCGTGCCAGTGGCATTGTCCAAGACGGACAGATTTCCGGAGCCCGCGTTGGCGACCAAACTGACGTTGCGCTCGATGTCGTAGGCAACGGCGCGTGGCGCGGTGCCGACGGAAACGGCGTGCACGACCGCGAAGTCCGCCACGTTGGAGAGCGTCGCGCCATCGAAGACGTCCAGGGCGAAGCGCCGGGGCGCACCCAGCAGGGCCGCGGGAATCGTCGCCGTGAGCTGGCGGCTGCTGACGAAAGCGGTCGCCACAGACGACTCGTCGAGGCGCACCTGGGAGGCGCCGGTGAAGCCGAAGCCGACTACTGTCACCGTGATGTCGCTCGCGGAGGTGAGAGTAGCGGCCGGGCCAATCTGGAGAATATGCAGGGGGCGGATGGGCCCGAGAGACAGAATCGAGACGTTGTTGCTCCCCTCGTTGGCAACCACAGCAACATTGCTTCCCGGGTCGATGGCCACGGCGCGTGGATCGGTGCCGACGGCGATCGTCGTCAGGCGTGACGGAATGCGGAGGTCAATGATGGAGGCGCGGTCGAGGTTCGGATCCACGGTGACGCCGATATCGGTGAAGGGATTGACGGCGGCAGCGACGTGCCCAATGTCGAGCGGGAGCTGGGTAATGGTCTGGTCGAGCACGCTCATGATGGACACCGAGGTCGAAGCCGGATTCACCATCAGGGCCTTCTCGGTTTCGGGGCTGACGGCAATCCCGCGCATGGTCGCGCCGACCGTGGCAGAGGCAACGACACTCCGGCGGCCAAGCTCGACGATGGAAAGTACCCCAGCGCCTCCGGGGGTGATGAGGGCCCAGTTCAGGCGAGGCTCGACGGCGACGGCAGGATTGTCCCCCGTACTGGCGCTGATAGTGCCTGCCACAGAGTTGTTCGTGAGGTCGATGACCGTCACCCGGTCGGTGGACTGATTCGCGATGACTGCGAGACCGGTGAGCGGATTCACCCCGACCGCAAACGGCTTCAGGGGCGTCGCACCGCCCGAAGGAGCAGGCGAAGCAATCGTGGCGACGACGGATGCCGTGGCCAGGTTCACAACGGAAATATTGTCGCTGCCGTTGTTGGCCACCACTGCGAGATTGCGGACATTGTCCACGGCGACCCCGGTGGGAGATGTTCCAACCGTGACGGTATTGATCACCGTGTTGGTGGCCAGGTCGATCAGAGAGATGTTGTTCGAGCCGCGGTTGGCGACAACAGCGATGCCCGTGCCGGTGTTCACGGCGACAGCGCCCGGCTGAGTACCGACTGCGACCGTGGCCAACGTCGAAGGCGAAGGGGAAGGCTGGATGGCGAGGTTGGTGGCCGCGATGGGTTGCGGGGCGGCCGGATTGCGCACGAGGATCGGAAACAGCCCGGCGGTGGAAAGGTCTCCGGCGGAGAGCGCGACGTTTAACTGCCGGGAACTGGTCGGCGAGGCCGCGCGAAGCTGCCCGTTGAACTCAGTGGTGAGGGAGGGTGTGAAGTAGCCGCCATTGAAATTCACGCTGACGGCACCCGGGCTCTGCAAAGCGCTGTCGGGCGAGGAACCCACCAGGGCAGGACGCGTGGGAACGACGGTCAGGTTGAGAGGGGTGGTGGTGAAACCGTTCTGCCGCTGCACGTCGACCGCGAGAGTCCCGGGAGTTGTCAGCAGGTTCGCCGGGACACGCGCACGGAGGAGCGTAGAGGAAACAGCGGCCGTGGAAACAAGGGTGCCGCCGACGCGAGCGCTCGTCGTGGAGAGAAAATTCGTGCCTGTGAGATAGATATCAATCAGAGCCGCACCTTGCGCAACTGTGTTCGGGTGCATTTCAGTCAGGGTGGGATCGGCGGGCGCTTGCAAATTGGCGGCAGCAGTGCCGGAACGCAGCGGGTCCAATGCCGAGACGGCCTTAATCGTCACTGTCGTGGAGACCGAAGCGGCAGTACCCCCGCCGCTGGTGGCGTTGGTGCCGGTCTGCGCGTAGGTAAACGTCGTGGTACTGGGCACGCTGCTGATGGTAAAGGTCCCGTTGAAGCTGGCATCGGAAACGCCGGCGATGACCACACTCCCGCTGCTCTGGAATCCATGCGCCGCGGCGGTGGTAATCGTCACGACATTCGAAGCACGCACTGCACCATTTGAAGTGATGTTGGCGGTGTTGGAAGTCGGGAGAGAAGCCGGAGCGGTGAATAGCCCAGTGGAACTGATCGTGCCCACAGTCGTGTTCCCACCGGCCACTTCGTTCACGAACCAGCTGACCGCAGAATTCGAGCTGCCTGTCACTGTGGCAGAGAACTGAAATTGCTCCTGCGTGCCCACCGTGGCCACAGCAGGCGTCACGCTCACCGCGACACCTGAATCAATGCTGACGACGGCGGTGGCACTCTTGGTCGAGTCGGCGACGCTGGTGGCTTTGATTTTCACCGCAGAAGAGCTCACGTTGCCGCCCGTGCTGGTGGCATCGGTTCCCGCTTGGGAGTAGGTGAAAGTGGTCGAAGACGGGACGGAGCTGATCGCGAAGGTGCCATTGAAGCTGGTGTCGGCGACACCGGAGATGAGCACGACCTGCCCAGCGAGGAGGTTGTGATCACCTGAAGTGGTGATGGTCACCACGTTGGTGGCCCGCCGGACCCCGTTGGCAGCGATGGAGACGGTCACGGGAGGTGGAATTGCCGCCGGAGCGGTGTAAAGCCCGGTGGTCGTAATCGTACCCAGCGTTGCATTGCCCCCCTCGACGTCGTTCACAAACCACTTCACGATGTTGCTGGAGATAATGCCGCCGCCCGACGTGGCGTCTGCACCGGTTTGCGCATAAGTGAGCGTGGTGGTGGAGGGGACCGAGGCGATCACGAAAGTGCCGTTGAAACTGCTGTCGCTGACGCCGACAACGCTGACGGTCATACCCGTCGTGAAGCCATGGGCGGAGAGCGTGGTGAGGGTGGCGACGTTGCTGGCGCGCACAGCGCCGTTTGCGGCGGCAATGGTGGCCGTTTTCGAGCCGGAAACCGTTGCCGAGAACAGCGTGGTGCCGTTCAGCACAACCGTCGTGGCCGACGGCGAGACAGTCACCGAAACCTCCACAGTGTCGCCGTTCCCGCCGCCGCCGTCGCCGCCGCCACCGCAGCCCGCGGCCAGCGCGGCCAGAAGCAAGATTGCATTCAGCTTCCGCCACTTCATTCTCATTCCTCCCCAGAGCACAGGTTCGCTGGCTCCCGGACCCGGAATCCCGGGTCGTTGCTCATCGCTCTGCCGGCAACGGGGTTGCGCGGCATTCAAAAGCAAGCCGGCTTTCCTCAAAACGTGCGGCTCACGGTGAACCGGAGCGTCTTGAGCGGCTCAAAGAAATTCAGGCGCTGGGCGTTCGTATCGAGGAACAGGTTAATCTGCGGCGCCACCTGTGCCTCGAAGACGCCCGGCGGTAAGGCCTGCCGCAATTGTTCGCCAAGTTCGAACGCGCCGCGCGGCGGCTGGATCGGAGCGTTGAAGCGATTCAAGTTGTAGGCCCAATAGAGACGGAACGGCGCGTTGACCACGGGCAACTGAATCACGAACTCGATTCCGGTCGAAGAGCGCGGCTTGAAGTTGCTGCCGGAAGACAACTCCAACCGGTCGGAAATCGTGGCGTCGGGGAACTGCTCGCGCAGCCGGGACACCCCGGTGGGATCAAGTCGGAGCTGATTGCGGCGGAGAATGCCGTTCACGCCGACGTCAAAGAAGATCGCCATGCTCACCGGGCCGACCAGGGGGATGCGGTATTCGACGTTGCCCACTCCCTGCAAGTCGCCGCCGGGAAAGGTAATACTGTTCAGGAGGACGGGAACGCTCAAGAGCTGCAGGCGAGGGTTGCCGGAAGCATCGAGCTGTGTCGGGTTCAGGAAAAAGATTTGCGCGCTCTGCTCCACAGGCACAAAGGACACCGGCGAGATGGTGCGGATGTCAAACCCGCGCACCGAATCTTCGCCGCCGAGATAAAAACGTGTGTTGGGGGGCAAAGCGAGGCCGCCGTAACCGGTGGCATACGCGGTGAGCAGCCGGAAGCCGAGGACGTTGCGCCCCTTGTTGATCGGGCGGAAATGCTTCATCTCGACCACGTTGGTGAAAGTGTTCACGTTTCCCTGCAACGGCCCGCCCTCGACCGCGGTGGAGAAGAAAAAGCTGCTCCCCTTGGTCGGATTCAGAACGCTATTGACGGTGTTGTAGGAAATCGTCGGTGTCACGCGGCTGGATCGGATCCCCAGAAGGGCGGAAGGGCCGGCAAAACTGCGGAACTGAAGATTCTCAAACAGCAGCCGGGAAGCTTCGCTGAATGCAGTGATGTTGCTGTCGCTGAATGAATAGCTGGCGCCCACGCGCACAAAGGAAAACCGACGGAGGGGATAGCTGGCAAACAGCGTGAAGCCCTTGCTGTTCTGGTTGAAATTCTGGGTCGTGTTACGGTCGAGCTGCACGGACTGGCCCACGATGATGGAAGTCTCCCGGGCCTGGTCGAAGCTGAAGCGGCTGGAGAAGACGGTGAAACCGGTGGAAATGGGGCGGTCGCGGAAGTAAGGCTCGGTAAAGCCGAACATGAAAAAACGCTGGCGGTCGCCAAACTGGACGTCGAAGGTCAGGGTCTCGCCGAGGCCGAGGAAGTTGTTGGTGGTGTAGTTGAGGCCGAGGAAGTTGCCGGCGAGGCCGCTGATGCCGCCGGTCAAGCCGATGGACTGCTTGCCCTTCTCCGAAAGCTTCAACTGGATGTCGACGGTGCCTTCCTTCAGGTTGCGCTTGATCTCGGCGTGCTCCTGCTTAATCTCATTGAAGTAGTCGAGCTGGTTCAGGCGGAGCAGGCTCAATTCCCAGTAGCGGTTGTTGAACAGATCACCTTCGTCGATCAGGACTTCGCGGCGGATGACCTTGTCGCGGGTAGTGGTGTTACCGATGAATTCGATGCGACGGACGTAGAACTGTTTCTGCTCGTCGAAATCTAGAATGAGGTTGATGACCTTGTTGGCGTTGTCGATGTCGATGTCGGAGTTCGGGGTGAAATCCAGGAAGCCGAATTCGCCGTAGAGCTTCTTGTAGTCATCCATCGCCTTGCGGACCTTGTCCACGGCAAAAATATCGCCCTGCTTGAGCGGGAAAATGCTCTGGAGGAACTCGGTCTTGAAGAACAGCGCCTTCTCGGGGTCGGCGGGGCGGACCACAAGACGCCCCATATGAAACAGTTCACCCTCCTCGATGGGGATGGTGATGTTGGTGCGCTTTCCTCGCTTACGCCCGATCAGCGGCCACGGGCCGGGCAATCCCCCGCGGTTGATGTCTTTGTTCTCGAGGATCGGGTCTTTGATCAGCGCCCGGAAATAACCGTGGTCCTGGTAGAGGCTGCGGATACCAATTTCCAGGTCCTCGTTCAGCTTGCCGCGGTCGAAGGTCTTGCTCCACAACGGCAGGTAGGTGATCCACAGCGGGATGGCCACCGGCCGTGAATGGCGCATTTGGCGGATGATCTTGCCGTCGGAGAAGATCTTGTTGCCTTCGATGTTGATGCGTCCAACCTTGACCTTGGGGCCTTCTTCGATGTTGAACACCAGCTTGATGGAATTCGTGCCGGGGATGCGCTCATAGGTAGGAATCACGATTGCGAACTGCCGGCCGCGTTCACTGAGGAGATCTTTCAGGATGACCTCGGCCCGCTTGATGCGCGTGGGGTCGAACTGGCTCTCCACTGAGAGCCCGACTTTGCGCTCCTTGAAGCGCTCGAGGATGTCGGATTCCGGGATGCCTTCATATTTCTTGCACTCGCCGCCGGGGGTGTTCTGCATCTTGCAATATTCGATCCGGCGGATGACGGGGCGCTCCACCACGTAGAAGACGACGATCTTGGCGTTGGGAGTATCGGGACTGTCTTCCGCCTCGAGGCGAATGTCCTCAAAAAACTGGGTGTTCCACAGGGCCATGTAATCGCGGCGGAGCGCGTCTTCGTTGTACGTGTCGCCCTCGCGGAGGAACATCCGGGCGCGCAGGGTGTCGCGGGGAACGCGGCGGTTGCCGATGATGTCGATCCGCTGAATCGTGGAGGGAGGCGCCTGTGGCGCAGGCTCCTGGGCGGGTTGCTGGGCGAGCGCCGGCGTCGCGCCGGGCGCCAAGAGAAGACACCCCAGCACCGCCGTGGCGACCAGTTCCAGGAATGTTTTTCCGCGTGCGGCCAAAGCGGACATCAGGGCCGCGCCCCCGCAACCAAGAATGTATGCTCCTCGCCAGGGTTTCCCCGCTGCCCCGGCATGCGCGTCTTAGGATTCTTCAGTGAGCCACCGGGGTTGCTTCCACCACCTGCCGGAAGCTGAGTGCGTCGCCGGAGACAACGACTTCCAGAGTGGCTGGGCGCTGTAAGCCGCCCTGGATCAGAGCTTCCGAGAGAGGATCTTCCACGTATTTCTGCAACGCCCGCCGCAACGGCCGCGCGCCGTAGCTGCGGTCGGCGCAAGTCTTCTCCAGGACCCACTGCCGCGCCTCCGGCGTCAGCACGATCTGCACCTGGCGGTGGATCAATGTGTCGTTGATCTGGCCGGCGAGCAGGTCGATGATGCGCAGCAGGTCTTCATCGGCCAGCGGATTGAAGATAATGATTTCGTCCAGCCGGTTCAGAAACTCCGGATTGAACAGCCGCTTCACTTCGCTCATCACCATCTCGTCCATCGTCCTGATGGCAGAGTCCTCCGAGGAGGATTGAAAGCCCATCCCGGAGCGTTTCTGCAAGTGCCGCGCGCCGATGTTGGAGGTCATGGTGATGATGCAGTTGCGGAAGTCCACCGTGTTGCCCAGGCCATCGGTCAACTGGCCATCCTCGAACACCTGGAGCAGGATGTTGTACACGTCGGGGTGGGCTTTTTCAATCTCGTCGAGCAGGATGACGGAGTAGGGCGAGCGGCGAACGCGCTCGGTCAACTGGCCGCCTTCTTCGTAGCCGACGTAGCCCGGCGGCGCGCCGATGAGCTTCGACACGGAGTGCTTCTCCATGTACTCGGACATATCGAAGCGGATCAGCGATTTTTCGCTGCCGAACAGAAATTCCGCCAGCCGCCGCGCCACCTCGGTCTTGCCGACGCCGGTGGGTCCCAGAAACAGGAAGCAGCCCACCGGGCGCCCCGGCGCCTTCAGGCCGGCGCGGCTGCGGCGGATCGCCCGGGCCAGCGCGACGATGGCTTTGTCCTGGCTGATGACCCGCTTGTGAATCTCCTCTTCGATGCGCAACAGCTTCTGCTGCTCGTCTTCCTTGATCGAGGTGATGGCCACGCCGGTCCAGCGTGAAACGACTTCCTCAATGTCCTCGCGCGTGACGATGCCGGTGGCCGAGTCGTCGATCTTCAGCTTCTCGCGCAGCTGGCGCAGGTGCTCTTTTTCCTTGCGCTCTTCTTCGGAGTAAAACCGCGCCTTTTCGAACTCGTGGTTGGCGATGGCCGTTTCCATCCGGTGGGTGATGAATTTCACGCGCTTCTGCACTTCGGTGATTTCATCCGGCAGGGTGGACTGGCGCAGCTTGACGCGGGCCCCAGCTTCGTCAATCAGGTCAATGGCCTTGTCGGGCAAGAAGCGGTCCGGGATGTAGCGGTTCGAGTGATAGACCGCGTACTGGACGGCCTCGTCGGTGTAGGTGACCGCGTGGAATTTTTCGTAACGGTCGCGCACGCCCTGCAACACGCGGATGGCCTCTTCCTCGTTCGGCGCGGAAACTTTGACCGCCTGGAAACGGCGCTCGAGCGAGCGGTCTTTTTCGACCGACTTGCGGTACTCGCTCGGCGTGGTGGCGCCGATGCACTGAATCTCGCCGCGGGTCAGTGCGGGCTTCAAAATGTTGGCGGCGTCGAGCGATCCTTCGGCCGAGCCCGCGCCCACCAGGGTGTGCAGTTCGTCGATGAAGATGATGGCGTTCTGGCTCTCCATCAATTCCTTCATGATGGTTTTCAGGCGCTCTTCAAACTGCCCGCGGTATTTCGTGCCGGCGACGATCAAGGAAAGGTCGAGCGAGAGGATGCGCTTGTCGGCCAGGAACGGCGGCACGTCGCCGTCGGCGATGCGCTGCGCGAGGCCCTCGACAATCGCGGTCTTGCCGACGCCCGGCTCGCCGATCAACACCGGATTGTTCTTCGTGCGGCGGCAGAGGATCTGGACGACGCGCTCGAGTTCGCGGTCGCGCCCGACGAGCGGGTCGAGCTGCCCTTCCATCGCGCCCTGGGTCAGGTCGCGGCTGAACTCGGCGAGCAACGAAGTTTCCTTCGGCCGGTTCACGGGAACTTTTTCGCTGGCGGCGCGGCCGAGCTCTTCGCGCAACGTAGAAAGCCGCAGGCCGCGCTCCAGAAGGATTTCGGCGGCGAAACATTTCTCCTCGCGCAGGATGCCCAGCAGCAGGTGTTCGGTGCCGACGTGCTTGTGTCCCAGCCGCTCGGCTTCCTCGGCCGCGTATTTCAGGATGCGGTGGCACTCCTGGCTCAGGGGAACTTCCACCGAGGTGGAGATGCGTTCGCGGATGGTGATGCGCGCTTCGATCTCCTTTCGGATGGACTCGATGGAGCCATGGGCGCGGAGGAAGCGGTTGGCGAGCGCTTTGTCTTCGCGGAGCAGGCCGAGCAGCAGGTGTTCGGTCTCGATGTATGGGCTGCCGTATTGGCTGGCCTCGTAGCGGGCGAAGAAAATCACGCGCCGGGCTTTTTCCGTGTAGCGTTCGAACATGGGTCTCCCAGAAACTCCCTAGTCCTGCGCTCCGAGCGGCCCCGGCGGCGCCGGGATGCCGGAGATGCCCCGTCCGCCATCAAGATTGGCGGACACCAGGATACCGTGCTCCAGAGACAAGACCCGGTGACAGCGCCGGGCCAGAGCGAGGTTGTGGGTCGCGAGGAGTGAAGTCAGCCGATGAGCGTGATGTAACTGCCGCATCAGTTCAAAGACAGCGTCCGCATTGCCTTCGTCAAGATCGCCGGTAGGTTCGTCCGCCAGCAACAGGGCCGGGGATGCTACCAGCGCGCGCGCGATCGCTACGCGCTGCTGCTCCCCTCCTGATAATTCGCCAGTCCTGTGCGCGGCGCGGGCAGCCAATCCCACCTCAGCCAGCCAGCCGCGGGCCGATTCCAGGGCCGAAGCCACAGGAACCTCTCGCAGCAAAAGAGGCATCGCGACGTTTTCGTCCGCGGTAAAGTCCGGCAACAGGTGGTGCCGCTGCCACACGAACCCCACGGCACGGTTGCGAAACTCCGCAAGCTCCGCTTCCGTGAGCGCTCCGAGCGCTTTCCCATCGAAGTATACTGTACCGCTTGTCGGCGTGTCCAGCGCGGCCAGCAGGTGCAGCAGCGTACTTTTCCCCGCGCCCGACGGCCCGACAATCGCCACCAGTTCACCCTTCCTCAACGCAAGATTTACGCCCGCCAATACCGTGAGCGGAGCGTCGCCGGAACGAAAAGTCTTGGTGAGTGCTTCCGCTCGCAGAACCGCCTGCGACGCACTGGGGTCTTGGTGGTCAGTCGCCGCAGTCGGCCGTGTGGTCGAATTTGTATCCGGGCCAGTCATGGTCGCAGCCAGGAGCATTGTCGCGGCGTTGTCCGCGCCGTTATTTCATTAGATGCTGCCCCAGCTCTCTTCACACTCACTCGTAACGCAGAATCTCCACCGGCCAAATGCGTGCGGCGGCGCGCGCAGGCACCAGCGTCGCCGCCACCGAAATCGCCAGCGCCGCCGCAGTGATCCACAACGCGTCAGCCCAGCTTGAGTGGAACGGGACGTAGGCGACCGCATAGACCTCGGGGTCGAGCGGGAGCAGCCGCCAAGTCTCCGCCGCCCAGGCCAGCGTGTAGCCCCCAATGAGACCCAACAGTGTTCCGAACGCGCCGACGGCGAGCCCTTCCAGGACGAAGATGTTGCGGATCTGTTCTCGCCGCGCGCCCATGGCCATCAGCACGGCGATGTCGCGCGCCTTGTCGGTGACCGTCATGGCCAGCACGACGAGGATGTTCAGCCCGGCGACGAAAGTAATCAGGCCGATGAAAATGGCGGTGACGAGTTTTTCCAGGCGCAGCGCGCGAAAGAGCGAGCGATTCTGATCCATCCAGGTGGAGGCGGCAAAGCCGTCTCCCGCAGCAGCAGCGAGAGCGCGGGCGCTCTGTTCGGCGCGATCGAGCTGATTGACGCGCGCTTCGATGACGTTGACCAGATCGCCTGTCCCCGCGGTGCCCTGCGCCGCCGCCAGCGTGACGATACCCCAGTTGGCGTCGTAGTCGTGGAAGCCAGAATCGAAGATGCCAGTCACGCGAAAGCGCAGCGACCGCGGAACCATTCCGAACGGCGTGAGGCGCCCCTGCGGGCTGGTCAGGGTGACGTAGTCGCCGGCGGAAAGCCGCAACTCCTGCGCCAGCGTGCGGCCCACCAGCAGCGCCGGGATTCCGTCGGCGTCCGGCGCGAACTCGGCGTCGCCCGCGGAAAGTCGATTGAGCACTTCGCTCGAACGTCGCTCCAGCGCGGGGTCCACTCCCTTCAGGACAATTCCGCGGGCGCGTCCGCCGGCGGAGAGCAACACCGTCTGGTAGATGGCGGGAGCAACGGCGCGCACACCGGAAACAGAACTGAGGCGTTCGCATAGCTCGC
>Ga0214473_10008159_pt1 | contig 12396 bp, 7 predicted proteins | sample RVTome_7_FD_203509 | JGI IMG/M metagenome (GOLD analysis project Ga0214473, IMG submission 203509) | Soil microbial communities from uranium-contaminated site in the Upper Colorado River Basin, Wyoming, United States - RVT98D197 | ecosystem: Environmental > Terrestrial > Soil > Contaminated >... | reverse complement strand
CCGCTCCGCCGTTTTCTTCCACAGCCCCGCACAGGAGGCCGCCGCCCGGGCCAGCAGGGACGCGCTGGCCCGCTCTGGCCGTTTCACCCGGGAGATCGTTACCGAGATCACCCCTGCGTCGACCTTCCACCGCGCCGAGGAGTACCATCAGAGGTATCTCGAGAAACAGGGGCGGGACTCCTGCTCGCTCTAAGCCCTGTTCCGCGCGATGCCGCGGGCGGCCAGGGCGAGCATGACCAGGGACCAGCCGGAGAAGATCATGTCGATGCCGACGAGCAGGCCAATGGCCCATCGGGCCGTGCTGGGCCATTCCGTCCAGATCAGGGCCCCCAGCAGAACGGCCATGAAGCCGCTGAGCATGAGCCAACCCCACTGGCCCGCGGTGCGGAGTTGCCACGCCATGCTTATCTTGAAGACCCCGCCCACTACGAACGCCGCGGCCAGCAGCAGCGTGAGCGTGAGCACCCCGCCGAGCGGAAAGGTCAGCATCATCACCCCCGCCGCGAAGTAGACCGCGGCGTAAAGCACGGCAAGCAGCCGCGGTCGCCAGTAATGCGTACCGAACGCCTGCACCGTCTGGGCGATACCGGCAAAGAGCAGGATCCACCCGACCAGGATCTCCGCGGCCAGGGCGACCATTCTCGCCAGTCCCACCGCGGCAACCCCGAGCAGGATCAAGAGGACGCCGGCCGCGAGCCTCCAGCCGTAGTGCTTGGCGCACGCAACCGTCGATGTGGGTTCCGGTAGACCCTGGGGGGGCGCCGTCGGTGCCGTCTCCCATGGCGCCTCGGCGCATCCCGCTGGCTTTGCTGACAACATCTTGGCACTTTCCTTGTGGGTGCGCCGCGGCCGCCGTCAGTCAGGCTGCGAGGGGCAGCCGTTCACCGGTTGATCGCGCCGCCGGTCGACTCGGGGGCCGTGGGCCGACGGCGGGCGCCTAGGACCAGAAGCCAGGAGCGGCGCCGGGCCGTACCGATGCATCGACCGATCCAAGGAGCATCCCAAACGCGTGTTCGGACGCAAAACGTACGATCAAAGGCAACTACACTGTATTATTGTTCAAAAAATAACTACGCGCGCGGCATCCGGTCGGTTTGACGGCATGACGGCGACCGGTTATGATCTGTGTTGAACGATCAATAAACTGATGAAAACGAAGACCGACACCAGAGAACGCTTGATCGAAGCCGCGCGGGACCTCTTCCTTAGACAAGGGTACTCCGTGACGGGAGTGGCCCAGATTCTCAAGGAGGCGGACGCCAAGAGCGGCAGCCTCTACTACTTCTTCCCTACGAAAGAGGACCTGCTGCTTACGGTGCTGGAGACGTACAAGGAGCTACTGTGGCCAATGGTCATCCAGCCGGTGTTCGACCGGATCAGCGACCCGATCGAGCGGGTGTTTGGCGTGCTCGATGGCTATCGGCAAATGCTGATGTACACGGAATGCTCCCAGGGTTGCCCGATTGGCAACCTGGCCATCGAGTTGAGCGACAGCCATCCGGCGGCCCGCCGGTTGATCGCCGAGAATTTCACCGGCTGGCGCCAGGCCATCAAGCAGTGCCTGGATCAGGCCGCCGGCCGATTCCCGGAGCAGGTGGACACCGAGCAACTCGCCCTGTTCGTGCTGACCACCATGGAGGGTGCGGTCATGCTGGCACGATCCTACCGGAGTCTGGAAGCGTACGACGCCGCGATGACCCAGTTGCGGGATTATTTCGACCGGCTGCTGGCAGACGGGACGAGCTGGGCGGCGCCAAAACAACCGCCGCCCGCCACCACATGAACGAGGCGCGTCCCCAAAGCGTTCTGGTGAACTAAAGAGGAGGAGTTGATTATGTCGTTTGATCTCGGGTCGATCAACCTCTGGGCGGTGTTGGTCGCGGCCGTGGCTACGTTTCTCCTCGGCGGCGCATGGTACGGGGCCGTTTTCGCGAAACCGTGGGTCAAGCTGCACGGCTATACCGACGAGCAGATCGGCCGGATGCAGAACAGCCAGATGCGCAACTTCGCCATTTTCATGGCCGGCGATCTCATCATGGCTACGATCATTTCGCTGCTGACCGCCTCGCTCGGCGTGGCCTCGGCGGGCGGAGGTGCGTTGCTCGGTTTCTCTCTCTGGCTGGGAATCGCCGCTACGATCGGGGCCTCGAAGAACGCGGCCAATGACAAGCCGCTGGGGGCGTACCTCATCGACACCGGGCACGAGTTGGCCTGTCTGGTGGTGATGGGACTGATCATCGGCGCCTGGCGGTGATCCGCGGCGCCGCCCGTGGCCATGGGGTTTGAAGCTCCTCGTCCGCACGGCCGAGCCTGCGGCGGTAGCCGGCACGGCCCGTCGCACCGAGCTTGGCGCTGCGGGCCGTCGTTCGCGGTCACTCTGGCTGCCAAGAGGGGATTCGGCCTGGCGTCCAGGGCGCCCCGGCGTCCTCCAGCTTCTGCTCCAGGGCGGTCAGGTCGCGGGCCACCAGCGACCGAAGCTCGCCGAGGACCTTAGCGAACGACTCTCCGGCCAAGCGGTACTGATCAAGCTGCGTCTTGGTGGGCGCAGAGGTGACGTACCATTGGTCGGCGACGATCTCCCCGACTTGCTCGGCGATGGAGGGCGGCGCAGGTTCCCATCGCTCCGACAGCGTGCGGTCGCCGCGCAGCTTCCGTAGCAGGCCGTTCAGGCGGCCGGTCAGTGCCTGCGCCTCGGCTAACAGGGTGGCGTCGGCCGCGGGCGTGTCCACGACGGCCTTGCGGATGTGGGTCAAGCGGTCCTCGGCCTCCTTTGCGGCCTCGAGCGCCCCGCGCACGGCGCGATGCAGCCGGGCCACCTTCTTGCGGAATGCCAGGACCTCGGCACGGTCCACGGCGGCGAAGGTGGCCAGCTCCAAAGGAATCACCTCGAAGGACTGTGGATCGGCCAGCGGCGTCACCACGCCATCCACTTCCCTGGCGAGCGTGACCGTGTAAGTGCCCGGCAGGGCCAGGGGGCCCGTGGGCGGACGCACCCAGGGCGGTCGATCCGGCGGTGGCTTGACCTCCACCGGTGTCGAGGAGGGATAACGCAAGTCCCAAGCGACGCGATGCAGGCCCTTCTCCCGAGGACCGGTCACGCGGCGGACGATCTCGCCGGACCCGTCGCGAACAGTCAGGACGATCGACGGCTCTTGCTCATCGTCCTCGGCGCGGAGCCCGTCGGCCGTCGGATAGGGGATCGGGCCGCCCTTCTCCACGGTCTTCTTCTCCGCTTCCCTGCGGCGCTCCTTGCGGGTCAGGAGCTTGTCCTTGAGGTAGTAGGTGAACACGGCTCCGAACGGTGGATTGGGTGCGGCGAAGAACGACGCCCCCTGGGAGCCCTTGCCGGATGAGCCTCCCAAGCGGCTGGTCTCGATGTAGCGCAACGCCGGCTTGACCGGGAAAAACACGGATTCTTTTCCGAGGAGTTCTTCGCTCACGACGCGGAGCGGCGAGTAATCGTCGAGGACGTAGAAGCTACGGCCAAACGTGCCCAGCACCAGGTCGTTTTCCCGTTTCTGAATCGCCAGGTCCCGGACGGAGATGGTGGGCATCCCGCCCTTCAAGCGGATCCAGTGGTCGCCCCCGTCGACGGTGAAGTAGACGCCGAACTCAGTCCCGGCGAAAAGAAGGCGCGGCTCGAGGTGATCCTCAACGACCGTGTAGACCACGTCGCGTTCGGGCAAGTCGCTGGCGATCGAGGTCCACGTTTCGCCGCGGTCCTTGCTCACCAGGACATACGGCTTGAAGTCGCCGTTTTTGTGGTTGTCGAACGCCGCGTAGACGGTGTCGGCGTCGTGCTGCGAGGCCAGCAGCCAGCTCACGTAGGTCATGTCCGGCACGTTGGGGAACAGGGCGATGCGCCGCCAATGTTGGCCGCCGTCCGCGGTGACCTGCACCAGCCCGTCGTCGGTGCCGACGTAGATCAGCCCCTCGACCAGCGGCGACTCGGTGAGGGCGACGATGTTGCCGAAGAACGAGGTGTTCCAGTGCTTGGCGATGGCGTCGACGCTTTGGATCCGGCCCATGACCTCGAGCTGGTTGCGGTCCAGGCGGCGGGTGAGATCGCCGCTGACCGGGGTCCAACTCTCCCCCCGGTCGTCGGAGCGAAAGAGCATGTGGGCGGCGAAGTACAACCGTTGACGGTTGTGGGGGCTGATGAGCAGTGGCGAGTCCCAGTTCCAGCGGTAGGGCTCCTCCCCCGGCGCCTCGCGCGGCTTGAGGTCGGCCTGCTGGCCGCTGCGGCGGTCGTGGCGGACGAGCCCCCCGTGCTGCCACTGGCTGTACACGATGTTGGGATCCTCGGGGTCGACCTGGGTCTCGAATCCGTCGCCACCGACGGTAACGAACCAGTCCTCGTTGGTGATGCCGGCGGGGCTGAGGGTTCGCGACGGTCCGCCCAGGGTGTTGTTGTCCTGGGTGCCGCCATACACGTTGTAGAACGGTGACGCCTCGTCGACACTGACGCGATAGAACTGGGTGACCGGCAGGTTCGGCATGAAGCGCCAGTTCGCCCCGCGATCGTAGGATTCGTACACGCCGCCGTCGCAGCCGACCAGCAGATCGTCGGTGTCATGGGGATCGATCCACAGGGCGTGATCGTCCACGTGGCGGTGCTCCCTCGGCATCTTGGTAAAGGTCTTCCCGCCGTCCTCGGTGACGTGGAGGATCGTGTCCAGGCTGTAGACCCGGTCGGCGTCACCCGGGTCGCAGACCAGCTCGTTGTAGTATTGGGGGCTGGTGGACATGTAGTCGCCGCGCTTCTCCCAGGTTTCGCCGCGGTCCGTCGAGCGAAACACCCCGCCCTTTTTGTCCATGGACTCGACGATGGCATAGACGTAGTCGGGATTCGCCGGCGAGACGCAGAGCCCGATGCGCCCCTTGTCCTCCTCGGGCAGACCGTTGCTGAGCTTGCGCCAGCTCGCCCCGGCGTCGGTGGATTTGTGGATAGCCGACTCGGGTCCGCCGTTGATGAGCGTCCACACGTGGCGGCGGCGCTGATACGCCGTGGCATAGAGGACATCGGGATCTCGCGGGTCCATGTGCACCTCGTTGACCCCGGTGTCGTCGCTGACGTGCAGAATCCGTGTCCAGGTGGCGCCCCCGTCGGTGGTCTTGTACACTCCTCGATCACCTCCGGCGCGCCAGAGGGGCCCCTGGGCGGCCACGTACACGGTGTAGGAGTCGCGTGGATCGATCAGGATCTTGCCGACATGCTCGGACTCCTTGAGGCCGAGGTTCTCCCAGTGGGCCCCGCCGTCGCGGGTGCGGTACACACCGTCACCCCAGGCCACGCTACGCTGGCTGTTGTTCTCGCCGGTTCCGACCCACACCACGGAGGGGTTGCGGGGATCCATGGCAAGGCAGCCGATGGAAAACGAGCCTTCGTTGTCGAAGACGGGCGTCCAGGTGATTCCGGCGTTGGTGGTCTTCCACACGCCGCCTGACGCGACGGCGACGTAGTAGTGGGCGCGATCCTGAGGATGGACACCGAGATCGGCTACCCGTCCGGACATCAGCGCCGGTCCGAGGGCGCGAAGCTTCAGGCCGGCGAACGTGTCGGCGGACATCAGCCGGTCGTCGTCTGGCGGCGGAACGGCCGGCTTGGCCGCAGTGGCGGCTGCGGCGCTCGCTGTACCGAGGGCCAGCGGCGCCACCAGAAGAACGATGGCAAGAGTGATTCTCATCGCAGTTCTTTTCCTTGCTACCGGTTGAGCGGGGCGCACGCAGCCACGGAGCGAGCCGAACCTCATGAAGGAATATCGGACGTATCCTTGCCTGCGTGAAGCTCAGCTAAGTCCGTTCCGTGCGCCCCTCCCATGGCCCCTGCCGTTCGACGAACCCCGGCGCTCTGCCGGGTCGCGGTTCCGCTGGACCTGCGGTTCCTCTCCGGGCGGGACAATGCGACCCCACTCCGATTCCCTGAGCCATAATCCTATCTGACCGTGCGTCATCATGCGACGGATCTGATTGCCGATCCTCGCGCGGGCTGAAGCCCGCGGCTCAGGGGAGTTGCGCGATGCTGCGCGGTCATCCAGAACCGACCGGCGATGCCCACGGGGATCGTCAGGCAGCGGCGCGGGTCGCGGCTACTCCGTCTTGACCACGCACAGGGCCTGCTCGTGAGAGAGGTCGATGATGCAGCCGGACAGGTGGCCGTCGGGAGTCAGCTCCTCGATGACCGGGCGGGTGTGCAGGCCGGGGTTGGCCCGAAGCACGCGAGCGAGGGTGCCGTTGCTTAGCCGCACTCGGCTGCCGATGGGGAACAAAGATACGGTGTCCAGGAAGGCGCGGACCAGCTCGCGGTTGAACCGGCCGCGCGAGGCGGCGGTGAGGATGAGCTTGGCGGCGCCGTACGGGCGCATGGCCGGGCGGTGGGGGCGCGGACTGGTCATGGCCGCGTAGACGTCGGCGATCGAGACGATCTGGGCGGCCTGATGAAGTTGGCGGTCATACCGCTGGCGTGGATAGCCGCCGCCGTCGAGACGCTCGTGCACCTGGTAGCTGATGAGTTTGACCGTACGGGGTACCCGCCGCATCGGCTCGATCATGTCTAAGGTGTAGAGCGGGTGCCGATGAATCTCGCACCACTCTTCCACGGTCAGCGGGCGGGGGGCCAGTCGGATGTCCGGGGAAACGCGAAGCATGCCGATATCGTGCAGCATCCCTCCCAGGCCGATCTCGGCGATGGTGTTGCGGTTGAGGCCCAGGTGCGAGGCCATGGCCACGCTCAGCAGGGTCACGTTGACGCAATGGCGGTAGAGGTAATCGCCTTCGACCTGCTGCATGGACATGATCAGGGGGAGCAGGTCAAAGTCGAGAGCGGCCATGTCGACGAACTTGTCCACCGCCCGTCGAACCTCCACCGCGTTGACGGACTTGCCGGTCAGGACGCTGTCGGCCAGCTCCGCGACGGCGAGGCACGTTTCTTGATGACGTTCGACCCCGAGGTTGGCCTCGGCCTGAAGGTTCTCGATGGAGAGCCGCGGGCGGCGCCATGATTTGACCGGGCGCAAAGGCAGCGGGACCTGTAGCGCGGCCGCCAGCGACTCGTCGAGTTCCCGGCTGGCATCGCTGTGCAGCCGCTCCGGGCCCGCGGCAGGGGGCACGGCGCGAGCCGGCGCGGCCCGCTCGACCGGCGCCGCGACGAGCTCGACGCGGTCCACGCCGCGCTTGGTCAGCAGGTGGAGGAAGCGGGGCGTGATCCGGGATCCCGCGGCCAGCAACAACAGACCGGATCCGTCATAGACGTCGTCCGGCAGAGTCATCCCTGCCCGCAGCGATCGGAGAATCTGCAAGCGGAGTTCATCGACGCTTACCAGCCGGCCGGGGGCTTGCGACGGGTGGTCAGCCGCGGTCCCGCCGGAAGCGGAGGGAGGCGGCGTCGGCACGATTGCGGTGCTCGACGACCCGGCCCCGACGTCCTGGTCGGGCCACCGTTCCGGACTGTGGGATTCACCGGCGTTCGTCATTGTGGACCGGATAATGCCGGGCGAGGCCCGCCCTGCAACGTTTGGGATTCACTGGCGACCGTCATGGCGCACCAGCCCGCTGAACCGACGCATGTCTTCCTCGACCGGCGCATGTCGAATCGGGCTCCGCGATGCGCGCAGGGACCAAGCTTTATGAGACGATCCGCGGAATCGCCCTTCCGCCGCATGGTCCATCGGCGGAAGGGCGGACACCTCTTGCATACGATATCGCCCCTCCGTGCACCGGGCCGATAAGAGTGCCGCGAGGAATCAGGTCATCGACGCAACGATGCACTGCACCAGCCGTGGTGACGAACTGAGATCGCCTCGCGGGGGAGTCAAGGAACGCTTGATTGGGTGCCCCGATTTCTGAAGAGGTGGGGCACCCATGCGCAGCGGTCTAGTGGAATGGATGCTGAAGTTGCAGGCCGAGCGTCTGCTTGATGAGCGCGTTGCCCACGCGCTTGCCCAGCGGGGGTGATCCGGCGGGGCTGATCCAGCGGATCGGCGGCAGTCCCGCGGCAGCAATGATCCGGTCGTAATACTCCCGCCGCGGGGCCGGTCCATCGTCGCACAGATTGAGCACTCCGCCATGCGGCATCGGCAGAAGTCGCACGATCGCGGCAACGATGTCGTCTAGGTGGATCATGTTGACGCAGGCGTCACCGTCGCGGCGTTCCTGGCCGGCGAACTGTCGAATCCGGGCGGCCGGGTCCCGGCCGGGGCCGTAGATCCCGCCAAGGCGCAGTACCGTGACGAACACGGGCGGCACACCAGCGCCGACGCGCCCCGCGTCGAGCAGGACGCGCTCGGCTTCGAGCAGCGTCCGGCCGTTCTCGTCCGCAGGCTGCGTCGGTGAGTCCTCGTCCACCCAGCGGCCGTCATCTTGAGCATAGACCCGCGTCGAGGAGGTGTAGACGACGCGTGAGACGGTCGTGCGCTCGAGCGCCGCGACGAGATGGCTCGCCGCCGCCAGGTAGACGCTCCGGTAGTCGGCGCCCTCGCGGCCGGCGCCCACGCTGAGCAGCACCGCCTCACACTCCGCGAGGAGACCGTGCAGGGCCGCCGCGTCGGCCACTTCGAGCACATGCGGCACGATGCCTTTCGCCTCGAGTTCGGCGGTCCGCGACGGGCTGGTGGTCGTGCCGTGAACTTCCCCGCCCGCCCGGACCAGGGCCTCCCCGACGGCGGTCCCCACATAACCGCACCCGACGATGGCGGTTCTTTGTGGCGCTTCGGGCATGGAGCTCTACCGGTTTCTACATTGCACGACGCGGACAGCGTCGCGCAGGGACCAGTATACCGTGCAGAGCGGAAGGGACAGCTACCGCAAGTAGGCGCGACAGGGTCATCAAGTCCGATCTGGCCATCCAACCCGAATGAATGAACGGACCGTTGGAACACATGGCCCAGCCCGCTGTGGCGTCGTTGGGCCGTTCAACTGTCCCAGGAGCGGGCTTCGGCGGGCACCCAAGGGGAGTGCTCGACGAGCGTACGGCAGGCATGCTCAGGCCGACTCCCGCGTCGGTGGGCCGTCGAACGGCTCCGCGGCGGGCCAGAGCCCGTGGCACTCGGCGCCCAAGTTCCCTCCCTCACGGTCACCACCCCTTGCCGTGGCGGTTCCTGGGGAACAGTCGTTCAGTCGTCCTGGTCGCCGGAGTGGCGGCCCGACCTGGAGAGGCTCTCATCTCCGGCCGCGGACGGTGACTTACGTGTGGCACCATCCCCCTGGCCGGGGCGCAGGCGTCCGCCGGGCGCCGCCACTGACTCCCCCGAAGGCGGCGGTTCCGCCTCTTCCTCTTCGTAGAGCTTGCGCTGGACGAAGGCCGTCAGCCGCGGGCCCTCGGGGTGCTCGTGGGCGTACATGTCCCGGGGCATCTTGCCGGTCAGCCAGGCGGGGTTCATGGGGTAAACGTGCGGGCTGAACATCGTGGAGTAGCCGTGCCAGACGAGGATGGCCAGGGTGGCGAGCCAGGCTTCGTAGTAATGAACGACCAGGACCACGTCCAGGATTCCCTTGGGCAGCTTCCAGGTTTCCACGAAGTAGTCGTCGAACCAGAGCAGGATTCCGGTGGCCGTCATAATGACCCCGCCCCAGATGAGTGCCCAATACTCGCACTTCTCCATGTAGCTGAAGCGGCCGAAGCGCGGCCTCTCCTCGCGGGCCCCGAGGAAGAACAGGGCGCTGTCCTTGATGTGCACCACGTCGCTCGGCCGGGCCAGCATGTCCTTGATCCAGCGCCGGCCGCGGCCCGTGAACAGATAGAACACGTGCCACATGCAGCACACCACGAACAGGACCGCGGCCACGCGATGCACCAGCCCGCGGATGAGGAAGCCCTCGCCGCCGCCCCAGCCGAAGAGCGCCTGCACCCACCAAGCCTCGGAAAAGCGGAGGGAGAAGCCGGAGATCACCAACACGATGAAGGTGATGGCCAGCAGCCAGTGCTGCATGGTCTCGTTGGGCGTCATCCGCACCACCAGCGGCCGCTTGCCCACGATCTTGAGGTGCCGCACCCAGTCGGCGACGCAGTGCAGCGACATCAGCCCGATGGTGACGCCGATGATCCAGTAATACAGCACCGTGAAAAAGTGCGGCCAGCCGGTCTTGATCCCCGCGGCGGTCTCGTGGATGGAGGTGCCGGCCAGCTCGGCGGAGATGCCCGGGTGGCACTCGCCGCAGGTGTGCCGCAGGTTGTCCGGGTGGATCGACGAGGTCGGGTCGGCGGAGGGCAGAATCCGGTGGGCCCCGTGGCAGGAGGCGCAGTTGGCCACGTGCACGTCGCCGGCCTTGGCCTTGAGACCGTGGTAGCTGTCGATGTAGGAGCGGAGCCGCCCGGCCGGGACGCCGTACTTCTCGTTGAGCACCGCGGACTCGTGGCAGGGGGCGCAAGTGGACTCGGCCACGTGGGCCGCGGAGACCGGCGAGCGCGGATCGGAGGGCTTGATGATGCCGTGTTCCCCGTGGCAGGTGGTGCACACCGGGGCGTCAACGGCACCGCGCTGCTTAACCAGTTGCCCATGAATGCCTTCCAGGTAGTCCTTGGTCACGGACTTGTGGCATTCGCCGCACGTGTCGGGGATGTTGAAGTGGTTGATGGTGGACTGCGGGTCCGCGGGGCTGAGGATGCGATGGGCCGTCCGCTTGCCGTCGGGGTCCTTGGCGGAATGACAGTCGTTGCAGGTGGCGTGGATGTACAGGCCCTTGCGGCTAGCCCGGCCGTGAACGCTGCTCTCGTACAACTTGATCGGCGCCTCGCGGAGGAACTTGTGCCGCTTCACCAGGTCGACGTCCAGGTGGCAGGTCTGACAGGTGCTGGGCAGGTGGATGGGATGGACATGCGACTGCCGATCGGAGGACGGCAGGATGTCGTGGGCGCCGTGGCAGTTCCAGCACTGCGGCGTGTCTGCATGCATGCCCAGGCTCAGCCGTCCGTGCTTCTGGTAGACCTCCTCCTCCTCCTCGTGGCATTCGCCGCAGTTGACCGGGGCCACCGTCTCGCCATGGGGCCTCGGCGATTCGGCGTCGAGGTTGTCCAGGGAGACGGCCTGATGGCAGTCGGTGCAGCTCAGGCTCCGGTGGATCGACTCCGCCAAGGCCTGATGCGGGGGCGGGTGCCCCGGCTCGTCGGCGTTGCCGTTGTGGCATGCGGCGCAGCCGGCAGCCGGCTCCGATTGGGCCGCAACCGCGGCACCCAGCGACGCGAACAGCACGCACGTCGCTACAGCCGGAAACTTGGCTCGCGGCCTCGAGCGATGCATGAGGCTTCCTCCTCGCGCGGCGTCCGGCGCCAGCAGGGCGATGGGATCCCGCGGTGACGCTCCACTCTATCCAGCGGCAAGCCGGCCGTCAGCGCGACGGTGCGGTAGGTCCGGCCCCGACGACGGGCCCCGGCCGCTTTTCGGGAAAAGCGGGCCCGCCGTCCTCGTCGTGACATTCCACGCAGGCCGGCGGCTTCGCATAGTCGCCTCCCGGGTGGCAATCTCCACAGTCGATTTCCTTGTGATTCTCGTCCAGCACCTGCCCGGTGACCGCGTGGTTGAAGGTCTCCGGCGACCAGCCCTGGTGACAGAAGCGGCAGTCCCCCTCCAGTTTGCGGGTGAAGAACAGCCGGCGGTGACAGGCCCGACAGGTCAGGGCGCTGTGGTACTTGGTCAAAGGAAACCCGGCTTCCATGTGATCAAAGTACTTCGGCTCGGCGCGTTCCGTCTTCGAATGGCATCGCTCGCAGGCGTCGTCCTCGTGGCAGGGAAAGCAGGCGTCGTGGCGCGCCCGGCTGGTGGTGGCCTCGGGCGTCAAGGGCGCCGCCCCCGACTCCGTCTCGTGGCAGCGGGCGCAGCTCTGGCCCTTGTGGCAGTGCTCGCAGTCGTACCCGTAGCGCTCCACGTGCTCCTGGTGGCGAAAGATCACGTAAGGGCCGTGTTCGTAGTCGGTCTTCTGGACGATGTGTTCGGGGTTCTCGATCGCTGGGTGCGCCGCTACGTCGTCGTGGGTCAGCAGGTCCCGGACTTTTTCGGCGTCCGCCGCGGTCGGCTCATCGCCTGAACTCTTGGGGAGATGGCAGATGTCGCACTTGGTGCTATGGCTCCAGTCACGATGGCAGCCCATGCACTGCCGGTGATACGCACCCTTGAGCGAGGGGATGCGCATCTGAGCCTGGCCGTTCTTGGCGAAGACCGGCTCATGGCAGGTGCGGCAGCGGGGATGCATCTTGCCCTCGGCGGTGTGGTGGTGGCAAATCTGACAGCCCCCGGCGATGCCGGCCATGTCCGCGTGCAGCTTGTGGTTGAATGGCACCGGCATGAAGCGGCGGTCCTCCCAGTCGAAGGCGTGAAGCAGGATGACATCGTCGGGGAGGGCCTCGTGGGCCGCCGCAGCTATGGCTTCGGCCACGCCCCGCGGGCAGGTTCGCAGGCAGGGCTT
>Ga0214473_10008158_pt1 | contig 12398 bp, 8 predicted proteins | sample RVTome_7_FD_203509 | JGI IMG/M metagenome (GOLD analysis project Ga0214473, IMG submission 203509) | Soil microbial communities from uranium-contaminated site in the Upper Colorado River Basin, Wyoming, United States - RVT98D197 | ecosystem: Environmental > Terrestrial > Soil > Contaminated >... | reverse complement strand
CGCTGCCAAGGACGGTCTGGCCCCGCCCGGCCTCCAAGTGTCGCAGGACGGCCGCCGCCCGTTCCTGGTCGATATCGGTGACCGTGAGCGAAGCAGCCCCGCCGTCGATGAGGGCGACGGCGACGGCACGGGCGGCGCCGCCGGCGCCTAGGACGACGGCGTGACATCCGCTTGGGTCGAAGTCACCGTCGCGGCGGAGGGCGTGCACGAAGCCCAGGATATCGGTGTTGTAGCCCTGCAGTCGCCCGTCGCGGTTGACGACGGTGTTGACGGCGCCGACGCGCTTGGCGAGCGGATCGAGGCTGTCCAGCAGGGGGATGATGCGCTCCTTGTGGGGGATGGTGACGTTGGCGCCCAGGCAGTCCTCTTCTCGCATTCGCTCCACGGCGGCGAACAGCTCCTCGGGCTCCGTCTCCCAGAGCTCGTAGAGGGCGTCGACGCCGCAATGGTCGAGGGCGGCCTGCTGGAAGGCGGGGGACGTGGAGTGGCCCAGGGGCATGCCGATGAGGCCGATGAACTTGGTCATGTTAGGCTTCTTGGTGGGTTGTTCGTCGCTGGTGGGTAGATTCTCGACCCCCGCCTAAAGGCGGGGGCATCGGATTCATTGTCCATGCCCCAGCCTTCAGGCTGGGGTCTGTGTGGACCTGAATCCGCCATGATGCACCAATCATGAGCCGTCACCTCCTACCGGTACAGCTCCACGTTGGCCAGGTGCTCCTCCAGCGTCTCAGCGAAGGCGTGGCTACCGTCCTGCTTGGCCACGAAGTACAGGTAGTTGGTCTGTGCCGGTCGCACGACTCCAACGATGGAGTCGAGGCCGGGGTTGGCGATGGGCCCCGGCGGCAGGCCCATTCGGCGGTAGGTGTTGTAGGGCGAATCGAGCTCCAGGTCGGCTTGGGTCAACTCCTTCTTCCAGTAGCCGTATTCGGCCACGCTCTCAGGGTTGTTGGCCACCGCGTACTGGACGGTGGGGTCCGCTTCGAGCGGAATGCCGAGGCGGAGGCGGCGGAGGAAGACGCCAGCGATGATCGGGCGCTCCTCGGCCACCTGGGCCTCTCGTTCGACGATGGAGGCGAGGGTGACGACTGTGTGCAGGCTCAGACCGGCGTTGGTCGCCTCCTGGCGCAGCTCATCGCTGAACTTGCTGTCGAAGTTCTCCAGCATCTGCTTCACAGCGTCCTCGACCGTCGTGGTGCGGCCGAAGAAGTACGTATCGGGGAAGAGGTAGCCCTCCAGGTTCACGCTCACGGGTTTGTTGCGCAGGAAGCCGAAGTCGTAGGAACCCTGGATCGCCTCCAAGAACGCCTGGCTGCTGGCGACGCCCTCGCGCTGCATGATGTCGGCGATCTCTTCGGCCCGCATACCCTCTATGACGGTCACCACCAAGGGCGACGTGATCCCTTTGTGCAGCCGGTCGATGACCTGCACCGTCGGCATCCCCTTCTCGAGCTCGTAGTCGCCGGCCACCAGCTGGCCTTCGTATCCTTCCAGCGCCACCATGATGCGAAAGAGGATGGCGCTGGCCACGACGCCCTCCTTCTCCAGGCGCTCGCCCACGTCGCGCACGCTCTCGCCCTCGAGGACGGTCAAGAGGACGGTCTGGCTGGAACTGGGGCTGCTTGCGATGGGAGGCGGCTCGCCTTTGAGCAGATCGTCGGGGGTCTCCCGCATCTGCCAGATGGCGATGCCTACCATGGCCAGGATTGCGAGGGTGCCACCAAGGGCGACGATACGCATTCTAGGTTTGGGCGGGGGACGACGGTCCGCCCCCGGCCCGACGGTCAAGATAACTCTGAAGGATGATAGCGGCGGCCACGGCGTCCAGCCTGCCGCGAGGGGCCTGGCGCCCCTTGGTCGAACGGCCTCCCTTGTTCTGTCTGCCCCGACCGGCGGGCGGCGCCAGACGACGCTGGGCCTCGACGGTGGAAAGGCGCTCGTCGCAGTACTCCACCGGCAGGCCAAGGCGCGCGGCCAGCTGGTCGCCGAAGGCGCGCACCGATTGCGCCTGGGGGCCCAGCGAGCCGTTCAACGATATCGGTAGGCCCAGCACCAGCGCTTCCGCCTTCTGCTCTTCCATCAGCCTGGCGATGGCGGCCGCATCGGCCTCCGGCTCGGTCCGCTCTACGACTCCGACGGGCAGGGCCACGCGCATCTCGGTGTCGGCGGCGGCCACGCCGATGCGGCGTTCTCCCACGTCAAGGCCGAGAATACGCACGGCTAGCCTTTCTTGCCCAGGAGCTCGCGGACGGTGGGCTCCACCAGGGACAGGGCCTCGTCCAGCTTAGCGGGATCGTCGCCGCCGCCCTGGGCCATCTCCGGCCGGCCGCCGCCGCCGCCGCCGGCAGCCGAGGCGACCTGCTTCAGGATGTGGCCGGCGTGGAGGCCGCGTTTCACCAGGTCGGGCGTCACCATGGCCATGAACATCGGGCGCCCGCCCAGGGTCGCGCCCAGGACGATGACGGCGGAGCCCAGACGCTGGCGCAGGACATCGCCCATGTGGCGGAGGGCGTCCTGGCTCGGCGCCTCGACTCGCGCCGCCAGGACGGCCACGCCGTCCACCGGTTGGGCCTGCTCGACGAGGCGCGCGGCGGCGGGCGCGGCCACAGCCCGCTCCAGGGCCTGCACCTGCTTGCGGGCCGTCTCCAGTTCGTCCAGAAGGGACGATAGCTTCGATTCCAGGTCCGGCGGCGTCACGCCCAGGCGCTGGCTGGCTCCTTGGAGGGCGGCGAGGCGCTCGGCGACGTAGGCCTCGGCGCCGCGGCCGGTGAGGGCCTCGATGCGGCGCATGCCGGCGCCGATGCTGCTCTCGCCGACGATCAGGCAGAGGCCGATCTGGCCGGTGGACGAGCAGTGGGTGCCGCCGCAGAGCTCGGCGCTGAAGCGCTCGCCGTCCTCCTTCGTCTCGACGATCCGCACCACGTCGCCGTACTTCTCGTCGAAGAAAGCGAGCACGCCCTCGGCCATGGCGTCGTCGAAGGAAGACTGGCGGGTGCGCACCGGCAGGTCGGCGCGGATGCGGTCGTTCGCCAGGCTCTGCACCGCCGCCAGTTCATCCGGCTTGAGGGCTTCCACGTGGGTGAAGTCGAAGCGCAGGCGGTCGGGCGTGACCAGCGAGCCGGCCTGGCGGACGTGGGTGCCCAGGACGCGACGCAGGGCGGCGTGGAGCAGGTGGGTGGCGGTGTGGTTGCGCATGGTGTCGTAGCGACGGGCGGCGTCCACCTGGGCGACCACTGCATCGTTGACAGCGATGCGCCCCTCCACCACGCGGCCGCGGTGGACGATGAGACGTTCGGCGGCGCGTTGGGTGTCCTCCACCCGCACCAGGCCGTGCGGCCCGACGATCTCGCCGCGGTCGCCCACCTGGCCGCCGGCCTCGGCGTAGAAGGGCGTCTCCCGCAGGATGACCTCCACCGCCTCGCCCTCGGCGGCGCTCTCCGCCTGGGCGGGCCGAGTGTCGGCCGACCTGTCGGCCCCGCCGGCCAGCAGGCCGACGACCACGGTCTCGGCGGTGAGCGTCTCGTAGCCCAGGAAAGCGATCTCCAGCTCGGCCAGCGGGCCGTAGGCGTCCGCCGTGCCCTCGGCGCCGAATTTGGCGGCGGCGCGGGCCCGATCCCGCTGCTCCTCCATCAGTTTCTCGAAGCCCTGCTCGTCGATGGTGAAGCCGTGCTCTCGTGCGATCTCGCGCGTGAGCTCGATGGGGAAGCCGTAGGTGTCGTGGAGAGCAAATGGTATCTCTCCAAGTAGGTAGAGGAGCGGAAACCCCTGTAGGTTGTTGCCGACCAGCGCCTGCTTGATCGGTTCGGCGCTAGACTGCTCGACGTAGGGATGCACCGGGAAGTTCGAAAGGAAGACCTGCACGTTGTGCGCCAGCGCTTCGGGCGGGCCGCCAGTGAGCATCTCCTGCACGGTGCGACGCATCAGGAAGGTCTGGCGCAGGATGAGTTCACCCGTCTCTAAAGTGCTCCGGAACGCCTCCTCTTCTTGGGCGATGACCCGCAGGTCGAACTCCCGCTGGGCACCCAGATGGGGGTACGCCTCGGCCATCATATCCATGACGGCCTCGGCCACAGGCGGCAAGAAGGGTTCTCCGGCGCGATACCGCCCCAGCCTCCCGCGGCCAACCTCGTGCAAGATTGCCGCTCCGCGCGCGGGGTCCCAAGAGAGGTCGTAGTCCGACAAGCCGCCATGCAAGAGCGTCAAAGCGTAGTATTCAGCCCGCCGCAGGACGCGGCGCACAGCATAGCCCCGCTCTTCGTTGCTGGGCAGCACCGGCGTCTTGTCGTCGCCGATGAGGAACGCCGCCGCCCGCGTGTGCTCGGCCACGATGCGCATCGCCCGGTCGACGGCGGCGTCCTCGCCGTAGCGGCGGCCGCACAGCTCCTCGATGCGGTGGATGATGGGCGCGAAGAGGTCGGTCTCGTACACCGAGCGCACCCTGCGGGTCTCCGCGTCCTGGAGGACCACCGCCATGCGCTCCAGGCCGGCGCCGGTATCGATGTTCTTGGCCGGGAGGGGCGTCCGCGAACCGTCGGGGTGCTGGAAGTAGGTCATGAACACCAGGTTCCAGATCTCCAGGAAGCGGCCGCATTCCACCGCCGGGTGGCAGGCATCGCGCTGGCACTCGGGGCAGTCGGGCGTTGGGCTCAGGTCGTAGTGCAGCTCGCTACAGGGGCCGCAGGGGCCGACTTCGCCCGAGAACCAGTAGTTGTGCTCCTCCCCGTAGCGCATGATGCGCTCGACGGGCACGCCCACTTGGCGCCAGAGGTCAAAGGCCTCGTCGTCGTCCAGATACACGGCCGCCCAGAGGCGCTCGGGGGCCATGGCGAACCAGTTCTTAGCCGTCACCAGCTCCCAGGCCCAGGGGATGGCCTCCGCCTTGAAGTAGTCGCCGACGCTGAAGTTGCCCAGCATCTCGAAGAAGGTGAGGTGGCTGGTGTCGCCCACCGAATCGATGTCGCTGGTGCGGAAGCACTTCTGGACGGAGGCCAGGCGACGGGCCGGCGGCGCGGCTCGCCCCTCGAAGTAGGGCTTGAACTGCACCATGCCGGCGCTGGTGAAGAGCAGCGTCGGATCGCCCGGGGGCACAAGGGGTGCACTGGGCACGACCCGATGGTCTCGCTCTTGGAAGAAGCGGAGGAAGGTCTCGCGGATTCGCTGGCTGTCCATATCCGAACCTGTCCCACTCAGGGGCCCCGACTTGTCGGGGTGACAGGATTATAGCACGGGACACGAGACACGGGACACGGAACATGGGGGTCGGGTTCCTTACCGCACCCTGAAGGGTGCGGCATAGTCCGGCGAACCATACCCCTTGACCCTCGACCCTTGACCCTTCCGTCCTTTCGCTCCTTGACAGCCTTCCGGCTTGCGGCTAGCATGATATAGGTGCAGGACGCCCCGGCGGAGTTCGGGGCGTCGGCTCACAGGAACGGTTGAGCACTCTCGAAGAGCCTCCTTTAGACGACGATAATACCGACGGCGGCCCGCGCCTCTGGCGGGGAGCAGCGATTGTCGGTATCCCCCCAACGCGTTTGCCTACCTCCAGCCGCGTCGATTCCCTCTGCGTGTCCCGAGGCCTGGCGGAAAGTATCATTCTGTAGAAAGCATGGCTAGGACGAAGGCTGCGAAGGCCCTACGGGCGGACGAGGCTGTTCGACAGGCGGAGGTTCAGCGGCTGGCCGTCGAGCTGGACCTGCAGCTGACCCCGTCCCTGCGAGCAGAGCTCCGCCGCTCGATAGCGGAGGCGGGCTACGAGACCGCCCGCGAGCTGGCCCTGGAGGCCCTGGCGAGGCCGCGGGCGCAGGCCCTGGCCCGCCGGCGGGTCGGCGAGCGCCTCCTCCTCGCAGGCGTCAGGCTGGTCGACCCGGCCACCACTTATGTCGAGGACGGCGTCATCGTGGGCGCGGGCACAGTCGTCCAACCCAACAGCGTTATCTCCGGGCGAACACAGATCGGGCGCAACTGCGCCATCGGGCCCAACACCATCATCCGCGACTCGAGCATCGCCGACGGCTGCCGGGTGGTGGCCTCGGTGATCGAGGACGCGGTGCTGGAAGAGGATGTGACCGTGGGCCCCTACGCCCACCTGCGCGAAGGGACGCACCTGGCCCCTGGCGTGCACGTTGGGAACTTCGCCGAGGTCAAGAAGGCCCGCCTCGGCCGGGGCGCTAAGATGGGCCACTTCGCGTACGTGGGTGACGCTCAGGTGGGCGAGGACGTGAACATCGGCGCCGGCACCGTCACCTGCAACTACGATGGCGTCAGCAAGCATCGCACCGTCATCGGCAAAGGGGCCTTCATCGGCAGCGACACGATGCTGGTGGCGCCGGTGAAGGTGGGGGACGGCGCGACTACCGGTGCCGGGTCGGTGGTGACCCACGACGTGGCACCGGACACGGTGGCGGTGGGCATGCCCGCACGGGCGCGCCCCAAGCGGGGACCCGCAGCGAGGCGGAAGAAGGGTGGATAGCGACGACTGGCCAGGCCTGCTGCTCCTGGCGGCGGCTCTGGTTCTTCTGGCCCTGGTGACGGCGGCCGAGGTGGCCGTGGCCTCCAGCCATCGCGTGCGGCCGCGTCCGCCAGGTGAGAAAGGCCCCTTCCGGTCGTCCGCCTCAGGCGGACTGGCTGGCTACCTGCGCGAGAGCCGCGAGGTCTTCGCGACCCTGGCGTTGGCTCGAAGTCTGGCCCTCATCGGCAGCACGGCCATCGTGGTCTATCTGGTGCTGCGAGAGGCTGGGCTCAACTGGTCGACCCTGGCGGTCACCTTCGCGGTCACCCTGGCCGGCCTGGCGCTGATCCAGACGGTGCCGCGGATCGTGGTTTCGGCCGACCCGCAGCGCTGGGCGACTCGATTGTGGCCCGTTGTTGCTGTGGTTAGGTTCGCGTTGCGTCCGGCGGCGATGCTCCTGGACCTTCCCGCCGGCCTGCTCCTGCGTGGGTCGGGATCGCCCGCTGAGGAGCCAACCGACGACACAGAAGAACTGCTGAGCCTGGCGGAGATGAAGAACGGCAGCGGCACTATGGACGCCGAAGAGCGCGAGATGATCCGGGGGGTCATGGCGCTCGAAGAGACGACCACCCGGGAGATTATGGTCCCCCGTACGGACATCGTGGCCGTGGCCAGTGACGCCTCTTTCGACGAGGTGGCCCGCCTCATCGTCGAGCAGGGCTACAGCCGCATCCCTGTCTTCGAAAACACCATCGACAACATCATCGGCGTGGTCCACGCCCGCGAGGTGCTGGGCCACCTGACTAACGGCGGCCGGCGCCCGGACGTCAAATCGCTGGCCCGCCCCGCCTACTTCGTGCCCGAGAGCAAACGGGTTGACGAACTGCTGACCGAGATGCGCCGGAACAAGCTCTCGATCGCCATCGTGGTGGACGAGTACGGCGGCACCGCCGGTCTGGTGACGGTGGAGGACCTGCTGGAGGAGATCGTCGGCGAGATCGCCGACGAGTTCGACCGCGACGAAGAGAGCATCCACCGCATCAGCGACAACGAGGCGATCCTCGACGCCAGCGTGGGCATCGACGAACTGGAGGAGCTGTTCGGGGTTAAGGTGGAGGAGGGGGACTTCGACAGCGTGGGCGGCTTCATCCTCAGCCATCTCGGTAAGATGCCCACCGCCGGCGACGAAGTGCACGTCGACGGGTTGGTGGTGCGGATCCTGGCCGTGAGCGGCCGCCGCATCAAGCGGGTGCGGGTGATCAAAGAGGAGCCGCCACCCGCCAACGGAGGCAACGGCGAGTAGAGGCGGACTGGGCTCAGTACAAACGAGGCTGGCGCTCGTCAACCGCACTGATGCATCGCCCTCTTGTCATCCCCTTTCCGGTGTTGTTTGACCGGCCAGCGGAGGCGCCCGTACCATGGGCTGCGAAGCCAAAGGAGGGCGGCGGTGCGGCGCTTGCGCTTCCAGATGGCGGCGGCCCTAGCGGCATTGGCGTTGGTGACGCTGGGGCTCGGCGCCGGATGCGGCGGCGGGGAAGAACAGCCTTCCACTGATCCCACCACGGAATCTGCGGCCCAGGATTCCGATTGGACGCTGGTCCTGGACGGCCTCGTTGAGTCGCCTCTGGACCTGACCCTCGACGACCTTCGGGCGATGCGGAGAACCATCGAATACGTCGAGCTGTATTGCGTCGACTACCCCACGGTTCCGGTCGAGAAAGGTGACTGGACGGGAGTGAGACTGGGGCTCCTGCTAGAAGAAGCCGGCGTCTCCCCCGATGCGGTGAAGATCGCTTTCTACGCCGATGACGACTACTCGACCGACCTCACGATCGCCACAGCCATGCGTGAAGACGTGCTCGTGGCCTATGAGAGAGACGGTGTGCCTCTGGATGAAAAGCTGCGCCTGGTATTGCCCGGCAAGTGGGGCTACAAGTGGATCAGCCGGCTGACCCACATCGAGCTGGTCGATTACGACTTTACGGGCATTTGGGAGGGCAGGGGCTACTCGGACGAAGCCGACATCCCAGAGGACTCTCCCGGTTCCCGATAGACACGGCCTCGCGTCTCCTGTGCTGGCCGCCTTTGTCCTCCTTTCGGGTCCGTGCTAAGGCACGGGGCACGACCCCAGCCTGAAGGCTGGGGCATGGGAGGTCTCATCATTTTGGGCTGCGGTGTTTGAGCAACATTCAGGCGCAAGCTTCCCTGCGTCTCCCGCCTTTGTTCTCCTTTCGGGCCCGTGCTAGAATTGTCTGACCATGAAGGGCCAGACCAGCGACACCCAGTACTGGGTCGCACTCAATCGCATACCGGGCGTCGGCCGCGCTCGCTATCAGCGCTTGGAGAAGCACTTCGGCCGGATGGAGAACGCCTGGAGCGCCACTGCCGGCGAGCTGCGGGCGGCCGGCCTGGACGAGCGCTCCACAACGGCCATCGTCGCTGAGCGGCCTAATATCTCGCCCGAGGCGGAGATGGAGCGCCTGGCCCGTCAGGGCGTGCGCGCCATCACCTGGAACGACGACGCCTACCCGCCGCATCTGAAAGAGATCTTCGACCTGCCTCCCGTCCTCTACATCCGCGGCGCGCTGACGGACGCCGACGAGTGGGCGGTGGCAGTGGTGGGCACGCGCCGACCAACGCCCTACGGCCGGCAGGTGGCCGAGCACCTGGCCGCGGACTTGGCGGGGCAAGGCATCACCATCGTTAGCGGCCTGGCCCGCGGCATCGACGCCATCGCCCACCGGGCGGCTCTCGAGCGCGGCGGCCGCACCGTTGCCGTCATGGCCTGCGGGCTGGACATCGTTTACCCGGCGGAGCACTTGAAGCTGGCACAGGAGGTGCGCGAGGCAGGCGCCCTGGTGAGCGACTACCCCCTGGGTACCCAGCCGCGCGGCGAGTACTTCCCGCGCCGCAATCGCGTCATGTCCGGCCTGAGCCTGGGTGTGCTGGTGGTGGAGGGCGACATGAAGAGCGGGGCGATGATCACAGCCGGTCTGGCCCTGGAGCAGAACCGCGAGGTGTTCGCCGTGCCGGGTAGCATCTTCTCGCCCCAGAGCCGCGGCACGCACCAGCTCCTCCAAGAAGGCGCTAAGCTGGTGCAGAATGCCCAGGATGTTCTGGAAGAGCTGAACCTGACTATGGTACCCCAACAGTTGGAGATGAAGACTCTCATCCCCGCCGACGACACGGAGCAGAAGCTCCTGCGCCATATCTCCACGGAACCGATCCACATCGACGAGGTGCGGCGGCGCAGTGGCCTGCCCATCGCCACAGTGAGCAGCGCCCTCGCCATGCTGGAGCTCAAGGGTCTGGTGCGCCAGATGGGCTCCATGAGCTACGTACGGGCCCGTGAGGCGGGGGCCACCTACGGAGCATGACCGCGGTGGCCAAGCGTAGCCAGTCCCCCCGACGGGCGGAAGCCAAGAGCCCCGGCGGGCGTAGCCTGGTGGTGGTGGAATCGCCGGCCAAGGCCAGGACGATAGCCAACATCCTGGGACGAACCTACGAGGTCAAGGCCTCCGTCGGCCACGTGCGCGACCTGCCCAAGTCCGCCTTGGGCGTCGATGTCAGGCATGGGTTCGAGCCCTACTACCTCGTGCCCAAGGAGAAGCGGCAGGTGGTGAAGGACATCCAGGATGCGGCCCGAGGTGCGAGCGCCGTTTTCCTGGCTACCGACCCCGACCGCGAGGGCGAGGCCATCGCCTGGCACCTGGTGCAGGCGGCAGAGCTCGACGGTTCGTCGCTGCGGCGAGTGGTGTTCCACGAGATCACCGCTCAGGCCGTGAAGGAGGCCTTTCGCCATCCGCGGGGAATCGATATGCAGCTCGTGGACGCCCAGCAGGCCCGCCGTGTCCTGGACCGCCTTGTCGGCTACAAGCTGAGCCCAGTCCTGTGGAAAAAGATACGAGGAGGCCTGTCAGCGGGACGGGTGCAATCGGTGGCGCTGCGCCTCGTGGTGGAGCGGGAGCGAGAGATCCAGGGTTTCGTGGCGCAGGAGTATTGGACCATCGAGGCCGACCTGCAGCGGGAGGCTGGGCCGCCGAGCTTCCGCGCCCGGCTGGTCGGCCTGGTCGGCAAGAGAGGAAAGCTGGAGATCGGTGGCCAGAGTGAGGCCGACCGAATTGTCGGCCTGCTGGAGAGAGCCGCCTATCGAGTGGCCTCCGTCCAGAAGAAGCAGCAGGTGCGCCGCCCGTCGCCGCCGTTCATCACCAGCACTCTTCAGCAGGAGGCGTCGCGGCGGCTGGGTTTCTCCGCCCAACGTACCATGAGCGTGGCCCAGCAGCTCTACGAAGGCCTGCCGCTGGGCGGCGAGGGCGAGGTTGGGCTCATCACTTACATGCGCACCGACTCCACCCAGGTGGCGGAGTCGGCCCGCGACGAGACGCGCCGCTTCATCCGCGAGAAGTTCGGCGCCGACTTCGTGCCAGCGTCGGCCCGCGTCTACAGGAAGAAGGTCAAGGGGGCGCAGGAAGCCCACGAGGCCATCCGCCCCACGTCCACCTATCGCGAGCCGGAGGCGGTCCAGCGCTTCCTGTCGCGAGACCAGCACCGTCTGTACACGCTCATCTGGCAGCGGATGGTGGCCAGCCAGATGGCCGACGCCCGCTACGACGTGACCACCGTCGACATCGAAGCTAAGCCGCCTTCCGGCCGTGATGCCTACCTCTTGCGCGCCACGAACACTCAGGTGGCCTTCCCAGGGTATCGGCAACTTTATGTCGAGTCGCGCGAGGAGGGTGAGGAGGAGGATGTCGGCAAGAACCCCCTACCGCCGCTGGCAGACGGCGACGGCCTGCGGCTGCTGGGCCTCTTCCCCGATCAGCACTTCACCGAGCCGCCGCCGCGCTACACCGAGGCCTCGCTCATCCGCGCGCTGGAGGAGAAGGGCATCGGGCGACCGAGCACGTATGCCCCGACCCTGGCCACCGTGCAGCAGCGGGGCTACGTGGAGAAAACGAATGGGCGACTGCGGCCCGAGGAGCTCGGTATGGTGGTGAACGACCTGCTCACCACCTACTTCCCGGACATTGTGGACGTGAACTTCACTGCCGAGATGGAGGAGCATCTGGACGAAATCGCGCGCGGGGAACGGCCCTGGCAGCCGGTGATCGAGGAGTTTTACGCGCCGCTGATGGACGCCCTCGCGGCGGCCGCCGAAGCTCCCGCCGTTCGACAGGAGACGACGGAAACCTGTGACCTCTGCGGCCGCCCGATGGTCATCCGCTGGGGCCGGCGCGGTCGGTTCCTCGCCTGCTCCGGTTACCCGGAGTGCCGCAACACCCGCCCGCTTGAGGGTGAAGGCGAGCCTCTGCCCGCCAGCGACGAGTCCTGCCCGGAGTGTGGCTCGCCGATGGTGGCCAAGCAGGGTCGCTTTGGGCCGTTTCTGGCCTGCTCGCGTTATCCCCAGTGCAAGGGCACTCGACCCATCGTCGTCAAGATCGGGGTGCGCTGCCCTCAATGCAAAGGCGACCTGGTTGAGAAGCGGAGCCGTCGGGGACGGGTCTTCTACGGCTGCGACAACTATCCCCGCTGCCGATTCGTCACCTGGAGCCGGCCGCTGGCCACATCCTGCCCCCAGTGCGGCGGGCTTATTGCCGCCAGCGGTCGCGACAAGGCCCGCTGCCTCCAGTGCTCGTGGCGGGGCAACCTCCCGGAGGAAGCGCCGGCCGGGGCGAGGGCATAGGCCGGATGGGCGAAGACCTGCTGGCGGCGTACATCCGTTGGCTTCAGGCGGAGCGCAACCTCTCGCCCTACACCCTACGCAATTACCAGACCGACCTGCGCGCGTTCTTCCGCTACCTGGAAGAGCGGGACGGGAGCGCCGTGACCGCCGTCGATCGCCTGGTGCTCCGGCGCTATCTGGCGGAGCTGCGCTCCGGAGGGATGGCGGCGGCGAGCATCGTGCGCAAGGTGAGCGCGATACGGTCGTTCTATCGCTTCCTGGCCCGTG
>Ga0214473_10008157_pt1 | contig 12399 bp, 11 predicted proteins | sample RVTome_7_FD_203509 | JGI IMG/M metagenome (GOLD analysis project Ga0214473, IMG submission 203509) | Soil microbial communities from uranium-contaminated site in the Upper Colorado River Basin, Wyoming, United States - RVT98D197 | ecosystem: Environmental > Terrestrial > Soil > Contaminated >... | reverse complement strand
CAGCTTCCAGCCGTACTTGTCGGCGAGTTTGCGACCGATGACCGAGCCGCGCTGATCCCGCAGGAACGCCTGGTACTGGTCGGGGGGGAGCTGGTACTCCGGGTACATCGCGAAGAAGGGCTCCGCCTCCACGGCCAGGTTCGGGAAGAAGTTGCTCCAGTCGGTGGTCGACGACTCGGCTTCTTCCCCCTTGCCCTCCTTCTTGGCCGGCAGCGAGCCACCGAACCAGGAGTTGATCGCCACCCGCTTCACCCCGGGCACTGACTGGATCCTGGCCCCGTAGGAGAGGGGCAGGTCGAAGACGATGTTCACCGCGTTGCGGGTGACGAGTCGGTTCGCGCTGGAGCTCTCGAGGAGGCTGTTCACCGCGGCCAGCACCGACTGCACGACACAGAAGAGGAAGATGCAGAGCCCCATGGCGAGCACGGTGCTCGTGGTCCGGATCCAGCTCCGCCGGAGGTGCTTGAGAAGGTAGGGCAGGTACTTCATCGAGTCCCCCTTGCCCTGGCTGGAGAGCCAGGGTCAGCTCGTCAGGACACCCTTCTCGAGGTGGTAGCGGGTGCGGGCCTTCTCGGCCGCCCGCGGGTCGTGGGTGACCATCACGATCGTCTTCCTGAAATCGCGGTTGAGCGTCTCCATCAGGTCGAGGATCTCGAAAGCGCTCCGGGCGTCGAGGTCGCCGGTGGGCTCGTCCGCCACCAGCACCTTGGGGTCGGTCACGATGGCCCGTGCGATCGCCACCCGCTGCTCCTGGCCGCCGGAGAGCTGGCGGGGGTAGTGCGCGGCGCGGTCGGCGAGGCCGACGACCCGGAGCGCGGTCTTCGCCCGCTCGCGACGCTCGGCCTTGGAGAGGTTGGTCAGCAGGAGCGGCAGCTCCACGTTCTCGGTGGCGTTCAGCACCGGGATGAGGTTGTACAACTGGAAGATGAATCCCACGTTGTGGCTGCGGAAGGCGGCGAGCTCGGTCTCGCTGAGACGCGCGACGTCGGTCCCGCCCACCCGTACCTCGCCCGACGTGGGCTTGTCGATGCCGGCGATCAGGTTGAGAAGAGTGGACTTGCCCGAGCCGGAAGGCCCCATCAGGGCCACGAAGTCTCCCTCCCGGACCTGGAGGCTCAGGCCGTCGAGCACGGTCAACTCCTCTGCGTCCCGGTGGTAGACCTTCACCACGTCGCGAACGTCGACCATCGCCATTGGGCTATTCCTTTCTGGGGGGTGCTACGCCGCACCCCCCAGACCCCCCGCGCGCTACACGGGAATGAATCCCGTTCCGCGCGCAGCTCGGTGCCCGTACCCAAGTGCTACGCCGCACACCCCAGAAACCCCGCACGTTACACGGGAATGAATCCCGTTCCGCGCGCAGCTCGTTGCCCGTACCCAAGTGCTACGCCGCACACCCCAGAAACCCCGCGCGCTACACGGGAATGAATCCCGTTCCGCGCGCAGCTCGTTGCCTATTCTCCGGCGCTGCTTGCCCTGGCTGAAGAGCCAGGGCGTCGCACCCGATCCTCGTGGTGTAGTTCACAGATGCTACCCGAATCGGCGGCCGGCTGCACCCGACGGCGCCGCGATCCGACTAGCCCTTGACCCTGACCGACGCACCGTCCCTCAGGTCGTCCTTGGGCCGCGCCACCAGGATCTCGCCGCCGGCGAGCCCGTCCTTGACGATCACCTGCCCCTGCCGCTCGGTGCCGAGAACCACCGGGCGCGCCTGCGCCTTGCCCTCCCGCACGAGGAAGACCGTGGGCTTGCCGTCGCGGCTCACCACCGCCTCGCGGGGGACGAGCACCACCGGGGAGGATGCCGCGGACGACGCCTCCTCCCCCTTCTCCGGTTCGAGGAACGTGACCTTGGCGCTCATCTCCGGCTTCATGTCCCTGTCCTTGTCGAGGATGGTCACCTTCACCATCACCGTGGCCTTGGTGCGGTCGGCGGTCGGGATGACCTGCCGGAGCACCGCCTTGTAGCGCTTGTCGGGGATGGCCTCGACCGTGACCTCGGCGGGCTGTCCGCCTGCGACCTTCGCCACGTTGGCCTCCGCCACGTCCGCCTCGACCTCGAGGGTCGCGAGGTCGGCGAGGGCCACGATCGCCCCCGACGAAGTCGAGATGTTGACGCCGGGCGGGATGGGGGCGACGCTCTCCCCCACCTCGGCCATCTTCTTCACCACGACTCCCGAGAAGGGGGCGCGGATCTCGGTGTTCGAAAGCTGCGCCTCGGCGTAGCCGATGTCGGCCTTCGCCTGGGCCAGCGACGCCTCGGCGATCTTGACCCGGCTCTCCGCCGCGTCCCGCTGGTCCGCGGCCAGGACACTCTGCGCCGCGAGGTCGTCGGCGAGCCGCAGCTGGCGACGGTACTCGCCGAGGTCGGCCTCGGCCCGCTGCACCGCCGCCTGGGCGCGGCGTACCGCCGCCTCGTAGTCGGTCGACTCGAGGCGCGCGATCACCTCACCCGCCCGGACGACGCTTCCCTCCTCGACCCGCAGCTCGGCGAGCCGGCCCTGGATCTTCGAGGACACGACCGCCTTGCGGCGGGCGACCACGTAGCCCGACGCGGTGAGGATCGGGGTCCCGGCGCTGGGCTGGAGGTCCCGGCTCACTGCGGCGGTGGTCGTCTCGACCTCGGTCGCCGAGAAGGCCTGCCGCGCGCGCAACGCATAGAGCACGAGCAGGGCGGCGACCACCGGGACGAGGAGAAGCAGCGGCCACCGCCACGGATTCGCCGGCCGTCGGGTCCGGTCGATCTTGAGGGAGGCCAGCTCGCCCTTCAGGTCCGCCACCATTGCTCTCCTCGGGCCACGTCGAGTCTCGCACGGTTCTACGGCCCCCGAGACCGCCAGGGCCACGAAAATCGGCGAACCTGCTGCCCGCGCCGGCCGACCACAGGCGACAAGCTGCGGAGCTCGCCGGATTCACTCCGGCGAGCGCCGCGGGGGGTCTCAGGGGGGTGCGACGCAGCACCCCCCTGCTCAGAATAGCCTCGAGACGTACTCGTCCATCTGGCGCTTCCAGTACGGCCAGTCGTGCCCGCCGTCCGGCCCCCAGTCGTCCACCGAGTGTCGGATCCCCCGCGACCACAGGACTCCCGACAGCTGGTAGGTCGGCTTCGAGTCCTCCCACGGACCGCAGCCGGTTACCAGGCGGATGTCGTCCTCGGCCAGCCGCTCGAGGTACCACGAATCGCCGAGGCTCGCCACGTAATCGACCGGGTTGTTGAAGTAGAAGTTGTCGTCGTAATCCCCGTCCATGAAGCGGCGGACGTCGTAGACGCCGGACAGCCCCAGGCACCGCCGGAAGGCTTGCGGGTGCTTGAGCAGGCTGTTGACCGCGTGGTAGGCGCCGAACGAGGCGCCGGTCGCTGTGATCGCGATCCCGGGGCTCCGGCAGTGGTCGCCGATGAACGGGACGACCTCCTCCGCGACGTAGGCGTCGTACATCGCCTGGACGTAGGAGCGGTGGCGGGGGTGAGCGGATTTGTTGTACCAGCTGTCGTTGTTGACGGAGTTGACGCAGAAGAGCTTGACCTTCCCGCCGTCCACGTGATGGCCGAGGGCTTCGAGCATCCCCTGCCCCTCGTACTCCCACTCGTCCCCGGCGCTCGTGGGGAAGACGAGGATCGGGGCTCCCCAGTGCCCGTGGACGCGGACGCCCATGTCCCGGCCCAGCCGCGACGAGCGCCAGATGTGGTGCTCGGAATGCATGCGCCCCCCGGGAGGCGACCCTAGCGAAAACGCCTCACCGGCGACGCCATCGAGGAAGGCGCCACGAGGTTGCCGAGGAAGACCGCGTTGGACGGCGTCTTCTGCAGCTTCTCGATCAGGAACTGGGCGGCCTCGACCGCCGAAAGGTCGGCGAGCGCCCGCCGCAGGAGGTGCCGCTTGGAGAGCTCCTCCGGCGACACCAGCAGCTCCTCGCGGCGCGTGCCGGACTTGAGCACGTCCACCGCGGGGAAGATCCGTCGGTCAGCGATCGCCCGGTCGAGGATGAGCTCCATGTTCCCGGTGCCCTTGAACTCCTGGAAGATCACCTCGTCCATGCGGCTGCCCGTGTCGATGAGCGCGGTGGCCAGGATGGTCAGGCTGCCGGAGCCCTCGCAGTTGCGGGCCGCCCCGAAGAACTGGCGCGGGAACTGGAGCGCGCGGTTGTCGACTCCGCCCGACATCGTTCGCCCGCCCGGGCCCATCTCGCGGTTGCTGGCGCGGCCGAGGCGGGTCAACGAGTCGAGCAGGATCACGACGTGCCGGCCGGCCTCCACCAGGCGCTTGGACCGCTCGATGGCGAGCCGCGAGAGACGGATGTGGGAGTCGGAGCTCGAGTCCGAGGTCGAGGCCAGCACCTCGGCCGGCACCACCCGGCGGAAGTGCGTCACCTCCTCCGGCCGCTCGTCGACGAGCAGGAGGATCAGGTGCACCTCGGGGTGACGCTGGGTGATGGCCTTGCCGAGGTGCTCGAGGAGGGTCGTCTTGCCCGCCTTGGGGGGCGACACGATGAGCCCGCGCTGGCCCTTTCCGATGGGAGAGATGATGTCGATGACCCGCAGGCTGATCTCCGAGCCCTCCCCGGAGAGCAAGAAGGCCTCGCTCGGGTTGATCGAGATCAGATCCTGGAAGTGAGGGAGGGCCCTGTACTTCTCGGGCTCCATGCCCCCGGCCTTCGCGACTTCAACGAGCACGCGGCGTCCGTTACCACCATCGCGGGCGAGGCCTTCGATCTCCGTCCCGTCGCGCAACCCGTTGTCCCGTGCGATGAGGAACGGGACCACGACGTCGTCGCGCTGCGGAAGGTAGTTCTGTGCGACCTGCCTGACGTATCCCCCTGCCCCCTCGGTCAGCTCCACGACACCCTGAACCGGGGTGGTCGGCCCCTCGGTTGGAATCGGGGCCTGGCGGGGATCCCGCGGACCCTTCTGACCCTGATGGGGTCCTCCGGGTCCCTGTCGATGGTGACGATGGCGCCGCGAGTGGCGCCCGTGCCTCACGGCAGGGCCACCCACCGCGGATGGTTCATCGTCTCCTCCAGCTTGCGACTATGCGGGTATGCGTTCCCGATGTCAAGTCAAAGCGGCACCGGGGGACTCGGCAAGAGCGACCGGCGCCATCCCCCCGCTCCGGCGAGGAAACGCCCGGCGCAGGCGGAGGGCTCTACGGCTGCTCGCCGGGCAGCAGCGGGCGCAGGGTGACGACGTATCGCCTGTCTCCCGCGCACACGGAGGCCGGAAGGGCACCGGTGGGCCAGCCCTCCGCCTCCGTCGCGGGCACGGTGTTCGGGCCCGAGAGCGCGTCGGCGAGCGGGACGGAGAAGGTCCAGGAGCGACACCCACCCGCGAGCGTCGCCTCGCGCACGCCGAGGGCGTAGCTCGCGGGCCCGAACGGCCGCAGGCTCGGGTGGTGAAAGCTCATCAGCTCGGAGAGGAACGAGGCGATAGGGGCGAGCGCCCCCGGCGCCTTGCTCAGGTCGCCGGTGACCGTCAGGTCGAAGCGCCGGCCCTCGACGAGACGGAGCCGCACGGACCGGCGGGCGTCGCCCTCCAGCGACAGGGTTTGGGAGAAGCCGGCCAGCCGGGTCAGGTCTTCGGCCCGCTTCCGCAGGACCGAAGCCTCCTCCTTCTCGAGCTGTCCCGCCTCGAGCAAGGACGTGCCTCCGACGAACACCCGGCCGTCCTTCAGCAGGGCGAACCGGACCGGTGCCCCCGCCTTCTCGGCTCCCGGCGTCCCGGGCGAGGTCTCGAGCACGAGCACGGCGCCCTGTATCTCGGCCCCTCGCGTCGAGGCGGCGGCCGCGACGAGCGCCAGGCCCAGGGCGGCCGGCCCGGTCCTCACCTCGTCGCGACCTCGGGCCCCACCGTGCAGTTGCGGCCGGACTCCTTGGCGCGGTAGAGCCGAGCGTCCGCGGCTTTGATGAGCGCGATGTCGTCCTGCGCGTCGAGAGGGAAGGTCGCCACCCCCCCGCTCACGGTGATGCGTCCGAGCGGCTGCCCGGCCTCGCTCGTGAACCCCTGGGTGGCGACCGCGCTGCGGAAGGCCTCGGCGTAGCGCCACCCGTCCGCCGCGGCCGCCCCGTAGAGCAGCACCACGAACTCCTCGCCGCCGTACCGCGCCACCACGTCGCCGCGCCGCCCCGTCGCACGCAGAAGCTCCGCGACCTTCTGGAGGACGCGGTTGCCCTCCTGGTGGCCGTAGTTGTCGTTGTAGCCCTTGAAGTGATCCAGGTCGAACATGAGGAGGACCACGGTGTCGCCGGTGAGATGCGCGCGCTCGAGCTCCATCGCGAGCCGCTCGCGGAAGAACCCGTAGTTGTAGAGGCCGGTCAGCGGGTCCGTGATGGCGCGGTGATGCGTCCGGCTGACCCGCCAGGTGAGGCTGCGCACGCGCTCGAGCTGCAACCAGAAGAGCTGCTCGAGGACGTCGGTCCTACGGCGGAGGAAGTCGCGGAACTGGCCCGCCGGGATGAGGAGGACTTTCGAGGCGTTGTGGGCGCGCACCGTCGCCGAGCGGGCCTGGCCGTCGAGCGCCGCCATCTCCCCCGCCACCGCCCCGGGGTAGAGGTGCCGCAGCGTCATGTCCTCGCCATCCGGAGTCTGGTGCGAGACCTCGAGGCGCCCGGCGAGCAGCAGCACCACGTGGTCTCCAGGGTCCCCTTCCTTCCAGAGCACCGCACCGGACTCGAGCATGACCTCGCGGCCGAGCGGCTGCAGATCGGCGAACGACCCCGGCAGCGCCTGATTCTCGCCCTTAAGCTCCTCGCTCACGATGGCCTCATCATAACCCGCCCCCGCCGGGCGACCCTCAGCGAGGGGGACGGGTGTACAGGTCGATCGTCCGCTCGATCGCCCGCCGGCAGACCGCGCAGAACTCGGGGCGGCGGGTGAACATCATGCAGTTCGCCTGCGCCCGGAAGTAGCCCTTCGCCTCGTACATGGCCCCCTCGAAGGCGCCCACCGCGCCGGCGTTGGGCCCCTCGGCGAGCAGGGGATCCACCCTCGCCTGCTCCTCGCGGAAGAGGGCCTCCATCTCCTCCTCGGGCCGCTTCTGCGCCCGGATCTCGAGGCGGCGGGCCTGGATCTCCTTCTGCGCGGCCTCGAAGGCCTCCTTGCTCCAGGGGGTCGGCCGCGGCGTCCCGGGGGAGACGAGGTCCCTCCACTTCGGCGAAGCGGAGCTCGCGGTGACGTTCGGCTCCCAGGGCTCGGGGCGCTCCGCCGCGCTGCCGTAAGCGACGGCCGAGGTGTAGTACTCGTCGGCAAGTCCCGCGAAGTGGTGGCCGAACTCGTGGACGAGCACGTAGGGGGCGAAGGCGTTGTCCGCGGCCACGGTCGCGTATTGCCCGAAGATTCCTCCGCCGCCGTACTTGCGCTCGTTCACCACAATGACCATGGCGTCGTAGGGCGCTTGGGCGGCCGCCTCGCGCACCCGTTTGTTGTCGAAGGCGAGGACGTAACGCTCCGAGCCGAAGGCGTCGTAGGTCACGCGCAACGCCGAGCGCCGGTGGACGCCGTCCGCGGGGCGGGCGACGCCGCTCTCCAGCGACGGCGTGTCCACGGCCCAGACGTTGAAATCCCCCTTCCGCTCCCTGAAGGGCGTGGCCGCGAAGAGGAGGTCGGCCATCCGTCTCGCGTCCCGATGCCACTTGTCCATCTCCCCCGCGGTGTAGCCGTCGCCGAGGAGGACGAGGTCCACCTTCTCTGCGGGAGGACCGCTCTCGACGACGGCCCACGGCAGCGGCGACGCCGGTCGGCCCCGGTCGATCGAGGCGCCGTCGGGATCGACGGCCACCGACCACACCTCCCGGAAGAGGCCCTCCGCGTCGCGCTTCTTGACGACGACCTGCACCGCTCCCGGGGGCTCCGGAAAACGGAGCGACTCGTGGAAGGTCCGCAGGACGTGCCGCGCCTCGTCGGTCGTCTCCCACTCGCCGTAGACGCTCGCAAAGCCCCGCGAGTAGAGGACGCGGTTCGTGGCCCGATCGATCACCTCGAAGAAGTAGAAGCCGAGGTTGCTCTCGTCGGTGGGACGGTCCGGGTTGCCGGGCCACGCCCCCTCGAGCGAGACGCCGTCGAGCGCGAAGCGCTCCTCGGTGGCGCTGCCCGTGTGGAAGAAGTCCAGGCGCAGTGTGAGGGGCGAGCCCGCCGCGGCGGCCGCGCCGAGCGCGAGGGCCGACGCCAGGGCCAGAGGTTGGAGCATGACACACCTCGATCGCGCGCATCAGACCACAAAGCCGGCGTGACGGAAAGCGGATTGGTCGCCCGCTCGGGCCAGCGCCGTTTCTCCGTCGAGCGGTAGTGTAAGCTCGGAGCGAGGGCCGACGATCCATGAAGCACCGTGCCATTCCCGTCCTCTTCGCCCTGGCCGCGGCTGCACCTCTCGCCGCCGAGGGAGGCTCCGTCCCCGTCCGCGTGCGCAACGGGATGGTCGCCTCTCAGAACGCGATCGCGTCGCAGGTGGGCGTCGAGGTGCTCGCGGCGGGCGGGAACGCGACGGACGCGGCGGTGGCGACCGCCTTCGCGCTGTCCGTGGTCCACCCGTCGGCCGGGAACATCGGGGGGGGCGGCTTCCTCCTCGTCCGCTCGGCCTCCGGGGAGGCCGCCCTCTACGACTTCCGCGAGATGGCGCCTCTCGTGGCGACGCCGACGATGTTCCTCCGGGACGGGAAGTACGACCGCGAGAGGCACCACGACAGCCACCTGTCCGTGGGAGTCCCCGGGACGGTGGCGGGCCTCCACATGGCCTGGAAGGACAACGGGCGGCTGCCCTGGAAGGTGCTGCTCCAGCCCGCGATCGACCTCGCGCGCGAGGGGTTCTTCGTCTCGGACGGCCTGGCGCGCTCGCTCCGCGATGTGCTGCCCGAGATGAAGCGCTACCCCGCGTCGCTGTCCCAGTTCACGCGCGCCGGCGTCCCCTACGAGATGGGAGACCTCTTCAAGCAACCGGACCTCGCGCAGACGCTCGAGCGCATCGCCGAGAAGGGAGCGAGGGGCTTCTACGAGGGCGAGACCGCCGCGCTCATCGAGAGGGAGATGGAGGCCAAGGGCGGCCTCATCACCCGCGAGGACCTGAGGAAGTACACGGTCTACCGGCGCCCTCCGTTGCGCGGGACCTACCGCGGCTACGAGGTGCTGGCCCCGCCCCCGCCGAGCTCGGGTGGTGTCTGCCTCCTCCAGTGCCTGAACGTGCTCGAGGGCTACGACCTCGCCTCCATGGGCTTCGCTTCCTCGGCCTACGTCCACCACGTGGCCGAGGCGCTGCGCCGGGCCTTCGCCCTTCGCGCGCGCTGGCTCGGGGATCCCGCGTTCGTGCCGGACATGCCGATCGACCGCCTCGCGTCGAAGGACTACGCGGCGGAGCTGAGACGGACGATCCGTGAGGACCGGGCCTCCCCTTCGTCGCCCGCGAGCTTCGAGTGGCCGGCGGAGAGCCCCGAGACGACGCATCTCTCGGTGGTTGACGAGGACCGGAACGCGGTCGCTCTCACCTACACCCTCGAGGACGGCTACGGGTCGAAGATCGTGGTGCCGGGCGCGGGCTTCCTCCTCAACAACGAGATGGGCGACTTCAACGCGGAGCCCGGCCGGACCGACGACACCGGCCTCATCGGGACAGTTCCCAACCTCGCCGCCCCCGGAAAGCGCATGCTCTCGAACATGACCCCGACGATCGTGGTGAAGGACGGCCGCCCCTTCCTGGTCGTGGGGGCGGCCGGCGGCCGCAAGATCCCGGGCACGGTCCTCCAGATCCTCCTCGACGTCCTCGACTTCGGCATGAACGTACAGGAGGCGATCGACGCCCCGCGCGTCAACCACCAATGGCTTCCCGACGAGATCGTCTTCGAGCCCCACGGGCTCTCCCGCGACACGACGGCCGCTCTCGCGTCGCGAGGCCACAGGGTGCGGGAGCTGGCCGAGGCCGGCAGCTGGAGCCGCGCCCACGCCATCCTCGTGAGCGCTCGCGACGGACTGCTCGAAGGCGGCACCGACCGTCGATCGCCGGACGGGGCCGCGGTCGGACGCTGAGCGCCCGGCCTCAGGCCATCGACCGCGGGGAACCCCCGTGTTCCGGGCGGTCGGTGACGAGCTCGGGGTGCTCGCGCCGGAAGGTCTCCGCGAGGTGACAGTCCCAGCAGACGGGCTTGTGGGTCGCCAGCACGTCGATGACCTGCTCGGGCTGGAAGGCGCTCCAGGCGAGGAGCCGGCCGTCGGGGGCGCACAGGGCCGGCTTGTGGTCGTGCCAGCGGATGGCGCCGATGGCGCGGCCGCAGAACGCACAGGTCTTGCCCTGGTACCAGTCGGCGAGGATGCTCCTCAGAAGGCACGCCTCCGGGGCCGCCTCGATCTGGCCCAGGCACTCCTGTCCGCAGTGCCTGCGCTCGGGCCAGCGCGTGCAGGACTCGAGGCGGAGGTGCGACCGGCCGTAAGGAGCGCTGAGGGCGGCGCGCGCGGCGTCCACCTCGACCGCCACCATCTCACGGCTTTCGGGGCAGACCACGACGCGCGTGCCGCGGTACCGCAGCCACGCGCGGGCCAGCCGGCGGCCGAACACGAAGAGAGCACCCAGCCCCACGAGGGTGGCGACACCAAGGACAAGCTGGATCGGAGTGGGCATAGGGATGGCCTCCCGTGCTCCACGTTTACGCCTCGGCTGCCTCGGAGGGAATAGGTCGTTTGTTTCAGCCGTCCGCCTTCGTGACCCGATGGGGCGGGATACGCGCGAGCTTCAGGATGCTATCTTCTTTCTTTCCGGCGGCCTTGCGCCATGAAGCTCGCGACGTGGAACTTGAACTCGATCCGGGCCCGGGAGGACCGCCTCCTCCGTTGGCTCGCCGCGGCCGGGCCCGACGTCGTCTGCCTCCAGGAGCTCAAGGTCACGGAAGACGCCTTCCCGTCCGACACGCTCCAGGCCCTCGGCTACCGCGCCACCGTCCACGGCCAGAGGACCTACAACGGTGTCGCCATCCTCTCCCGCGCCGAGCCCGAGGAGGTGGAGCGCGGGTTCGGCGACGGGGGCGACGACCTCCAGGCCCGCCTCGTGGCCGCCCGCGTGGGCGGGGTCCGGGTGGTGAGCGCCTATGTCCCTAACGGCGGCGAGGTCGGCTCCGACAAGTGGGCCTACAAGCTCGAGTGGCTGCGGCGGCTGCGGGCCTTCCTGGATCGCCGCTTTGCGAAGGGCGACCTCGTGGCCGTGGGCGGGGACATGAACGTCGCCCCCGAGGCCCGCGACGTCTACGACCCTCCGGCCTGGGAGAAGACCGTGCTCTTCCACCCCGAGGCGCGCGCGGCGCTCGAGAGCGTGCGGGCGTGGGGCCTGGTGGACGGCTTCCGCCTGCACCACCAGGCCCCGGGCTTCTACACGTGGTGGGACTACCGGATGCTCGCCTTCCCGAAGAACCGGGGCCTCCGCATCGATCACGTCTTCCTGAGCGAGCCCCTCGCCGCGAAGTGCACCTCGGCCCTCATCGACCGCCAAGAGCGCAAGGGCAAGCAGCCCTCCGACCACGCCCCGGTCATCGTCGACCTGGACGTTTAGCGGGGCGCGCTTCTCTTCACGAGCTGGATCTGGCCGGCGTGGTAGAGGTCGTGCGCGGCGATCCCTCGCACGAGCCGCTCCACCGTCTCGCGGCCGCCCGGCGTGCGTCGGCCCAAGTCAGCGTCGGAGAGCCCCGCGACCGCCTCGCGCAGCCGGCGGTGGTACCGGTCGAGAAGGCTCACGTCGCCGCGCCAGCTCGCCTCGGTGGCCGGCGCCGGCGTCCTGAACCAGTTGCTGCCCCGCCGCTCGAAGGACCCGCGCTTCTCTCCGGTGAGGCGCCGCCAGGCTGCGTACTTCCAGTAGGCGGCGTGCAGCGTGATCTCCCAGACGTTGTGTCGGCGCGGTCCCGGGCGCCAGGCCGCCCGGGCGGCCCCCACGCCGCGAAGGCTGCCGCGCAGGTTCGTCCCGTGCCACGACCGTCGCTCGAAGGCCTCGTCGAGCAGCGCGAGCAGGGACGCGACGACGGGGCCGGGCGTGGGCACGGGTTCCTCCCTCCGGACGAGCGCTAGGGCCAGCGTTCGGCGCGCCGCGCGGCGTCGAACGCGGCACGCGCCGCGGGACGATCCTCGAAGACGCCGGGGTCGAGACGAAGGGCTTCCTCGAACGCGCCCTCCGCCTCCTCCGGGCGACCGGTCGCCTGGAGCGCGAGTGCTATTCCGAGGCGGTTCGTGGCGTCGGTCGGAGCGAGGCGCGCGGCCTCCTCCAGCGTGGCGAGGGCCTCGGGAGCGGCATCCATCGCGAAGAGCAGGACGAAGCCCAGGCGCTGCCAGACCTCGGGGTCCTTCGGTCGGAGGTGCACGTCCTCGCGCAGGTGCTCGGCCAGCTCTCCCCACCTCTCGAGCGCCACCAGGTGCTTCGCGAGCAGTTCGCGCACCGCGCCTCGCCGG
>Ga0214473_10008156_pt1 | contig 12400 bp, 10 predicted proteins | sample RVTome_7_FD_203509 | JGI IMG/M metagenome (GOLD analysis project Ga0214473, IMG submission 203509) | Soil microbial communities from uranium-contaminated site in the Upper Colorado River Basin, Wyoming, United States - RVT98D197 | ecosystem: Environmental > Terrestrial > Soil > Contaminated >... | reverse complement strand
CCCTCGGCCGCCCGCGAGGCGTACTCTCTGTACGTTGAGCGGGCGGCCGAGGGCGCCGCACTCCCGCAGATGGGCCTTTATCGGCCGCCTGCGGCGGGGAGCCAGCCGAGCTGGGCGGCCGCGGCCAGCAGCGCGAGACCGGCGAAGCCGAGCCCGCCGAGCGCCACCACCGCCTCGCGCCATCGGGGCGGGCGCAGCGCTTCCGGCAAGAGCGCGCGATTGAGCCGGAGCGTGTGGAAGGACAGCACCGCGAAGTTGAGCGCGGCCACGTTGGCGCTGATCACGATCAGGGTGAGCGGCTCCGCCACCGTCATGGCCAGGCAGCCCGCCACCACGAAGAGCGCCAGCACCGGGTAGTAGAGCCAGCCGGGCCCCGCGGGGCCCAGTCGCATCCCGCCCGTCCAGAGCATCTCGGTCACGTGGCGAGCGAAGCCTTCCACGATACCGACCTGGGTCGAGAAGAAGATCCAGAGGGCGGTCAGGAGCGCGGGCAGCCAGAGCATCGCGCCGTAGCGCCGGGCGAGCTGGCGCGCGAACACCGCCCCGGCGCCGAAGCCGCCCATGTCGGTCCCGCGCGGCACCGCGTCGAGCGCCAGCAGCACCGGCAGGGCCATTCCGATCAGGCATCCCACCGTCCACAGGTACGAGAGATCGGCGCGGAGATAGCGCCACCACTCGCGCCACTTGGCGAGGTTGGCCTCGCTCGGCGGAAAGATGGCGCCCTCCCGCGGGAGCGGGATGGTCTGGCTCCCCACCGGCGTCGGCTGCACGCCGACCGTGCCCGCCATGCCGAAGCCCTTGTCACGGAGCCAGTAGGTGAACATGGCGTTGATGGTGCCGCCCGCGCCCGAGTAGGCCGCGAATCCGGCCACGAGCGCCCAGTCGAAGCCGCGGTCGAGCGCGGCGGTCGGGAGCCAGAACGGCTCCCACAGGGGCCGCCCGGCGAAGCTCCACGCGAGCGTCGTCCACAGGGTCCGCGGCACGAAGAGCACGCCGAGCGCGCCCAAGAGGAGCAGGATCCAGGCCATCATGATCCACTCGGTGATCTCGAGCGCGCGGTAGACGCGCCGGCCCAGGAGCACCACGCCGGCGGCGCCGAGGAAGAGCAGGTACCCCAGGCCGACGATGACGGAGCCGTCCTCCGCGCGCGGCCCGCGGCCGAGCAGCAGCGCGGCCAGCCCGGAGGCTCCGGCCAGCGCCCACCCGGGCCAGCCGACCTGGGCCAGGTGGAGCAGAGAGTAGGTGACGGCCCAGAAGCGGGGACCCGGGCGCTGCCGCATGAAGCCCGTGAAGATCGGCTCGCCGGTGGCGAGGGTGTAGCGCGCCATCTCCGCGTTGAGCACCGCCTGGAAGAGGATCGAGAGGGTGCAGATCCAGAGGAGCCCCGGCCCGTACGCCGCGGCGACGGCCGGGCCGAGCAGCCAGTCGCCCGCGCCCAGGGACAGCCCGAGCAGGATCGCGGCGGGACCGACCACCCGCACCAGGTTGACCGGATTGTAGGCGGGCGCGTGCGGCAGGTCGGCCTGTCGCCACGCGGGCAGGTCGCTCACGCGCGGGCGCGCCTCCGCCGCCAGACCCAGAGCGCGAGCCAGGCTCCGGGCACGGAGAGCCACAGCCAGCCCGCCGGCGCGGCCGCGGCCAGGTCGATCGCGAGGAGCGCGGTGCCGCCCGCGGCCGCCGCCCAGAGCAGGAGCCGCGCGAGGCGGTCGGCCACCCGGCCCGCTCCGTGGGTGGCGACGAGCAGCGCGAGGGCGGCCGCCGCCACGTCGAGCAGCACGTCGGCGATGCTGCCCTGCCGGGTCGGCGTCGTCGCCTGATGCGCCTCGTCCAGCGCCCCGGTGAGCGCGGCCAGCAGCAGCGGCGCGCGCCAGGCATCGGGCGGGGTCAGCGCGCGTCGCCAGAGGAGCGCCAGCACCGCGTACTCGATGACGTGGCCGGCCTTGCGCGCGAGCGCGTGCAGCGCGGCGATCTGCTCAGGGGCCGCCCACGGCGCGAGCGCGCGCACCCACGGCTCGAGCAGCGGGAGGGTGGCCCCCGCGCCCCAGCCGGCGCCGGAGAACCAGGCGATCAGCGTGGACCACGCGAGCGGCGGGAGGAATCGGAGCGTCGTCGTCACAATGCTCAAGGGTGTCAGAGAAACGCCCGCTCTACAAACGGGACCGATCGGGCCCCATCGGCGCCGCAAAGTTGACAACTTGCGCTCACTAAACATAGGATGAGCCATGCAAATCCGGGAGCTCCTCGACGAGCTCTTGACGTCGCTCGAGACCGGCCCGCTCATCACCGCGGTGCGCCACTTCGAGGCCAAGCCCCCCGTCTTCGCGCCCTTTCCGTCCTCGCTCGATCCGCGCATCGTCGAGGCGCTCAAGACGCGGGGGGTCCAGCAGCTCTACTCGCATCAGGCCAAGGCCTTCGATACCGCGGCCAAGGGCGAGCACCTGGTGGTGGTGACGCCCACCGCCTCCGGCAAGACGCTCTGCTACAACCTGCCCGTGCTCCAGGCGCTGGTGCAGCAGCCGGAGGCGCGGGTGCTCTACCTCTTCCCCACCAAGGCGCTCGCCCAGGACCAGCTCGCCGAGCTGATGGAGCTATCGAAGTCGCTGCCCGACATGCGGATGTTCACCTACGACGGCGACACGCCGCAGGACGCGCGCCGCTCGGTGCGCGCGCGGGCCAACCTGGTCCTGACCAACCCCGACATGCTGCACTCCGGGATCCTGCCGCACCACACCAAGTGGGTGAACCTGTTCCAGAATCTCAAGTACGTCGTGATCGACGAGCTGCACGCCTATCGCGGTGTCTTCGGCAGCCACCTCGCCAACGTGCTGCGGCGGCTCAAGCGCATCTGCCGCCACTACGGGGCCACGCCGCAGTTCATCATGGCCTCCGCCACCATCGCCAACCCCGGCGACCTGGCCCAGCGGCTGACCGGGGAGCCGGTCGTCGAGCTGAACGAGAGCGGCGCGCCCACCGGCGAGAAGACCTTCATGGTCTACAACCCGCCCGTGATCAATCCGGAGCTGGGCATCCGCGCGCCCTATCTGGGCGAGGCCTCGAAGCTCGCCGCGCGGTTTCTCAAGAACAAGGTCGCCACCATCGTGTTCTGCCAGAGCCGGCTCTCCACCGAGGTGGTGCTCGCGACCATCAAGAAGGTGGTCGAGGACAAGACGGGGGACTCGGGCATCGTGCGGGGCTATCGCGGCGGCTACCTGCCCCTGCGCCGTCGCGAGGTGGAGCAGGGGCTCCGCTCGGGCGAGGTGCTGGGCGTGGTCGCGACGAGCGCGCTCGAGCTGGGCATCGACATCGGGCATCTCGACCTGGCCGTGCTCGCGGGCTATCCCGGGACGATCGCGTCCATGTGGCAGCAGGCGGGGAGGGCGGGCCGGCGCTCCGGCGAGTCGGCCGCGGTCATGGTGGCCACCAGCTCTCCGATGGACCAGTACCTGGCCGCGCATCCGGACTATCTCTTCGGCGCGCCGCCCGAGCACGCGCGGATCAATCCGGAGAATCCGTTCATCCTCATCAACCACGTCAAGTGCGCGGCGTTCGAGCTGCCGCTCGGCGCGGACGAGGTCTTCGGGGGCGACGTGTCGTCGCACCTGGCCGCCCTCGAGGACGAGGGTGTGCTCCACCGGGCGGGGGAGCACTTCCACTGGAGCTCGGAGACCTACCCGGCCGACCACATCTCGCTCCGCGCCGTCACCTCCGACAACTTCCTCGTCATCGACACGACGGCCCGGGACGCCCAGCAGGTGAAGCGGCGGCAGATCATCGCGGAGGTGGACTGGAAGAGCGCCTTCGCCATGATCTATCCGAAGGCGATCTACATGGTGGAGGGCGAGCCCTTCGAGGTGCAGGAGCTCCACTACCGCGAGGACGAGGAGAAGGTGGCCTACGTCAAGCGGGTGGTGGTCGACTACTTCACCGACGCGATCACCGCCAAGGGCGTGTGGATCCTCCAGCGCTTCGGGCGCCAGGAGACCCCGGGCCTGCTCGCCGAGCAAGGCGAAGTCCTGGTGGCCGAGAAGGTGGTGGGCTTCAAGAAGATCAAGATGGGCACGCTGGAGAACGTGGGCTCGGGCGAGGTCGAGCTGCCGCAGCAGGAGATGCAGACCACGAGCGCCTGGCTCACCCTCGATCCCGATCTGCTCGCCCGGATCTCGCCGCGGCGCGACGATCTGGTGGACGGGCTGCGCGCGCTGACCCACCTGCTGCACCACCTGACCCCGATCTTCCTGCTGTGCGACATCCGCGACATCGGCGCCTGGCTCGGCGACGGCTCGCCGGCCCAGGCCGGCCAGGTGGTGACCCGGGAGACCATGCGCGCCCAGCTCCTGCAGGGCGAGCACTTCACGCCCACCATCTACCTCTACGACAACCAGCCGGGGGGCATCGGCCTGGCCGAGCGCATCTTCGAGGTGCTGCCGGATCTCCTCGCGCGGGGGCTCGAGACCCTCCGGGCCTGCGGCTGCCGGAGCGGATGCCCCTCGTGCGTGGGGCCGGTGAACGAAGTGGGCCGCCAGGCCAAGCCCGTCGCCCTCAAGATTCTCGAGCGCCTCGTTCTTCGGCGCTGACGCACGGCTCCCGGTGGCGCGCGACCTCACCGATCTGACCCGCATCATCCGCCGCATCGAGGCGAAGAGTCGTCCGCGGCCGTCCGCTCGGTCGCTGGAGGCGCTCCTGGAGGGCACGGTGGAAGAGACGGAGCGGGGACGCCTCCTCGTGGTGCGCCGCCGCTTCGCGGTGGACCATCGCCACGGCGCCCAGCCGCTGCTGGCCGCGCGCGAGGCGGCCCCCGCCGCGCTGGCCCTGCTGAGCCGCGCCGGCGGCGCGCCGGCCGATGGCCGCCGGCTCCTCTACCTCGACACCGAGACCACCGGCCTGGCCGGCGGCACCGGCACCTACGCGTTCCTGGTCGGCGTCGGCTTCTTCGACGGCGACGACTTCGAGGTGCGCCAGTTCTTCATGCGCGACCTCGATGAGGAGCCGGCGCTCTTGACCGCCCTCGAGGAGATGTTCCGGCAATTCGACGGCTTCGTCACCTACAACGGCTCCGGCTTCGATCTCCCCCTCCTCGAGACACGCTTCGTGCTCGGCCGGCGGCGCTTCCCGGGCGAGGTGTTCCACGTCGATCTCCTGGGCCCCGCGCGTCGTCTCTGGAGCGCGCGCCTGGACGACTGCCGCCTGGGCACCGTCGAGCGGATCATCCTCCGGTTCATTCGAGAGAACGATCTGCCGGGCGCGCTCATCCCCACCGTCTACTTCGAATACCTCAGGCGGAAGCGGCCGGACGAGCTGCCGCGCGTGTTCGAGCACAACCGGCACGACATTCTCTCGCTGGCCGCGCTCACCGGCTGGGTCGCCGACGCCGTCGTCCGCGCTCCCGTTCCCGATCTCGGCGCGGAGGCGCTCGCCGGCCTCGGCCGGCTGTTGGAAGCGACCGAGCCGGAGCGGAGCCTGGCCTGCTATCGCATGGCGCTCGACGGGGGGCTGCCCACGCCCTTCCGCGAGCGGCTGCTGCTGCGTCTGGCCCACGGCGAGAAGCGGCGCGCGCGCTGGGACGAGGCGCGCGCGCTCTGGGAGGCGGCGGCCCGCGCCCCGCGCGACTTCGATCCGCGGCCCTGGGAGGAGATCGCCAAGGTCCACGAGCATCGCCGGGGCGACTTCACCGCCGCGCGGGTGGTGGTGGAGCAGGCCCTCGATCTGGCCCGGCGCCATCGGGCATCCGAGCGGGTGCTCGCGGCCTTCGAGCACCGGCTCACGCGGCTGGCCCGCCGGCTCGAGCGGAGCGTGAGCCTCAGCGGCGCTCGGCAGCCAGCCTGATCCCGAGCGCGAGCAGCACCACGCCGCTCGCCCCTTCCAGGCGCGCCCGCCACCGCCGGCTCTCCACGAGCGGGCGAATCCGCCCGATCCCGAAGGACAGGAGCGACAGCCAGACCACCCCGATGCCGACGTGGAGGCCGCCCAGGAGCAGCGACCGCGCGAGCACCGGATCCCCCGGCCCGACGAACTGGGGCAGGAACGCGAGATAGAAGATCCCCACCTTCGGGTTCAGCACGTTGGTCAGGAGCCCTTCCAGGAAGGACCGAAGTCGTCGTGACGGCCCCGGCCCGCCCGCCGCGCGGGTGGCCTCGGGGCCGAGGGGCCCGTCGTCCGGCCGCAGCCAGCGGCGCACCGATTGGACCCCCAGCACGACGAGATAGGCGGCGCCACCCAGCTTGACCGCCTCGAACGCCTCGGCGGAGCGCACCAGGATGAGCGACACGCCGATCGCCGAGAGCGCCGCGTGGACGAAGCAGCCCGCGGCAATGCCCCCGGTGGTGGCGAGGCCGGCCGTCCGGCCCCGCGTCAGCACGTTGCGGACCACCAGGAGGGTGTCCGCCCCCGGGGTGATGGCCAGGAAGGTGGCGACGATCACGAACGCCCAGAGCTGAGAGTCCACGATCCCCGCATTGTAGCCCTCCCGGGCGGATGCGCTTCGCGGGTCGAGCCCGCACACATTTAGGTTTGACACACCCTAAAGATTAGGGTAGCCTCACTGTCCACGTCATCCCCCACGGTGTAGCGGAGGAGCAACCATCATGGCCAGACGGCAAGCGAAGCGGACCCCGGACCTGATGCGGGCGGTCCTCATCCTGACGGTGGGGCTCGGCCTGGCCGCCGGGATCGGAGCCGCGGGCAGCGAGGCCGCGGAGGTGGTGGTGTACTCGGCGCGCTCGCACTACGGCCAGGAGCCGGCGATGGAGGCCTTCACCAAGAAGACCGGCATCCAGGTCAAGAGCTTCGGTGGCGAGTCCGGCCCGCTCTTCGAGCGCCTGAAGGCCGAGGGCGACAAGACGCCGGCCGACGTCCTCATCAGCGTCGACGCGGGCAATCTGTGGAACGCCGCGCGCGCGGGCCTTCTCTCCCGGATGGACTCCCCCGAGGTCCAGGCCAACATCCCGGCGCATCTGCGCGACCCCGAGAACCGGTGGGTCGGACTCACCGTGCGCGCCCGCACGATCATGTACAACACCAGGAAGGTGAAGCCGGAGGAGCTCTCCACCTACGAGGCGCTCGGCGACTCCAGGTGGAAGGGCCGGCTGTGCCTGCGCACCTCGAGCCACATCTACAACCAGTCGCTGGTGGCCACCATGATCAAGCGGTACGGGGAGGCGAAGGCGGAGAGCATCGTACGCGGCTGGGTCGCCAACAATCCGACCCTGATCAACGGCGACACCAAGATCCTCGAAGCGGTCGCGGCCGGGCAGTGCGACGTGGCGCTCACCAACACCTACTACCTCGGCCGCATTCTCGCCAAGGACGCGGCCTTCCCGGTCGCCGCGTTCTGGGCCAACCAGCAGACGACCGGGACGCACGTGAACATCTCGGGCGCGGGCGTCACCGCGCACGCCAAGAACCGGGCCGAGGCCGTCAAGCTGATCGAATTCCTCACGAGCCCCGAGGCCCAGCAGATGTTCGCCGACTCGAACTTCGAGTACCCGGCGAACCCGCAGGCCGCCGTGAACCCTCTCATCGGCACGTGGGGCAAGTTCAAGCAGGACGACACGAACGTGGCCGCGGCCGGCGAGTTCCAGGCGGCGGCCACGCGCCTGGCGGATCGGGCGGGCTACAAGTAGGCGGCGTGACGACCCGCTGACTGCATGCTCGCGCTGCGGTCGGGGGGTTCCTCCACCTGGGCGTGGCTCGCCGTGGGCGTGGCCGCCGTCCTGGCCCTGCCCATCGTGGCGGTGGTCTCCTCCCTCCTCATCCCGGCCGGCGACGTCTGGATCCATCTCTGGCGCACCCAGCTCGTGGAGCTGGTCGGCAACACCGTGCTCCTGCTCGTGGGCGTCGGGGTCGGCACCCTGATCGTGGGGACAGGCCTCGCCTGGCTCATCGTCTACCATCGCTTCCCCGGGCGCGCCGTACTCGAGTGGGCGCTCATCCTGCCGATGGCGGTGCCGGCCTACGTGATCGGCTTCGCCTTCCTCGGGCTCTTCGACTACGCGGGCCCGCTCCAGACCGCGGTCCGGCGAGCTCTCGGCCCCGGCGCCTGGCTGCCCGAGGTCCGCTCGTACGGGGGCGTGGTCTCCATGATGACGCTGGTCTTCTATCCATACGTCTACCTGCTGGCGCGCGTGGCCTTCCGCGAGCAGGGGGCGGCCGCCGTCGAGACCGCGCGCACCCTGGGCCGCTCGCGCTGGGCGGCGTTCCGGCAGGTCACCCTGCCCATGGCGCGGCCGTCGCTGGCCGCCGGTGTGGCCCTGGCGATGATGGAAGCGCTGGCGGACTTCGGCACGGTCGCCACCTTCGGCTACCGCACGCTCACCGAGGCGATCTACCGGGTCTGGTACGGGATGTTCGACCGTGTGGCCGCCACCCAGCTCGCCAGCGTCCTGCTCCTCTTCGCGCTCGGCCTGCTCCTGCTCGAGCGCCGCTCGCGGGGCCGCGCGCGCTTCACGCAGGCGGGCCGGCGCGCCCCGGCGGTCGAGGCCCTGCCGCTCCGCGGCTGGCCGGCGGCGGCCGCCACCTCAGTCTGCGTGGGCGTGCTCGCCTTCGCCTTCCTCCTGCCGGTGGGGCAGCTCGGCTGGTGGGCCGTCTCCGCGCTGCGCGCGGGCCAGATGGCGCCGGACTTCTCGGGCCTGCTCGGGCACACGTGCGCGCTCGCGGGGGTGACCGCGGTGCTGGCTTGCCTGCTGGCGGTGCTGCTGGGCTACGCCGGGCGTCTCCACGGCACCGCGACCGTGCGGGTGGCCGCGCAGCTCGCGTCGATGGGGTACGCGCTGCCCGGCGCCGTGATCGCGGTGGGCGTGCTCCTGCCGCTGGCCTGGGCCGACCACGCCCTCGTCCCGCTGCTCGAGCGCGCCCTCGGCCGCCCGCTCGGGCTCCTGCTCACCGGCTCGGCCGCCGGCCTGATCCTCGCCTACGTGGTGCGCTTCCTCGCGGTGGGGCTTCAGACGGTGGAGGCGAGCCTCGGCAAGATCCCGCCCAGCCTCGACGACGCCGCGCGAGCGCTCGGAGCGCGGGCGGGCACGGCGCTGCGGCGGGTGCATCTGCCCCTGATGCGGAGTGGGCTCTTGACCGCCGTGGTCATCGTGTTCGTCGAGACGATGAAGGAGATGCCGGCCACGCTGCTGCTCCGTCCCTTCGGGCTCAACACGCTGGCCGTCGAGATCTGGGAGCGCACGTCGGAGGCGATGTGGCAGGAGGCGGCCGTACCCGCCCTGACCCTGGTCGGGATCGGGCTGCTGCCGGTAGTTCTCCTGATCCGCCTGACGTCGTCGCGCCCGTAGCCGGCGGGCACCCGTGGAGACCACTCCCGTACCCTCGACCACCCCTCACCCTCGACCACCCCTCACCCTCGACCACCCCTCACCCTGCCCTCTCCCCTGAGGGGAGAGGGATATAGGGTGGGGACCTCCCTTGGGTGGGGACTAGCCTTGGATGGGAAAGGTCACCACGTGGAGCACGTGGGCTTCCGCGCGGACCCGCATGCCGGTCGGCAGCACCGAGGCCGACGGCTGCGAGGAGTGCACCCGGTGGCCCGAGGGCAGCCGGATGCAGTACAGCGTCTCCGAGCCCCGAAAGTAGCGGCGGGTGATCGTGCCCGCGCCGTCGGGCTGTGGGACGAAGGTGATGTCGTCCGGGCGGATCATCACGTCCACCCGGTCCCCCGCCGGGAGTTGGTCGACGTTGGCGAAGGTGCCCACCTCGGTGACGATGCCCTGGGCGCTGACCAGGCCGGGGAGGAAGTCGGTCGCGCCCACGAACGAGGCGACGAAACGGGTGGCGGGTCGGTGGTAGAGCTGCTGGGGCGGCGCCAGCTGCTCGACGCGGCCGGCCTGCAGCACCCCCACGCGGTCGGCGAGCGTGAGGGCCTCCTCCTGGTCGTGGGTGACGAACACGGCCGTGGTGCCGGTCGTGCGCAGGATCCGCTCCACCTCGTCGCGCATCTGGGCCCGAAGGTCGGTGTCCAGGTTCGAGAACGGCTCGTCGAGCAGCATCAGCGCGGGCGCCGGCGCGAGGGCGCGCGCCAGCGCCACGCGCTGTTGCTGCCCGCCCGACAGCTCGTGCGGATACCGCGGGCCGAAGCCGGCGAGGCCCACCAGGTCGAGCACCTCGTCCACCCGGGTCCGGCGGCCGCCGCGGGGCAGGCCGAAGCCCACGTTGCCGCCGACGGTGAGGTGAGGGAAGAGCGCGTAGTCCTGGAAGACGATGCCGATCCCGCGCTCCTCGGGCGGGACGTTGCGGCCCGGCCCGGCCACGATCCGCCCCCGGAGCGTGATGGTGCCCGCGTCCGGAGTCTCGAGACCGCCGATGAGGCGAAGCGTGGTGGTCTTGCCGCAGCCGGAGGGGCCCAGGAGCACCAGGATCTCGCCCTCGGCGACGTGGAGCGACAGGCCGTCCACCGCCGGCGCGGCCTGCGGCCCGAAGCGCTTGCTCACTCGATCGAGGACCAGCAGATCCACGGCTAGGGGCGGCTCAAGACCTCGGGGTTCACCGGGGTCGGCGGTGTCTTGCCCTCCAGCACCGCCAGGCAGTTCTCGACCGCCAGCGTGGCCATCTTGAGCCGCGTCTCGAGCGATCCGCTCGCGATATGCGGGGCCAGCACCACGTTCGACAGCCCCACGAGGCCGGGATGCACCTTGGGCTCCTCCTCGAAGACGTCGAGCCCCGCGCCCGCGATCCGGCCCTCCTTGAGGGCCTGAACCAGGGCGCCCTCGTCCACCACCGGCCCCCGCGCCGCGTTGATCAGGTATGCCGTCTTCTTCATGGTCCGGAGCGAGGCGGCGTTGATCAGGTGACGGGTCTCCGGGATGAGCGGGGTGTGCAGGGTCACGAAGTCGGACTCGCGGAGCAAGGTGGCCAGGTCCACGCGGGTGGCGTTGAGCTCGCGCGCGGTGGCGGCATCCGCGGCCACCGCGTCCTGATAGAGCACGCGCATGCCGAAGCCGAGGGCGCGCCGGGCCATCGCCCGGCCGATGCGGCCGAAGCCGACCACGCCCAGCGTCTTGCCGTGGATGTCACCGCCGAGCAGCAGCATGTACTCCCATTGCTGGAAGCGGCCATCGCGGACATAGCGGTCGGCCTCCACCACCCGGCGCGCCGTCGCCATGAGGAGGGTCCAGGCGAAATCGGCGGTGGTGTCCGTCAAGACGTCAGGCGTGTTGGTGACGACGACGCCGCGCTTCGTGCAGGCGGCGACGTCGACGTTGTTGTAGCCGACCGCCACGTTCGAGACCACGCGCAGCTCGGGGCAGGCGTCGAGCAGCGCCCGGTCGACCGCCTCGCTGATCACGCAGATCAGCCCCTGCTTGCCGCGAAGCCGCTCGAGCAGATCGGGCCGCGGCATCGCCGCGTCCACGTCGTAGGCATCGACCTCGGCCCGGCTTCGGGCAAGGGCGACCGCCGGCTCGGGCAGCAATCGCGAGATCAGGACGGCCGGTCTGCCGGAGCGCGGGGTCATGACCTCACCTTTTCGATTCACCCAAGTAGCTTATTTGACAGGCATTTTTGGATTTGACATCGGCCGGGCCGGCGACTATATTAGCACTCGCCTTGGTTGAGTGCTAAGGCTCCCAGGCGCGGAATTCGCCGCAAGGCCCAACATCTTACTATCGGGAGGGGCGTTGGCTATGAAGATTCGTCCGTTGCACGACCGAATCCTGGTCAAGCGGGAGGAGGAGAAAGAGGTCAAGAAGGGCGGCATCATCATCCCGGACACCGCCAAGGAAAAGCCGCAGGAGGGCAAGGTCATCGCGGTGGGGAACGGGAAGGTGAACGACGAGGGCAAGAAGGTGCCGCTCGACGTGAAGGCCGGCGACAAGATCCTCTTCGGCAAGTACTCGGGCTCCGAGGTCAAGCTGGACGACGAGGAGTACCTGATCCTGCGCGAGGAGGACGTGCTCGCCATCATCGAGTAGCCCTGGGAGTAGCCCTGGCGAGTAGCCTGAACGACGCAACCAACCCCGACCGGCTCCCCAGGTGGTGAGCTCCGGTCAATTTCATCGAGCGAGCGAGGAGGAGAACGAGAGATGCCGAAGCAGGTCTTGTTCAGTGACGAGGGACGCGCGGCCCTGCTGCGTGGGGTCAACATCATGGCCTCCGCGGTCAAGGCGACCATGGGTCCGAAGGGCCGCAACGTGGTGATCGACAAGAAGTTCGGCAGCCCGACCATCACCAAGGACGGCGTGACGGTCGCCAAGGAGATCGAGCTGAAGGACAACTACGAGGACATGGGCGCGCAGATGGTCAAGGAAGTGGCGTCCAAGACCTCCGATATCGCGGGCGACGGGACCACCACCGCGACCGTGCTGGCCCAGGCCATCGTCCGCGATGGGATGAAGAACGTCACCGCCGGCGCCAACCCCATGGGGCTCAAGCGCGGCATCGACAAGGCGGTGGACGCGGTGGTCGA
>Ga0214473_10008155_pt1 | contig 12401 bp, 15 predicted proteins | sample RVTome_7_FD_203509 | JGI IMG/M metagenome (GOLD analysis project Ga0214473, IMG submission 203509) | Soil microbial communities from uranium-contaminated site in the Upper Colorado River Basin, Wyoming, United States - RVT98D197 | ecosystem: Environmental > Terrestrial > Soil > Contaminated >... | reverse complement strand
TCCCCGCGCTCGTCGCCTTCGGCCTGGCTCGCGCTCCGGAGGAGGGACCCTTCCGCCTCTCCTTCGCGAGCGGCCTCGCGCTCTCGGGCCGGATCGCGGACGGCGCTGCCAGAGAGCTGCGCGCCAGCATCGGATCGCGCGAGCTCGACCTCCCCGTGCCCGCCCTCCTCCTCACCAGCTCCGCCCTGCCCTCCGTGGCGGGCGGCCCCGGCGATCCGGGCATCTGGGACGAGCGCTTCGGTACCCCGGCACCGGATGAGGAAGGCGAGGCGCGGGCCCGAGCCCACAAGGCGAGCGCGCTCGCGCCGAGGCTCGCCGAGCTCTACCGCGAGGTGCGTATCCTGCGGGAGTCCGGCCGCACCGACCGTGTCCGCCTCGCCGATCTCGCGGCGGAGGCGCGGCGCTTTCCCGGGGAGTGGCTGCTCCACGCCGAGGTCGAGGAGCTCGCGGCCAAGGACCACCCCGAGAGCGCGCCGCGTCCCGCGTGATCCCTGTCGAGACACGGGTCAACTCACGAGAGCAGTGCCATCACTCGGTGTCGTGCAGATGGAAATGAGCGTGCTCCGACGGGCCGTGGCGATGCGTGTGCCGGTGGGCGAGGCCGCTCTCGACGAGCAGCCGCTCGTTTCGCATCAGCTCTGCGGTGGGTCCGTCGAAGAGGATCCCGGGCCGTCCGGGCGCGAGGAGCACGGCTCGCGACCCAAGCTCCCCTGCGACAGTGAGGTTGTGCGTCGAGGCGACGACGGTGACGTTCGCCAGCCCGGCCAGGAAGTCGATGAGCCGCGCGGAGGTGGCCGGATCGAGATTCGCGGTCACCTCGTCGAGCAGGAGGACCTTCGGCCCGATCGCGAAGATCGACGCGAGGGCGACCCGCTTCTTCTCGCCGCCCGACAGCTCGAAGGGCGGGCGGTCGAGCAAGGTCGCCACGCCGAATGCTTCGGCCCAGCGCGCGACGCAGGCATCCACGTCGGCAAGCCCGAGCTGCCGCGGGCCGAAAGCGATCTCGTCCGCGACGGACGGGTTGAAGAGCATGGCGTCCACGTTCTGGAACAGAAGGGCCACCTCGCTGCGGAACCGGCGCCGGAACGCGGCGCCGTCGAGCGCCTTGGCGTCGAGCGGCTCGCCGGCGTAGCGGATGGTTCCCCGGGTCGCGAAGGCAAGGCCGTCGAGGAGCTTGAACAAGGTCGTCTTCCCGCAGCCGTTCACGCCCAGCAGCACGACCCGCTCGCCAGGCTGAACCGAGAAGGAGAGGTCCTGGAGCACGACGCGCCCCCCGATCTCCACGGTGACGTTCTCCAGCGCGATCATCCTCGCCTTTCATACTTCCTCGAGCTCACCCACGGCTGCCGAGGCGAGTCTGATGGATTTCCGGGAGCTCGTCGTGAAGGAGGGCGAGACACGAGTCAAAACCCCCGCGAGCGCATGGCGTCGGAGATGTCGCGCGCGTTGCGCGACGAGAGGGTGAACAGGGCTCCGGTGATCCCCCCCGCCCCGCGCAGGATGTCCAGCATTCCCGGCTTCCGGGGCATCCGGCTGCGCAGGCCGAGCAGCGATTCGGTCGCGAGCAGCCGGAGCGCATGGATCTGCGCGAGCGTCACGACCAGCAGCCGCGTCAGGGTCGGCCAGGGCGCGAGCGCTCGGAAGAGATCCACCCGCGCCAGGACGGCGAACGTGACGAAGGCGATGAGGACGGTGCGAAGCCCGAGCGCGAGAAACGGCGCCGGCTCCGGCGCACGCCCCGTCACGAACCGGAGCCACCCCCAGGATGCGAGGGAGAGGGCGGCCGTCACGGGCACGACGGAACGGAGCACGCGCCTCATCGTGCGCCCGATCCCGTCGCGAAAGGTGAGCGCCGCGGCGGCGGCTGCGACTCCGAGCACCCGGAGATCCGAGGTGCCGGAGATCGCGAAGACCGCCACCACCCACCCCGCCAGGAGCGCCCGTGAGAACCGAGGGTCACGCGCCGATGCCACGGGGATTGGCCTTTCTGAGGAGCGACAGCGCGAAGACGGTGTAAAGCCCCTCCACCAGCCCGGCGATGGTGAGGCTGGGCACCATCATGGCGGTGAAGGTCACCGCAAGAGGCATGGGGAAGTACCGATCCGAGAGGCGATGCTGAAGCCCGAGGGCAAGTGCCGCCGCGAGCGTCGAGACCTGCATCGCCGCGTAGCCCGCGAGGATGGTGGCCCATCTCTCCGAGAGGCCTCGCAGGAGGCGGTGGACGAGCCAGCCGGCGAACGGCCCCAGGAGCCCCATCGCGAGAGCGTTCACTCCCAGGACCGTGATTCCTCCCGCCCCGAAGAACAGCGCCTGGATCAGGAGCACGAGCGATTCGCAAACGAATGCGACGAGAGGGTGGTAGAGGAGCGCGAGAAGCGTGACTCCGACGAGGTGCGTCGACGTCCCGCCCGGCACAGGGATCATGATCGTCTGGATGACGAACGCCAGCGCCGTGAGCGAGCCGATGACCGGCAGGGCCTCGGTGGCGGCATGGCCGAAGTGCTTCTTCGCCGCCCATGCCCACAGCGGCGCCGAGATGGCGTAAGCCGGCACGGTGATCTGCGGAGAGAGGAAACCGTCGGGGATGTGCATGAGCCCTATAACCGGGTCGAGTAGCTCAACGTGAACGCGGCGCGAAACCTCTCCAGTCCCTCCGATCCTTGCTGTTCGGCCTCCTCGTTGAGGTTCTTCTGAAAGGCGCGGCGCACTCCCAGCCCGGCCGAGAAAGGGCCGTGGTAGACCCGGACGCCGATGCCCCCGTAGAGGGCGGCGCCGCCGGAGGCGGAGAGGCTTTCCATGGCCCCGGTGACTTCGTTCCGTTCCTTGTCTCGCTGCAGATGGAGGCCGTTGAGCTCGCCGGCGACGTCCAGCCGGAAGCTGCCCTTTCCGTACGCGCGGTAGATGAGCGCCGTGTTGACGCGGCTCTCGCCGCCGAACTGGTAGCGGGTGAAGGAGTAGGTGTGCGGCAAGAAGAACTGGTAGTTGGCCTCGGCCAGCCAGGTGACGTCGGTCGAGAGTTGCTTCATCACCGCGACGCCTGCGGACGGGGCCGGGCTGCCAAACCCGGTCTGCATGTCGGGCGCGAACGGACCGCCGACCACGCTGTTGAACCGCTCGGTCGGGCCCACCGGGAGGGTGGTGGCCGCCCAGAGGGAGAAGTGCCAGTCCATGAGCTCGTCGAGGCTCTCCTTCTCGGGCACGAGCTTGAAGCCCTCGTCGTACTTGAAGCCGAGGACCAGCATGAGGTTGGTGTCCCCGGCGCCGGTGTTGCGGCCGGCCCCGGTGCTTGACTTCACGTTCAAGGGCTGGAACACGTAGGCCGAGAACCAGGGCCGGATGCCGAACCCCAGGGCCATCATGCTGAAGAGCGAGTAGTCCTTCTCGGAGCCCGAGTTCAGCCTCAAGAAGGGGACGTACTCGGACTTCACCATCGCGAAGAGTGTGCCCTGCGGCAAGGGCAGCGGCGAGGTGGTCTCCAGGGCGGCGCCCGGGCCTTCCGGGCCCGCGACACTGACCGCGGCGACTCCGTGATGAGCCCGAGCCATTCCCGGAGCGGCGAGGAGGCCTGCGACACCGAGGGCCGCGATGGAAGAGGCAGCGGGCTTCAAGGTGTGGCTCCTTTCCCGCTCTTCCTTCGATAGAAGACGAGGAGGACGGAGAACACGGCGCCGATGACGGCCAGGCCGGCGAGCGGGCGCAGGACGAAGGCGGTGGTGGACAGGGCGGAGCCGGCCGATTCGCGACTCGAGCCGTTCGCTCCGAGGGCGCCGACGTCCACCTGGGTGTCGAGCCCGTGGCCGGTGTTGTCCACGACCTTCACCCGCCACGTGCCGGCGGTGTCGGGGACGAACGCGAGATAGCCGTTCCTGTCGGTCCGGCCTTTCTGGATCGGGATCTTGGGATCGGCTGGCGAGAAGACCTCGTACTGTGTGTAAGCCAGCGCATCTCCGTCCGCGAAATAGACCTTCACCGCCACGGCCTTGCCCTGCTCGACCGCATGCAGGACCTCGTGCGCGGACGCGCCGAGCGGGAGAAACGCCAGGGCCACCGCGAAGGCGGTGAGTCTCACCTCCCCACCTCGAAGGTGAGGCTCGCCTCGAGCACGAGCGCATCGGCCTCCGGCGTCGAGAGCTGGCGCCGGACCGAGGCGCTCACCGATTCGACGCCGGCGGCGCGCAGGCGGATGCGGACCTCACCGGAGCTGTCGGTCTCGCCCAGCGGCTTGTGGTCGATGGCGATCAGCGCGCCCGCGACCGGCTTCCCCTGGGAGAGGACCTTCAGCGTCACCTTGTCCCCCTCCCTTCGCGTGGAGAGGTCGGTCACGGGGACGATCTCGAGGTCATCGCCGAACGGAGTGGCCGCGGCGGGTGAGCGTGCGTCGATCCACTTGGCGAACTGGCGGGACTCCCAGGCCTTCACGGCATTCTCGGCCTTGCTCCTGGGAAGGTTCACCTCTCCGTCCGGTGTCAGAGAGTAGAAACCCCCGCTGTGGAAGACGGAGAGGCTGTCGCAGCGAGCCGCGACCCTCACTTCCTTGGGGGCAAAGCTTGCGGCCGGGAGGAGGTCCTTCGGGGTAGCGCTGCGGTTCGCGCACCGGATCGCCTTCACCTTGCCAGCGTCGATGGCGAGGAGCTCGGCGCCGCGGTGACCGTAACGGACGACGAAACCTTCGCCGGCGCGCTCGACCCAGAAGTCGTGTGCGAGCCCGGCGCTCGGTACGAGCAGCCCTGCGACGGCAATGGCGAGCAGCTTCACGGCGGTGGCCTCCTCGCCGACGGTAGCACGAAGTTCGTATACGTGTTACCGCGTCGCCACCAAGACCGTCAAGCCATGAAATTCCTCGCCACCCCTCCGCTACCCGACGACCGTGTCCTGCAAGGGAGCCACCTTTGCCGCGGCGGTTCCCAGGGTCGCTCGAAACAGGTTGGGGATTCCGAAGTCCTTGGTGCCGGCCCCGTAGCCCACGGCCTCCACCACGAGGGGCGGCATGGGGCAGAAGCCGGTGCAGAAGTGTCGCAGGAGCGCCGCTCCCGTGGGGGTCGCCAGCTCCCCGCGGATTCCGTCGGAGTACGCGGGGATTCCCTTCAGAAGCTCCAGGGTCGCGGGGGCCGGCACCGGGAGCACACCGTGGGCGCAGCGCACGGTGCCGCACCCCACGTGGATGGGAGAGCACCACGTCTCGTCCGGCCCGATCTGATGAAACGCCGACGCCGCCGCCACGATGTCTCCGATGGAGTCGAGGGCCCCGACCTCGTGGAAATGGACGTCTTCGGGTGAAAAACCGTGCACCTTGGCCTCGGCCTTGGCCAGCAACTCGAACACCGCGAGCGCATCATCGGCCACGGGCGCTGGGAGCTGGCTTCCCCGGATCAACCGGCGGATCTCGCGGAGACCGCGGTGCTCCTGATGGTGTTCCTCGCGCCGCGCTCCATGTGCCGCGTTCGCGTGGGAGCGAGCTTGCTCGCGAACCCCTTCGGGCTGGCAATCATGGTCATGATGATGATCGTGATCGCCGTGAAGGTGATGATGATCGTGCCCATGGTCCTGATGGTGATGATGATCGTGCCCATGGTCATGGTCGTGATGATGATCGTGCCCATGGTCATGGTCGTGATGATGATCGTGGCCATGGTCGTGATGATGATCCTCGAGGTCGTCCACCGGGCGGCCGCTGGCGGGATCGAGCACGTCGAACTTGGTCCCCGCGATGCCCCGGCTGGCCACCTTTCGCGCTCGGAGCTCCATCCCCTCCACCCCGAGGGCGGCCACGTGGCTCCGGATCTCGTCCAGGCTCGCTCCAAGGTCGATGAGGGCGCCCACGAACATATCGCCGCTCACCCCTGCCGCCGCGTCGAAGTAGAGGATGCGCTTCACCTTGAGCTCTCCTTCCGCCCCCCGGCGGCCAGCTTGTTGATCATGTCGGCCTGGTAGGCCGCGCCGAACCCGTTGTCGATGTTCACCACGCTGATGCCAGACGTGCAGGAGGTGAGCATGGCGAGGAGCGTGGTGATTCCACCGAAGTTCGCACCGTAGCCGACGCTCGTCGGCACCGCGATCACGGGCACGTCCACGAGCCCGGCAACCACCGAGGGAAGGGCCCCCTCCATCCCCGCCACGGCCAGCACGGCGTTGGCCCTGCGGAGGGCTTCGAGATGGGCAAAGAGGCGGTGGATGCCCGCGACGCCCACGTCGTAGAGCCGCTCTACCCGGCTCCCGAAAACTTCCAGGGCGATTGCCGCCTCCTCGGCGACGGGCAGGTCGGACGTCCCGGCCGCTGCAACCGCCACGCACCCCACGGGCTCGGCCGGATCCCGCCGAAGCTCCACGAGGCGGCAGAGCTCGTGGTAGCGGGCCTCGGGTACCCGCTTCCGCACGGCTTCGGCCACGGCCGCGCTGGCCCGGGTGCACAGCACGTTGGGGTTCTTCTCTGCGAGGCAGGCGAAGATCTCGGCCACCTGGCCGGAGGTCTTACCCTCGCCGTAGATGACCTCGGGATATCCGTTTCGAATCCGCCGCTGGTGATCGACCTTGGCGAAGCCCAGATCCTCGAAGGGGAGCTGGAGCTTCCCGAGGACTTCTTCGGTCGTCAGGTGGCCGCTGACGAGGCCTTCCAGGAGATGGCGAATGTGGTCGCTGTTCACGACGGGCATGCCCCTTTTGTATTACACGATTACCACGATCCACGAGATGAGGACAAGATGCAATCGCGAATCCAGAACTGGAGAGCGAATTGTCAATTAGACTCTCTCAATTCTGCGTTCGTCGTCCTCACCTGACTCGGGTTTCGCTCGTTTCAGCGGGCTTCCGGCTTCCGGTGGGGGCACGCGAAAGGCGAGTCTGATTCCGTTCATCCTGTCGTACTGTCCGACCGTGTCTTCAACGCTTCGTTCATGGCGCCCGTCCGATAGCCCTGGAGGTCCAAGGCCACGTAGGTGTAGCCGGCTTCCTTGACTCTTCGAACCACTTCGTCTCGCAAGCCGTTGACTACCCGACCGAACTCCTCGGGCCCGAGCTCCAGTCGGGCGACATCGCCGTGGTGGCGCACCCGCAGCGTCCGGAGCCCCAGGTCCCGGAGGGCGTCCTCGGCCGAGCCGACGACGGTCAGCTTCTCCCGAGTGATCGGGATGCCATAGGGGAAGCGGGAGGCGAGGCAGGCGAACGACGGCTTGTTCCAGGTGGGCAGCTCCATCGCCTTCGAAAGCTCCCGGATCTCGGCCTTGCCGAGACCTGCCTCCTCGAGCGGGCTCCTCACGCCGAGCTCCTTCAGCGCCGCCCGCCCCGGCCGATAGTCGCTCCGGTCGTCCACGTTGCTCCCGTCGGCCACGTGGGGCAGCCCCTCCCGGTCGGCCACCGCGCGGAGCTCTGTGAAGACCCCTATCTTGCAGTGATAGCAGCGGTCCTCCGGGTTGGCGGCAAAGCCCGGAATGTCGAGCGCCTGGACGGCGACGACCCGGTGGCGGCCGCCGATCTTTGCCGCGACCTCCTTTGCCTCCCGAAGTTCCCACTCTGCGTGGATTTCGGAGGTCACCGTTACCGCCAGAGCCTGCTCGCCGAGGACTCGAGCGGCAACGGCAAAGAGGAAGGTCGAATCGACCCCCCCGGAGAAGCCGATCACGCACCCGCCCATCTCCCGGAGGAGATCGATCAGTTTCTGCCGCTTGACTTCGAGGGCTTGGTCCATGTCGATGGTCTCCGCTATTCTCACCTGAAGCTCCTCGCGAACGGCCGCAGTCCACGGCTTCCACGCCGGACGAGGAGGTTGCAGCTCGGGAGGTAAGACGGGATTCCTGCCTGCCCGGATCGGTCGCGCCGGCCCAGGTAGAGGCTCGACATCTCCGCCTCGACCGGTCCAGGGGCGTGGAGGCATGCATCCCCTCCACGCGGCCGCCCTTGGCGGCCACCGCCCGGGTCCTCGAAGACCTCAGCAAACTCGCCGAGCCACTCCTCTGAAGCCGTGCAGTCCGAGTCGATGAACGCCAGAATATCGCCCGGGGCGCTGCAGCGCCCCGGGCGCACTGGCAACTATCCCGCCGCCGCGGTCCAGCCGCTGTCGACGGGGATGAAATTCCCGGTCACGCACCTGCTCTCGGGGACGCACAGCCAGAGCACCGCCTGGGCGATGTCCTTCGGGGTGATCTCCCGGTCCTTGAAGAGATGGCCTTCGCAGAACTGCTGCTTGGCCTCGTCCTGGTCCATCCCGAAGTGCGCGGCCAGACCCTGCATCATGGGGGTCCAGACCGTGCCCGGGCATACCGCATTGACGTTCACGTTGTGCTCCGCCACCTCCATGGCCAGGCTCTTCACGAACCCCAGGATCCCGTGCTTGGCAGCACAGTAGTGGCTGCCCATGCCGAAGCCCCGCTGGCCGCCCACGCTGGAGATCGCGACGACCTTGCCCGAATGGGCCTTGATCATGTGGGGGACGACGTGATGGCAGAGAAGGAAGGTTCCCTTCAGGTGGGTGTCCAGGGTGTCGTCCCAGGTGGCCTCGTCCATATCCACCACGGGGATGAGGCTGGTCACGCCGGCGTTGGCCACCGCGATGTCGATCCTGCCGAAGGTCTTCATGACCTCAGCGGTCATGGCTTTCACGGACGCGTCCGAGCGCACGTCACAGACGATCGCGACGGCCTTCACGCCCATCGCCGCGACTTCCTTCGTCGCTCCGTCCAGCTCGGCCCTGGTCGCGAGCTTGTACGGGACGGTGGGCATGTCCTCACAGATGTCGGTAAGGACCACGTTGCAGCCCTCGGAAGCGAGCGCCCTGGAAATGGCAAACCCGTTCCCCCGAGCCGCTCCGGTAACGATGGCGACTTGGTCTTTGAGTTTCATAGGTGGTTACTCCGTCAAGCGTTGGAAGTTAGGCGTCAAAGGGCAAACCGTCGAAGATGTCGCTCTTCGCTTCACGCTTTACGCGTCACGTCACCGTCAGTCCCGCTCTCGGTTCGAAGATTGCCGAGCTGCACGTCTCCGCCAGCCTCGACAGCTTCGGCCACCTGTTGCAGGCTCAAGTTGATCTCCTGCAGGTCGTCCTTCACCGAGTCGAGGCCGTACTCTTGGATCTGGAAGTCCAGCTGGCCCTCGAGGCTGTAGACCAGGTGCAGGATGTTCAACAGATGCACAAACTCCGGCTTCTCGATGAGGCGCGGGAAGTACTTCTCCAGGAGCTCCGAGGGGCGAAGCTCCCTGAGGCCCCACTCCAGAGTCTCCCGGTCAACCTTCTTTACCATCACCCCCCTGAGCAATACGACAGCGCGCAAGCCCAGGCGCGTGATGTCCTCGATCATCTCCCGATCTGTGGCCATTTCCCGTCCTTCCGCACAGCATCCCCCCTCCCCCGACCCTCTCCCGGAGGGAGAGGGAGCCGAGCAGAAGAGGTCAGGTCATCCGGACCTTCATGGTCTTCACATGCTCGAGAATGCCCGAGATCTCGGTCAAGATCGGAGTGCAATAGCTCTGAGCGCTGGCCTCATCGGCGCATGCCGCGAGCTTGCCTGCAAACCCCGCGTGCTTCGCCGCAAGGGCCGACATGTCCTCCGTGCCCTTTTGAGTCTTGAAGAAGAGCTTTCCGGCATGGAGCTCCATCTCGCCGGCCAAGGCGACGAGCTTGGACTTGATGTCGGGGTACTTGCTGTCAGCCGCAGCCTTGCGGAAGGTTTCGGCGATCTCGCGGACGTAGTTGGTTCCCATCTTCACTTCAGACATGGTTCTGTCTCCTTTGTGTTACGCTCTTGTTGTTCGTTCGCGAGCAAGCTCGCCCCTGCTTCTGCTGCTTCCTTACGTACTTCCTGCTTCTACTTATGGTCGTGATGGTGGTGGCCACCTTCGCCGTGATGGTGGTGGTCTTGCTGGTCTTGCTGGTCGTGCTGTCCATGATGGTGATGGCCCGAGCCCGGGCACGGCTTGCTCACCTCGACCGGCGCCTCGGGGACCTCCTTCGGGGGTAGTTCCCGTGCCAGGGTCTGGGCGATCTGCGAGAACGCCTTGGCGGCGAGGCCCTCCGGGTGGAGATTCACCACCGGGACGCCAGCGTCGGCGGCCTCGGAGAAGAGCGGGTCGATCGGAACCGACCCCAGGAAGGGCACGTCCATCATGTTCGCCAGGCCCTTTCCTTTGTCCTGCCCGAAGAGGTTCACGACGTCTCCGCAGCAGCGGCACTTGTAGCTACTCATGTTCTCGATGAGCCCCAGGACCTTGGCGCCCAGGGTGACGGACGCGTTGATCGCCTTGGAACAGACGAGCGTCGAGACCTCCTGGGGCGTCGTCACGATGATCACGCCGTCCAAGTCGGGGATGGACTTGAGGACGGCGGTGGGCTCGTCACCGGTACCGGGTGGAAGATCGACGAGGAGGAAATCCAGCCCGCCCCATTTGGCGGCGGAGAGGAGCTGACGAATCGTGCGGCTCTTGGCCTGACCCCGCCACATGACCGGCGTCATGTCACCAGGCCAGAAAAGAGCCACCGAGAGCGCCTTGATTCCGGACTGGGTCGCGACCGGGTCGAGCCAGAACGCCCCGTTCAGGCGGGCTTCCTTCTTGATGCCCAGCATCTTGGGAACGCTCGGACCGTGAAGGTCCGCGTCGAAGATGCCCACCCGGTAACCGGCCTTCTGGAGCGCCGCTCCCAGATTCACGGTGGTTGCCGTCTTGCCGACGCCCCCTTTACCCGAAAGGATGGCGATCTTGTACTTGACGTATTTGAGGGCATCAGCGATGGCACCCTCGCTCGCCAGATGGTGTCTCTGCTGCTCCTGGAATTCGCTCTTCTGCTCCTGGAAATCGCTCTTCGGGTCCATCCGTTCCTTTCCTCGGGTCACGAAAGCCGCTGGATGGTCGGTTGAGCGCTCCCCAGCCCCAGCGACTCCGCGGCTTGGAGCACCTCGTAAAACTCCCGTATCCTTTCGCGGCCTTCCGCTGACAACGCCGGCTCCAGAACGGAACAGGAGGCGGCGTCCAGGGCCACCGGGTCTCGAGAGGCCAGGAAGCCCAGGTTCTCCACCACCGGTGCGTCGCTGAAGGGGAAGTACTCCGGATGGGGCGTCACGTCCCACAGGGCGTTCACGTAAGTCACCCGCCCCTCCACGGAAGCCTTGACGCCCAGATTGCTCTCCAAGGCGCGCCGACGCAAGACCTTCAGGCTCTCAGCCGAAGGCCCGTCACCGTTGAAGGAGTAGGCATTCACACCCTGCAGCACCCGCGTTCTCTCCCGTCCCACCAGGCACTCGAACCCCCCGTTCCAGAGGGCGCCTGCGAGGCCGAACAGGGGGTGGAGAGTCACGTGGGAGAAGACCCAGAGGGCGTCGCTTCGACAGACGGCCGACCCCACCTCCACGCCTCCCAGCACTGAATCAGGAAAGCCGCAGGTGTAAAGGTTTCCCTCGTCGCCGCTGTAGCCGCCGTTGATCACGAAGCCGCCCCCCAGGGTGTCGGCGGAGTATCCCTTGCTCCGCGCCACGTCCAGGAAGGAGGTGCCCTTGGCGCCGTTCCAGTAATCGACGAGCTTGAGCCCGTCGCAGACCGTGGGCTGGGTGCCCGTGGCCTCCCGAACCGCCGAGGCCACGGCCCGCACGAGGCTGGGCCGAAGGCCATACTCGTAGCCACTCTCGGCCGTGTTGACCTTCAGGGCCACCCGCATACCCTGCGACAAGCCTTCCGACGCCGCCGACTCGCGGAGAAGGCGGCTCAGCTTGTGCGCCACCGAATTGTCGAAGGACATGCGGGTCAAGTCGACCCAGAAGACGTTGCTCATCGATTCAGCTCTTACCATCAGGGGAGGCGGTTCCGCCGGAGCAGGGTTCCCCACCGCGCGGGGCAACCCGTCTTCGCAGAACGCCCCGCCCTACGGCGAGATTCCGTTATGAGGAAAAGACGAGGTAAGGGGCGGGCGAACCCGCCCCCTACCGATGGGAACTAGCCGCGCTTCTCACCCTTGTAGGGGTCGTACTTCTTCCACTCTTCTTGCACCCAGTTCTTCGAGTACTCGCTGCGGTCGAAGGGCATGACCTCGGTCGTGAGGTCGTGCTTGTCGAACACGCCACGCAGGCGAACCGTCGTGGGCTTGTTCGGGCGGATCTGCCACTTGGCGACGTTCTCGGGGCTGAGCAGGGGCTCGTAAGTCGTGAGATTGTACTCACGGGTGCCGAGACCGATCTTCTCGCCCGACCTGGTGATGATGCGCGGGCTGAAGCCGTTGATGGCCCGGAACTTGTCCTCGCCGGGCTTGAGACCCTTCTCCGCGGCCACAGAGCCGGGGCAGATGGGCGCGTTGTCGATAGCGTCGAGGGTGGCTTCCTCGAGGGCCATCAGGTCCTTGCTGGCGAAGATCCCGATGTCCGGGCAGACGGCCTTGCCGGCCCACGGGAAGCAGTCGCACTCGGGCACCACGTCGATGGCGCAGTTGA